>JAESGY010000058.1_pt1 | contig 111603 bp, 115 predicted proteins | sample 9269841 | NCBI WGS metagenome assembly JAESGY01 (sample SAMN17022865, study PRJNA683097) | algae metagenome | isolation source: Spirirestis rafaelensis WJT71-NPBG6 and co-occurring heterotrophs from... | place: USA: Pinto Wells, Joshua Tree National Park, Colorado Desert, CA | collected... | reverse complement strand
AGGTGTTCGTGCCGGCCACGTCTGTGCGGGCCGCTCCGCACCCTCGGCCAACTGCGCCGCCTGCACTGGCGGAAAGGCCATCACTCCATTAACATTCTACCCGGACCACCCCATGGGGGCGGGTCAGGGCGCCGGATCGCCGGCAAGAAGATGACCCCTGAGGTGGCCCGGCAGATCATCGAACTCCACCAGACAACAGAGATGACCCAGCAGGAGATCGCCTTCCAGCTCGGCGTTAATCAGGGCCGGGTCAACGAAGTGCTCAAGCACGGAAAGTGGCTGAACGACAATCCTGCGTCTGGGGAAGCCGTGGCTCGGGATCGGGCAAAGGCGCGGATGAGGAAAGCCATGGCAGAGAGTGCCTCTGGTGGGGAACGGATGATTGGCGCTCGATCCAGGAAGGCTGCGCCCCACCCCAAACCCAAACGGCGGAATCCTGGACAGCTTTCCATTGAGGACTACCTGAACGCAGTGGCTCCTCAGTCCAGCACCGGATGAGCAGCAAGGGCGCAACTCCATCTTGCGCCTGAAGATATTCTCTGCACAATCAGCTTTCATTCGAGGGGTTGCCTGTGGCAAAGACTGCACTCAAGACCACCAAGAAAGCTCCAGCCAGGAAAGCAGCGGCAGCGAAGTCACCTGCGCCGAAGGCTGCAGCACCTGGAACTGTAAAGAAGTCGGCGAAAGCCTCTGCCGAGAAGGCAAGCGCGATCCTGACGCTCCGCAATATTGCGGAGCGGCTCTCAGAGGCGCATGAACTGCCCAAGCGTCAGGCCAACGAGATGCTGATCCAGGTGGTGGAGATGATCGCGAGGAGCCTGAAGAAGGGCGAGAAGATCCGCCTGACAGGTCTCGGCATTCTGCAGGTGCGCAAGCGGGCCGCCCGCACGGGTCGCAATCCGCAGACCGGCGAGCCGATCAAGATCAAGGCCTCGAAGAAGATTGCCTTCCGGCCGGCTAAGGAACTTAAGGAGGCCGTCTGAGCGGGAGCCAGCGACGGGTGGCTGAGGTGGACCCACCTCGCCATGAACTTGGCGAGGTGGGTCCACCAGCTCGTGAATAGGCTTCAGGAGAGATGCTGGGCGAGGTGCTTGTTCATCTCGAACATGCTCACCTTACTCTTGCCTGCGAAGATGGCCTGAAGCTTGTCATCAGCCAGGATCTCGCGTTTGTTCTGCGGGTTCTGGAGCTGACGCCCCTTGATGTACGCCCACATCTTGCTCACCACCTCAGGGCGGGGCAGGGATGAGGAGCCGACCACCGCCGCCAGCTCGGTCGAGGGCTGCAGCGGCTTCATCAGAGCCGGGTTTGGCTTCCTGGTTGTCCTGGTCCCGGCATGATCCTGCTCTGCCTGGACGGCGGTAGACACTGACATGGTAAGACTCCGTTGTTGCGCCCGGCTGACAAGGGCGAGGCGGAGCGACCATGACAAAGGAAGAACTAACAGGCTCTTAACTCAGGTAGATCGGCCCAGAGCCTCCGGCACAGCGTCCCTCGACTTCGGAGAACGCCCAAGCCGATCAGAACACTCCCATACTCATGCCGGCCGCGAGGGCTGCCCCAAGCTCCTCGCAGCGCTTCAGATTGTCTGGGCTGATGACCTTAGGGGCAAGGATCGCTTCTGGCGTCTGAGCGTGGGTGCAGACGATGAGCGGATCCGCCATGGCTTTGAGCCGCCATCCGGTCGCGATGCGAGCAACCTGACAAGCCGCGTTGTGACCGTCGCTGCCCGCGCAGATCAGTGTTGCGTAGGGCCGCCCACTGATCTGATCCAGGACTGGATAGTAGGTGCGGTCGAAGAAGTCCTTCATCAGCCCGGCTATGGCCGCCAAGTTCTCGGGAGTACCAAAGATGTAGCCGTCCGCTTCGAGGAGATCGGCTGCCTGCGCAACGGGCGCCGCAAGCAGGCGGACGCGAATGGTCGGCTCTCCGGCGGCTCCCCGGGCCACGGCCTCAACCATCTGACGGGTGCCTCCTGTCGTGGAGTGATACACGATCAGAAGCGTTTTCGCCGTGCCTGAGTGAACAAGGTCATCCATGACTGAGATCCTGGACTTGATCGCGGCGGCTCCAGGGGACGGCGACCAACAACCTTCTCTGATCCCGGTACAGGGATCTATCAAACTCAACCATGGGGCTGTGTCGGTAGAGGTGCCCTGCACGTGAAGCGCTCCAGCTGAGGGAGGTCGTTGGAACCCTCAGCTGGGGCGCGGGCGATGCCGGTTGCAACATCGCACTCTGAATATAGGGCAGGCGCAGTAAAGATCCCGTTTCTGCTATCTCCAGCTGTGAAAGCAGCTGCTACTCCTTGGTGTTTGCTCGTGTTAAACATGCCTGATGCAGACATCAGCCGCGCCAGAGGGCTCTCAGACCTTCGTCCCGCCGCATCCGGAGCCAGCGCCGGACAACCTCTCTGCGCGCCAGCTCGCACAGCTGATGCGCACCAACAACCTGCGGGTCTGGTCGCAACGAGCCTACGAAGAAGAAGTGGTTGTCCGCCGCGTCTTCGGCCGCTCCTCAGTTCTCTTCAACACCCCTGACGCGATCCGCCATGTGCTGGTCGATCACCCGCAGAACTACGGCCGGACCCGCGCAACCCTCCGGATCCTCAGGCCACTCCTCGGGGAGGGGCTGTTCACCAGCGATGGGGTCGCCTGGCGGCATCAACGCCGAACCCTCGCTCCAGCCTTCACGCCTCGCTCGGTTGAGCTTCTCATCCCACATATCCGCTCAGCCACGCACGAGATGGTCACCCGCCTTGCCGCTGGCGAGCAGCCGGTGGATCTCTTTCCCATGATCCAGCGCCTGGCACTTGAGATTGCCGGCCGCATCATGTTCTCCCTTGAGACGGGACGATACGGCTCAGCGCTCCGACGCCAGATCATGCGCTATGGCCAAAGGCTTGGGCGCCCACACCTGCTCGACTTCATGGTGCCCATCAGCATTCCCACGCCGCATGATCTGGCGCGATCCTGGTTCCGCCGCGGCTGGGTTCGGCTGATCGATCAGATCATGGCTGAGCGGCTGAAGGCTAAAGCCCACGCGAGCAGTCCTCGCGATCTGCTTGACCTGCTCATGGCGGCTCGTGATCCGGAGAGCGGGGAGGGGTTCTCGCCCAGCCAGCTCCGGGACCAGATTGCCACGATGATCTTGGCCGGGCACGAGACCACAGCGGTGGCCCTATGCTGGTCGGTGTATCTGCTGGCCCACCTGCCAGAGGTGCAGGAGCGGATTGCCCAGGAGGCCGCGGCGGTGTTGTCGGGCAGCGCCGCAGAGCCAAAGCCCAGCCAGCTCCCCTACACGCGGGCGGTGCTGGATGAGGTCATGCGTCTCTATCCACCGGCCTACGTGATCGTCCGGGCGACCCGCCAGCCGGACAAAGTCGCGGGTGTCGCGATGCAACCTGGCGATCTCGCGGTGATCTCACCTTGGGTGCTGCACCGGCACAAGCGATGGTGGCGTGAGCCGGATGCATTTGTCCCGGAGCGGTTTTTGCCCGGTACTTTAGCAATCGACCGCTTCGCCTATCTGCCTTTCGGCGTCGGGCCTCGTGTCTGCATTGGCGCCCATTTTGCGCTCACGGAAGCAACCCTGGTGCTAGCCGAGCTCCTGTGCTCGTTCCGGATCGAGCTGGCAACCTCACGACCCGTTCTGCCGGTTGCAGTGGTGACCACCCAGCCAGACCACGCGCCGCTGTTTCGTGTGCAGCCTCGGTAGGTTTCTGTTATCGAAACTGATGGGCCTCTTGGATGGTCCACGGCCGAGCTGGCCGATCGAACCAGGGTAAGCTCAGCCTCCGATCAATGCGGCGGAGATCCTCCTCGTCAGGAGGATCTTGCCATGGCAGCAGCACAGACGTCCTGTCATACCCGTTCTTCAGCGTAATGCGCTTGCCGCGGCATAAACGAACGCATCAGCTGGTTCTTGGTTGCGATCCATTGTGCGGCTTCTGGTTGAGTATGAGCGAGGTTGTCCCGGAAATCTCGCGCTGATAACCACCTAAGAGTTGAGAGGCGGTAGCAAAGGTCTTTCGCAGTTCGTCACCCTGCCCATCTGCCAAGCGACCCTCCGTTGGCAGGACCTGCAGAGAGTGTCTTTGCCTTTCGGCTGATAGCGACTAAGTTTTGATCCGAACGGCACTGGACCCGAGCAGTCGAGAGGATGCTGAAGAGGCAGACTGTGGCGATCGAGGATGTCTATGTACCGGTGAAGCGGCGTCAGGCCTTGGATCGGAACAAAGTCGAGGCGCTGGCGGAGAGCATTCTAACCAAGGGACAGGAAGCGCCCATTCTGGTGCGAGAAGACGGCACGCGCTTTGTCCTGGTTGAGGGCCTGCATCGGCTGGAAGCCTGTCGGTCACTGGGTGAGACAACTGTGTCGGCCTATCTCGTTCAGGCCCGGCATCATTGAGCGGCCTGTGGATCGATGAGGACGAGCGCCAGTATTCCCAAACAATCCAGACAGTCGATCGCGCCTCCCTCCTGATCACGCGCTGTGTTCGAGTCCTACCAGTGCCGGAGGACCGGGCGAGAAGCACCGCATGTTGTCACCCGAGTGTGACGGCTACCGCGGAACCGTCCTGACAATGTGGGCCGAGGCCTCCGGGCTGAACCCCACTTCGATGAGTTCTTCCTCAAGATCGCTGAAGATGGCTGGATCGAGGGTGATCGAGGCACCTGTCGGCCTCGGTTCTGCAAGAAGCGTCTGCCCATCCTCGACTGGTTCTGGTACATCGGCCTCAATCGAGGTCACTGTCACGCGAACTGCTGGCTCTGCATCTTCGTCCCCGTAAACATCACTGTCATAGACCTTGACTGTGACCAGACGCCCCTCGACCTCGCCGTCAAAGACAATCTTCCACTCGCTCATATTCTCCTCCCGGATCTTGGACTTGCTAGCTCGCCCCAGTTGCTCCGGAGCATTTCGATACGAAGCTGCCACAGTGTTGAAGCGTCCTATAATAATAGCGCATTGCCATCGCAGCATCATGGGGACGCCAAGCACTTTCTGGTTTGATCGTCCTGATAGCTCGCTCTTTGTAAACCGTGGCACTGCTCCTTGTGCGGCAGCGTATGTGCAGGCGAAGCACCAAAATTTTGCAGTGTGGTGTGCTTCAGTGGGCAATTGCCTGATCTTCTTCCTCATTGAGCGGATGCAGGTCGCGCACCATCTGGTGGAGGCGGGAGGTGTCCAGGTGGGTGTAGATCTGCGTCGTCTCGATTCCAGCATGGCCGAGCAGCTCCTGCAGCACGCGCAGGTCAGTTCCGCCTGAGTGCATATGGGTCGCGAAGGCATGGCGCAGAACATGCGGCGACACCCGCTCTGGACTTGCCAGTCCGGCAGCAACGGCCGCTTCCTTGATCTCGAGGAGAGCCGCCTGTCGTGTCAATGCCTTAGTGCCGTTGCGGACCGAGTGGAATAGCCATTGGGTGGGCGTCCCACTGGAGTACTCAGCGGCAAGACTCTGCCAGCGCGCGATCGCCTCTATGGCGCGAGCATGGAGGGGAACAAGACGCTGTTTATCGCCTTTGCCGCGCACGAGCAGCATCCGGGTTCCGGGACGAGCGGCATCGGAGGGAAGAGACAAAGCCTCGCTGATGCGCATGCCCGAGGCATAGAGGGTCTCGAACAGGGCCGCCCGTCGCGCGTAGCCAGCCTGGCGGTAGAGCCGCACCGAAGCATCCGCGGCGAGTGTGTGAGTCGTCTCCAGGAGAGCTTCAGTCTCATCGATCGAGAGGACGAACGGGAGCCTCCGCGGCCGGCGCATGGCCGGCATGGTAGCGGTGGGATTGTTCGAGCCCAGATCCTCGGCGATCAGGAAGCGATGAAGCCCTCGCACGACGGTGATGCGTCGAGCAATGGTCGACCCGGCATACCCGCGCTGATCGAGATCTGTTATGTAGTCTCGCACCCGCTCAAGGGTAACACCCTGCAGCCCGAGGTTCTGTCCCTCGAGCCAGGTGAGATAACAGTTGAGGTCGTCGGTGTAGGTCTCGATGGTGCCTGCGGCCGCGCCGAGTTCGGTTGCGAGCGCATCGAGCCACAGTTGTGCAAGCCTTCTGTTAGCGCGCATGAGAACCTCCTGGTTGGGAGGATCATGGCACAGCACCGGTTACGGACTTGTTGTCAAAATCCGTGTTCCGCATAATTCGCTGATCCTTGGACAAGGATTGCGTCGGTTTACAAGACTGTAATTGTCACCGCGTCTTGTAGTTGAGCATGGATTGGTTCTGTCCGAAATTACCGGAGAAATAACCACCTCACGGTTGAGTTGACGTGATAAAACAGGCTCGCCCATGCTGAGGCATTATCGAACAAGGAGAGGGCACTCGTTTATCCGCTACTTACCGGTGCGCTGCCTTTGCTGGTGAGGGGTGCCGAAAGCGTGTCGGCCCATTGTGTGGCACTGGCCCAAGGCGATTTGGGTTAGGCTTTGTCTCCCGCCACTATGCACTCTGTGACGACTAACTGCTAAGCTTATCGATCATAGTCTGCGTGATGAGACAGACACCCTCATCGGTCCGGCGGAACCGCTGGGCATCCAAGGTCGGATCCTCACCCACCACAAGACCGTCCGGGATGCGCACGCCCCGGTCAATAATGACCTTAGTGAGCCGGGCAGAGCGCGCCACTTCAGCCTTCGGGAGCACAACGGCCTGGTGGAGCTGAGCGTAGGAGTGAACCCGAACGCCCGTGGACAAAAGCGACTTGCGAACCGTCGCACCGGACACGATGCAGCCGCCGGACAGGAGTGAGTTAATCGCCTCGCCTCGGCGCCCCTCCTCGTCATGTATGGTCTTCGCCGGCGGCGTGATCGGCATAAAGGTCCAGATCGGCCATTCGGGATCATACAGGTCCAGAGCCGGCAGGGCTTCGCACAGGTCGATGTTTGCGGCCCAGTAAGCATCAAGCGTGCCCACATCCCGCCAGTAGGCCTGAGCCTCGGTGGAGGAGCGCACGCAGGAGCTGGTAAAGCGGTGAGCGATGGCTCTGCCATGCTGCACCAGATAGGGGATGATGTCCTTGCCGAAGTCGCGGCTTGAGCCCGGGTCGGCCGCATCCCGCCTGAGTTGCTCGGCCAGGAAGCGTGTGGTGAACACGTAGATGCCCATACTGGCCAGAGCCATGTCAGGCCTGTCCGGCATGCCGGGAGGGTCCTTCGGCTTCTCCAGAAAGGAGACGATGCGGTCTGTCTGGTCCACGGCCATGATGCCAAATCCGCTGGCCTCCTCGCGCGGCACCTCAATGCACCCGACGGTTACGTCGGCACCCTGGCTCACGTGCTGCTGGAGCATGGGCTCATAATCCATCTTGTAGACGTGGTCACCAGCCAGGATCACGATGTGCTCGGGGCGGTAACTCTCGATGATGTCGAGGTTCTGGTAGACCGCGTCGGCTGTGCCCTCATACCAAAGGTGCTCGGCGATGCGCTGGCTGGCGGGCAGGATGTCAAAGCTCTCGTTGCGCTCGGGCCGCAGGAAGTTCCAGCCGCGCTGCAGGTGGCGAATAAGGCTGTGGGCCTTGTACTGGGTTGCCGCAGCGATGTGGCGGATCCCGGAGTTGAGAGCGTTGGAGAGGGCAAAGTCGATGATGCGCGATTTGCCACCGAAGTACACGGCTGGCTTGACGCGCTTGTCGGTGAGCTCCATGAGCCGAGTGCCACGACCGCCTGCCAGAACATAGGCCATGGTATAGCGGGCGAGGGGAGCAGACGGGCTGGCCTTCGGCATCGGGGCTCCTCGAACATCTCGGCGGGCTCTGCTGGCCCGCTCAGAGTTCTACGCCAGGAGATGAATGGAGGTTCCGAATTCAAGGGAGCGTCAACCTTCCTGAGGAGCAGGAGGAAAAAATGGGCGGAGTGATCCCCTGCGTGATCCGTCCTGAAGAAGCTCGGCCGGAGGTGGTATCGACAGGTTTGCATGCCCAAAGCATGTCACGACAATGCCCTGAACTGTAAAGGATGTGACACTCGGTCTGTCACAATCTTGAACAATCACCTCCTATCTTACGCATTCAGACCTCCTAGCGTTTACGATGAGAAATATGCGAGCCATTTCAGTTAAGTGCTCCGTATCGCAAGAGCCTCGAGGCGTTTCTCCAGCCCTCTCACAACGCTGGTGAAGCCCTCTAACAAACCGCTCTTGTAAAATATTGACACATTTACATCCACCTCGTTGTAAAGCTTTTCACCTCTACCTTAACTCAACTTCACGGTTTGTCAGGCGCCCTATACTCCTATTCAGGCCTTCAACTTTGCCGAGGAACATGGATATGGCGTACCACGATCAGATCACGCGAGCTCAAATCCTGGTCGAGGGCCAGAGCACCTGGAACAGCATCGATCCCGAGTCCGTTGCCCGTATGCGCCTGCAGAACCAGTTCAAGACTGGCCTCGACATTGCACGCTATACCGCCAAGATCATGCGCCAGGACATGGCTGCCTACGATGCCGACCCGTCGCTCTATACCCAGTCGCTCGGCTGCTGGCACGGCTTCATCGGCCAGCAGAAGATGATCGCGATCAAAAAGCACTTCGGCTCCACTCAGCGCCGCTACCTCTACCTGTCCGGCTGGATGGTCGCCGCCCTGCGCTCGGAGTTCGGTCCGCTTCCCGACCAATCCATGCATGAGAAGACCAGCGTTCCCGCGCTGATTGAGGAGCTCTACACCTTCCTGCGCCAGGCCGATGCCCGTGAGCTCGGCCTCCTATTCCGCGACCTCGATGCCGCGCGTGAAGCCGGCAACACGATCAAGGAGCGGGAGGTTCTCAACGCCATCGACAGCTACCAGACCCATCTCGTTCCGATCATCGCTGACATCGATGCCGGCTTCGGCAACGCTGAGGCGACGTATCTTCTCGCCAAGAAGATGATTGAGGCTGGTGCTTGCTGCCTGCAGATCGAAAACCAGGTCTCGGACGAGAAGCAGTGCGGACACCAGGACGGAAAGGTCACCGTTCCGCACGAGGACTTTATCGCCAAGATCCGTGCCGTGCGCTACGCATTCCTGGAACTCGGCGTCGATGACGGCTTGATCGTAGCCCGTACCGACTCGCTGGGTGCCGGCCTCACCAAGCAGATCGCCTTCAGCCGTCAGCCGGGTGATATCGGCGACCTCTACAACAGCTTCCTTGATTGCGAGGAGATCACTCCTGAGAACTGCGTCAATGGCGATGTGGTGATCAATCGCAATGGCAAGCTGCTGCGTCCGAAGCGGCTGCCAAGCAACCTGTTCCAGTTCCGCCCCGGTACTGGCGAGGATCGCTGCGTGCTCGACTGTATCACTGCCCTGCAGAATGGTGCGGACCTGCTGTGGATCGAAACCGAGAAGCCGCATGTGGACCAGATCGCGGGTATGGTGGAGCGGGTCCGCGAGGTCTTCCCAAATGCCAAGCTGGTCTACAACAACTCGCCATCGTTCAACTGGACCATCAGCTTCCGCCAGCAGGTCTACGACGTCTGGGAGAAGGCTGGCAGGGATGTATCGAAGTATGACCGCGCCAAGCTGATGAGTGTGGATTATGACGGCACGGAACTGGCCCAGGAAGCTGACGAGCGCATTCGCACTTTCCAGGCTGATGGAGCAAGGCGCGCCGGCATCTTCCACCACCTCATCACACTGCCGACCTATCACACGGCGGCTCTGTCAACTGACAATCTGGCGAAGGAGTACTTCGGCAGCGAAGGCATGCTTGGTTACGTGCGCAACGTTCAGCGGCAGGAGATCCGCCAGGGCATTGCCTGCGTGAAGCACCAGAACATGGCGGGCTCCGACATCGGGGACGATCACAAGGAGTACTTTGCAGGCGAGGCTGCGCTCAAGGCTGGTGGTGCCCACAACACCATGAACCAGTTCGGCTAAGCCTGCTCTGTGGATGCTTTTGTCGAAGTTCAACGGCGCTGCGGCCGCAAGCTTTCCAGGATGGAAGATGCTGCTGTCAGCCTTGAGTTTAGCTGGAGGGAAACCAATGACTGGATCTGAGAAGCCGCAACTGAAGAGCAGATTTGACGAGGACGCCAGCTCGATGTCTCCCGAGCAGGATTCCGCCATCCGGATCCTTGCAAACGAGCTCCATCGGGTAAATGAGGCGGTGATGAACTGCGTCAGCCATGGCTTGTCAATAGAGCTGAAGAGGGTCAAGCGCTTTCATTCTGAGCAGGGATATTGGGGCGATATGATCGTGCCGATTATCGTCAAGCAGAGTGATCAGTCGAGCTAACCGGACGGTTGCGCCACCCGCAACGGGGGTCCCGATGCCATACCAGGTTCGATGGCAACTCGTCGGCCGCTCTGAGCGCCCGCTCGATCAGGGGCACAGCCGAGAAGCGTATAATGGGTATGGTGACGCTGTGGGAGCCATCAATGAGTTCCTGCGCCCGTATCCTGAAGTGAAGCACTGCGACGAGGAAGGATACTGGCTCGCACGGCGATCAGAAGACGCCGACCTTGCTGTGTGGTTGTGGATCGAGCAGCACGACCATCCTGAGGAGTGCACACCGGAAGTCGCTACACCATTGGCCTCATCTCTTGCGCCTGCTCCGCATTCTTGAAGGTAGCAGGTCTCAGGGTTATCTTCTGTGGAACGGCGGGATGCCGGAGCCCGTTTTCGACAGAACATGCTGCAAAAACCCACACAATCTCTCGGCTGGCGCTTGGCCGCTAGGACGTGCTGCTTGGCGGGGGGTGATCGCGAGTCTGCTCCGGAACGGCAACACATCCAGCGCAGCCTGGATTGCGGTGCCGCCAACGATCATTCGGCAGCTTGGAGGAAGCTCGAGCGTAGCTCTGAAACCAAGAAATTGGTGATGCAGCCGGAGCGGGATGAGGAGAGATATGAACGCAGTCCAGACGGAAGAGCCATGAAAACAGCATCAGAGTACCGGAGGCATGCTCAAGGGTGCGCAGTTCTCGCCCAGCAGATGCTAGTGTGCCAGTCGTGCGAGTAATCTCTGGACAGGGCTCGAACCTGGGAAGCCTCAGCCAGAACGCGAGAGAGGCTTGTTAGTGCGCAAGCATCCCGAACTCAATAGCGCTGAGACCTCGACCAAGGTGAAAAGGCTGCCATGAAGATGGTGAATACTCTAAGGATGAGCGGCCGAGATGCTTCTTCCCCTCAACCAGAATGGTGGATCAAGGATGAGGCCATAGCGGCGTATTTCCTCGAACATGCTCCTGGCCTGAAACAGTACTATGCGGCCAAGGACCAAGCCTTCAGCCAGATCGAGGACGATGCTTTGGCCCGCCATCCCGATCCAATGCTCGACGAAATAGCCGCGGCTGTAGCTGTTGAGGCCGCCCTGCCGTCGAGACAGCGAACTGAGGCTCAACTGCGCCGGAACTTTGAACCCTTGGCCACCTACCTTCCCAGTGCCGCAAAGCGCCGGCGAAAGGGCTTCATCCAGAGGGCGCAGCGAGCATGGAACAAGGCCAACCCCACGCCTCTCACAGCGGAATTGCGCCGCACGCTCGCAGCTGATTTCAGGAAAGGTATTGAGGGCTGATCGATTTGAGCGGGTGATCTGACGCGTCAAAGCCTTCGTACCGTTGCGAACGGAGTGGAACAGCCAAGGGGAAGGCGCTCCGCCGGAATGGGCAGACGCCACCTTCTGCCACTGGGCAAGAGCCTCAATCGCCCGGTTGTGGAGAGGCACGAGCCACTGGTTGTCGCCCATGCCGCGCACCAGCAGCATGCGGGTTCGAGGGGGAGCAGCGCATCGGAGGACCGAGGCAGAGACTCGCCGATGCGCATGCCCGAGGTATACAGTGTCTCGAACAGGGCGGTGCGGTGGGCATAGCCTGCCTGACGATAAAGGCCGACTGAGGGATCGGCCGCGAGTCTGTGGGCAGTTTCCAGGAGAGATTCCGTCTCCCCTATCGACAGGACGAAGGGCAGCTTTCGCGGCTGCTTCATGGCAGACAGGGTAGTCGTGGGATCGCGGGAGCCGAGTTCCTCAGCCGTCAGGCAGCGGTGGAGACCATCAACCACCGTGACGCGGCGGGCGAGGATCGAGCTGGCGGATCCGCGTGTGTCGAGAGTGGCAACGTAGTCCAGGACCTGCGGCAGGACTATTGTTTAACGTAATTCTTTGATCCCTGAATAGAGATGACCTCGGCTTCATATGACCACGGTTGTCTATGGCTTCTTGGTTGAGCATGATTTCATTCTGTCCAGATATACAAGATAGTAGCCACCCCTTGATGAACTGAAATGATGAACCGGCTCGCCATGGCTTGCTGTTGGCAAAAGAGGGAAGGGTGCCCTTCCATCCTTCGCCTTCATTAGGTCAGGTGTGATATCGGTCCAGCGTGGCGCGATCAACTTCCACGCCTAAGCCCGGCTTAGAGGGAATTTTGACCCAGCCGTCGACCTGCTGGATCGGCTCAGTGATCAGTTGCTGGCGAAATGGATGCGAGGAGCGGTCATATTCCAGGACTGGATCCTGAGCGTAGAGCGAGTAGTTCGTGACCGGCACTGCGGCAATCACTTGCAACGATGCTGCCTGAGCAATGGCCGAACCCCACACGTGCGGGTTGACCTGCACCCCGTGTGATTGCGCCAGAGCTATGATATGGCGCGCCGCCGAGATACCGCCGCATGAGCCGAGATCGGGCTGCGCAATGTCCACGGCGCCGGCGCCCAGAAACTCTCGGAAACCGAAGAGCGTATGCTCGTTCTCGCCACCGGCAATCGGCATCATAAGCTTGTTCCGCATTTCGACATAACCCTGGATATCCTCAGGGACCACTGGTTCCTCATACCAGCGCAGATCATACTCCTCGAGGGCACGTCCAAGCCGGAGCGCTTCGGCACGGCCGTACGCGTGATTGGTGTCTACCATCAGGGTGATCGGCTTCCCCTGGATGGCGCGTCCGATCTCGCGCATACAGGCGATGTCATCGGCGATGCCGTAGCCGAGCTTTACTTTCATCAGGGAGAAGCCGGCTTCGAAGTGGCGGATCGCTTCTTCGGCGAGACGCTTGGCCTCGCCTTGGCCTTTGATCCGGTAAAACCCGGTGGCATAGGGTTGGACTTTGGTGCGGAAGGCCCAGCCAAGCAGCTTGTAGACCGGCACTTCGTGAAACTTGCCGGCGATATCCCAAAGCGCAATGTCCACCGCACTGATTGCTGCCACCACCGAGCCCTTGCGGCCGTAGTCGCGGGTCATGTGGTACATCCGGTGCCACAGCGCCTCGGTGTCCAGCGGATCCGCGCCGATCACCAGGGGCCGCAGTGCCTTGTCAACCACAGTCGCAGCGATCTCAGGCGGCTCCAGACCCTGAGCAAATGCTTCGCCCCAGCCGCTTACGCCCTCGTCGGTGAGCACTTCCACCAACGTGGCGGAGCGCTGCGCCACCCAGCCCTGCGAGAACGCGAACGGCTCGGAAAGCGGGCTCTTCAGGATGTGAATTGCGATGTCTGTTATCTTCATCTCACATGAACCGATGCTAGAGCACGAGACGGATCTGCAGCTGTCGACCGCCAGACGTGATCCCAAGAGCGAGTTTCAAATCGGTTCAACACCTTCGAGTACAACACGAACCTTCATCATGTATACCTGCCCTCCAGGGACACGTGGGAGGAACGGGCGCCGCTTCCGACGGCACGATCGGGCCATGGACTTGTGGTCTATCGCAATCGGCTCTTCGCCATGGGCGGCGAGGCAGGGCGGATCGAGCAGGGCAGACCAGTTCAGGCCAAGGTGTTCGGCCAGATGGAGAGCTACGATCCCGCCTCGGATACCTGGCAGCATCATGCCCCGATGAGGACGCCCCGCCACGCCGTGGGAGCCACTGTGATCGGAGACTGGATCTATGTTGCTGGAGGTGGCGCAGTTCTGGGTGGCTCGGTTCAGTCAGCCGTCCATGAGGCTTTTACCTTGGCTTGAAAGGTGTGAGGTTGTCCGCCTGACTGATGTGAACCTACCCTGAGATCAATAATCCAAGAAGGAGCGGTTCCGGTCATCCGTATAGATATCGTGTGGCTCGTTCTCGTGCCTGCCCGCGAGATACAGCACGCTTGCAACACTGCCGACCTGGGTCTGCGACAGGATCTGGCGGGTGACGAAAGGAAACACGCTGCGGATCGTGGCATCAATGCTGCGGCTGAACCGATCAGCAAAGCTTGGCGATGTGATGATGTTCATGACCACCTGACCGCCCGGCGCCACTGCCTGCCTGACAGCCGCAAACGCCTCGCGGGTGATCAGGTCCGGCGGGAGGCTGATCCGGTTCGTGAAGGCATCGAGCACCACAACATCATAGGTCTGGGTGTTGCGGCGCAGGAAGGCGCGGGCCGATTCAGCCACAAAGGTCTTGTTCGGAGACAAAGGCTGGCGCAGGAAGTATTCCTCGCTCACCTGCCGCAGGGCAGGGTCGATGTCGACGTAGGTGTAGGTATGGAAGCGGTCGTCCAGGCCTATGGTGAACCCTCCGGCCCCGATCACCAGGATGCGCCGGGGTCGATCCGTATTAAGTCTACTGAGGACTTCCTTCTCAATAAACTTCAGGTAAGCGAAGCGGTGCTCGGGATTAGCCGCCACTTTGGAAGACGGGCTGTTGTTGATCACCAGAAGGCGGCTGTTCTCGGCCGGGTTGGTGACGATCCGCACCTCGCTGTAGAGGTTGTTGCTGACGATGCCATAAGCCTTGACCGCTGCCGGACTGTTGATACCCACAATATAAAGCCCAAGCGCCGCGGTTGTGAGAAGCAGCCTGTTGTGGCCTTCCATCCGCCAGCCGATGAGTGCGGCGAGCGCGACCAAGAGCCCGAGGGTCACCGCCACAGTGATGTGAACGCCGAAGAAGGTCATGAACACGAGTGTCGATACCACTGAGCCCAGGAACGACCCCAGGGTGGACAGGAAGAGCATCAGCCCTGTTGATCGTGCCAGGCTGCCGCCGGTGGAGCAGTAGGCGACCAGCGGGATGGTCTGGCCCAGAAGGTAGACCGGGTAGACCAGGAACAGGGAGGTATGAACCGCGGCCTGGATCAAGCGGTGCGTGAGACCAAGGCTATCGAGGATCTGGAAGAAGGCGGCCAGGAAGGGATGAGACAGCCCGAAGCTGAGGATGAAGGCAGCAATCAGCAGGTTTCGGGTGAGTTGCCGGCGCACACCTGCTTCATCGCCAGGGGCAAAGCTGGCCCGACCGCCAGCCTCGTAACCAAGTGCCAGGGGGAGCAGAACCGCCGCGATGACGATGGCAACAGTATCGGTGGCGTTGCCTACGTAGGGGGTGAGCTGACGGATGGCGAGAAGCTCCACCGCGAGAACAGCGTAGCCCTCGATGGCAATGGCACTGAGGAGCAACGGGGAGGAGAACATGAGTGGTCACCTGCCTTTAGTTGCAGAACGGTACGTGAGATGTGCGATAGCCGAACTCACATGGCTGCGACGAGTGCCCAAAGACGTGCAAGGTCGGAAGTGGCACTTTCCGGAAGTAGACCGAAGGTCTGCAACTGCGCAGTAAGTGGACGTTCGAACGGTCACGGTTTGCGCGTGCTCTTGAACCTCTAGCTTTTAAGCAGAGGGTCCTGGGTTCGATTCCCAACGCGCTCACCAAATCATTTCAAACACTTAGCTCCTAATCGGGTTTGGCCCTGCTTCCCAGAAAACCGGATTGGGAAGCGTATGGGAAGCAAACTCAATCTCCTGGGCAAGTTCCTAAGCAACAGCAGGCCCATGGAAAGTGTGCTGCCTGATTGACGCCTCCTTCATCTCAATGGAGAAGCCTGGCCGTTGAGGCGGCATGTAAGCCGCGTCCCGGATCACACAGGGATCAACAAAGTGCTCGTGAAGGTGATCCACATACTCGATCACTCGCTCATCCTTGGTGCCGGACACGCACAGATAATCAATCATCGACAGGTGCTGCACGTACTCACACAGGCCCACGCCGCCCGCGTGAGGCCAGACCGGCAGGTTGAACTTGGCCGCCATCAGCAGCACAGACAGAACCTCGTTCAGGCCGCCAAGCCGGCAGGCGTCGATCTGAACGATGTCGATCGCACCTCGGGTGATGAACTGCTTGAACAGAATGCGGTTCTGGCACATCTCGCCAGTTGCCACCTTCACAGGGGCAATGGCCTCGCGGATCTTGCGATGGCCTTCCACGTCATCAGGGCTGGTCGGCTCCTCGATAAAGTAGGGCTAGGCGAAGTGCAGCTGCTTCATCCAGTCAATAGCCTGATCCACCTCCCACACCTGGTTGGCATCGATCATCATCTTCACGTCCGGGCCGATCGCCTGGCGGCAGATGCGTAGGCGGCGGATGTCGTCCTCCAGATCGCGACCCACCTTCATCTTGATGTGCCGGAAACCGGCTTCGACTGCCTCTGAGGCGAGGCGGGAGAGCTTCTCGTCGCTGTAGCCGAGCCAGCCTGCGGATGTGGTGTAGCAGGCATAGCCCTCCTGCTGCAGGACTGCTTTCCGGTCGGCCTTTCCGGTCTCTGCCTGCCGGAAGATCTCGAGGGCCTCCTCAGGCGTGATTGCATCGGTGAGATAGCGGAAGTCGATGATCCGGACGAGTTCCTCAGGGCTCATGTCCGAGACCAGCTCCCAGACCGGCCTGCCCGCCTCCTTGGCCCAGAGGTCCCACACGGCATTCACAACTGCACCCGTGGCGAGGTGGATGGCACCCTTGTCGGGTCCGATCCAGCGCAGCTGGCTATCTCCGGTGAGATGGCGCCAGAACCGGCCGGGATTGTCTTTGACCCAGTCCAAGTCGAGCCCGACCACAAGGTGTCGCATCGCCTCAATGGCGGCACAGCAGATGTCGTTGCCGCGCCCGATTGTGAAGGTGAGGCCGTGGCCTGCCAGATCCGGATGGTCGGTTTTGAGCACCACATAGGCTGCGGAATAGTCCGGATCGGGGTTCATGGCGTCTGACCCGTCGAGATGCTGGGAGGTGGGGAAGCGCAGGTCAAAGGTCTGGAGATCTGTGATGCGGACCACGGCATACCTCATCTGGACCGGAGTGACGAAGAGGGTTCATCCTCATAGGTATCGGGGCAAGGATTACTCTCAAGAGCGCTCGCTGTGCGGTGCTTGTTGACCGAGAAAGACAGCTGTGACTTCAGCGTCGGTGAGGGCACCGGCTAAGCTGTGCTCTACGAGGCTCCCACCAAGCTATGGCGGGAGAGCAGATGCCTGGATCTGACATGCCTGGGAATCAGAGCGAATGTCTGCATGAGGGCTGTGAGCAGACCCTCACCTGGCCGAAGTTAAAGACCCAATCTGACCCAGATCGGACGTTTGTGGTTCGTGTCTCGGTAGGGTTCAGGTAATGTGTCGCTTGTTGCCGCTGACACGGATAGATAGCCATGACACATGCGGAACCCAAACCATGGGTCGGCGATGTTGCAGCCGAGGTCATCGCAGCCAGCCGGGCTGGGCGGCAGGTGCAGCCATTCTCCAGTCGCTACGCTGACTTCTCGTTTGCTGACGCTTACGAGGTGGCGCAACGGGTGCGGGACACTCGGGTTGCCAACGGAGAGACCGTCGTCGGCCGCAAGATCGGGTTCACCAACCGGGCCGTGTGGGACCGCCATGGCCTGTCGGCTCCGATCTGGGGTTTCATGTACGATACCACGGTCCGCGACCTCTCCGCGGCCAACGCGCAGTTCCCGCTGGCCGGCCTTGCCGAACCTCGCATCGAGCCCGAGATCGTACTCAGGCTCGCGCACTCGCCCCATCCTGGTATGAGTGACGATGCTCTGCTGGCATGCGTCGACTGGGTTGCCCATGGATTTGAGATTGTTCAATCGATCTTCCCCGGTTGGGTCTTCACGCCCGCCGATGCCGTTGCCGCTCAAGGGGTTCACGTCGCCCTGCTGATTGGGCAGCGTCATCCCCTCTCGCCTGACCGGCGACTCTGGGATGACATGCTGTCGAACTTCAAAGTCGAACTCATCCGCGACGGTGAGGTGGCGACGTCGGGGCACGGTCGCGATGTTCTCGGCGGTCCGGTCCAGGCCCTCCGGTTCCTTGTTGAGGCGCTGGCGCAGCGTCCGGCGAGCGAGCCCCTCCGCGCGGGAGAGATTGTAACCACAGGCACACTCACCCAGGCCTTGCCTGTTACCCCAGGGCAGACGTGGACGACGGTGGTGGCTGGCATTGAGATTGAAGGCCTTCAACTCCGCTTCGAAGGATAGTTCGTGGACTCGCTCATGTCCAAGGCACCCAGCCGAGCCAGGCGCAGACAGGTCCACATAAGGTTGGCTTGGAGTTCGTGCACGCCTGAACGTCTCTTTCTGACACGGGGCGGTCCTAAGCCGAACTTCTGCAATGAGAGCGTGAACCGGACCTCTAGACGGCCACGCTCAAGGGCTGTGGTTGACCCAAAGCGGCGTTCAGGGTCATCCACTTAGCGTTTTTTTGCGACTTTGCGCAGGTAAGGAATCTTTGCGGCGGATGTGCATCTGTTGAACAACGAGTAGAGCTACTTGCCGGAAGGATCGGATCGCTGGTGTATCTTTGCCGCGTTGCCATCCGAGTGCCACTTCGACAGGCTCAGGCTCATCTAAGATCTTTAAAAAGTGCACGCCTCTAGGATGCAGATTGCGGGCGGTCCCGGGCACAACTGCGATTCCAATGCCAGCGCCTACCAAGCCCACAACCGTGTGGATCTGTGTCGCGTGTTGAACGATCCTCGGACTGAATCCAGCCTGTTCGCACATCGCCGTAATGCGTGAGTTGAACAACGGACTTTCTCGCTTTGAGAACATGATCATGGGCTCCGCAGCGAGTGCTTGCATGTGGACGGCATCGACTTTCGCTAAGGGATGCTTGTCAGGAACTGCGACCAGAAAAGGATCCTCCATTATTGCCTGAACTTCAATGCCCGATGGTGTGAGTTGCGGCCGCAGAAGGCCAATGTCGATCAACCCCCGGCTCAAAGCGTCATGCTGCTCAGCGATGCTCATTTCGCGCAGTTCGAGTTCGATATAGGGATAAAGATGCCGGAAGCGTTCGACGATGGCCGGAAGGAGTCCATAGGTGGACGAGTGAATAAACCCAACCACTAGATGTCCATATTCACCCTTGCCGACGCGCCGAGCGTCGACAAGGGCTCTGCTGAGCTCTTCCAGTATTCGGCTGGTTCGGTCTAGAAATATTGCACCAGCTGGGGTCAGCTCAACCACGCGTTGGGTTCGCTGCAGCAGCTGTGTTCCAATTTCCTCCTCTAGCTGTTGAATCTGTCGCGACAGTGCAGGTTGAGCGATGCGCAGGCGTGCTGCTGCGCGCCCGAAGTGCAACTCCTCAGCCACGGCTTGAAAGTAACGTAATTGCCTAATCTCGATCATCGGTCATGCCGGAACGGTATCAATCGAGCACTCATTATGTATTGGACATTATCGACCAATGAAAGGAAATTCCTGCCCGAGATGAACGGCGTGCCTTGACATGCCTGTGGGAGGTAGATAATGATACCGGGTTTCAGGATCGTGCATGGGTGGCAGCGTCCCTCAGGCGATCTGCTCACCGCCTTCAGAAGCATTCCTACCGCTATTATAAGCGATAATATGAATCGCCTCTTCGCCGGCGGCCCAGAGTTACGACCTGTGCATCGGCAAGGCACGCTTTGCGGAGCTGCTCTGACTGTTCGCACGCGGCCAGGCGACAACCTCATGGTTCACAAGGCTCTCGACATAGCTCAGCCGGGCGACGTCATCGTCGTTGATGCAGGTGGGGATACCACCAATGCCATCATCGGAGAGATCATGTGGTCCTACGCGCGGAGCCGTGGGCTCGCCGGTTTCATTATCGATGGATCAGTGCGGGATACTGCGGTCCTCGCAGCCGGGGACCTGCCGGTTTATGCGCGGGGTGCCACACACCGCGGTCCTTACAAAGACGGCCCTGGCGAGATCGGGGTCCCTGTGTCGGTTGGTGGTATGACGGTATCACCCGGCGATATTGTCGTGGGCGACGAGGACGGCATTCTCGCGATCCCACAGGCAGAGGCTCGGGCCATTCTGGAATTGGCTCAAGCTCAGCAAGCTCGCGAGGGTACGATCCTTCAATCGATTGCGGATGGAACAGTTGATCGCTCCTGGGTTGATCAGACCCTTGCAGCGAAGGGAGTGAGGCTATGAGCGTGCTCGTGCCCCACGACGCCCTGACCGACTTCTGCGCTAGCGTGTTCCAGGGTGCAGGCGTCCCTAAAGAGGTCGCATCGGTCGTGGCGGAAAGCCTTGTCTATGCAGATCTACGAGGGGTCGAGTCCCATGGCGTTGTCCGCACAGACATTTATCTGCGGCGCGCGGCTGAAGGTATGGTCGATCCCAGCGCCGAGGTCCGCCTTGAGCGTGACGGCGGTTCAACGGCCCTCGTGGATGGAGGCAATAATTTTGGTGCCTTCGTTGGTGCAACGGCGCTCGACTATGCCATCGAGAGAGCGAAGAGGCATGGCGTCTGTGCTCTAGGCGTGAAGCGGTCCAATCACTTCGGCACCGGTGCTTTTTACGCGCAGCGGGCCATCGAGAGCGGGTTGGCTCTCATCGTGCTCTCGAATGCCTCCCAAACCATGCCGCCGACCGGCGGGGTCAGGCCCTTCTTAGGGACCAACCCGATTGCATTCGGTTTTCCCACGGGTCGTGAGACGCCATTTATTCTGGATATGGCGACGAGCCTCGTGGCGCGAGGAAAAATCATTGTGGCGGCCAAGCGTGGTGAACCAATCCCCACTGGGTGGGCGGTGGACAAGGACGGCAGGCCCACAAACGATGCAGAAGCAGCACTCGAGGGTGCGGTCCTGCCCCTTGGCGGACCCAAGGGCTTCGGCCTCTCCATGGCAATCGACATCCTTTCCGGTGTCCTGACAGGTGCAGGCTACGGTCCCTCCGTCAACAACATGTACGACAACTGGGCTGAGCCCCAGAACGTCGGCCACTTTTTCATCGTGCTCGATATCGAGCGATTCATGCCGCTTGCATCCTTCACTGAGCGGCTGGGGCACTACATCGAGATTTTGAAGGCGGAGCCAAAGGCACCAGGCACCTCAGAAATTCTCCACGCCGGCGAAGTCGAGCATCGACTCGAAGCGCATCGGCGCCGAGAAGGCATCGAGCTGCCCGACCGAGTTGCCGATGACCTTCGCGTCCTTGGTGACACATACCAGGTTGCCTGGATTGTGTAACGCGAGAAGAGCAAGAGAGAACCATGACCGCTACTATTTCCTCCTTTAGCTATCACATCCCCACCGCCATCGAATTCGGGTGGGGTTCGCTCGCCAGGCTTCCTGCTCTCGTGAAGGGCTTGGGTGGCACCCGTGTGCTCTTGGTTGGCGATCCCGGCGTCGCAAAGGCTGGTATCATCGACCGTGTCATCGGCACGCTTTCGGGTGGAGAAGTTCCTGCTCTAGCCTTCACGGATGTCGAGAGCGATCCCGACGTACGCTCCGTTGACAAAGGGCTTCAGCTCGCCAAGTCTGAGGGTTGCGATGCTGTGATCGGCGTGGGCGGCGGTAGTGCCCTCGATACCGCTAAGGCAATCGGTCTCATGCTGACCAATCCCGGCAACATCCGTGATTACGTCGGCCTCGGCAAGGTTGAGCGGGCAGGGGCTCCCGTTATTGCCATCCCAACGACCGCCGGGACAGGCAGCGAATTGACTGTTTGGTCCGTGTTGTCGGATAAGGAGAAGAAGGTCAAAATCAGTGTCGGCAGCGTTCTGAATTGCCCACGCATTGCCCTTCTTGATCCGGAGCTGACGATTTCGCTGCCACCCGCCATGACAGCAGCAACAGGCATGGACGCGCTGACCCACGCCCTCGAGTCCTACGTCAACAAAGCTACCCAACCGATCTCTGAAGCTATGTCCGAGCAGGCCATGGCACTCATCGCCCGAAGCCTGCGCGTGGCAGTGGCGCAACCTGACAATGCTCAGGCACGGGCAGACATGCTGCTTGCCAGTACTATTGCGGCAATGGCGTTCAACAACACCCGGCTCGGGTTGGTGCATGCCTTCGCCATGCCCCTTGGAGCCCGGTTCCACATTCCGCATGGGCTGGTGAACGCAATCATGCTTCCCGCCGTGATGCGTTACAATCTGCCGGGTAACCTTCGGAAGTACGCACGCATTGCGGAGATTTTCGGTGAGCCGGTTACAGGACTGAGTCTACGCGACGCCGCTGAGCGCTCGGTGATTGCGATTGAAAATCTCAAGGCAGATGTCGGCATCACAACCAAACTCAGCCAGTTTGGGGTAACTGAGGCTGATTTCGATGGCGTGGCTGAGGAGGCGCTGCTCTCCGGAAATGTGCCCGTCAACCCGCGTCAACCGACCCATGAAGATATGAAAGCGCTCCTGCGCATCGAATTGTAAGGAAGGGCCTGCCATGAGCATGTTGAACTGGCTCGAAGAAAATATCGGCCGCCGCTATGGAAATTTTATTGATAGCGAGTGGCAGGGCGCGGGTGCCAACGCCGTACCGATCTACAATCCTGCCCGAAAGGATCAGACACTCGGGTACTTCGCAGACAGCAGTGTTGACGATGTAAACCGCGCCATCGAATCCGCTCATCGCGCATGGAAGCTTTGGCGCGAAGTACCAGGTCCCGAGCGAGGTGCCATTTTGTTTCGCGCGGCCGACATTCTCGAGCGCCGTATCGACGACATCGCTTTCGCGCTCTCAGCCGAGCAGGGCAAGATCCTGGCTGAGTCTCGGGGCGAGGTCATGCGTGCCGCCAAGGAGCTCCGGTTCTGCGCCGGTGAGGCAAGCCGCATTGATGGTGATACTCTCCCGAGTGAGAAGCGCAAGGGTCTGGCCATGACTCTCCGCGAGCCAGTCGGCGTGATCGCGGCAATCGCACCCTGGAACTTCCCCGTCGTGACTCCGGTCCGCAAGATCGGCCCCGCGCTCGCTTATGGCTGCACGGTCGTGTTTAAGCCGTCCAATTTCACGCCCTGGGCGGCTGTGAAGTTGATGGATGTCTTCAAAGAAGCTGGATTGCCCACAGGTGTGGTCAATCTGGTTCTGGGCACCGGACGGACGGCAGGCGAGGCTATGACACGGCACCCGCTGGTGCGTGGCGTCAGCTTCACAGGGTCCACTAAGACCGGAGCCGAGATCAATGCGCAGGTGGCGCGACGCTTTGTGCGCACGCAACTCGAACTCGGCGGCAAGAACCCCGCCGTGGTCCTGAGTTACAAAGATGCAGGAAGCGTCGCCAAGCAGATAGCATCGGCCGCCTTTGCGTGCTCGGGCCAGCGCTGCACCGCGATCAGTCGAGTGGTGGTGCTCGAGAGCTTGGTCGGCGAGGTGACCGAGGCCTTGGTGGCTGAACTTGCAGCGATACGCATTGGGCCGGCATGGGACCCGCAAGCTAATATGGGCCCACTCATTACTGATCAGCACCGTATCTCAGTCCTGCACAACATGGCGGCTGGCCTCGACGAGGGGGGACGGATCCGTTTCGGCGGCCGGGTGTTGGAAGAGGGCGAACTGGCACAGGGTCATTACCTTGAGCCGACGCTCATCGACCGTGTCACTCCAGAAAAGCGTCTTGCCCGCGAAGAGGTATTCGGCCCGGTGCTGACGGTTGTTTCGGTGAAGGATGTCGATCAGGCATTTGAGGTCGCGAACTCGGTCGAGTATGGCCTCGCGGCGTCCGTCTTCACGCAAGACGTCGATGAGGCTCTCCGTTTCGTACGCGAGAGCGAAACCGGCATGGTCCATGTCAATCATGGGACCGCAAGCGAGGCGCATCTGCCGTTTGGCGGTGTGAAAGGCTCCGGCTTCGGAGCCTACTCTATCGGCCATAGCAACCAGGAGTTCTTCACCACGCTCAAGGCCGTCTACTTTCAATCCTAAGATCCGGAAGAGTGCGCCGCCGCGCGGCGTACTCAATCAATCGGACTTTGTCGACCACGACTGACGCTAACATCATCACGGAAGGAAACACGATGAAGCTCAAGAAATATCTGTTCGCCACAGCCGCCTGTGTGGTGCTTCTGCCGGGGGTCTCCTCGGCGCAGACCGTGCTTAAGCTCGGGCATGTTTGGCCGCAAACCGAGATCCACGCCAAGTCGGCCGAAATGTTCGCTCAGGACGTCGAGAAGGCGACCAACGGCGAAGTCAAAGTTCAGGTCTTCGGCGGCAGCACCCTAGGCAGCGATCGCGAGCTGGTCGAAGGCTTGAAGTTCGGTACAGCCGATATTTGGGTGGGTGGAGCTGGCGTGCTCTCGGCCGCATCCGACACGGCAAAGATCTTCACCCAGCACTTCATGATCTCCAGCATCGACCACTTCAAGAAGGTCTACGATGGTGCCATCGGACAGGAGATCACAGACCGGATCAAGAAGGAATCCGGATATCAGGTTATCTCGTACTGGCTTCGCGGGCCACGGTGGCTCACGACCAAAGCCGAGGTGAAGGCGCCGCAGGATCTTGCCGGTAAGAAGATCCGCGTCCCAGACAGCCCAGTCTTCGTAAAGTCATGGCAGGCCTTAGGCGCGGCTCCGACCCCGCTCAACTTCGGAGAGGTCTTCACCGCGCTCCAGCAGGGTGTAATCGACGGTCAGGAAAACCCGCTTTCGCTCATTTTGACTTCGAAGTTCTCAGAAGTCGTGAAGTATCTGGTCAAGACGGAGCATGTCTACGAGCCCATCGCCCTGGTGATGAGCACACAAAGCTTCTCCAAGATCCCCCAAAAGCACCGCGATGCAGTCCTCAAGGCTGCGAACAGCCGCGCCAGGGAATCTGCGGCTGCCGAGGTTTCGAATGGGGAGCAGACCTTCCTGCAGTCGCTCAAAGAGCAGGGGATGACGGTTGTCGAGGTAGACAAGGCTGCTTTCCGTAACAAGGTCAGCTCGGTTGTAGACAAGGACTTTGCGTCCCTGAAGCCGCTCTACCAAAAGATCATCACAGAAGACGCGGGCACTAGCAAATAACTAACAAGAGCCGAAAGGATCTGAACATGCAGTCCTCGTCGCACTTGAACTCGCCGAAGGCCGTGGGCACGCCCACGGCCGAGGCGAAATCCTGGGGAGGCAATCTCGTTCGTAGCCTCGTCCGGACCGTTGACCGGTTGAACGCAGCCCTCCTTTTCATCCTCTCTATGGGCCTTGGCGTCTTAGCCTGCCTTGGCCTTGCTCAGGTCGTGTCGCGCTATGTGATCGGCGAGCCGCTGATCTGGTCGGAGGAGGTTATTCGCTATGCCTTGATCTGGACCGTCTTTCTTGGGGCGGGCGTCGCGATCAAAAAAGGAATGCTTGCGGCCGTCGAGGTGGTTAGCCAGTTCGCTCCTGCGGCTCTGCGCAAGGTGCTTGTTGGACTATCAGTGGTCATCTGCGGCGCGTTCTGGGCTGTTCTCCTCGTCTACGGGATCTTCATTCTGGATGCTGTCCAGGGCATGAGCTCGGGCGCCTTGGAAATGCCTATGCCCCTCGTCTACTTGGCCATCCCGGTCGGGGCCGGAATCGCTCTCGTCAACACGCTAGCCGTCGCCGTTGATCCACCCGAGCACACGCTCGAAACCGCCATCGATTGAGGAGCTATCGCTATGTCTTCAGCCGTAATCGGCGTAGTGCTGATCCTCCTGTTCTCAATCGGTGTCCCGATTGCAATTGCGCTCGGAATGACGTCTGTCGTCTTCATGCAGAGCTCGGGCATCCCCTTGCAGGCGCTTGTCCAGCGCATGTTTGCGGGCCTCGACTCGTTCCCTCTAGCTGCTATTCCGTTCTTCGTTCTTGCCGGTGCCGTGATGGAAGCGGCGGGCATTTCTGGGCGCCTCATCAACTTCGCCCAGGCTTTGGTTGGACGAGCACGGGGCGGGCTTGGCCTCGTTACAGTGATTTCCGCAATGTTTTTCGCCGCCATCTCAGGATCTAGCGCGGCCACCACTGCGGCCATCGGCAGTATCCTGATACCCGCTATGGCTGTTCGCGGCTATCCTCGGCCATTTGCAACGGCAGTCCAGGCTTCCTCGGGCGAACTGGGAGTCATCATCCCCCCCTCGATCCCGATGATTATCTTTGCCCTTACAGCCGGCGTTCCCGTTTCCATCGGCGATCTGTTCATGGCCGGCGTGGTTCCAGGCATTATGATTGGCGGCTCGCTGATGTTGACCGTCTATGTCATTAGCCGCGCTCGTGGCTATGGTCTGGGCGCCGGAGCAGGAAAAACAGCCCTGGACGAGCCCCCCGCGAAACTCGAGGCTTTACGCGAGGCCGCGTTGCCGCTGCTCATGCCGCTGATTATTCTCGGCGGAATCTACGGCGGTATCTTCACCCCAACCGAAGCAGCCGTTGTCGCGGTGTTCTATTCGTTACTACTTGGCCTTCTTATCTATCGCACTCTCACGGCAGCAAACCTCTTGGCGGCTCTGCAGTCTTCCCTGCTGAGCACCGTTGCGATCCTTCTCATTATTTCGACTGCAAGCGTCTTCGGCTGGGTTCTAACATCGAACCGCATTCCGGATATGATCGCTCAGGGCTTCATCTCCTTGTCCGACAATCCTTATGTGTTCTTGCTGCTGGTGAACCTCCTGCTTCTGATCGTTGGCATGTTCCTTGAGACGGGGGCCGCCATCATTATCCTGGCGCCGATCCTCACGCCGGTGGCTCTGAAGCTGGGTATTGATCCGATCCACTTTGGCATCCTCATGATCGTGAACCTGGCGGTCGGGATGACGACTCCACCAGTCGGCGTAAACCTGTTCGTGGCCTGCCAGGTAGCAGGGTTGAGGATCGAGCAGATCCTCAAGAGCATGCTGCCGTTCTATGGCGTACTCTTGCTTGATATCATCATCATCACCTATCTGCCGCAGCTGTCACTGTGGCTGCCAGCGCTGCTGAAGTGATGGTTATGAACCCGCAGCAGCTTCTGCGCGATGGCTTCCATTCTGCTGTGAAGGCCTGCCGTCCGGCCGACATCCTGGCCCCTTCCTTGCCGGCACAGCCGGCGGGGAGGACGGTTGTGATCGGTGCTGGTAAGGCCGCGGCTTCTATGGCGGCAGCGCTTGAAAAGCTTTGGACTGGGCCGCTAGATGGCATGATCGTCACGCGACACGGTCATGGGGAGGAGTGCGAACGCATTCGCGTCATCGAGGCGGGTCACCCAAATCCCGATGAAGCGGGCGAGAGAGCGGCAGGCGAAATGCTCCAGTTGGTCCAAGGGCTTGGTCCGGAGGATCTGGTGCTTTGTCTGCTCTCAGGAGGAGGATCATCACTGCTGATGCTCCCCCCTCCAGGGGTCACGCTTGCTGATGTGAAGGCGGTGAACTCCGCCCTTTTACGGAGTGGGGCTCCGATCCAGGACATGAACCGCGTGCGTTCGGTAGTGTCGCAACTGGGCGGCGGACGTCTAGCAGTCGAGGCATGGCCGGCACCGGTTGTGACCCTCGCGATCTCGGACGTACCGGGCGATGACCTGGCGACTATTGCTTCAGGACCGACGGTCGCGCCGACGTCCTCGCCAACAATGGCTCTGCAGGTGCTGGAGCGCTATAGTGTAACAATTTCGCCAGCCCTTGTAGCCTTTCTCGCCTCAAGGGATGCACAGCCTCCGTCTCCTCAGCATCCGGCATTTTCGGCAGGTACTTTTCGACTGATCGCATCCGGCAGTTCCGCTCTCGTGGCTGCTTCGAAGGTGGCCGAAGATGCAGGCATTGAAGCTCTTATCCTTGGGGATGCCATCGAAGGGGAGGCGAGGGAGGTCGGTAAGGTGCTGGCGGGTATTGCCCGCTCCATTCGGCAAGGCAAAACGACTATACGGCGCCCGTGCCTCCTTCTGTCGGGAGGGGAAACCAGTGTCACCGTGACGGCGCCCGGCCGGGGTGGTCGAAATACAGAGTTTCTCCTTGCGTTTGCACTAGCCATTGATGGCTTGGATGGCATTGCGGCCATTGCCTGCGACACGGACGGCATTGATGGGTCCGAGGACAACGCCGGTGCCGTTGCAGATGGAACGACGGTGGAACGCGCACGCGCTGTTGGGATAGACGCGCGAGAGCGGCTTGCAAGCAACGATGCCTATACGGTGTTCGACGCGCTTGACGATCTTGTTGTCACCGGCCCCACTCTCACCAATGTGAATGATTTCAGAGCAATCCTCATCATGTGACCAATGGCGGCAATGACAGGGGTCTAGATATCACATTGATCCACGGGGTCGCCCGTTCGACGCGTTCAGGGTAGTACGGTTCCCATCACCTCCACAGCGAACGTAATGAAATTGAGATTGGCATGAGCAATACAAGTCACCGTTCCCGCGCCGTTTTCCTTGACACGGGAACTTTCCCCAAAGACATCACCATTCGGGATCTGAGCTTTCCGCATGAATTTGTCTTTCATGAAAGCACATCGATTGATGAAGTACCCAGTCGGATTGCGGAAGCTGACATTGTCATTACCAACAAAGTGCCGTTGCGGCGGGACGCCTTGAGTCAGGCGTCAAAGCTGAAGTTCATTGCCGTTGCAGCCACAGGCTACGACATCATTGATTTAGACGCATGTGCAGACTTCGGCGTGACAGTGTCGAACATCCGGAACTATGCCATTAACACCGTGCCGGAACATACCTTTGCGCTCATTCTTGCCCTCCGCCGTAGCATCACGGCATACCGGCAGTCCGTTGTCGCAGGTGATTGGCAAAGATCAGGACAATTCTGCTATTTCGACTACCCAATCAATGACTTGTCAGGATCGACGTTAGGGATTATCGGCGATGGTGTACTTGGAAGAGCGGTCGCGGATCTCGGTCGGGCCTTTGGCATGCGTGTGCTGTTCTCGAGCTACAAGGGAGTGTCCGGCATGGGCCCGCTCTACACTCCGTTCGAGGAGGTGCTTCGTGAGAGCGATGTCATAACCCTTCATGCTCCCCTTATGCCGTCAACACGGAATTTGATCGGTACTCCGGAGTTCGCATCGATGGAGCGACGTCCTTTGCTGATCAATACGGCTCGTGGAGGGCTTGTTGATGAGGATGCCTTGTATGAAGCTTTGGTGAACAAGCAGATTGCTGGAGCAGGATTTGACGTCGTGACCACCGAGCCACCGCCGTCTGACCACCCGTTCATGCGCCTTCTGGATCTGCCAAACTTCATTTTAACGCCACATGTTGCTTGGGCCAGTCATGAGGCGATTCAAGGACTTGTGGATCAGTTGATTGAAAACATTGAGCTCTTTCAGCAGGGTACACCGCGTAACGTAGTCAACACCGCTTAGAATTTCTGTCTCGGATTATACACAACAACGTAATCGCTAGGTTGCGGCGCTACGCCTTCCAGAGCAATCTAGGTGATCCAAATTGGTCTGATGTGGAAGAGCCTCAATGGCATCGATGCAATGGCACTGGCTTCACCAGGGTTCAGTTCCAGCCGACATGGGGTAAACCCTGCACCTCGCATTCTGAATATGGGATAGCGTGAGGACGATCGAGAAATGGTAAGCAAGGGAGACAGGTGGCCGTGGCAGTCAAATCTCCTGATCATCACGGCCCTTGCTAACCTTCAAACGTGAACGTCTGGAAATAGCACGAGGCAGACCTTATCCGGGTTTCCGCATTCGCCGCGTGAGCGGACATTCAACTGTATGATGCTGAGTGAAGTTGACCCGCCCGCTCGATCAAGTCAGCTGGCTACATGCGAGTCGCGAGAAGCCGCTGCATCCTGTCCACGCGATCAGGACTGCTGATCCAATCCTTGACCTCGAAGTCCGCGATCCGCAACGTCGGCGCGAAGCCGTGATGCGGCGGGAGGATGTCGGTCAGCGCGTCCCTGAACGCGCGCTGGCGGTGTCGTCCGCCGTCGCCGGGAAACAGCGGCGGCACGGGCCTGCCGAATCCACCACCCTCGAGTTTAGTCTTGGCATCGGACCGCGCGATCCAGAGATCGGCATCGAACGCGAGCGGCACGTCGTCCTTGTAACGCCGCAGCGTCGTTGCGCGGTAGGCGTTGAAGTGCTGCTTCTCGTCCACCTCAAGGATGCGGGGCGGCGAGCCTAGAACAACCAGGACGGCATCGACCGTGCGACGCTCGACCTTACGCATCTCGTCGGGGAGTTCTAGGCCCGTGAGCTCCGAGTAAATCGAGCGCACAAGCGGCCAGCAGTCGCCGCACTCAGCCTGACCGGGACGTACGAGCCAGTCTGGCGTCGATGCTGTTGAGGCTTCGAGGATATCGGTGACCAACCCGACGACGGCGTGTTCAATCTCCTTAGGCATGGGATCCAGCCGCGGTCTGCCCGTCCTCTGGCTTATCGGACCTTACGCCTTCAGCCACGATCTCGAGCAGGTCGTCTGGCAGCGGCCGCTGCAGCTTGAGCGCCACGTCCGCCGATGCGGTGAGCCAGGTTTCGTACTCCTCCGGGGTGGTGAGGATCACTGGCATGGCCTTCGGGTGGATCGGCCCGACGACGCCGTTCGGCTCGGACGTGAGGAACCAATAGAGCAGGTGCTCGCCCTCGACCGGCTCCGCTTTCGTGCCACGCACACCCGTCCACGGCCGCCAGATGCCCGCAAAGGCGGCCAGCGGCCGGTCCTTGTTGAGGCCGAACCAAATGGGGGTCTTCCTGGGTTTGGTGGGTTCTGTCGCAAATCTGGAGCTGAGATAACAGGATAGAAGCGAGCCTCCCACGACGGTTATGCAGCGAGCCGGTCGAACTGCTCTGCGAGCGGTAGACTTGAGTTGCAGGCGTATTTCGCCTGCCCTTTGCGCATCATGTGCACCATTTCAATGCCACTCAGGAGCGCGCGAGCGCTGTTCACTGACTTGAACCCGAGCATCGCTCGGACCCGTCTTTTGACGGCACGATGATCCTGTTCGATCCGATTGTTAAGGTAGGGACTTTGCCGGATCTGGATCGGCTTCAGTTTGCGCCTTGACCGATCTTGGAGCCGGTCTTCCGTATCGCAGGCCAGAATGGCCTGCCGGTTCGTCTGGCTGCCGTCGATCACGATCCGTTCGGGCCGCCCATGCCGCTTCAGGGCTTTGCGCAGGAAACGCTTGGCGGCAGCCAGGTTGCGGCGCTCGCTGAACCAGAATTCGACCGTGTCGCCATTGCGGTCGATGGCCCGGTAGAGATACATCCATCGCCCGCGCACCTTGATATACGTCTCATCCATATGCCATTTCCGGCTGACGGGTCGCTTGCGTCGATTGAACAGTTCAAGAAGCTCGGGCGAGTAACGGACCACCCAGCGGCCAACCGTGGCGTGATCGACGGAGAAGCCGCGCTCGGCCATCATCTCCTCCAGGTTCCTCAGGCTCAGGTTGTAAGCCAGATACCACCGCACGCAGAGCAGGATCACCGAACGATCAAAATGCCTGCCCTTGAACCTCTCGCGTCACCCTCTCTCGCCAGCGCAGGCCATAGCCCCACGAGAGGAAAGAAAGGGTTGCGACAGAACCGCACAACTTGGTCGTGATCGGCCAACGAAAAGACCCAGTTCTGGAACTGATCCCAAGATCTCAGCATAGTGTCAGAGAGGCAGTCACCACTTAATCGAGGGCAGATGGCGAAGCAGCTCCTTGCGACGTGGGACATAGTGCGTACCAGCCTGTGGCTGGTTCCTTCCATCATGATCGCCGTCGGGATCGGCCTCGCCGTCACGATGCTCAAGGTCGATGCCGGGCACGGTTCCGAGGACAATGTTCGGGCCTGGTGGATCAACAGCGGCGACGGCGAGGATGCCCGCAACCTCCTCTCGACCCTGCTCTCCGCGATCATCACCATGGCGAGCATGGCGTTCTCAGTGACCGTTGTTGTGCTCACCCTGGCTGCTAATTCCTATGGCTCGCGCCTGATCCGCATCTTCCGGGCAGATCTGCGTACACAGGCTGTGCTCGGCACCTTTGCCATGACCATCGTCTACTGCCTGATCGTATTGCGCTCGATCCATGGCAAGGCCCCGATACCAGAGGTGCCACACGTATCCGTCACAGTGGGAACCGCCTTGGCACTTATCTGCGTGCTCGCCCTGCTGGCGTTTATCCAAGGTGTGGCCCGGTCCATTGTGGCGGATGAAGTCGTACGGCGGGTGCGCCGTGAGGTCGACACGGCCATCTTCAAGCTTCCTGACCTCAACGGCACCACAGTTCCGGAGCATCGCCCAAGTGACCTTCCGGACGGCTTTGAGGGTCAGGCGGAGCGGATTGCATTGCCTTATGAAGGATACGTGCAAGCCGTTGACTATGACGAACTGACCGCCTGGGCGGAGCAGCGCGATGTGGTCGTGCGCCTGGACTTCCGAGCCGGCGACTTCATCGTGAATGGTGATCAACGCGTTTTGATCCATCCGCCCACCGGCAACCCCGAGAAAGTCAGGAACGAAATTGGGGGCCTTATCGTCAGCGGAGACGAGCGCACGCCCACGCAGGACCTGGAGTTCGCCATCCGCCATCTGGTGGAGGTAGCATTGCGTGCGTTGTCGCCCGGCATCAACGATCCGTTCACGGCTACAGTGGTGATCGATCGGCTGCGCGGAGTCCTATCGCGGGTGATGGAACGTGCACTTCCTCCTGAGACGGTCCGGGACCGTTCAGGCCGGGTGCGGGTGTATCGTCAGGTCACCACCTATGACGGCGTTCTCGACGCGGCGATCCACCAGATCCGCCAAGCGGGATCGTCCAAGCCCGAGATCCTGATCCATCTGCTGGAGGCTATCGGGCGGATTGCCGAGCACGCTCGCCTGGATGAGCAGCGGCGTGCATTGGCCCACCATGCGCACTTGGTTCGGGCAGCCGGGCAGCGCGACGTGCCTGAGCCTGCCGACCGAGAGGATATCGAGCAAAGCTTTAGCAGCGCAATCAGAGCCTGCGAGCGAGCTCCTAGAAGGTAGCCTGACCAGCTGTTGAGCCCGGCTGGCCCCAAACGTCACGGAACCATGCTCCGGTCGGCGCTCTTACACGCATCTAGTCGTCCAAGGGAGGCCCATACCGCTATGGTCGCTGTTGGTTCACTCATCCTGGTTCTGCTATTGTCGCTGATTGTCGTCCGCATCTCCGCCGAGGCCCTGATCCTCACCGGGATGTCGCGTCAGGCAGCCCTGTTCCAGGCCCGCTCGGCCTGGACTGGCACTGGCTTTACCACGGCTGAAGCCGAGCAGGCTGTGAACCATCCAGTCCGACGGCAGATCATCAGCACCCTGATGTTCTTGCGAAGCGTCGGGCTTGTGACGGCCGCCTCAACCCTGATGCTGTCGTTTGTCAGCGTGGAGCAGAGAGGAGAGGGGGCGCTGAGGCTGCTGGTCCTGACCGGCGGGCTGGCGGTGGTGTGGTACGTCGCCCAAAGCCGCTGGATCAGCGTCTGGATGTCGCGTGTCATCGCTCGTGCCCTCAAGCGCTACACAGATCTGGATACACGCGATTACGCAGGGTTGCTCCATCTCGCCGGTGAGTACGCGGTCATGGAGTTGAAGGTGCAGGAGGGAAGCTGGCTTGCCGGACACCCCCTGCAGGATCTGCGCCTACCGGAGGAGGGCGTCCTCGTGCTGGGCATCACGCATCCGGAGGGACGCTACGAGGGGGCACCTCGCGGTGGGACGGCTGTCAGGGCTGGTGACACCCTCGTGCTGTATGGTCGCTCTTCCGAGCTGGCTGAACTCGGCCGGAGACGAGCCGGACGCGAGGGTGAGGCCGAGCGCAATGTTTCGGTCGAAATCGAGCGATGTGTCGAGAGCGAGCAGGCCCGGGACGAACTCACTAACCCGTCAGGGTAGCCCGCCGAGTCGAAGCTTGGCGCTCCGTCCTGTCAAGCAGGACGCTATAGATCCACCCCATTACGGCTCCGAAGAGAAGATGGAGCAGGATGGGTTCGAGGTCGGCCTGCGGAGGAGAGGCCGGATTAGCCGCCCAGGTGACGAGGAGCATGAGCAGCCAGGCGAATGCGCCGAACACCACGCCCCTGAACCAGAAGGGAGAGGGTAGGATCGGGCTCAGCACTGCAAGGAGAGGGCCCCACAGGATTGTGCCGACAGCGAAGTGCAGAACCCAGCTCAGCCCGATCGGTGACAGCATGACGCCGCTCAGGGCGCGGACCGGGTCCGCAGTCGGGACGATGCCGGCCAACGTTCCCAGCAAAATGGCGCCTGAGATGGCGGCCGAGGCAACGAGGCCTGCGATGATGCCTTTGCCAATGTTAATCATGGATTTCTCGTGGTGGCCGTTCACGACGGTTCAACAGCCGAGGGGCAGGGAGGTTTCCCCATACACACCCTTACGAGTACGTCTGCCACCTCTGGACGAAAGAGCCCAAGAGGACCAGGCTCCACCCGTCACACCACATCCCGGAACCATACACTGTCGGCCGTCTTAGTTGAGCTGCCGATTGCTACAACCATCATGCTGCGGGCGGTTGCCTGCATCGCCCAAGGCGCAGGCGAGGACCTATCCGATCCAAAAACGGCCCTGGCCTGCGTCCAGGCCTTCGCCCTGGCGGGCGTTCGGGCTCCGGGCATCTGCACGAGAGCGGCTACTTTGCCGTGCGAGTGGCTCTGGCAACGTCCATGTCGGGAGCGGTTCGCCAGGTAACCGCGCGTGGCGTAATCGACCAGGGCCCCTCGGCCATCGTGCGCCGGCTGAGCCAAATCAGCTCAGGCTTCGCGGTCGCGGTGTCGAAGACAGATTATTTCCGCACACACCTGACCGTGGAGGTGTATACTCCAGAAGCGGCCGAGGTGCCGCGTTCACAAGGTGATCAAATGAGGCGGCGTGACCTGCTGCTCACCGCGCTTGTCATCCCACTGCTCTCCGCGCCCGGTCAGAGATCGCTGGCTGCCGATCCCCAGCCCGCCCGTGGAACCTTCCGCATCGGGGTCCTCGCTAACCTCGACACGCCAGACATGGAGGGCTTGCGGCAGGGGCTGCGCGAGCACGGCTACATTGATGGCAGCAACGTCACTGTGGAGTGGCGATGGTCGCAGGGAAGGAGCGAGCGGTTGCCTGCTCTGGCGACCGAATTGGTCAGAGCTCAGCCGGACATCATCGTAGCGGTGTCAACCCTGGCTGTCACAGCAGCCAAGGAGGTGACGAGCACAATCCCGATCGTGATGGCGGCAGTCTCGTTCCCTGAGAGAAGGGGTCTCGTGAAGAGCCTTGCCAACCCAGGCGGCAACGTCACAGGGCTGAGCAACATCGCCCCGGAGCTGAACGCCAAACGCCTTGAGCTCGTCAAGGAGATCGCTCCCGGAACTTCTCGCGTTCTTTTTCTCTGGGACCCAACCAACCCGTTCGAGCATCACCCCATGCGGGAACATGTTGACCTTGCCCCGGCCGTCGGCCTCGAGGTTCAGCCAGTCGAGGTCTCTACCCGCGAACAGTTTCCAGCAGCGCTTGCATCTGTCACATTGACCCACGCCGATGCCTTGTTAGCAAACGGCAACCCCGTCAATTTCGGGAACCGACAAGCTATTGCGGACTTCGCCCTCAAGCACCGCATTCCGAGCATCTTCTCTGAGGGGCAATTTGTCGAAGCTGGCGGCCTCGTCTCCTATGGGCCGAACTACACGGACATGCTTCGACGATCTGCGACCTTCGTTGACAAAATCCTCAAAGGCGCGAAGTCTGCCGATCTCCCAGTGGAGCAGCCGACAAAGTTCGATCTGGTGATCAATCTCAAGACTGCGAAGACCCTCGGGATCACTGTTCCGACTTCGCTGCTGGCTCAGGCTGACCAGGTGATCGAGTGAGAGTGCGGTCCCCCGTGGCCAGTTCCATAAATGATGGGGTGGACGGCGCCTGCTCCCGGCAGCGCCCTATGAGTTAGGGTGATTGCCCCAGCGCCAGACAGGGAGCCACTCCGATGCAAGTCACCACAATCGGTCTCGATCTCGCCAAGCACGTCTTTCAGGTCCACGGTATCGATCAGGAGGGACAGGTCCTGATCCGCCGTCAGCTCCGCCGAGGCGAGCTCATCGGCTTCTTCCGCCGCTTGCCACCCTGCCTGATCGGGATGGAGGCCTGCTCCACCGCTCACTTCTGGGCGCGGGAACTGGCAGCTCTCGGCCACGAGGTCAGGCTCATGCCTGCAGCTTATGTGAAGCCCTATGTCAAGCGCGGCAAAAGCGATACCCTTGATGCGGAAGGCATCTGCGAGGCGGTGACCCGTCCGACCATGCGCTATGTAGCCGTCAAAGGCCCGGAGCAGCAGGCGGTGCTCATGCTCCACCGCACCGGCGACCTGCTCGTGCGCCAGCAGACCATGCTGGTCAATGCTCTGCGGGGCCACCTGGCAGAGTTCGGCATCATCGCCCCTCAAGGGCTGCCGAGCGTGCCCAAGCTCGTGGGGTTGGCCGAGAAAGCGCGAGGCACTGGCTTACCGGAGCTGGCGTGGCGCTGCATCCGCTCGATCCTTGCCCAGCTCGAAGACGTTCGCGCCCGCATTGGTCAGGTCGAACGCGAGATCATGACCTGGCATCGCACGAATGAACTGAGCCAACGGCTGGAGACGATCCCCGGCATCGGCGTCATCACGGCCAGCGCGCTTGCGGCCACCATCACCGATCCGAGCTCCTTCCGCTCGGGCCGGCAGTTGGCCGCCTGGATTGGCCTGGTGCCACGCCAGAGCGGGACGGGCGGCAAGGTGCGGCTGGGTCACATCTCCAAACAAGGGATCGTAACCTGCGCCGGCTTCTGGTGCTCGGGGCCTCCACACTCTTGCGGCACGCCCGCGGCAAAACCTCGGTGACAGCAGACTGGATCAACGCGCTCCTGGCCCGCCACCCAGGCGGTATCGTCAAGGTTGCCATTGCCAACAAGCTGGCGCGGATCGCTTGGGCGGTCCTGCAGGACAATCGCAATTATCGTACTCCGGCTGCTGCGGCCGCATAGGGCGCTTCTGGAGCCGGATCAGTTTGCAAGGTTGGTGGAGGTGTTGATGGTGTGATGACGAACCGGTGGAGCCGGAGATCAGGACAGCCCGTGATAATTGGTTGCGCTCAGACGCAGCATAAATGTTGGGGACCTGATCCGCGAACTTCATCAAGGCCAGCGGCCATGTGAGCCGTAGGACAAGGCCGAACACATGGCTACACCCGACCAGATCGTCAAAAGACCAAAAACTCTCTTGCCACGCAGGCGCCGTCCACACAGGCACTTTCTGCGAATTACGGGGCCCTACGATGCTGTAGAGGTTCGAGGATTGAGCTTCGAGGAGTGCGACACGACCAAGCTCGACCCTGATCGCAAGGGCCGTCTTGGGTCCAATGTTGGGAGCCAGATCATTCTATCAACTCATCGGCGCGCGTTAGGAGATCAGGTGTGAACTCGACACCGATTGCTTTCGCCGTTTTCAAGTTAAGGACCAATAAGAACTCCGTTGGCTGCTCTACCGGCAAGTCGGCTGGCTTGGCTCCTCTTAGGATGCGATCAACGTAAGCGGCAGCACCGCGCCAGCTCTCCACCTGATCTGGCCCGTAGCTCATGAGGATGCCATCGCGGACAAGGGTGCTATAGCCAGTACTCGTTGCAATCCGACGCTCTATCATGAGCGCTGCAATCCGTACGCGGTTTGAGTTGATGACTGGTGTCGGATGAACATGAACGGCACGCAGCTTTTCCCGGTCGATCACGGCAAAGGCCGTGTCGATCTCCGCAGCATTGTCAATCGGCACCGGCACAAGCGTAATACCAAGACGCCTCGGGATGCTCTCCACGGTCTGCTTAGCCAGGAGTGCAGAGCCCGCATTGCTCGGCGTGTAGAACACTCCCATGCGGTCGATCCCGGGTCTGATCTCCCGTAACAGTTCGATGTCCTTGAAGGCAACCTCGTCGAGGAGAGGGGTTACACCTGTGATGTTGCCGCCCGGCCGAGCGAGCGAGGCTACAAAGCCTGCCTCAACGGGATGGCTAGCATCGAGCATCACAATGGGAATTGTTGACGTCCTGTCCTTGAGCGCTTGTACGGCTTGCGAGTTGGAGCCGACGGCCACGTCTACTTTCAACCCTACCAACTCGGCCGCGAACTCTGCGAAGCGCTCTGGCTTGCCCTCCGTCGCGCGTGCCTCCAAGATAAGGTTCTTCCCCTCCTCCCAGCCGCGTTGGCGCAAGGCTTCGACGAAAGCCTCGCGGAAGTATGCATTTGCAGGAGTGGATAAAGACGCCCCGGATAGGATGCCAACCCGAGCCACCTTGGTTGACGGCTGAGCTGGCGATGGTCCCGCTGTCCCAACTAACAGTACCGCGGCTGCTACGAGCACAAGTGAGCATCTCATGGGTCGCCCTCGCCAGTTACGTCGCATTTGCGATCCAACACGTTAGCCCCTCAGTGAGACAGGGACCAGACAGGTAGTTTTTCCCGATGCAGCTCAACCTGATCGGATGATGACCCCAGTCACCTGTTAACAGCTCTTCCGAAGATGCTAGATTGCAACTCTATTTGGTTCCATAAAGGCCATTCTGCGGATTACGTGGACAATCTTCTCATGTGGGTATGAGGCTGATATGGCTGCTTGAGCGAGAGGCTGGATCATGCGCTACGGACGTGGCAGAGAGCGGAAGATCGATGCTATGGAAGCCGAAGTGGCCCGCCAAGTGAAAAGGCTTGGCATCATCCTAGTGGTGTTGATGATCCTCGCCGTTGTAGCTCTCGCCCTGGTGGTGGGTCATATCTTGCAGGTCCCGTGGTTGTCGCACAGCCCCTAACCCCCAACGGGGCATTCCATACTGCCTGCTTCCGCGAAATTAGCGGGCCCTTTGCGGACCTCCGTTCCAATGAGGCTTGCTCATCCGGAACGTGGCAGCCTTCCCGACGTCCGAGTGGGGCATTGCGCACGAAAGGTTCTGCCCTTTGGTGCAAAGATCATGCTTCATGCAATCGGGGCATCCAAGATGCAGACAACTCCCGTCGTGGCAAACTCCATCTGCACCTTACCGTCGAGTTCCTGAGCCAGGCTGCGTTCGATCAGCCGGGACCCGAATCCTCGGTGGGTGGGAGCCTGGACAAGCGGCCCTCCAATCTCCTCCCACTGGAGGTGGAGACGAGCAGGAGCAACAGCCTTATCGATCCCCCAAGTGATCGTAATCTCTCCCGTCGTGTTAGACAGTGCACCATATTTAACGGCATTCGTCGCGAGCTCTTGGAGCGCCATGGCGAGCGCCAAAGCCATACGGGGCGATAAACGGACCTTGGACCCCTTCAAATGCAGACGGTCTTCGCCTCGACCGCTATAAGGCTCAACTGCCTGTGCCACGATCTCACGAAGCTCAGCCCCCTCCCAGTTCTCTTGGGTAAGCACGTCATGCACTCGGGATAGCGCAATCAGCCGCCCCTCAAGAGCATCTTTGGCGTCGTGCTTCGTTGGCGCATTCCGAAGGCTTTGGGAGGCAATGGACTGCACCGTAGTCAGGGTATTCTTTACCCGATGGTTCAGCTCGTTGATCAGAAGTCGCTGGCGCTCCTGCGCCTGCTTTTCAGCGCGAATGTCACGCACTTCGATAATCGTTCCGATGGCCTGCGCATCCTCGTCCCGGATCGGGCTTGCCGTAAATGCAACCGGGTAAAAGCTGCCGTCCTTGTGAACGAACGTCTCCTCGCCTTGCATCTGGTTGTCCTCGGGAAACGCTCGGTCGATAGGGCACTCTGCAAGAGGAAAGTGGGTGCCGTCAGGACGGGTGTGGTGGACCACATCGTGCAGGGTACGCCCTCGCGTCTCGGCCAGCGTGTAGCCGGTGAGCGTCTCGGCAGCTGCATTCATGTAGACACACTGCTGATGCTCATCCATAAGGAAGATCGACACCGAGGCATTGTCGAGCACTGCGTTAAGACGGCGTTGGCTCTCGCGCAATGCTGTTTCGGCCTTCTTTTGAGCGGAAATATCGATGGTAACTCCGACTGTACCTTCTGTCTGGCCAGAGGGGCTGCGAAGAAGGCTGACCGCATTGCTGGCCCAAACGACCGATCCATCCGGGCGCACATAGCGCTTCTCGATTGCGTACGCCTCACCGGTCTCTACGAGCCGGGCGAGCCGGGCCTCATTATGGGGCAGGTCCTCAGGGTGCGTAATGTCGTGCATACGGAGTTGCAAAAGCTCTTCGCGGCTCCGGCCCACGATGGCACAATACTGATCGTTTGCGTGCACGAAGCGGCCTGTCAGGTCAGTTTGAGCCATTCCCGCTGAAATCTGCGAGAACAGTACAGCAACTTGTTGGTGGTCGGGGTGTGAAGCGGGACCTGGGGGCGCTTGGCTATGATTTGGTGGGCCCTCGACAAGGAGGAGCCGAAGAGCGGCCCGAACGACCTCGCTTGCGCTTCTATAATGGCCTGAGGCGACCTTCTCATCGATGAGGCGCTGGAGTTCAGGAGTAAGGGAGGCGTTTAAGGTCGATTTGGCGGGCATGGCTTTACTCTTGCCTAGGTGGCAAAGTTTGTCACCCTCGTTTTCCCTTTTTCGGCTGATGTTCCAGTAGAGCCTACATCAGCCATCGAGCGTGTGACCGCCGACAAATCACTCCATGCCCGGGATCTCGGTGGCTCAGCAACGACCCGTCAGGTCACGGATGCCATCGTTGCAGCCCTCCACGGCGACAACCCATAAGTCGAGCCAGCGCTGATGCCCCAGCGCTGTGCATTCCTGAAATCACTCTCATCTGGTAAGAGGCAGCGCTGGAATATTGACAATGGAGCGGCTCCTACATGAACCGCCCTGGATTGTACTGCCAAGGTCAATGTAAGAAAGGCTACTGTTCGGGAGAAAAGAGAATGTCCCTCAGGGGCAGAGCAAATTTGTAGCATAACTTGACAAGTTATACTCCGAATGGAACGCTGATATTGGTTCTTTGGTATCGAGGGTCCTCGGAGCAGCCTCAATGAGACGACAACGGCTTCAGCCGCTTGTAGGATCTCCTTCTCGCTGGCCAACGTGGTCCCCCGAAGGCAGGTGAGGGTGGCGAATTGGCTCCGCAGCACCTCATGGTCCCCACAAAGGTCTTGCATCAGCAGATGGCGCTGGTGTTCGAGGCTTGGGGGATGCCGGGAGAGAATACAGCCATAACGGCGGACGTTCTGTCTCGCGTGGATCAAATGGGGATCGACAGCCATGGCATTACGTTGCTGCCACTCTACGATGAATTGATCCGCTCCGGCCGGGTGGAGCCCAAGGCGCAGATACGGATTGAGCCTTCTTTCGGCGCCACTGCTGTGATCGGTGGAGGCGGTGGGCTGGGTCAGGTACCTTCCGTTCACGCCATGAACCTTGCCATCGAGAGGGCGCGCTCTTTCGGTATCGGCGCAGTTGGGGTGCGGAACTCAAACTACCATGGAGTTGCAGGGGTCTACGCTCTTCGGGCGGCGGAGACCGGACACATCTCTCTATCGACCTCCGCAGTCTACAAAGCATCGGTTGTGCCGACCTTCGGGCGTGAGCCTCGACTCGGCACCAATCCCCTCACGTTCGCGGCGCCTGGGCGTCACAACAGGCCTTTTCTGCTGGACATGGCGACGAGCACCATCGGCATCAGCAAATTGGAGCTCGCCGCCCGTGAGGGAAAGCGCCTGCCGGAGGGCTCAGCCCTCGACCAAGAAGGCCAGCCACAACAAAACCCTGAACAGGCTCTCGTAGACCGACTGATGACACCTCTCGGCGGCTCACGCGCCATGGGCGGGCATAAGGGCTATGGGCTTGCAGCCATGGTGGAGGTTCTCTCGACCCTGCTGCCGGGGGCGAGCTTTGCGCCACTGCGCGATCCAGATGTCCATCGCTTTGACGTTGGCCATTTTCACATGACAATCGACCCGGATGCCTTTGGCGAGCCAGGTGCATTCGACGACGATCTTAATGCTTTCATCGATTGCCTCCACGCGGCGCGGCCGGTGGATGTGAGCCAGCCCGTGCTGGTTCCGGGTGATCCTGAGCACGACACATTCGAACGGCGCTCCCGCGAGGGCGTTCCGGTCCCCCATTCCCTGGCGCAGGCTGTTGCAACCATCGCTCGCGAATGCGGCGCAGACTTCCTGCTGTCTCAACCAGCGGAATGAAAGACCACAGCGGCTCGATCCGCTGCGGAGCAAGACAGAACGGAGGAACCGACCATGTTGCGCATAATACTGACCGCTACCACTGCCTCGCTCATCGCTCTCGGGGCGCAGGCCGCAGACCTGAAGTTAATGACCGGACCGCAGGGCGGCGTCTGGGTGCCGCTCGGAGGACAGTTGAAGGAGCTCTGGGAAAATGCGATCCCGGGAACGACCGTCCAGCCGCTGCCTGGAGCCGGTATCGCCAATGTCCGCGGGATCGAAGAGGGCAAAGCCGATATTGGCTTTGGAAATTCGATCTCCACGGTCGATGGACTGGCGGGCAACGCGCCGTTCCCAAAGCCGCAAACAAAAGTTTGCAACGTGGCGTCTCTTTACCCCCAGTACTTCCAGATGTTGGTGCCAGCAGATTCGGGCATTCAGAAAGTCACGGACCTGAAGGGCAAGGCGATCACGACCCAGCCGCGTGGCAATACGGGCGAACTCATCACGCAGCAACTCCTGAAGGCTCACGGGATGAGCTACAGCGACGTGAAGGTCAGCTACGTATCCTACACCGACTCCGTTGAACAGATGAAGGACGGGCACGCCCAGGCTTTCACGCTCGGCACTGCAATTCCTTCTGGAGCAGTTATGGATCTCGCCTCCTCGCGGGATGTGAAGCTTCTCGATCTGTCGGACAGTCTACCTGAGATGAAAAAGCTCAATCCGGGCTATACACTGGTTACCGTGCCGAAGGACACCTACCCGAAGCAGAACCAGGATGTGAAGGTGATCGGCTATGCAACCCACCTCGTCGCCTCCTGTGAGCTGCCGGAGGACATGGTTTACAAGATGACCAAAGCCATCGCCGACAACGTGCCCTCGCTGGCAGCTACAAGCAAGACGATGTCCGGGCTCACTCCGAAGGACATGGCGGAGGACATTGGTGTGCCCTTTCATCCAGGCGCGGCAAAATTCTACAAGGAGCAAGGCATTTCCGTGCAGGCCAAGAGCTCTTGAGCGAGCGCTCTTGAGCTGAGGGCGCCACGCCTCTTATCGCCTGATGGCAAGAGGCGCGGTGCTTCCGAGACATTCTCACGATCTGAGCACACGAGGCCGCCTCCTTGTATCAGCATCTCACCCACGGCAACCTTGTTCGCTGGGCTGGCGGCATCATCAGCGTCATCATGGCCGCGTACCATATGTGGATCATCGCCTCCGGCACACCGGAGGCAATTGTCTTCCGCGGCATTCATCTGCTGTTCGCCCTGACGCTGACCTTTCTCCTCGTCCGCCGCAGCCAGGCGCGCGAAGGGCAGCCGCCGTTCCTCCTCGACTACGGCCTGCTGGCTCTCGCGGTTGCTCCGATTCTCTATCTGTTCGCATACTACGATTATGTCGTAAACCGGATCTACTACATCGACGACCTGACCTGGTCTGACATGGCCATGGGCACAATCCTCGTCGTCATGATCCTGGAGGCGACCCGCCGTCTCATCGGCTGGGCGCTGCCGATTACGGCGCTGGTTTTCCTCGCTTACGGGCTGTTTGTCGCTAGGGTCGAGCCCATGCGGCTGCTCGACCAGCTCTACATGACCACAGAAGGCATCTTCGGGTTGCCGCTCAGCGTCTCAGCCTCCTACGTGATGATCTTTGTCTTGTTCGGAGCATTCATGGAGCGCACTGGCACGGGCCAGCTCTTTATGGATTTCGCCATGAGCCTGACCGGCCACACGGCTGGCGGCCCCGGCAAGGTGTCGGTTGTGAGTTCAAGCCTGTTTGGCACGATTTCGGGTTCGGCCGTTGCCAATGTTATGGTCGATGGCCCGATCTCCATTCCCCTCATGAAGCGAGCGGGCTTTAAGCCCCACTTTGCTGCTGGAGTCGAGGCGGTCGCTTCGACCGGCGGACAGATCATGCCCCCGATTATGGGAGCTGCTGCCTTTGTCATGGCTGAGTTCATGCAGGTCTCCTATGGACAGGTGGTCATCTGGGCTCTGATTCCGGCAGTTCTTTATTACATCGCATGCTTCGGCGCCGTTCACTTCGAGGCGAAGCGTGTGGGCCTGACAGGCATGCCACGCTCCGAGCTGCCGCGACTTGGCTCTGTCCTGCGCGAACGCGGCCATCTCTTCCTGCCTGTACTGGCGATCCTTATCGTCATGTATTCCGGCTACAGTGCGCCGATGGCCGCGTTGATGGGCACGCTCGCCTGCTTCCCCGTGGCGGCGTTGCGCCCCTCGACGCGCCCAAATGTAACCTTGCGCAACGTGGTAGAAGCCATGATCGACGGAGCCCGCAACGCGCTACCGGTTGCACTCGCCTGCGCCTGCGCTGGCATCATCATCGGCGTTGTCTCACTCACGGGAGCGGGCATCATCTTCACGCAGGTTGTGCTGCATCTGGCGCAGAGTACGTTGCTGCTAGCTCTCGTGCTGACCATGATCGCTGGCATCATCCTAGGCATGGGCATGCCCACCACGCCCGCCTACATCATCATGACAGCTCTTCTGGTGCCGGCGCTCATCAAACTCGGCGTGGTGGAGCCGGCGGCCCACATGTTCGCCTTCTACTTCGCCATTCTGTCTGCGATCACTCCACCCGTGGCGTTAGCAACATTTGCAGCGGCAGGTCTGGCAAAGGCTGACCTGTGGAAGAGCGGTCTTGCCTCGGTCAAAATTGGGGCAGCGGGCTTCATCGTGCCCTTCATGTTCGTTTATGAGCCCGCCTTGCTCATGATCGGCGAGTGGCCCCAGATTGCATCTGCGATGATCACCGCTACGGCAGGTGCTCTCCTGCTGGCAGCGGGGTTGCACGGATACCTGATCCGGCCGGCCGCGATGTGGGAGCGTGCGCTCCTGATTGCCGCAGCCTTTTGCCTCATCAAGCCCGGTCTCATGACGGATCTAGCTGGTGCTGTGCTGGCGGGTGCCGTGGTCCTGGCCCAACTCGCGGCTGGGCGGAGAGTTACATCTACAATAGGAGCGAAGAAGTCTGGGACGCAGTATCCGTGAGGGTTTTGTCACAGGAACAGCTGCAGGACGGATGAATGCGTGGTACGGTAGTGAAATGCAGCTCATCTCCAATGCTCAACACCAGTTCCTGCCAGCAGTGACCTGACTAGGTGGCCTTGGACCAGGTTGTTGGAGTTCTTCGCATAGAAAACGTCATCACCATAGGACACTGCGAGGTATCGAAGGATGACATCCGACTCCCACAGCACGAAATCTCAATCGACGATCGTGGGCACGAGTTTGTTCGGATTGAGCTTGCGATACTCGTCAGTGTTCGTGTCTCGGAAGCCACGTCCTGCGTCGATCCGCTCGTAATCAATGTCGAGTTCGGCGCAGCACCAAAGAACCTTCTGAACATTGACGGAGTTGGCCCGTCCCCAAATTGCAATCATGTGTAGAACCTTTCGATTGGCGGTAAACGCATGTTGAGCATGTTCGTCTATGGAAGTCGCAAAGACGATTAGGGCGTGTCATCGCTTGAACTGATTGGATCGGCTTGCGTTTTGCTCCTCCGGGATGAGGAGGAGCGATGCTCAGCGACGGACAATGGGCTCTTCTGGAGCCTCTGATCGAGGCGTGCCGGCCGAAAGGCAAGACCCCGCCGCAGGATCTGCGGCGCACCCTTTCGGCCATCCTGTGGCGGCATGAGAACGGAGCCAAGTGGCGGGCTGTGCCGACGGAACTGGGACCCTGGTGGCGTGCCGCCCAGATCTTCATCCGCTGGGCCAAGGCCGGCGTCTGGGAGCGCTTGCTGACTCTGGTTCAGGAGCGGGGGATCGCGCTCGGAATGGTGTTCCTTGATGGCACGAGCGTGCGGGCGCACCAGAAGGCCGCAGGGGCTCGTCGAAAGGGGGCTCTCAAGCTCAACGAGACCATCGTGAAGCTCTTGGCCGCTCTCGTGGCGGCTATGGCACCAAGGCTTGCGTGATCGCCGACGCCTCCGGACGCGCCATCGCGTTTCGGATCGCGCCTGGGCAGGCGCATGAACTGCCCTATGCCATCCCGCTGCTGGAGCAACTGCCGGGTGTGCCCATGTGGGTGGTTGGGGATCGCGGCTACACACCAGCCATTCGTTCCGCGAGCACATCTGGAGCATGGGCGCACGACCGGCGATCCCACCGCAACGCCACGAGGCGCCAGTGGAGGGCCCCGAGTGGATCTACACCAATCGCAACCAGATCGAGCGGCTCTGGGCCAGGCTCAAGGAGTGGAGGGCCGTCGCCACTCGCTATGAGAAAACTGCCATATCCTTCACCGGCGTTCTCTGCCTCGCTGCTACACTCGACTGGATCAAGCGATGACACGCCCTAGCTGTCCAGGGGAAGCTTTGCGCAATGATACGGAAGTCACCTTCCGCATAGGGGTTACAATCGTGGCATTGAAATCCGTATCTAAGAACCCTTCATCGAGACATTTCTGCTGCTTGACTGAATGCCAACATCTGTGGCGACCTGAATGAAGTTCCTCACGAGCTTCAAGCTCTGGTCCCCCCGATAGACCAAGTAAAGAGGTAGTGGCGGGAGCGTGCCAGGTGCGAGAGGGCAGTAGACAACAGCCTCCCGATGCAGCGTCCGCATCGATGCCGGCACGAGCGAGATCCCACCACCGGCCGCAACGATGTTGATCGTTGCCATCATGCGATGAACCTCACCTGTGACTCGAGGTTTGAAATTGAGCTTGTCCAGTGCCGCTATCAGCCAGTCGTAAATCCCGAACCCATCGGGCCGGCGATAAAGGACGAAGCTCTCACCTGACAACATATCCAATGTCACGGGTCGAGACGGCGTCCCAGCTAGAACGTGGCCTGCAGGAATTGCTACAACCATTTCCTCCTCCAGCAGTGGCGTGCTCACCAGTTCGGGTAAATCACGTGGCGCAAAGCGCATGAAAGCGGAATCAACCCGCCGTTTTTTGAGCCCCAGGATGAGTTCATAGGTCTCACGTTCTTCGACGTCGATCCTGGCGAGGGGGTAAGCATGGCCGAACGCCCGCAGGATCTGCGGCGCAATCGGGTGCAGGGATGCCGAACTGGTAAACCCGACGGAGATAAGCCCTTGCTCGCCTCGCTCAAAGCGACGCACTCTCGTGACCGCCTCCGCGGCTCGGTCGAGGATCTCGCGGGCATCCTCTAGGAACACCCGTCCAGCAGGGCTCAGTTCGATGCGCTTCGGGGCTCGATCGAACAGATGCACCTTCAACTCTGCTTCCAACGCCCGGATCTGCTGGCCGAGTGGCGGCTGTTGAATGCCAAGCTGCTGAGCAGCTTTGGTGATATTGCCACTCTCCGCAACGGCTACAAAGTAACGAAGATGTCGAAGTTCCATTGGCTTATCATACATGAAAGGTTCTAAAGTAGAACGAAAAGAATATTTTACATTATCTTCATTCAGGGCCAACCTTATCGAAATGTAAACCGCAACTAGCTTTTCGCGGTCTTGCAGGGTTCCAGGGAGGTTCAGCGCCAATGACCAAGCAGCTTTCAATCGCGATTGTCGGAGCAGGAATGGGCGGATTGGCCGCCGCTGCAACCCTGCGGCAGATCGGAATTGACGTGCAGGTTTATGAGCAAGCTCAACGATTTGCTCGCATCGGTGCAGGCATTCAGATGCTGCCGAATTCATCTAAGGTGTTGCGTGGCATCGGGGTTGAGGCCAAGGTTCGCAACACCGCGTTCGAGCCGTACTCGCACTTGAACCGGATTTGGGACACAGGCGAAGTGAAGCGTGAGCTTCCAATGCCTGAAAGCCTGTTTGGCGCTCCGTTCCTGTGCATGCATCGCGCTGATCTGCACGAGGCGCTGTACTCCAATCTTCCGCCCGAGATCGTGCACCTTAACAAAAAGCTCGTCGGTCTTGACCAAGCCGGTGGAGGAGTCACCCTGTCCTTCGCCGATGGTTCAATGGCGCAGGCCGACGCAGTGATTGGTGCCGACGGCGTTCACTCCCTCGTCCGTGAGATCATCATCGGACCTGACGCACCAATCCACAAAGGCCGCATCGCGTACCGAGCGATCTTCGAGGCTGCTCTGATGGGCGGTAAGGAGATTGCACCGTCCCGAACCAAATGGTGGGGACAGGACCGCCACATCGTTATCTACTATACCAAGGCTGACCGCAGCGAACTTTATTTTGTCACCAGCGTTCCGGAGCCCGGGGACTGGATAACAAAGGAATCGTGGTCGGCTAAGGGGGACATCAACGAGCTCCGAGCCGCCTATGAGGGCTTCCATCCCGAGGTTCAGGCGGTTCTGAACGCCTGCCCAGATTGCCACAAGTGGGCCATCCTCGAGCGTGAGCCTCTCCCGAAATGGAGCGATGGCCGCGTTGTCCTACTCGGCGATGCTTGTCACCCGATGACCCCCTACATGGCTCAGGGAGCCGCGACCTCGATCGAGGATGCCGCTGTTCTCGCGAGATGCGTTGCGGCTGTGGAAGGCGATAACCTTGAGCGCGCTTTCCGCATGTACGAGGCAACCCGTAAGCCGCGGACGTCGCGCATCCAGGCCATCTCGAGCGCGAACACGTGGATGTCGGGCGGCGATGAGGACACGTCGTGGCTCTACGGCTATGACGCGTTCAATGTTCCGCTGGTCGAGACCAATGAGCAGGCGCTTGCCGGTTGAGGAGCATCAGATGCACGCGACCGAAGAAACTGCCTCGACAAGAGACGGAGTTCGCCTTGCATTCCGGCGGCGGGGGATCAAAGGTGGAGCTCGCGTCGTCCTGATCCACTCGCTGGCCCTGGATAGGAGCGTCTGGGACGGCGTTGCTGCTGAGTTGGAGGGAAGCACTGACGTCCTGACCTACGATTGCCGTGGCCATGGCGCATCGGAGAGAAGAGCTGGAGAGTTCTCGGTTAACCTCTTCGCCGATGATCTTGCCGACCTCCTCGATTATGTCGGCTGGCCGGATGCCATCGTTGCGGGATGCTCCATGGGCGGCTGTGTGGCTCAGGCATTCGCCGCTGCGTATCCCGATCGTGTGAGGGGGCTCGGTCTCGTTGACACCACCGCTTGGTATGGTCCCAACGCCCCTGCGGAATGGCGCAAACGCGCTGCCGCTGCGCTCTCGGATGGACTCTCCGGCCTCGCCGAGTTTCAGACGACGCGCTGGTTCAGCGATGCATTTCGGGAGGGCAATCCCCAAGTGGTGCAGCGGACGGTGCAGGTGTTTCTCGGCAACGATCTCCAATGCTACGCCGCAACCTGCGCCATGCTCGGCGATGCGGACCTCCGAACCTTCCTGTCGAGCTTCAAGATGCCGGTCGCGATCGTCGTCGGCGAGGAGGACTACGCAACGCCGATTGCTGCCGCGGAGGCCCTTCAGCGGGAAATTCCCCAAGCCTCACTGAAGGTGCTGAACGGCCGCCACCTCACGCCTATTGAATGTCCAAAACAGGTAGCGAGCGAACTGCAAGCCTTGATTCAGCGGGTGGACGCAACTGCGCTGCAATAAATGCTGTTCGATCTAGCCCTGCTACAAAGATACAGAAACACGGAGGAAACCATGAAGAAGACAACGGCACTTCTCGTTGCAGCATTCAGCGCCGTCGCGTCAATCAGTGCGGCGGCGGCTGATTGGCCGACGCGGCCCGTCAAGATCGTCGTTCCATTCGTGGCAGGCGGTCAGTCGGATCTCGTGGCCCGCCTTTTGGGACAATCGCTCAGCGAGACCTTCAAGCAGCAGTTCTATGTGGAAAACCAGGGCGGCGGGGGAGGCGCAATTGCCTCGAAGAGTGTCGCGGGCTCAGAGCCTGACGGGCATACGCTGATGATCACGGGGATGAGCACCCATGTGCTCGCGCCGGCGCTGAACAAGAACATCGGGTTCGATCCAATTCAAGATTTCACTCACATCGCCTATATCGGCGGTTCGCCAAGCGCCTTCGTCGTCCATCCCTCGACAGGAGTGAAGACATTCGAGGAATTCATGAAGTGGGCTAAGGATACGCCGGGCGGTGTTCAGTACGTCTCGCCGGGGGTAGGATCCGGCGGAAACTCGGTCGCGGAGTTTTTTGCGGCCCAAGCCGGTATCAAGCTTGTTCACGTCCCGCACCGTGGCGGGAACACTGCGGTCTCGGACCTGATCGGAGGGCACGTGAAAATGGGCAGTCTGACATGGTCGACTGCACGCGAGCACGTTAGCGCAGGTACGCTCCTGCCGATTGCCGTCTCCTCTGGGGAAGCGATCGCTGGCTTCACAAACGTTCCGACATTCAAGGAGAAGGGCTATCCGGAGGTTGTCACTACGGTTTGGCTCTCGCTTTCCGGCCCTCGCGCTCTTCCGGACGAGATCACCAATAAGCTGAATGCCGAGGTTAACAGGATCATCCAACTGCCTCACGTGAAGGAGCACCTGGAGCGGGATGCGTTCGACATCCGGCTCATGAGCCCTGCAGAAATGACGCAGCATATGAAGAACGAATATGCAAAGTGGGTTCCTGCCATGAGGAAGGCTCTGAACATCAACTAAGCTGTATCGACGCAGACGCCACGACGGTGCGTGCCGGGAGATGATGGCCATCAGGGAAGACTATCGTCTCCTCAGCGCGTTCCGGTCGATTCTCGTAGCTTCGCGCCCATGCACGTGACTGAAGCACGCTCAACAGGATCCGACGGCTATAACGTCGCCAGCGGCATCAGGCGTGTCCTTGAACTCACCCATGGTATAGCGGCACGGACGATCGACCGGCTTGTAGCCCTGTTTATCCATTGCCATAAAGCGCTCCTGCGATCCGGACATGTTCTGGAGGGCAGGGGTTGCGTATGAACAAGGCGTGCACTGCGTCATCACGTTTGAACGCCTTGGTCTGGTCCTGAATGATGCCGCGAATGGCAGGGCAGTCAGCATTAGAGGCAGCAAGCGTTTTTCCAAGGGCGCAGATCATGAAAACAGCGGCAAGCAAGGCACGCATGGCAATCCTCTAGGAATGATCGTCAACGCTGTACGAGGCATAAGCAGCGTCGGCTGTAAGCGGCACGTCCAAGAAAGCTGTATGAAAGTGGTGGTTTCTGGATGCACCTTTGAGGGCCAAGGGGCATTCGACCTCCGAAAGAACTATCCCGCCGTCCTCTCGCGCCTGCTGTGCCGGCACGGCTTCACGTACAAAGAAGCCCAGCTGCCCGCGGAGTGCGCACGCGCTGACGTGCGGGATGAGCGCCGCGTCTGGCGGACACAGCGTCAGGCCCGCATGCGCGAGCAGCCGCACCGGCTGGTGTTCCTGGACGAGACTTACGTCAACACCAAGATGACGCGCCTGCGCGGCCGCTCTGGCAAGGGCCAGCGGTTACACATGAGCGCTCCTTTTGGACACTGGATAACCCACACCTTCTTGGCCGGGCTACGCTGTCATGAACTGAGTGCGCCGTGGATCATCGATGGGCCGATCACCCGCTTGGCGCTTGAGACGTACATTGAGACGCAGCTCGCGCCGAGCCTGCACAAAGGCGACGTGGTGATCCTCGACGACCTCGCGGTTCATAAGAGTGAAAAGGCTGCCCAATGCCTGAAGAGGCAAGGCGCCTGGTTTTTGTTCCTGCCGGCTTACAGTCCGGACTTGAACCCCATGGAACAGGCTTTTGCCAAGATCAGGGCGCACCTGCGCAAGGCTGAAGCCCGAACTGTCGATGCACTCTGGCGTGTGCTCGGCGACATCTGCAACTTGTTTGAGCCAGACGAATGCTGGAACTTTCTCAGGGCCGCAGGATATGCGTCCGTGTAAGCCTCCGATGGTCTAATTTAAGCCGCCTCAGCCACGCCGTCCAAGCCTTGGCCATAACGCAATCAGGCTAAATGACGTTTGAACCAGTCGATGGTCCGATCCCAGGCGAGCTTAGCTGCCGCCTCATCATAGCACGGTGTTGAGTCGTTATGGAAACCGTGATTGGCGCCGGCATAGATGTAAGCCTCGTAGGTCTTGCCCGCCGCCTTGAGGGCTGCCTCGTAGGCTGGCCATCCCTGGTTCACATTGGTGTCCAGCTCGCCATAGTGCAGCAGTAGCGGAGCCTTGATGCGCGCAACGTCCTCTGCCCTTGGCTGACGACCGTAAAAGGGGACGGCTGCGCCGAGCTCGGGATAGGCGACAGCGGCTGCGTTGGATACGCCGCCACCGTAGCAGAATCCTGTGATGCCCACCTTGCCGGTCGTCATGTCGCTCTGCATGAGGAACTCGATAGCGGCGAAAAAGTCGTTCATCAGCTTCACTGGATCGACTTTTTGCTGTAGCTCCCTGCCCTTCTCGTCGTTACCGGGATAGCCCCCTTGCGAAGTTAGCCCGTCGGGGGCGAGCGCGATGAACCCAGCCTTGGCAACGCGGCGTGCGACATCCTCGATATAGGGATTGAGGCCGCGGTTCTCATGAACGACAACGACACCAGCCACCTTGCCGGCTGTCTTGGCCGGACGAACCAGATAGGCCCGCACCTCCCCATTTCCCTTAGGCGACTGATACGTGATGTATTCCGCGATGATATCAGGATCGGTGAAGGAAACCTGCTGCGCCAGTGCATAGTCGGGGCTGAGCGTCGACAGAAGCGCTGCTGCGGTCACACCGCCGACGGCGAACTTTGCAGCACGGTCGAGAAACTCGCGCTTTGTGACTCTCCCATGTGCATAGAAATCGTAGAGTTCGAGGAGTTCCTGCGGAAAGTCCTTGGCTGTGAGTCTGGTCATATGATCTTCCTCGGAATGGTAGGATCGTTTCTCGGAACCTATGAATATAGATTGCTAGAATGCGAATCGTTCTTGTCGCCGTCTTTCTGTGCTTCACGCTATAGTTGCCACATTCGGCATTGTATGCTGAAGGCAGGAAAGCTGAATTCACGTTTCCGAAAGCCACCTACAGGAAGATACAGATCTCAACTGCGCCTGCCGCAATGAAGTTGCAGCCTTTTTCCGGGTACGGGCAATCGCTTGCATTTAGCCCATCGCTGCAGGCATTTCGATCGTACCGTGAACCTGCTCTGTGTCCGCTGGTCGATGTCACGTTAAATCAGATATGATGGCGAGTCGTGTAGAAGTTCAAGGTTTAGGGTGAAAAGAGGAAAGCATGCGGCGGGATAGCACTAAGTTGATCGCTCCGTCTCCACACCTCCAACGCTCAGCCAGCACCTGCGCGACTTTCGCGGTCGGTTAAAGCCAGCAGAGCCTCGGCCAAACGCTTCTTAGCACGTTCAGCGGCTTTGTCGTCGATGGCCTCGAGGTCGAGAAAGAAATCCAGTCCAGTCGCGTGCTCACTGATGACTTGCGGGCGCTGCGCCAAGTCACCAAGCAGCCCTTCAACCGCATACGGCACCACCTCTCGGCTGATCCCCTTCATGGCAATGGCAGGCAACGGCCTCGCCCGCACCATGTCTCTGACGAGTGCATAGGTCTCATAACTCAGGCAGATCCCACCTGGCTCTGCGATTGATTGAAGCCGGGCGGCAAGGTTCGCCTCTGCACCAATGATCGTATAGTCCATGCGATCGTCACTGCCGAAGTTGCCCACATTGCAGTAGCCGGTGTTGATGCCCATGCGCGCTCGGAACGGCTGCTCAATGCCCTGCTGACGCCAAATGGTGTTGAGCTGCTCCAGTCTCCGGCGCATATCAACCGCCATCCGAAGGCAGGCCTTCGCATCCTCCTCAACACCTTTGGTCTCAGGATCCCCAAAGAACACGAGGATCGCATCCCCGATGAACTTGTCGACCGTTGCCCCATGCTTGAGAGCAATGGCCGACATCTCCGTGAAGTAGTGGTTCAGAAGGGCCGTCAGGTCTTCCGGCTGCAGCCGTTCAGATATGGCGGTAAAATCCTTGATATCCGAGAAGAAGATCGTGAGCTTCTTGCGTTCGGTTGCAATGGTGGCATCCTTCTGGCCGCTGAAGATGCTCTTGTAGACCTGAGGCGAGAGATACTTGGCAATCTTCATTGAGATGGCGGCCAGGAAGTCGTTTGCTTCAGTGAGTTCCCGGTTCATGCCCTGGATTAGGGCCGCCTGCCGGCGCTGCAAGAGAATGAAAGCGACGCCCGCCCCTCCTGCAAAGACAAGGTACAAGAGCAGGTACTTGAATGAGAATACATTAGCCGCAAGGGGCTGAACGATGGAGATCTCCTGGATCCCACGCACGTCGCCCACCTTCCAATCCTGCTTCGGACTATCCGGATGCGAGTTGTGGCAGCTGACGCAGACCTGCCCCATGATGACGGGGCTGGCGATGCGAACGGATCGGTCGAGCAGCGACCCTGATACTTCGCGAACAAGGCTTCCCGGATCGGCTCGGAGGGCGGTGATCGCCTGCTGTTCGAAGCTATCGAGTTGGTGAGACGCCCGCCCACTGAACGGCATATCGGAGATGAAACGATATTTGACGGAACCATCGTGTGCACTGATGCGCTTGCCGAGCTCGATAGACAGCGTTGCAGGAATGGGAATGCCACCGGTGACGTCGCGATAGTTGTGCGTGGCGGTGACAGGACCACTCGCCTGAAGTACACGACCAACCACATCGCTTCCATAGAAGGCACGCATGTCGTCGATGATCCGGCTGATTTCACCAGCTTGGGTCCGGAGCATGATGTCAGACAGAACCCGGAGGTCGAGCCACACGGCTATCGGCAGCCCTAGCAGACCCAGAACAACTGCGACGAACAGGAGTGGACCCATGGCCCTTTGTTGCCGCGCTATCCGTTCACCTGCTCCAGCCATAGCGTGACCCATCCTTAGCTGACGTGAATGTGATAAAACCGAGTTCTGAGTAGTGTCCCACGGAACCGAGCCAGCCTCAACTCAAGCTGGACCTTTCTACGATGATCTCCCGCAGAGTGACGGTTGCGTCCATAAACTAAGTCGTTCTTCAGCCGGTTACTTCCCGCTGCTCTCATCATACCAGTGATTGGTCTGCCCAACGGAGGCCGCCGGAACCCCACCTCCACGGATAAACAGCGACGAGCTCGCCTTCAGGTCCCGCTAGTCAACATCCTGCTGCCCGAAGCCAACAACTGAGAGGGTCTGATAGCATTTATAATATAGGTTTGGGCCAACTCGTACGCGGCTGAGCCTGCGGGAGGATGCAAGTAGGTTGAGCTCTCAGATCTGGAGCTGAGAGGTAAGTGCACCCTACTCCCTGGGTCTGCAGTCGAAGATTGTCACCGCTGGAGCGGCTCTCCTGGCCGTGGAGGGGCAAGGGCGGGCACGGATGAACTGCCGCCCTTGTCGCCTCACCTATGCCTCACGACTTGTGGAAAACTCACTGCGATAAGGTCCTATCGCGCGCCTGCAACGTTGGTCCATGAATAACGGCGGTGCCCCATGCGTGATGTTGCTATCGCAGAGCCAGACCCTCGCCTGCGGACTGAGTTTCTCAAGGCCCGGGCGAGCCAGTGCCGCTATATTGTGTCAGAGAGTGCGAGAGACGCGATTTGCTGCGGGGCTCCGACGTCAGGCGACTCCAGTTGGTGTGCCTGGCATAGGCGAGTGGTTTATGTGCCGCCTCCGGCGGGCCAAAGACGGAAAGCCAATATCAGAAGCCGGTTCTAGGCTTTTCGTTGATCTGCATTTGTAGCTTTCCTTGCCTCCCTGTGCTGCGTCTATAACCAGAAGGAACGCACCAAAGGCGATCAGCTCAAACCCAGGGCAATTCGTTGAGAACTTAAACCCTGCGCCCTCACAGTTGCGTGACGTGCTCAGGAAGGTCCCAAGCCGAATTGCCTGGACAACCATGAACACACCCCTGCTACAATGAGCAGCCAACCGGCTAGGAGCATTGTTGCCTCCTGCAGCATCGCACAGGTAACGCCGAGCCTCTAAGCTCAATGCCAGGCAGGAGCGGATGAAAGATGTCGCTTCGGCTGAGATGGGCTCCCCGCATGAGACCTAAAAAAGAGCGCCCCAGCTTTCTGCGGGCGCTCTGAGATCACCAGATCATCTTTGGGGAAAGAAAGTCGGGGCGGCTGCAGGACCTTTCGTCAGTTGGCGAAAGGTCCTGGACGTCTGAACTATGGAGACAGCCGATCAGTGGGGAGCTCGCGCTTGTAGATGCTTCGGAACAGCTCCTCGGCCTTTTTCAATGCGACGGCTCGCTCCCCGTCCACGATGAGCGACTGGCATTGGTGCTGATAGTTGGCAATATCCGAGGCATCCACCTCGCGGTGGCCAGATCCGAGGATGACCATCCGCCAAGCGCATGCCTCCACCGCATTCGGGACGGGGCTACCTGCACATCTCCCCGTTCGCAGGCAAACGGCGGTATACCGCTGCGCGTCGTAGTCCCGAGCCATCGCCTTGCGCCGGTAGGTTTCCAGGGCTTCTTGCGCACTCGCTGTGGGCAGCGAGGCGACCAGGGTGACGGCTATGACGATTATCCTCATAAAGCCCCTCAATGGTCTTGATTGTGCTTTTAGGCTGCAAGGTGGGTCAAGAACGCGAATGAGGGGGCTGATGGGGAGCAAGACTGTCACACGGGCGGATTTGAGTGAGGCTGTGTACCAGAAGCTCCGCCTCTCACGGACTGAGGCGTCCAACCTAGTTGAGCAGGTCCTGAGCGAAATCGGCGATACTCTCGTCAGGGGCGAGACCGTGAAACTCTCCGGCTTCGGCACATTCACCGTGCGCAGCAAGGGCGAGCGCGTCGGTCGCAACCCCAAGACAGGCGTCGAGGTGCCGATTGAGAAGCGAAGGGTCATGCTCTTCAAGCCCTCGGAGGTTCTCAAGACTCACATCAACGGTGAGGATGTCGAAGACGAAGACTAGGCTGTCTTGAGGGTGTTAGGCGCTGGAACGGTAGTGCTTCAGGGATCGAGCGGCTTGAGCATAGGTTTGCTGCGACACCTCCTCACGATTGACAGCTCGCGCGTCGCAGTTTCACCATTGCTGTGTGGCGGTGCGCCACAAGGATGGTCACCATGGAATCATTCGACACAATCCTGAACTGGAAGCTCAAACGAGGCTCACACACGTTCCCCGGCTCAGACGGCGGAACCTGCATCAACGAAGCGGCCATTGTCGCGGCCGGCTTCCCATATCAGCCGGTTCGGTCAGTTGAGAACATGCCGGAGTGCTTCTCGCGCCCGATCTGCCACCTGGCGATGCTCCTGAACGATGAGGCAGACGATGAGCAGCGGCAGCATCTGCTGCCCTTCGTGGCTCGGCTGGCCTGTGCCGACACGGCTGAGGTCGAGCGGGAACGCGAAGTCTACATCGCCACACGTCTCAGATACCGCCTCCCGTTCCGGGAGCGGCTCGAGATCCTCAAAGGTGCCCTTTCGATCGGCCGGCAGGCTGACGGGCTCGCACCTGAGGAGGTGGCGACCCGGCTGGAGGCTGTTCAGCAGAATGCGCCCCCTCCTAAAACGGCTTCGACAACGGTTGCCTACTCTTCCAAGCTCGCCAAGATCAAAGGGTTCTGTTGCAGGTTTGAAGTTTGCCTCGCCTGAGCTACGACACGAGCGTGTTGAGAGGAACTGGCGGTGAAGCAGAATAACAAGTACCCGTTCAAGGGTCGGCAATTCACGGCGGAGATCATCCTGTGGGCGGTCCGCTGGTACCTGCAGTTCCCGATCAGCTACCGCGATCTCGAGCGCATGTTCTCTGATCGAGGCATTCAGGTCGATCACACCACCCTGTTTCGCTGGATCCAGGCTTATGCCCCGGAGTTGGATAAGCGCATCCGTCCGCACCTGCGGACGACAAACGGCTCCTGGCGCGTGGACGAAACATATATTCGGGTCAGAGGAACGTGGGTGTACCTGTACCGTGCTGTTGATGCAGCAGGGCAGACCATTGATTTCTTGCTCTCGCCCAAGCGGGATACGGCGGCTGCCCGACGGTTCTTCCGGAAAGCTCTGAAGCAGTCACATACAGTCAATCCGCGGACCATCACGGTCGACAAGAATGCAGCCTATCCTATTGCAACGAAAACCATGAAGCGGGATGCAGAACTCTGGCGCTTCGCCAAACTGCGACAGGTCAAGTTCTTGAACAACATCGTCGAGCAGGATCACCGGCGCATCAAGCGGCTCGTCCGGCCAGGGCTGGGCTTCAAGAGCTTCACGTCTGCCTCACAGACGATTGCCGGCTATGAGGCGATGGCGATGATCCGCAAAGGACAGGCCGAGAGTGCACCAGCGAATGACATGGGCGCTCAGCGCTACTTCGTTGCTACCCTATTCGGTTCAGTCGTGTAGCCTGCGTCCTGTCCGGCCTTCGCTTGACCTATGTCAGGAGTTGCAACGGAACCCAGGAACGTGGCGTTGAGGTGGACCCATCCACTATTTTCCGATGGGTTCAGCGGTATGCCCCCGAGATCGAGAAGCGGGTTCGCCGACACCAGGGACATCGATCCGGCTCATGGCGTGTGGACGAGACTTATGTTCGGGTTGGCGGGAGATGGAAGTACCTGTTCCGCACAGTCGACAAACACGTGCAACTGATCGACTTCATGTTGGCAGACCGGCGGAACACCAGAGCCGCCTATCGGTTCCTCCGCAAGGTGGTGAAGACGATGAGCGACTGCCCTCCGTCATCCATCACGACCGACAAGCTGGCGTCGTACCCGAAAGCAATCCGGCGCCTGCAGAACGAAGGGCTGCTGCCGAAAGATGTCGAGCACCGGACATCGAAATACTTGAACAACATCATCGAGGCGGATCATGGAGCGCCCAAGCGCGTGATCCGGCCAACCCGCGGGTTCCAGACGATGAAAAGCGCCGCAGCGACCCTGAAGGGCTTTGAGGTCATGCGGATGATCCGCCGCGGCCACTGCATCTTACAACAGGCCGGACCAATAGGCGAAATCCGTCTCGTCAATCAGCTCTTCGGTCTTGCTGCCTGAGCGACCCGTTCGACGGGGTTCGTTGTGCCCTGTCCCAGTTACTGCAACAGTACCGATTAAGCGGGGAGGGCGGACAGGCGGCCAGTCGGCATCGAAGTCGATAGGGTTCAAAAAAACAGACCCCACGGACAAGAGATTTAGTAGGACGGAAGAAAGCGGCATTCCCCCAGAAGCCTCTGAGCCTGGATCAACCCCAGAATCCGCTTTGGAAAACCGAAGAAGGGCTATCGGCTTTGCCGGGTGAGGTTGGCAGGCTCTTCAGAGCGTGCGATTCGGGGCAAAGAGGTTGGCAATAGTCAGGAACGAAGACATCGAGCACGAGGCTCGCACCATGCTCCGCGAGCGAATCGAGCGGACACCCTGGTTCCAAAACGGGATGACCAAGAAGCAGCGCCAAGCTGCGATCGAGCGGGAGGTTGACCGGACCTGGCACCTGTTCATCTGCGACGCCGCACAGCGCCTGATTGATCGCGTGGCACAGGACCAACAGGGGTGAGGCGAGGCAAGCCGGGGAGCTAAAGAAAAAAGCGGTCCCAGAAATGTTCAACTGCTAGGGTTCTGATGGCAACCACTTCCTACTGTTTGCGGAGGCGGCGACTATCATGGACTGGCTCTACAAGCTGATCGCTAACAGCAGCGATGCGGTTATTCTCGTCGGAGGAGTGGTCGGCACTGCCGTTCTCGCCCTTGCTCTCGCCCGGATCTCGCGACGGCTTCTCTTTTCTCCTCAAGACGAGGCGTTGGAGAGCCAAAGCAAACTGGCCGATATGGTCCATGGAAGCCTCCTGGCATTCTCCGTTTTCGTTCTTGCTCTGGTCCTGACGGAGGTCCGCTCCAATCTCGGGAAGGCTGATGACGCGGAGCTTCGGGAAGCATCGTTCATCACGCGGCTTGTTCGAGACCTCCAGAGCGTGGGGACTGAGGGTGCATCAGCCGCGAGTGAGCGCGTTAAGGACTACGTCAGGTCGGTGGTCTCCACAGAGTGGGCGATGCTCGCCCAGCATAATCCCTCGCTTGCAGAAGAAACAGATCGTGCCTTGGCGTCGCTGGTAGCGCAGGTTAACACGGTGGCAGCAGACAACCCCGCAGCCGCGGGCGCCTTACGAGCTTACCTGGATAAGCTGGAGGATTTACGCCAGAGCCGGCTGGAGTTGGCTACAAAGAGTGTGCCTCCGGTGTTCTGGTGGGTGATGGCGGTCTTCATCGTCGGTGCAATGATCATGAACGGGCGTCATAAACAGGATGCCTTCGGCATGACGCTGATCGCCTTCCACATGGGTGCAATCGGATTGGTCGTGGCTTTGATCCTGGTGATGGATGCTCCGTTCCGAGGAGAAACGAGCGTCTCACCGGTTTCGCTGGTGAGGGCTGCGAGACTGTCTGCACCGTAGTGCAGGTGCGCAGCCGGGAGGCCCTCTGGACCACGATCAGGCGCTTGGTCGGCACCTTCAGCGCGGCCGAATGCAGAAACTACCTCGCAAACTCACGCTACGCGATCGAGTGAACTGGAAAAGCTCCAGTGCCTTTGTTCATGCAAAGTACTTGCTAGATTTACGCAACAAGGCCAGCATGAACAATTCGGGCGAGTTCAATTTCGAATCAGAAGGCGATATGATGTCAAATAGTCAAAGCGAACAAAATCCGTTAGCAATGAAAGCAGCAGAGGCACAGGCGACTGCCGCAAGATTAGCAAAAGTTGTTCAGACTCACGCCGAACTACTTCAAATGGACGACTCGCTCGCCGATTCATCACAATGGCCTGCAGTTTGGGCAGGGGCCATTGCATCGGGTTTCGGCCATTATGCCTTTACCACTGACTGGACTGGGGGCGCCCCTCATCCTTGGTGGACGGCAGGAGCCCATCCTACCGGCGGGGATTGGACGGCGTGGGCGTCAGGGACATGGGCGGGCGCGGGCCAGTTCTATGAAGATCCCCAGAATTATTTCGGGAAGGAGGTATGGGCCAATTTGATATGCGGAGGGTTCGGTGCAGGAGGGGTCAGTCTAAACCTGTACAGCAGCGAAGGCGGACCCTTGATCGGCAAGTTTGGGGGGTATTTCTCCGGGATCGGAGGCTGCAATATTACGTGTCCATTGACCTACACCAATGGCCCATAGGGTTCGAGTGATCTGGAAAAGCTCATACAGACCCCGTTCGGTGCTCAGCCGGGCGGGGTTTCTGTTAAGTGCAGGAACTTGTTGGCTGAGTGTAGCGGTGGCCGGAGGCATCAGGATCTGTGAGGGCCTTCTGGATTGGAATTTAGCTACATGGCCGTCAGCTAGAACTTGTCCAGTTCTGCCTGCTCCTCAGCCGCTGCCTGTGGCGAACTCCGCACCTCACCCTCAGCGGCGGTACTGAGCCGCTGATACACGCCCAACCCGACAACCATTGTCACCCCACCAAACAGCAGGAGAGTGGGATAGAGCATCATGGACATGTCTGCCCCCTTGCTCGTCTGGAAGACAGCGACCAGTGCCTCCAGGAAGACGGCAATGCTGATGGTGGAAACGAACTTTGTGATGCTGCGTCGGGCCTGGCCGGCATTCCGCATCTGAGTGGGGTCAATGACCTCTTCCTCAAGGATGTATTTGGCGACCTCAAACACAGCAATGGCGATGACCATGTAGCCAACAGAGTCGAGAAGCGCCTGGCCGACATCCTGCTCCGACGCGCTGAAGGCGGCGACCTGTTGCAGGCCGGCATAGACGATGAGTCCGCCCGCCACGACCATCAGTGCGATGCTGACAGCGCAGAACACCACTCGCGTGAGGAGTTGATACAGCCACATAGAGTGCTCCTGGAGCATCAGGGTCAAGAACCCACTTACCCTGTTCAGTGCTCAACTGGGCGGGTTCTCCATCAAGCTCTGGAGGCACTATGCAGGCGAAGCGGCGGGGGTCCGGAGCCTTTAAGGGCACTCATCGAGCGGTTCCCACCAGAAAGAACCCGGCACAAAGGCCGGGTTCCTATCATCTGAGAGACGGCCATGGGGATCAGCACGTCCTCTGATCAACGCCCAAGCTCAGAGAGCCGTTCCACGTCGCGCTTGGAGGTCGGCTTGCCTACACCCGGCTGCGACCGCGTGCGAAGTACCAGATGGCAGCGGCAATGATGACCACCAGCAGGATAATCCACCAGTAATCCGCGAAACCGCCGCCGGTTGCTCCGGCATCACCAGCCGGAGGAGAGCTGGGAGTCGCTCCAGGGGCAGGGGCGGGTGTCTGTGCCCAGGCAGACGATACAGCCAAGAAGATGAAGCTGATCAGTGCTGTCAGTTTGCTCATGCCAGTGTCTCCGTTGAGGGTATGGGAACAGCCATTTCGCCCAATGATGAAGCCAGCCCCTTGGCGGAACGTCTCCTACTGCAAGGTGTTCCGGCCTGCAAAGCGGGTCTATCGGCAAAGGACGTCTGCGGGTTCCGAATGGAGTGGGCTTGCGCCCTAAGGCACAGGGAGGCTGCGTTCAGCCTTCCGATGTCTGCTTACTATCGCGGGCTGCTTCGCGAGCTTCAACAGCCTCGACCGGGGACGCCTCCTCGACTGTCGCTTCGGAACGATCCTGCGAGGTGCCTGTCGTGTCCTCCTCAGCCATTATCTCGCGCTCTGCCTCAAGCCAGTGGTCCTCCGGATCTCCCGTGAACCCCTGATGCTCCCAGATCTCATAGGCTCTCGCCCGGATCTTCTCCTCGTGATTGTCCATGGTTCAACTCCTATCAGCAAGTGGCTTCGATGGCGTCCACTTCAAGGCATCTGCTGGCCGCGCAAAAAGAAAGCGCCCATGGCCTCAGGAGCGCTTTAAGGTCCGGACTGTCGGGATAAAAGAACAGCCGGTGGGACCTGGGTATTTGGGCAAGCCTGTCCTGTCAGTCGGATACCCGACAAACGGAAGATGAAGCTGCCGCCCGCTTTCACTTCCGGCTAAGTGGTGGCTTTCAGACCCTGCGAGGACATCCTGATGATTTGGCGCTCAATCTGCTGCCACGTTTAATCTAAGTGAAGTGGCGTGCGCCTCGGATGGGCTATCAGGAGAATGATCCTGCATGGATCTTCTCCTCTGACTGAAGCAAGCTCCCTCGCTGGTCACCACCGGCGGGGGAGTTTCTTTGTGGGACCGACCGCTCAGGCAAAGAAAAAGCGCCCCACCAAGGAGGCGCTTTCAAGGTCCCGACCCAAGGCGGTCCTCTCTGCGTCACGGGGCGCCTCTTCATCAGTCCATTGAAGCAAGCTTCATAGGAACGGTGAGATGGGCCAACGTGCAAGATTGCATTCAAAGCCGCTTTCCGAGAAACCGATCCTAGCGCGGGCCGTCTGATCCGGAACCGCTCCTGGCAGAACTAGCGTTCGCGCTGATGCCTTTGCTGGTGTCACTGCTGCTCGCTTCACCCTTCAACTCACGCTCAGCCTGGTGCCAAAACTCGGCCTCATGGCCTTCAGACCGGCCGTGTTGCTCCCAAAGCTCGTAGGCGCGCTGTCTGACCCGGTCCTGTGTCTCATTCGCATGCTGTCCCATATCATTGTCCTTCCTTCATTCCCTTCCAGAAGGATATGATCCGCACAATGTCTTATTGATGGCGGGCAAAAACTATTATCAATAAGCAGATAGTATTTTTAGGTGTCGTTTCCTTTGTCAAGGCGGCTGGCATGTAGTAAAGGCTTTTTAAACAATATAGGTTGTCCCGATAAATACTTGCATTTAGGCAATGTTCAATTTTGTATTCTCATAAAATCTACGCAGAGACCGTGATGCTGCTCACTGTTCCAGAGGCGTATTGCGGGCGGCAGAGGGCGCTTTCGAACCGCAAAGGGCAGGGTTCCTGAAGTAACGGTGCGCCGGACGGTCTGCGCAGCTGCATGAAAGTCGGTGACGGATTTCGTATGACGCGCGGTATGGAACTAAGAAAATGATCCTAGACCCAGTTTCATTGTAAGCGTGGCGGAACAGGCGTATTCTCAAGCCTGCGGTTGACCTCGCCTCTCTCGCTCCCTCTCGGGGCTCCGACACAGTGCCCCGAGCTGCCCTGAGGGACCAGGCCCATCCATAACGGAGGGGCGTATGTATTCAAGAACTGTCTTTGTGGCTGCCGTTCTCCTAACCACTCTGCCATTGCCGATCCAGGCTCACGACATCTATTCGGATGTCGTTGATGGATCAGGGAAGAGTTGCTGCGACAACAGGGATTGCCGACCAGCCCATTATCGCGTGAAGGGAGGCGGAGTGCAGAGGTTTGTGTATGGGCAGTGGCTCGTAATCCCGAGGGATAACATCCAGTACCAAGCCATCCCGGACGATACAGGTGAAACGGCTGGAGGCTATTGGTGTGGTTATGGTCAGCAGGGCGACAACTACATCATTTATACCACGCGTTGCGCGATCCTGCCGCCTCAGTCTGCGTCGGCACATTAAGACCGACCGCCATTTCGCATAAACCCCGGTATGGAACGGGCCCTTAACCCGCGGCCGCTTTTACAGCCTCACGGGCCGCTTTTACAGCCTCACGGGCCGCGCTGCGTAGCAGACCCCTCGATCAAAGCCCCGCCGGTGCTCAGGCCGTGTGGGGCTTTTCGGTGTGCTTAAAAACGGGATGCCAGAGCCTCGCTCCGCGCCTGCAGCTCCTTTTCGCCGCTGGACGTGTGGGGCGTTCTCGCGTGGCGACCGACCACCGGCTTAGTAGAGCCTATTGAGCTCATCGTTATTTATAATGGTCTGCATCTCGCTAACCGTGTCAGCCAGCTTCCCGTGCGCGACCATTGTTTCGGCCAAGGATGGTAAGCCGTCCAGACCTGCCCAGGAGGATGGTTCCCAAAGTTTGGAGCGGATCATACACTTGGAACAGTGCAGGAAAGCCTCCTCGACTGTCACTACGAGAACCACTTCCGGCACCTTGCCGTTCATGGATAGCCGCTCGCGCAAATCACGATCTCGGACGATCCGAGCCGAGCCGCTCACACGCAGCGTTTCACCTTTGGTCGGAATGAGGAAGATCAGCCCAACGCGCGGGTTCTGTAACACATTGTGGAAGGTATCCTCTCGGCGATTACCAGGCCGATGCGGGATCGCGAGTGTGTACTCGTCAAGCAGGGCCACAAAACCCGCTGGGTCCCCCTTTGGAGAAAGGTCCAGCCGGCCGTTAGCATCGTATGATGCAACGACGACAAAGGGGGCGCTGGCGATGAACTTGGCACAGTGCTCATCGATTGCTGATATGACTTTGTTCAGGACGCGGTTACTCGGCCGACCCAAAATCTCAACAAGCTCCTCTTCCGAGGAAAGCACATGGTCGAACATGAGAATACTTGATGCCATCAGCCGACAGCCTTTGCAAAGCGCCCACAGTACGATAGCGCACAACCAAAAGTTTAGATAGGGGCGACCCGCTGAGTAGGGTTATCAGCTCCCGCCGCTTCATGGACCACCTCGCCGAAGCGAGACACGCCATTCAGTTTCGCATAACGTCCAGTATGGAGAGGCCGGGTGCCTTGAAGGCCTAGTGAGGCTTCCGACACGTCATCCTAAATAATTCTCCCCCTTGCATGATCGAGTTCGTATCGGCCACCGAAACCCAAGGGCCGCCCTGTTTGTTCGGACGAAAAGAACCATACTCAGTGATGATTGTCCGTGTCCGACAGTTCACAATGAATTTCTCGCGCTTAAACAACTTGGTATCTTCGACGCACTTTTCCCGCTTTTCACCGGAGTAGCGGTCGCAGAACTCTCTGGCGTTCACCGCTAGCACCTGTGCGGTGATTTCGAACGTGTCTCGGTCCGTGCGGCCGACCGATATAGCTGTCCGTCCGGGTCCGTTGCCAGTTAGAAAGACATCTCCAGCCTCAATCGCATAGGCGGGACTGAAAAACACGATCAGGATAAGCGCAAGTCCGCAGAAGCTACGCTTAGAATAAGGTTTCATTTCGAACCTCATGCTCAGGGTAGATTGGGTACTCGAAATAGGCTTGCATATCTCGCATAAGGTGCCTGTGTGGACGGCGCCTGCGTGGCAAGAGGGCTCTTGGTGTTTTGACGCCTTGGTCGGGTGCAGCCATGTGTCCGGCCTTGTATTGCGGCCTCATGACCGCTGGCCCTGATGAAGTTCGCGGATCAGCTCCCTATCATTTATGCTGCGTCTGAGCGCAACGACCTTCTCGGGCTCGTCTGATCCCCGGCTCGACCGGTTCGTCATCACACCATCACCACCTCACCAATCTTGCAAACGTCTCCTCCGACCCCCAGAACTGCTAAGGCAGTTGCAGCCGCCGGATTTCGATATCCTTGCCTGTCCTGCAGGACCGCCCAGGCAACCCGGGCCAGCTTGTTGGCAATGGCGGTCTTGACCACGCTGGCAGGGCGCCGGGCCAGCAGCGCATTGATCCAGGCTGCCATGAGCGAGCTTCGGCCACGGGCATGCCGCATCAGCGTGCAGGCTCCCAAAACTAAGAGCCTGCGCAGGTATCGGTCTCCTTGCTTGGAGATGTGACCGAGCCGCACCTTGCCACCGGTGCCGCTCTGTCGTGGCACGGCTCTGTCACGAGAACCTGATTAGGGTCGAAGAAGATCTGAAGGGTGAGCTCGTTCAAGCCGTGGCGGTGGCGATCTGCCAAGCTTGTGCTGCCTCAGTCCTGAAGGTCCGAAGCGTGCGGCGGGATATGAGGTGGCGTTGAAGGGTGAACACATTGTGGACCGCAGCCTGCATGGACAGGAAACGCTGAGCTGATCCAGGCGACTTGAAGCGCTGCATCTTCCGCTCTCGCCGGCGTACCGGCTGATGGGAGTTCTCCGCCCGGTTGTTCTTTCTCAGGCCCTGCTCGTGGCGGCACGATAGACTCAGCTCACGTCGGGCTGCACCGTAGGAGCCCAGCTTGTCGGTCACGAGCTCCTCGGGTGCATAGCCCTGCTTCTTCAGCAGTTTGCGCATGAGCCGCAGGGCAGCCTTGGTGTTCCGCTTGGGCTGGACCAGCAGATCCAGCACCTCGCCTTCGCTATCGACGGCACGCCACAGATACATGCGTCGGCCCTGGATTGTGACTACCACCTCATCCAAGTGCCAGATACGCGTTGGTCTCGGTCGCAGCTGGCGAAGGTTACGGGCGAACAAGGGTCCGAACTTCAGAACCCCGCGCCTGATGCTCTCGTAGGAGGTCTCGATGCCCCACTCGGCCAGGAGTTCCTCGACATCACGGTAGCTGAGCGTAAACCGCAGATAGAGCCAAACAGCGTGCTGGATGATCTCAGCCGGGAACTGGTGGCGGGCATAGGAGATGGGGTGCATGCCCCTATCCTACTGCCCTGCGCGTTCCCGTGACAGTGCCTTGCAGGGCCAGGTGATTGCATCAGTCTGTGGTGCGTCCAAGGGTCCCGCGTAACGAAACGATCCGGAAAGCTGCTGCATGTGATACCGAGACGATTGCCAACGTCGGCGCTGGACCCGGTTCATGACCTCAGATCTCCTCAAGTTCTGCGTATGCCTTGCTTTCGCACTCACCCTCGGCGGTTGTTTGACCGTCAGGGGCGTTCTTATCCCCGTTCCTGCCACTGCTCCAGGGACGAGCCAGGTCGACATGCTGGTTGCGACCACGCGCAATCCAACGGAGCCCTCCGAGATGTTCTCCAGCGCCCGTGGGCCAGGTCTGTCCTTCGCCAACATCACTGTGTCGATCCCACCGGAAAGCACCCGCAGGGTCGGGGAGGTGCAGTGGCCGAGACAGTCTCCCGGCAATCCTGCCGCCGAGTTCGTGACGCTCAAAGCAGACGTTATTAACCAGAAGCAGGCTTTGGCCTGGTTCAATCGAGCCGTCGCCAAGGTCCCGAAGCGACGCGTCCTCGTCTTCATCCACGGCTTCAACAACCGGTTCGATGACGCGGTTTTCCGCTTCGCTCAGATCGTCCATGACTCCCGGGCACCCGTCGTTCCAGTTCTGTTTACCTGGCCCTCCCGGGGCAGTGTGTTGGCCTACGGATATGATCGCGAAAGCAGCACCTACTCCCGTAACGCACTGGAGGAGGTTCTAAGGACCTTGGCTAAGGATCCCTCCGTCGGAGAGATCTCGGTTCTTGCCCACTCAATGGGCAATGTCGTGACCTTGGAAGCTTTGCGCCAGATGGCAATCCGGGACGGCAGGGTGCCCCAGAAGATCCGCAACGTTGTGCTGGCTGCGCCCGATGTCGATGTGGATCTTGCACGGGAAGCCGTGAGCAACATGGGCCGCAACCGCCCAAACGTCACGCTCCTGGTGTCCCAGGACGACCGCGCTCTGGCGATATCGAGCCGTGTGTGGGGAGGGTCTGTCAGGCTGGGGGCCATTGATCCGGACCAGGAGCCGTACCGGACTGATCTGAGGCAGTCGAATATCACGGTTCTCAACCTCACCAAGCTGAACTCCGGCGATCTCCTGAACCACGGCAAATTTGCCGAAAGCCCAGAGGTTGTTCAGATCATCGGCCGGCAGCTCGCAGGGGGGCAGGTCCTGACCGACTCCCGAGTGGGAGTGGGCGATGTGATCATCGGCGCCACCACCGGCATAGCGTCTTCGGTTGGCAGGGCAGCAGGAGTCGCGGTTGCGGCACCGGTGGCCATCGTCGATCCTCGGACAAGGGAAAGCTTGGCCGGGCACGTGCAGGAGTTAGGTCAAAACCTTCCTGTGACGCCGATGCCTTGAGGTCTCTTTTTGCTCGTGCTGGCACTCCCGTCACTTTGGCCCGGCGGCTCGAAACGAGCGCCTCCGCTCCATGCCAACCCCCGCCTGAAGCGCCGACCGGGACAGCGCTATGGTCTGTGGCGCAGCATGCGCGGGGGCGCATAGCAACTGAGAGCGACCTTGAAGGCTGGCAGGTGTTCGAAGCGGCCGAACACCGGCAGCGCTCCCCCTTAACTGGGGACAGGACTCGGCCGAACGGCGGCTTTGCGGCCAAGGATGTCACTCTGCAGGGCGGACGTCAGCAGTCTGCCTGCCTCTCTTGAGCTCGTGCGCTGTCTGGGTACCGACCTCAGGCGTGCGACGCGCCGACGTGATCCGCCATGTTGGCGCCCCGGGACCCGAGCGGAAGGGGGGCGCCCTGCGTACTGTCGGTAACCGTCTGGTGCTCCATCTCGGCATTGAGCTCGGCGCCAAGCAGAACAATTACCACCGACAGCCAGATCCAGACCATAAAGCCGACGCCCGCACCGAGCGAGCCATAGGTTTTGTTGTAGCTGTCGAAGTTGGCAACATACCATGAGAACAGCATCGACGTGCCGAGCCAGAGCACGGCCGCCGTGACACTGCCCCAGGTCACCCAGCGCCACTTGGCGTTCTCGCGGCTGGGGCCGTAGCGGTAGATGACAGCCAGCCACGCGCAAACGATGACGAGCAAGACCGGCCAGCGCAGGATAGCCAGGAACTGTTCGGCCGGGGTAACGAAGCCCATGAAGGTAAGGATGATGGGCGCAACCACGACCGCGGCGATGGCAGCCATAACTAAACCGATTATGCCGAGTGTGAGCAGGAACGTCGTGGAGTAAAACCGAAGCAGGCTCCGCTTCTCCTTTTCGCCGTAAACGACGTTGAGATCATCGAAAAGAGCCGCAACCCCAGAATTTGCGCTCCAGAGAGCAACTAAAGATCCCACAACAAAGGCGAGACTGAGCGTGTCGCTGTCTTGGGTAATGATCAAGGTAATCTGCTCTCCGATGAGCTCCAGCACGCCCCCGGGCAGAATCCCGGCGAGAAGGGACAGATGGCCCCTGATCGTGCCGGTGTCCGCGAAGAGCCCGTAGAGCGACACGACTGTGGCAATTGCAGGGAAGACGGCGAGCAGGGCGAGGAACGCGACCCCACCTGAGGTCGACAGGACGCGGTCGTCAGGGATCGACCAGAGCACGCGCCAGGGAATATCTTTCCAGCCGCTCGCCGGGATATCCGTGGGTGTGGTGGCCTCGCGTCCTCGCCCCGGCTCACGCGCGCGGGTTAAGTCGTCCAATCGCCCGCCTGAGCTGGCCTCCTCGCCGATATGGGAGCGCCAGTCCTCAGCGTGTTCATTCTTTGCATGGTCATCCATGAGGCACTGCCCGCCTCGTTACGGGAACTGAGATGGAAGATAAGATGATAGTGGACGTCGACAAAGAGATCACTGAGCAGAACGAGGCGCTATCCCCTTCAGGACAGCATCATGCAGCGCTTGCCGTGGTCATGGCTTTCGAAGATTCAATCGTGTCTCTTGTAGCGAGTTCAATGCACTTGGCCGTGGCCGCACGTAATGTCGCAGCAACAAGGTCCGCCCGTGCGGCCTCGCGCAGGCTCTCGGCAGCCGCGGCGTCAGCAATCCAGCATCCCAGCAGGATCGTTGCCTGTGGCATCTTCCGCCGCAGGCGACGCACCGCATAACGCATGTGCGCCGGGCTGCCGGCATCGAGATAGGACAGACACACCAAGGGGGTATCCGCAGCCTCAAGCTGAGAGATCGATTGAATTGACAGAGAGGCTGCGCCTTCGACACGTGCGTTGAGCCCATGCTTTGTCAAGAGTTGCGCCAGCATCAGAGCGGCCGCCTCGTCGACCGGACTTTGCCCGGCGATACACAGGATCGGTGCCTCCCCCGTGAAGCGGGGATCAAGATCCTCCGGAGCCAGAACCGGAAGATCGGCGATTCCACTCTCATCTACGCTGGCGTCGACGGCGGCCGCTGCTTCCGGATCAACCGTCTGACCGGATGTCGGCTCCTGATCCAGGTGATCGGACAAGTCGTCGACCAGCTCCTCGACCGTATCCTTCATACGGTCCAAGCGTGCCTCGTCAAGGACGCCGCGAAGCGCATCGGCGCGGGCGAGCCGCAACCCCGCCAGAGCGACCTCATCGTAGTAGACTGAGAGCGAGCGCTCCTTGAGGAACTCTTCCGCGACGTCGGCCGCCTCGGCGGGATCGCCGGCCAGCATGCGCTGGTAGAAGATCTCTGGCGGCGAGAGAGCAGGGCGGTCGCCCAGCATGACATCGAGAAACTCGAGCCGCTCAACATGCCGGCCGAGCACGACCAGACACACCGTCAGGGGGGTTGCGAGCACCAATCCGATTGGGCCCCAGAGCCAGGTCCAGAACGTCGCCGCGACGACCACCGCGACCGGAGACAGTCCCGTGCTGTGACCGTACACCAGGGGCTCGACCACATGGCCAGCCAATGGCTCCATGACGATGAAGAGCGCCGCAGTCATCAGCAGCATCGACCAGCCGGGGTCAACAGCCGCGGCCAGGGCGAGCGGGAAGGCAGCGGAGATAAAAGCGCCAATATAGGGCACGAACCGCAGGATGCCTGCGAGGATGCCCCAGAGCACCGGACTTGGCACGCCGATGAAGAACAAGCCCACACCGATGACAGTGCCGAAAGCCGCGTTGAGGGCCAATTGCGTCAGGAATAGCTTGCTCAGGCGGCCTGCTGCATCGTCGAGGGCCGCAGTCGTCTTCTGGAGGTCGTGCGAGCCCGCAAGTCGAATGAGGCGGTTGCGTAGATCCTCGCGTTGCAACAGGATGAAGATCACAAAGATGATTACGATACCGGTGGTCGCAAGGGGGTGAATAAGTGGGGTAATGAAGGCGCCGAGGGTTTGCAGAGCCCCTGGGTCGGGCTGGCGCACTTCGACTGGGATGGGCCTCACCTCGCCCGAGGACCCGGTGCTCGGCGCCAGAGGATTGGCCGGTCGGGCAGCGTCAGCCTGGGGCCTGTCGAGCTCCTTGCCAAGATCCTGTAACACGTCCGCGGCGCGCTCCAGGGCGCTGCTGCCTGCGGCGGACCCGCGCAAGGACTGCACTTTCTCGCGCATCGTGAGCTGATAGCGCGGCAAATCTCCGGCGAGCTGGGTGACCTGCGTCGCCATTACAGTAGCCAGGGCGGTAATCCCCGCAAAGGCGACCAACACCACCCCGATAACCGCAAGTGCGCGGGGCACATGGACTTTCTGCAGGAGCCGGATCAAGGGCGCCAGCACGAAGCTCAGGAGGATCGCAAGGGCCACTGGAACGAAGACTTCCCGGCCAACGAACAGGCCTGCAATGACGAGGGCAATCATCCCTACAACGCCAAGGCCGCCCGTTGAGGGCTCCGAGGCAGTCTCGCGCTCGGAACTTTTTGGCTTGAGGACTGACATCGGGGTGGGTTCCTGGGCAGCCTCAGCCAAGAGCCTCGGCTGGGCTTGTAGCAATAACGCGTACGAAGCTGTTTCGATCCTGAGCTCGGTCAGACCTGCATGACCTGATCTCTCTCCGGACACAAAGCATCTCAAGGTTCCGCAGCCCAAACGTTCTGCCAGCGAGGGCATTATGCCCGGAGCGAGTTAAATGTCATGGTCAACAGCCGTTGGTGATAGAGGAAGCTTTCCCATATGGCGTTAGCAAGAAAGGCCAATCTCAAACTCAAGGCAGGCGAAACGTCGATTACGCATCTCAAGGTCTATCAACCTCCCAGCCGGACCACTCTGTGGAGGTTGGTCATGGAAGTGTGACAAACGGCCGACCCGTGTTCGCCGGCGGTTATTTTGTTAGCATCACTCTCATTTTCCAAAGGACACTGATCATGAATGTGACACCGTTTGATTGAGAGGAACCGTGACAGACAACTCCGACTCCGCCCGCCCGGTGCCACTTTCAAGTCTGGGATGGTCTGATTTCTTCAAGGATCAGCTTGAGCCCCATGAGGCGGGCCTCGCCCCGCATCGTATTGCCACGGTCCACCGCACCCGCCTGACCGCCATCTCTCAAACCGGGCCAACCAGGCTGACGCTTCCGGTTCACAGCAAGACGGGTGATTTTGCCGTCGGGGACTGGGTGCTTGCCGATCCTCAAACTCAGGCGCTGCATCGCCGTTTGATCCGCAAAACAGTGCTGGAGCGGCACACCGAAGGCAGCAAGGCCCCGCAGCTTGCCGGTGCCAATGTCGATACGCTGTTCATCGTCACCTCATGCAATGCTGATTTCAACCCCGCCCGGCTGGAACGCTATCTGGCGTTGGCGAACGAGGCCGGGACCACCCCAGTCATCCTGCTGACCAAGGCTGACACCGTGGCGGACGCTGAGATGTATGAACAACGGGCCATCGCGCTTCAACGCGAGCTGGCCGTTGTCACGTTGAATCCTCGCTCCCGGGATGCCGCAGCTGCTGTAGGGCCGTGGTGCGGTGTGGGGCAGACTGTGGCGCTGGTCGGTTCCTCCGGTGTCGGCAAATCAACGCTGGTGAACACACTGGCAGGCCCGATGCAGGAACTGGCCCAGCAAACCGGGGGAATCCGCGAACATGATGCCAAAGGACGCCATACCACAACCTCGCGCTCGCTTCATGCCATTGCCGGTGGCGGATGGGTGATTGACACGCCGGGAATGCGCACACTCCATGTCAGCGATGCGGCTTTCGGCATCGAGACCTTGTTCGCTGAAATTACCGAGCTTGCCCCCCTGTGCCGGTTCAGCGACTGCACCCATTCCCACGAACCCGGCTGCGCCGTCCAGGAAGCTGTAGCCGAAGGTGTGCTGGACCCGGAGCGTCTCACCCGTTGGCGCAAGCTGGTAGAGGAAAGCAGCAACCAAACGTCGGGCCGCAGCGGGCCGCGTGGTGGCAGTGCCACTGCAGGACGAAGCAAAAAGCGCTGAACGAGGGTCAATAGGGCTGCTCACCTACAAAGATATTGATCGATTGCCTGACGCTTTGAGCGATGGGTTCAGGCGCGACGCGGTGCCACTCGTGCGCCCGAAGCGCCCAAATCCTAGCAAAGTCAAAAAGTTGAAAATGAAAGGCGGGTGAGGTTCACCCGCCTTGCCAATCGTCATCAGCCCTCTGGCTGTGGTCTCAGGCGACCACCAATCATGTCAGGCCGATCGCGCCCTGCGGTGGGCACGGCGGAGCCGCGGACCGGGCTCACAGTGGTACTGTCAAGTTGGCAGGGACCGGCGCCTGTGGCACGGTCTCGGACATGAGCACGACATCCAATCCCTACCGAGGCTTCCGCTTTCCGCCTGAGATCATCAATCAGGCGGTTTGGCTGTTCCACTGCTTCAGCCTGAGCTTGCGGGAGGTCGAGCTGATCCTGGCAGCGCGAGGTGTCGTGGTCAGCTACGAAACCATCCGTGAGTGGGGCCTGCGCTTCGGACGGACCTACGCCAAAAGCCTTAAGCGGCGGCGCCCACGGCCAGGAGACAAGTGGTTCCTGGACGAGGTATTCGTCCGTATTCGCGGCAAACTGCACTACCTCTGGCGGGCTGTCGACCAGCACGGAAACGTGCTCGATGTGCTGGTCCAGGGTCGCCGCAACACGAAGGCCGCCAAGCGCTTCTTCTGTAAGCTGCTGAAGGGCTTGTGCTACGTGCCCAGGGTGATCGTGACCGACAAACTCGGATCTTATGGTGCCGCCAAACGCGAGATCCTGCCGGGTGTTGAACATCGGCAGAGCCGATATCTGAACAACCGCTGTGAAGTCTCACACCAAACCACCCGACGACGTGAACGCCACATGAGGCGGTTCAAATCAGTTCGGCAGGCCCAGCAGTTTCTCTCTATTCACACTCCGATCCACAACCACTTCCAGCTCCGCCGCCATCGCCTACCCGCCAACGAGTACCGCGCTGCTCGCGATCGCGCCTTTGCCGCTTGGCGTGATGCTACCGGTGCCGCGCTCGTGGGCTAAACGGGACAAGCCTCGCGGCAATGCTGTTTCCTTGGCGTCAAGTTGACAGTGCCCGCAAGACGCAGACCAATCGCCAGGCCGAACTGGTCTCCCGGATCATGAGCTTGGCAACTCCGCTCAGGCGCTGAGCAATACCTCGGAGTGTTCGTCCTTCGATGAGATCGAAGGGCAGATCAACTCCCTCCAGGATGAGCTGGATGAGATCCGCGGGAGAGCCCGCAGCGCCTTTCAGGTCACATGATTGGGTTAGGCCACAGGCACCAGGCACGCCAAGGTGCACATCGAGGTGACTCGCATGCCTGGGGCTCCTTACCCATATGCAACGCTCGCCGGCCGTAACTGCCCCTTCTAGGCTGCCGGGACCTTGGGCGCCCTACCTGGGCGCCTTTTCTTTGCCTTCCCACACAAGGCGCGCTTAGCGCGCTCCAAAGGAACTTTATGTCTGGAAATGAGATAGCCCTGACCTCAATCCTTGTCGCGGTCTTCGCCTTCCTTTGTTCAATCGTTTTGAACCGTTGGGCAAATGTCCCGCACGAGTGATAAAGACTAATTTTCCATCACCGCTTCACCTCATCCCCTCCCTCCGCTGACGCGGGCGGGGATGAGGTTACGCTCAGAGACCAACCAGCAGCAGAAGGACACGCCGACACGCCTCTGCACATCTTTGGAGCCCTCACTTTTGAGAGTGCCCCTCATCGTCTGACCGCCCCTTGACCGGTGGAGTTGCGGCTGCCTGGAACGGATCGCTTGAAGACCTCGCCGTTTCGAACGCATCTCCTGGTAGCGTCATTCCCTTACTGTCGCTGTGCAGGGTTCCAATGATCTGTTCAATCATGCCCCGTGCAATCTCCCGCTCCCCCACAATGATGAGGTTTGCTCCATACTTGGTGAGGTGCTGAACCTCCGCGTCGTTATGGGCGCGGGCAATAATCTGTAGCTCGGGATTAGCGATCCGTGCTGTCTCAATCAGGTTGCTGGCTTCAAACGGATTAGGGATTGCGCTCACGAGCCAGCGCGCCCCGCGGAGGTTGACAGCAGCCAGCAGACCTTTCTGCCCTGCCTGACCCGGATAAATCTCAATACCCTCCTCGCGCGACTGGTCTACAACCTCCTGGCGCTCCTCAATCACGAGAAAGGGTGTGCCATGTTGCTTGAGCGCTTCCCCGATCAACCGACCAACACGGCCGTAGCCAACAACGATTGCGTGGTCCTGAAGCGTTGTTGCGGGGAGGTTCGACTCCGAGCCGCGGACGTCTACCGGTCTTTCGGGCTTTGACTGCTCCTGCCGCACTCTGATGCGGTCAACACCAAAGAAGAACAGAGGGTTGACCAAAATCGACAGAATGGCCCCAGCCAGGATGAGATCCCGACCTGCTTCAGGCAGGAGGCCCAACCCAACCCCAAGCCCCGCCAGGATAAAAGAGAACTCCCCGACCTGCGCTAGGCTGGCCGAGATGACCAAGGCTGTCGTGGCCTGATATCGGAATGCTCTCACAATCAGGAAGGCCGCAACCGACTTGCCGATCACAATGATGAACAAGGTCGCCAGTACGGCACCTGGCTCGCGCATGAGAATGGTAGGATCGAACAGCATCCCGACAGACACGAAGAACAGCACCGCAAATGCGTCTCGAAGGGGCAGCGTCTCCTGGACTGCTTGATGACTCAGCGGCGACTCTGCAAGGATCATGCCGGCAAAGAAGGCCCCCAAGGCGAACGAGACGCCAAAGAGTTCAGCAGAGCCAAACGCGACGCCCAAAGCTGTTGCGAGGACGGCAAGGCGGAAGAGCTCGCGGGAGCCCGTATGGGCGACATAATGAAGAACCCACGGGATCAGCCGTCGTCCCACAATGAGCATCAAGGCGCCAAATGCTAATAGCTTCACGGCCGTGACGGCCAGCATGCCCCACACGGAACTCAGATCCAGCCACCCGAGGAGACCTCCAAGACTGATCTGCTGCTCTTGCACCTCGGTGCGGCCACCCAGGAGCCCTGCAAGGGCGGGCAGAAGCACGAGAGCGAGAACCATCGCCAGATCCTCAACGATGAGCCAGCCAACAGCTATCCGTCCCTGCTCGCTCTCAATCAGACGCCGCTCCTGCAAGGCGCGGAGAAGAACAACCGTGCTCGCAACCGACAGGGCCAAGCCGAACACCAGCCCCGCCCCAAGCGTCCAGCCCATCAGCCAGGCCAGGCCCACGCCTAACAGAGTTGCAAAAGCAATCTGGCCCAGAGCGCCGGGAATGGCGATAGCGCGAACCGAGAGAAGATCCGACAGGGAGAAATGCAGACCAACCCCGAACATCAGGAGAATGACGCCGATCTCTGCCAACTGCAGGGCCAAGCCCTGATCGGCGACATAGCCGGGCGTGAATGGACCAATCACAATGCCAGCAACAAGGTATCCCACCAGAGGGGAAAGCCGCAGGCGATGAGCTACGGCCCCAAAGATGAAGGCAAGGACAAGACCTGCAACGATAGTGGCTATGAGGGAGGTATGATGCGGCATGGTCTCCCATTCTGTAGAGGTAGAAGGTGGCTTGCTTGCACATGTGGATGGTTGGAGCTAATGTCAACCATAATGGTTGAATTTGGGTCTCCAGTGCGGGAACCTGCTGAATGCCTCTCCTGACGCCTGAACAATGCCGAGCCGCCCGCGGCCTCTTGGACTGGACACAGGAGGATCTTGCGCAGAAGGCTGGGGTCTCGCGCAGCACAATCCGTGACTTCGAGAAAGGGCGGCACTGGCCGCATCCTTCAACAGCGGCCCAGCTAGTGGCTGCCTTGGAAAAGGGTGGGGTCCTGCTTATCCCCTCGGATGAAGCAGGTGCGGGCGTCCGGCTTCAAAAACCCGCGAGTTAGAAAACGCCGAGGCCGCTCAGGGCCGTGAAGGCAAAAACAACGCCTGCTGCAGCAACAGGCAGCCAGTACCAGAACAGAAGCCCTTTATCCCTGCTCCTGTCCCATTCGCCGGGGCGTTGCCTGCTCGGATCGTTCATGTGACCTTCCACTATTGGCAAAGCGTGGACCGAGTACTCCATGTGCCAAGGGTAGATCGGTCCAAAGCGGTCATAGTCAGGGTAGGTGCGGGTAGTCCTTCGTCTTGCGATCCATTGAAGCCAGACCAATCTGCCATCCACGCGCACAGGCCGCCATGCAAACCACCACCTCCAGGGACCCCCTTCCCACTTCGGCTGCGTTCGCCAAGCTGCGGGATAAAGCACTTTGCCCTGCCGAATATAGGGGCGGCCACCCATCACCATCTCCAGGACAGTCAGAGAACTCCGCACTAGCCAGCGCCGCATGTCGAGCGACGGCACCGCCCCTAATACTTGGCTGAATAAGGCTTGCCTCGCAAGCCTAGGGGATGGAAGGGCAGATCAACTCCCTCCAAGATGAGCTGGACGAGATCCGGGAGGGAGCCCGCCGAGTTTCATCCGCTGCTTTCGCACACCTGGGATAGTATCTGCCTTTGAATCAGAGGGTCCCGGGTTCGAGGCCCAGCGCGCTCGCCAAATTACTTCAGACACTTAGCTATTGGTATGGTTTGGTCCTGCTTCCCAGAAAACCGGATTGGGAAGCGTATGGGAAACAAGCGCTGTCCACAGTGCGGCGGCCGGTTGGCAGCCACGCCCTCAGGCTCTCCGTTGGCCTATCACCAAGGGAGAGCAGGATTAGCCAGTCTCAGGAGGGCCACGCTTGGCGGCTCGAGCAGAGGCCTTCCTTCTCTCAGGCACAAGCAAATTGCCTCAAGGACAGTCTCAGCCCTCAGGGAGGCAGGAGTATCAGGCGTGCTCACGGGGTGGTTCGCCTCCGTCCTGCACCACCATGAACGCTCAGACCTGCCGTGAAGCCGAGCACGACCAGAGCCATGGGATCGCGTTGGTGGCCCCGGCTTTGTCTTGCCATGGAAGCGGCCTTAACGGCGGGGCCATTCTGAAAGCTTCCCGGCCGCCGGTTCTCCACAGGGCTATGCTGAATGCATGCGACGGACTTGCTGGGGTGGGGCTTCGGCGCAGTCCTTGCGATGCTGGCCGTTCCCGCAGTGTTCGCGGCGATTACAATCATAATGGCATAGCAGGGAAGCGCTGGTACATTAGCGAAGGAGGTCCAAGCTCACTGAAAGCAACACGAATCTCCTGCGGCTCCGGGCGACCGAACGTAACTTCATCCAAGCTTCGATCTGCTTCGAAAGGCATTCCGATGATCATCGACTGTCACGGTCACTATACAACGGCACCGAAGGCGCTGGAGGACTGGCGCAACCGCCAGGTCGCCAGCATCCAGGACCCCTCTGCAAAGCCACGGGCTTCTGAGCTGAAGATCAGCGACGACGAATTGCGCGAGTCAATCGAGACCAACCAGCTCCGCCTCATGAGGGAGCGGGGCTTGGACCTGACCATTTTTAGCCCGCGCGCGAGCTTCATGGCACATCACATTGGCGACTTCTCAGTGTCCTCGGAATGGGCCGCCGTCTGCAACGAGCTTTGCTTTCGCGTCTCGAAGCTCTTCCCGGACAACTTCATCGGCTCGGCCATGCTGCCGCAGAGCCCGGGTGTCGATCCACAGACCTGCATCCCTGAGCTTGAGAAATGCGTGAAGGATTACGGCTTCGTCGGCATCAATCTCAACCCCGATCCCACTGGCGGCTTTTGGAAAGGCCCGCCGCTGACGGATCGTCACTGGTACCCGATCTACGAGAAGATGGTGGAATTCGACATTCCAGCCATGATTCATGTGTCAACGAGCTGCAATACCTGCTTCCACACCACGGGGGCACATTACATCAACGCCGATACGACGGCCGTCATGCAGCTAATCGAAGGCGATCTGTTCAAGGACTTCCCAACCCTCCGGTTCATCATTCCGCATGGCGGCGGAGCAGCCCCTTATCACTGGGGGCGCTACCGTGGACTTGCGCAGGCGCTCAAGAAGCCAGAGCTGCGTGAGCATATCCTCAAGAACGTCTTTTTCGATACCTGCGTCTACCATCAACCCGGCATCGATCTTCTGACGCGGGTCATTCCGGTCGACAATATCCTGTTCGCGAGCGAGATGATTGGCGCGGTGCGCGGGATCGACCCCGAGACGGGGCATCATTTTGACGACACAAAGCGTTACATCGAGGCGACGCAGAACCTGAGTCTTGAAGACCGCCACAAGGTCTACGAAGCTAATGCACGTCGCGTCTATCCACGCATGGACGCTGCCTTGAAGGCGAGCGGACACTAAAAGGATGATCCCATGACAGAACTCGGAATCACCAAACGCAAGATCAACCATGCTGCTGCATTCCGGTGACAGCTGAATGATGCATGTGGTCGACGAGCAGATCGAGCCGGTCTATATCGTGGTCGCAGCCATCAGGGCCGAGGCCACGGACACGTATTTTGGCGATCTTCTGGCCACCAACGTCATGGCACGCGGAGCCAGAGTTCTCATCACTGATGCCGGGGTGCGGGATCTCAAGAACCTGCCCGAAATGGGCTTCTCAGTCTGGAGCAAGTGAATTTCGGCGAAGGGCACAGTCAAGGCAATGATTGGATCGGTGACCATCCTGATTGTCTGCGCCGACGCGATGGTGGAAGCCGGTGATGCTATCGTGGCCGATGACGGCAGCGTTATGATTGTGCCTGCTGCCCTAGTGCAGAGAACAGCCCAGGCCGCTGCGGCACGCAAGGCCAACGAAGGAAGAAAGTGCGCCAAGCTTCGATCCGGCGTGCTCGGCCTCGAGCTGTACCAGATGCGTGAACCGCTCGCCCAGTCGGGGCTGAGATAAATCGATTGAACATCGGCAGCGCGAACTCTGCCGCCACGGAGTGACGAATGACGTCCCCACTTACAGGCATCTCGTCCATGGCGACACGGCAGCTTCTGGCCGATCTCGCTGAAGCATATGAACAGCAGACCGGGGTTCGGGTCGCGATCACATCGATGGGCGGCGTGGAGGCGGCCCGACTGATCCGCGCCGGCGAGTCCACTGACCTCGTTATCCTCGCGCTGAACGCCATGGAGCAGTTGGAGGCCGAGGGCCACATCGTTTCGGGGATGAGAGCGGGGTTCGCGCGCTCTGGCATTGCTATGGCGGTCCGCTCGGGAGCGCCGCAGCCCAGCGTCAACGACGAAGAGTCCGTGAAGCAAGCAATCTTGGAAGCAGGCAGGATCTGCTACTCCACTGGTCCAAGCGGTGATCATCTGAAGCGGCTGTTGGAACAATGGGGCATCAGGGCATTGATCGCCGAACGCCTCCTTCAAGCCGCTCCGGGCGTGCCAGTGGGCACGATGCTGTCGCGCGGGGAGGCGGATCTCGGCTTCCAGCAGCTGAGTGAGCTTCTGCACGTTCCCGGGATCGAGATTGTGGGCCCGTTGCCCCCTGAGATCCAAGCCGTGACCGTATTCACGGCTGGCGTCGCCAACACGTCTTCACACCAGGAGGAGACGCGCGCTCTGATTGCCTACCTAACCTCGCCGGAAGCGGAAGCGGCGAAGCGCCAGTATGGCATGGAGCCTGCATGACGAACGGCCACTCGTCTCAATATCCTGCAAAGGAGAAAGCACGATGAATGGCGCACCGATCATGGATGTACCCCGTCTGGCTCATCTTGAGCTGCTGACTCCCAAGCCCGAGGAAAGCTTGCGCTTCTTCATCGACGTGATGGGGATGTTCGAGAGCGGACGCCAGGGCGACTCCGTCTTTCTTCGCGCTTGGGACGATTACGAGCGCTACTCGCTCAAGCTGACCGCCTCGAACACCTCTGGCCTTGGTCATGCTGCATTCCGCGCCCGCAGTCCGCAGGCGCTTCAGCGGCGGGTGAAAGCGCTGCAAGGCTCTGGCTATGAGGTCGGCTGGCATGAGGGAGAGTTGGGTCACGGTCCGGCTTATCAGTTCCGCGATCCAGACGGGCACCTCATCAAACTCTACTATGAGACGGAGTGATATGAGGCCCCTCCAGAGCTGCGTCCGGCGCTGAAAAGCCAGGCCCAGCGCTTTCCGGCACGAGGGGTGAATGTGCGCCGCCTCGATCACTTCAACTGCCTTGCCACCGACGTGAAGGCAAACCGGGAGTTCTTCGAGCACTACCTGGGCTTTCGCCTGGCCGAGCAGATTGTGCTTAACGACGGCACGGGAGCCGGCATGTGGCTGACCTGCACCAACAAGAGCTACGATTTTGCCTACACCCGTGAAGCACATGGAGTGAAAGGTCGCTTTCACCACATCACGGATGCCCTTGATAGCCGCGAGGACATCCTGCGGGTGGCCGACGTTTTTCTGGAGAATGACGTTCATATCGGGACGGGGCCGCACAAGCACGCCGTCCAGCAGACCTTCTTCCTTTACGTCTATGAATCCGGGGGCAACCGGGCCGAGGTGGCTAATGCTGGCGCTCATCTCGTACTGGCCCCGGACTGGAAGCCGATCGTCTGGACCGAGGAGGAGCGCAAGAAGGGTCAGGCCTGGGGCCTGAAGACCATTGAGAGCTTCCACACACATGGCACACCCCCGCTGCCCACTCAAGATGGGAACGACGTAGTCGCGAGCTAGGACGATCTGTCTGAGAAGGGGACTACATTATGACTTGGTCGGCGAGGTCGGCGCCATCAGGCTTCCATGCGGGACTCCGCCGAGAGCTTGGCAAAGCTCTCCTGCCGGTCCGCAATGGCACCGACGAGGCCGCTATCGAGCCCCAGTTCCGCGATCATGCGGCTGGCCTCGCGCATCTCGGCTGCACGACGGATGCCGTGCCGACTCACCCGAGACATCATGACCTTGGCCAAGTTTTCCCAATCCATGCCTGGATAGGAGGCCTTGAGGCTCTCAAGCGCCGCCGGCATGACGCCGGCCCGCCCCGCCGCGAGGGTGAAATCCACCATCAGCGCTTCCATGCCCTTGATGACGATGCTGCGGCAGAGTTTGGTCGCGGAGGCTGTCCCGATTCCCGTGCTGACCGGCGTGATCTTCATGCCGAGGTCGTTGAGCCGGGCGGAGACCTCCTCGGCCCTCTCACCCCCGCTGAGGATCGGGACCTCGAGCCCGATACCGCTGACTGGGGCCATGACGGCAAACTCGACGAAATGAGCGCCTCGTTGATCAACCAGCTCGGCCACCTGCTTTTTGGTAGCGGGGGAGATGGAATTCAGGTCGATATAGAACTGCGACGGCATGAGATACGGTGTAGCCTGCGCGGCAGCGGTGACGGCCGAGTCTGCTGTGACAGCAGAGATCACGATGTCGGCTCCCCGACAGGCATCGGCCGTGCTGCCAGCGGCAAGAACCCCGGTTTCAGAAGCACGGTGCCGCAAGTCCTGGCCCTTCTTCGGATCGTCGAAGAGGATGTCGTAAACCGAAACCCGCACCCCTGGTCTGGACGCGAGCTCGCGCGAGAAGAGCTGCCCGACCTCTCCATAGCCGATGAATGCGATTGCGAGGCTCATGTATTCCATCCTTCAACCAAGGCAACGGAAGGAGCTGTCACTCGTCTTCCATGTACTCCACGTAGACGAGGCCTGCCTTTTCGAGCGGCTCGCGCATCTTGTAGAGATCGAGCCCGAGCACGCCGGAAGCCAGCAGCTCGCGCTTCGAGTCCTCGTTGGCCAGCCGCGCCTCACCGGCTGCCGCAACTGCCTCGGTCTCTCCGCGGGGCACCACCAGCACACCGTCATCGTCGGCGATGATCACGTCGCCGGGCTTTACCAGCCCGCCCGCACAGACCACCGGAACATTGACCGATCCGAGGGTTGCCTTGACAGTTCCCTTGGCCGAGATCGCACGGGACCAGACCGGGAAACTCATCTCGGTCAATGTCTTGACATCACGGACACCGGCGTCGATCACCAGCCCGACCACACCGCGAGCCTTGAGCGAGGTGGCAAGGAGATCCCCGAACATGCCGTCGGTGTTGTCGGTGGTCACGCCTACGACCAGGATGTCGCCCGGTCGGCATTGCTCGACGGCCACGTGAAGCATCCAGTTGTCTCCAGGCTGCGCCAGAACCGTGACGGCGCTGCCCGCCACCTGGGCTCCCGCCCAGACGGGCCGCAGATAGGGCTTCATCAGGCCCGAGCGGCCCATGGCTTCGTGGGCAGTGGCAGTGCCGAGCTCCGCAAGCCGGTTGATGATACTCTGGTCGATGCGCGGCGTGTTGGTGACGACGACAGGCTTCATGCCAGCTCCTCGACAATCTGGGGGAAAATGCGCTTATGATTGATCGTGGGCATACGAAACTTCGTCACAAGGCGCTCGGCTTTCAAGAGCCCACATCCAACGGCAGAAGGGGCGAAGTCGGCAACGATGTTGCAGCTACTGGGAGTCACGTCGACCTTCAGCTTGTTGGCGACCGTCTGGGTGGGGAAAGGATCCACGTCGCGGCTGGGCCGCTTCGACTGGGACACGACTACAGCCCTGCTCGTGAGCGGGTGAGGATCAGTGATACCGGCAATCTGGCGCAGATCGGGGAAACCCGCGACCGACAGAAGCAGAGTATCCTGGCTGGCTGGAACCGACAGACGATCCTTATCAAGGAAATTGGATCCCTTCGAAGTGCCTCCGTGAAAGATCAAAGGAATGCACGAATGAATAATCCGTCTTCCATTCTGGTCGATCTGACTTTGCTTGTGATGCAACATGAAGCTCCATGCAACAAATAGACTGTTTGCGGGATTTGATGAACTTTTTAGCTCCCCCTCCCTTACATCTACTAAAGCCTGTTAGGGCATGAGCCCATTGTACTTGGGTTACAAGAGACCTATGCAGCATGCAGGTTACTAAGCGAACTCTTCTCCCGAGGAGGGTTGTCTTGAGACCAAGTCCTTATCTTAATCACACTGACGTTTCATTCCGACATAAGGCCATCCCGTAGCCCATAAGCGTCGAGCGTATTCTCAAGAAGGAAGGCGATCGTCATTGGCCCGACTCCGCCTGGTACGGGGGTGATTGCTCCCGCGACTTGCGCCGCAGCGCCATACTGGACATCTCCTATAAGGCGGGAGCCACCCTCTGGTTTAGCGACGCGGTTGATGCCCACGTCGATCACGATGGCACCAGGCTTGAGCCAGTCGCCCTGGATCATCTCGGGGCGGCCGACCGCCGCGACGAGGATGTCCGCTTGTCGGCACAAGCCCACTAGATTCACGGTCTTGGAGTGCGCGATCGTGACGGTACAGCTTTCCTGCAGAAGTAACTGTGCCACCGGCTTGCCCACGATGTTGGAGCGCCCAACGACCACCGCATGGAGCCCAGCGACGTCACACCGCGCCTCCTTCAAGAGCGCCATGCAGCCACGGGGCGTACAGGGCACAAAGCCCTTAGCCCCGACAGCGAGCTTGCCGGCGTTCACAGGATGAAAGCCGTCAACGTCCTTTGCAGGATCGATGGCGACGAGGATTTTCTCGGCGTCAATATGGCTGGGGAGGGGGAGCTGAACGAGTATGCCGTCCACCGCCCCGTCGCGGTTGAGCACCTCGACCAGAGCAAGCAGGTCAGCCTGCGAGGTGCTCGCCGGGAGGCGGTGCTCGATCGAAACCATCCCAACCGCTTTGGTCTGCTTGATCTTGCTGGCCACGTAGAGCTGGCTCGCCGGATCCTCTCCGACGAGCACCACCGCAAGGCCTGGGGGACGGCGCCCAACGGCCGTGAGTGCGTTCACCCGTTCTGCTAGGCGGTGCCGGACCCGCTCGGCGAGCGTCCTGCCGTCCAGTATTGTCGTCATCTCTCGCCCCGCTTCAATGCTCCCTGGGTTTCAGCAACTCGTGGAACTCGCGCCGCCAGGGCACACGCCCCTTAAGAACCCCTGAATCGTGCACGATTTCGGACACGTAATGCTCCTGACGGTAAGCCATTACGTGGACGCCTGCGATCCCGGGGATCTCGCGCACTTCCTGGATGATATCGATGCAGAGGCGCTTGCCCTCCGCCTTCTGGTCCTGGGCACCCTCGAGCCGGGCGATGACGCTGTCCGGGATGTGCACGCCCGGCACGTGCGCCCGCATCCAGCGCGCCGTCCGGGCGGAAGGTAGGGGCCCGACGCCCGCTAGGATGAAGCACTCGCGGTCGAGGCCGAGGTCGCGGACCTTGTCCATGAAGGCGCGCAGCATCGGCACGTCGAAGCAGTACTGGGTCTGCAGGAACTGCGCCCCGGCCGCGACCTTCTTGGCGAGCCGCAGCGGGCGGAAGTCGTACGGCGGCGCGAACGGGTTCTCGGCCGCGCCGAGAAACAGCCGGGGTGGCGAGCTGATCTTGCGGCCTGAGAGAAACATCCGATCGTCGCGCATGCGCTTGATGACGCCCAGTAGCGACGTTGAGTCGAGATCGAAGACGGGTTTGGCCTCAGGATGGTCACCGGCCTGCACACCGTCGCCAGTCAGGCACAGGACGTTGCAGACGCCCAACGCCGCTGCGCCCAGCACGTTGCCCTGGATCGCAATGCGGTTGTAGTCGCGGCACGAGATCTGCAGGATCGGCGAGAAGCCGACCTGTGTGAGAAGCGCGCAGATCGCCACGCTCGACATGTGGCAATGGGCGCCCGAGCCGTCGGTGGCGTTTATACCGTCGACCCAGCCCTCAAAGACCGTGGCCCGTTCGTAAACGTCCTGCGGGTCGGCCGAGTCGGGCGGGCTGAGCTCCGCCGTGACTGCGAACTCTCCCCGGCGCAGGACTCTCTCAAGGCGACCGCGCGAGACGTGACCCGGTAGCTCCGGCAACGGCGCGCCAGGCTCCTCGGCGAGATCGGTCAGAGGGATCGGCACCATGTTTCAGGACCTCGGGTGATCGGCGGCATGTTCGCCGCGGCTGACTGCGAGCCAGGACGAGCGTCCCTTGAGGCGGTGATCCACGGGCGCTTGGCTGTGCAGGATGCGCTCGCCACCTCGCATCGCCCGCGAGCCCTCCCAGGCCTGCACCCAGACGCACGGCATCTCGGAGTAGACCTCGCAGTGGCCGTCGCTGCGCACGCCTCCGCAGGGGCCGTTGCGCATCCCCTTAGGGCAGTTCATGGGGCACGACATTCCCGTCGACGACAGGATGCACTGGCCGCACATGCGACAGTCGAACAGGGCGCCCTTGAGGGCCCGCTCGGCTGCCGCGACGGGCCGCTCCAGGCGCCCGAAGCCGATCCGCCGCAGCAGGGGAGTACCGACCAGGAGCGTCCGTTCGAGAGCCCCATAGAGTGTCTCGAGCAGGCGCGCATGGCGCACACTCCAGAAGCGCAGGGAAGGCCTGGCGCCGTCGCGCGGTGGCTTGCCAGGTGGCTCGAAGGCGGCCGGAGGACGGGCCATCATCTTGCCTCCCTCCCGCCGGCGCTTACCAGTCGCGTCAGGCGCTCGCGATCCTGTTCGGCGTCGACGCAACTCACCGCCGCGTCTGCCACTCCCTCGAGATTCACGCCGCACGCAGTCAGGTCGCTCCGCCGCCACTCGTTGAGATAGCTTTGATCGTCGCACGCGCCGCTTCGAACCACGGCTCCAATGGCGATCAGAATAGCGCAGGCAAGTTGTTGCTCCGTGCGGCAGGGCGCGCAGCTCCGGCTGAAGCGGCGATCAGTCGAACGGCCAACGGCGCCGCTCGCTCCGAGACGGACATTCTCGCCGCAATGATCAACCACAGCTCTCTCCGTACAGTTCGGCACGTCTAATCGGTGAAGACGACAGTCTTCCCGCCATTCAGGATAACCCGATCCTCCATATGGTAGCGAACGGCTCGGGACAGAACCCGTCGCTCTATATCGCGACCTTTGCGGATCAAGGCATCCGGCGAGTCGCGATGGCTAATGCGCTCGACATCCTGCTCGATGATGGGCCCTTCATCGAGTTCGGAGGTCACGTAATGGGCTGTCGCTCCGATGAGCTTCACCCCACGCTCATGCGCTTGATGATAGGGCTTAGCGCCCTTGAAGCCGGGCAGGAACGAGTGGTGGATGTTGATGCAGCGGCCCGACAATTTCTCCACCATGCCGTCCGACAAGACTTGCATATAGCGCGCGAGGACTACGAGGTCCGTTTGCTCTCTCTGGATCCGTTCCCAGATTTTCGCTTCCTGCTCGAGCTTGTTGTCACGGCTGACCGGAAAGTAGTGGAACGGCAACCCGTGGAAGTCGAGGTGGGTGTAGATCTCACGAGGATGGTTGGCGATGATGCCGACAATCTGCATCGCGAGCTCGCCGGTACGCCAGCGATAAAGCAAGTCCGCAAGACAGTGGTCGAATCTCGACACCAGCACCATGACACGGTGGAGCTGCGAACTGTCCCGCAAATTCCAGCTCATTCCGAAGCGGTCAGCGATCGGCTCGACCGCGCGGCGGATCGCTGAGGCGTCAGGAGCGCCTTCAGCCGTGTCGAACACGACGCGCATGAAGAAGCGGCCGGTTTGTTCATCATCGAACTGCTGCGCCTCCGTGATGTCGCCTCCCTGCTCGAATAGGCAGGTCGACACCGCGGCAACAATCCCGGGCTGATTTTGGCAGGCGAGCGTCAGAACAAACGACGGTCTGGTTTCGGACATGCGGACTCCAGGCATAGCATCCTTTGGACGGCTCTCGTGGGACCGCGAGCAGGTTCCCATCTGGATCCTTTCGCCGGCGCAAGAGGAGGTTTGGCCACTGCGCGGCAACGAACCCGCTCGTTCGGAAGAGTAACCTGCCGAGCGAGCGGTCGACATGGCGCCTGCTCAGGGGCCGATACTGCGTCAGCGTCTGTAGGCCTCCCGCGCGGCATCGGAGATTGGGCAGACCTGAACGGTGGCGCGCATCTCGGTTTGACGATGGCGTTCGACCGAGGGCTTCGACGTACCGCCGTCGGGCTCGCCCCAGAGAACCTTCAACTCGGTCCCGGGTTGTGCCACCTCCTCGTCGAGCATGCAAAGCGAAATCCAACGCCGGAAGTTCGACGTGTACACAGGATAGGCCGAGATCCCCACCTGTCGGCCGTCCTTGAGCACAGCGTCATACGGGTACGTCGCGTAATGCGATGCGGGCATATCCATGAACTTGAAACGCTCGCCCTCATCGAACAGCGATGAAAAGACGCGGATCACGTCTTGCGGATCCCACACCAGGGTCATCTTCTTCCGGTGCGGGCGGTCTTTCATTTTCTCCAGCGCCTCGCGCCCAACGAAGTCATGGTCAAACTTCAGGATGTGGCCGTAGCCGAGGTCCCAAGGGGTAAGATAATAATCTTCGATTCGGTTTGATACCATGCTGCCGCCGAGTGACGACATGGCCTCGAAACCATCATAGGGCAACCATTCGCGATAAGCCCTCATGTTCTCGCCGGAATAGATCGCCGCAAACGGCGAAGGGATCCAACCCGACTCGTGCGCCACTGTCGAGTATGTCTTCGACCCTGCGAGACGCAGGCCCAGGTCCCGCCCCGCTTCAACGATCGCACCGCGAACCTCGTCGTATTCCTCAAAGGGCCCGAACAGCTCCAGGCCCACCTGCCCGGCCATGCCGTGGCGAAGGGCCCGGACCTTGCGACCCGCGACAGTGATTTCGCCCATTCCGAAGAACTTAAATCCGGTAATCGGCCCGCCGTTGAGGCGTTCGAGAATCTCCCAAGCTTTCGGTCCCTGAACCTCGAACCGGTAGCCCTTGCGCCGACCCCTGTTGTCGAGGCTACGGTCGTCCTTCTCGACCTTGACGTCGTAGCCACCAGTCTCCGCATGGTACTGCACCCAGTTCCCCGCAACTGGGCGGTTGACGATGCTGACCTTGTGCTCCTCCAGTCCGAACAAGATTGCATCACCGATGACGTAACCGTCGGGATTGCAAACCACGAGCTGCTTGGCTTTGTCGCGGCCGAAACTCGCCATCGAGTTGATCGCGAGATCGCTCAGAAGGCGATGAACGTCGGGGCCTTCGAAGTAGTGGTCGGTCATATGGAACGACTGATCGAACAGCACTGCAGTCTGGCGCCACGCTTCCTGCTCGTCCCGCCAGTTGCTGAATTCACTCTGGATCGGGAACTGGTAGGGGCCCACCGGAGCGTTCCGCACCATGTTAAGCGCGCCGCCATATTCGTTGATGCGATCCTCTAGGGTCTTCGTAGTCTTGTTTGTTGCGCCGGTGTCGTTTGTGGAAGCGGCGACAGGCGAGCGGGCGAGGGTGGAACTCATGGGTCTTGCTCTCCCTTCTGGTTTAGGTAGCACCGGAGTTGTATTATCAACTATTGGTCTTGGAAAGGGAATTCTTTGCCCAAGGGCCTGGGGTTTTTCCTAAGTAATTTCAGAGAGTTAATCGAAACGATAGTACTTTCTGCGCCTACATGCGACATTTTGGGCCACTCGGGAGAATTGAAATCGCCATCTCAAGGGACACTAAATCTGCCTTCATGCATCCAGTTGTATTGACAACTCCGTGATCCAACGGTATCTCCAACAAGCAAGTGGTTATCAACAAGCCCGGAGGTCTCGATGGATCAGCTGATCACCGAACAGTATCGTCGCGTCCGGCTGGCCTTCGATCCGCAGTCCGCAGCGATCGTCGGCGCCTCGACCGACCCGCGCAAGTTTGGTGGCCGGGCACTGAAGTTCTGCCTCGACCGCGGCTATGCCGGCCGGCTCTATCCGATCAATCCCGGCAACGCGGTCGTGCAGGGCGTGCATGCTTACCCGACTATCTCCGACCTGCCCGAAGCTCCGGACGTTGCAGTGATCGCTGTTCCTGCGCCCCAAGTCGCAGATGCCCTCGAAGCCGCTGGCGCCAAGGGGGCGAAGATCGGGATCGTGTATGGGGCGCAATTCGCTGAAATGGGGACCGAAGGCCGTGCCCGGCAGGACCGGCTGCTCGCGATTGCCCGCACGCATGGGATGCGGCTTATCGGGCCGAACTGCATGGGCGTTATTAGCCTCGCGACGGGCTTTGTCGCGAGCTTCACCACCGCTCCGGAGCATCATGACGGAGAGGGTTGGCCGGAGGTCGGTACTGTGAGCGTCGCGAGCCAGTCGGGCGCCGTCGGAATCCAGATCTTTGCGCAGCTGCGAGACCGCGGCCTTGGCCTTGCGAACTGGATGTCGACTGGCAATCAGGCAGACATCGACGTGGCGGACTGCATCGCAGCTTATGCCGAAGACGACGCCACTCGCATCATCGCAGTCTACATGGAAGACGCGTCTCGAGGCTTGAAACTCCTGCAGGCGCTCGAGCTAGCGCGGCGGGCGCGAAAGCCCGTGGTGATTCTGAAGGTTGGAACCACTCCGGAAGGAGGACAAGCGGCCGCAGGTCACACCGCTTCGATGTATGTCGAGGACCGAGTGGTCAGCGATCTTTTCCGGCAGTTCGGAGTACTCCGCGCGCACTCAATCAACGACCTGATTGACCTCGTCGCCGCCTGTGCTGCGGGGGTCGTGCCCGCAGTCCCGGAGGTGGCCGTCATCAGCGTATCCGGCGGCGGCGCTGTGATGATCTCCGATGCCGCCGCGAAGCATGGGCTCGTGCTACCGCCTTGGCGACAGGAGACGCTCGCAGCACTCAAGGCCGCCAATCCCTTCGTGAATGCCCGTAATCCAATCGATATTTCCGCCCCGTCGATGTCTGACATGAATGTCACGGCGGGGCATCTTGAGGCCGGCGTTGACGAGGGTCATCCGACAATGCTCGGCTATATCTCGCACATACCACTCGTGCCTAGGACGCGCGCGTCGATCATGCCCCGGCTCCTTAAATTGCCGATGCGCCGCCCCGGGACGTTGGTGGCGGTCGCCATGAACGCTAATCCAGAGGACCGCAAAGCGCTGGTCCGCGCTGGGATGGCGGTGTTTGATGATCCAGTAGCCGCAACGGAGGCGGTCGGCAGGCTGGTCGCCACGGGCCGCGCCTTCGAGCGCGCTCCGGTCGATTTGGCTGCTCCACGCCAGATGGAACCCGTTGATGCTGTAGCAGCGCGCGACCTTCTTGTTCGCGCTGGAATTGCAATGCTCGACGACGTGGCCGTGGCTACTTCCGAGGCAGCGGTCGCGGCCGCGGCAGACCTGCCCGGACGAGCCGTTCTAAAGCTCTCGGCGCCGGGCCTGTGGCATCGAACGGAACTCCGCGGCGTGCGGACGGGGCTCGGCGATGAGAAAGCCGTCCGCGCTGCCTTCGTCGAGCTCGCCGCAGAGGCCGAGATGCTGGCCCCGCGCTTTCCCGGCATCGGCATCATTCTCCAGCCGATGATTGAGGACGGAGTCGAGTTCCTGGTCGGGCTGCGACACGATCCGCATTTCGGACCCCTTGTGACCGCGGCGACCGGTGGGACGCAGGTCGAGATTTGGGACGATCTGACCTATCGCAAAGCTCCAATCGACGCTGAGGAAGCAGACGGCATGGTCAAGTCCCTGCGGGGTGCCCGGCTCCTCGATGGCTTCCGCGGCGCACCCCGGACAGATTGCGCGGCGCTGGTCGCGGCTATCGTCCACCTCTCTCGGTTGGTACAGGACCCACATGCGGGATTCGGATCTCTCGAAATAAACCCGCTCTTCGTGCGGCCCGAAGGGCTTGGCGTCGTGGGCGCAGATCTGGTGGTGGGGTGATGGGGGACGTCACTCATCTGATCGGCGGCCGGGCTGTGCCTGGTGTCGGACCCGAGATGGAGAAGCGGAACCCGGCCACCGGCGTGGTGGCCGGAACCTTCCGCGCGGCCGACCCCGTGCAGGTCCGCGAGGCTGTCGATGCTGCCCGCGCAGCATTTAGAGGCGGCGAATGGGCGCGCGCGCCCTTCGCTCAGCGGCAGGAGACGCTGCGCCGCGCAGGTGCCGCAATCCGACATTCCGCGGGGGATCTCGCGGACGTGCAGGTCAGCGAAACCGGGCTTCTTCGCACAAGCGCGCTGCGCCAGATAGAGGGAGCGGCTGCCTGGTTCGACTACTATGCAGACTATCTCGCAACAGAGGGCGGCGAGGTTTTCGGAAAGCTAGCGGCGGCCACCACCATGGTGCTGCGCGAGCCAGTGGGAGTCGCTGCTCTTTTCGCACCTTGGAACGTGCCGATTGGACTTGCCGCGATCAAGCTCGCGCCGTGCCTCGCGGCTGGGAACTCCGCTGTGCTAAAGCCCTCCGAGGAGACGCCGCAGACCGCGCGCCTCCTCGTCGACCTCATCGCCGGCGCTGGACTTCCGCCAGGCGTCCTGAACTGCGTTAACGGCCCCGGGTCGTTCACCGGCGCGGCGTTGGCTGAAGCCCAGGTCGATGCGATCGCTTTTACGGGTGGGCACGCCGGCGGCGCAGCGGTTGCCCGGGCGGCTGCGGCCCGGTCACTTGCGGTGACGCTCGAACTCGGCGGCAAGTCGGCTAATATCGTCTTCGCCGATGCCGATTTCGACGCCGCCCTCAAGGGGGCGCTGACGGCAATTTTCGCCAACAACGGGCAGGCCTGCCTAGCTGGGGCGCGGATCCTGGTGGAAGCTCCGATAGCAGAACGCTTTATGGCGGCCTTCGCCGACCGCGCTCGCGCGATTCGGGTTGGTGATCCGACCGACCCAGAAACCGAAATCGGGCCGATGATTTCGGACAGCCATCGCGGCCGGGTGACTAGCTTCTTTGACTCCGCGGCCCGCGACGGCGACATTGCCGTGTGCGGAGGCACGATTCCCGACCGGCCCGGGTACTACGTGGCTCCCTCGGCGTTCCGCGTGGCATCGCCCAGGAGTCGGCTGTGGCGAGAGGAGGTGTTCGGGCCTGTTGCCGCTTTCGCGATCTTTGGCGACGAGAGCGAAGCAGTGCGGCTTGCCAATGACACTGAGCACGGGCTCGTGGCTTATGTTTGGACGCGGGATGTCGGGCGGGCCATGCGGGTCGCCGGTACCGTCCGCGCCGGTACTATCCTTGTCAATACGGTGATACAGCGCGAACTAAACGCTCCTTTTGGGGGCTACGGCTTGTCCGGTGTCGGGCGGGAGGGCGGACGGTTCAGCTGGGCGAACTTCACAGAGGCGAAAACGGTGGTGCTATCCCATGCCTGATATCGTGCAGGATTTGGCAGGCAAGTCCATCCTAATCACCGGGGCCGCTCAGGGTATCGGCTTAGCGATGGCTAGGGGCTTCAGCGCCCGCGGCGCGGCGGTGACGCTCGCCGACGTTGCGGACCCGGAGCCGGGTGCGGCAGAGATCCGCGAAGTCGGTGGTCGCGCGGTCGCGCAACGGGCCGACATCACTGACCCCGCTGCCTGTCGAGCGATGGTCGCCGCCGCAGAAGATGCATTCGGACGTCTCGATGGGTTGGTGTGCAATGCTGCACTCTTTGCAACCCTTCCACTCACTGCCTTCGATCGAATTGACCCGAGCGACTGGGACCGCGTGATGGCCGTGAACGTAAAGGGCACTTGGCTGTCTGCCGTCGCCGCCGTTCCTGCGCTTGAAAGGGCGGGCGGTGGAGCAATTGTCATGATTGCGACGAACCGCATCTTCCACGGTTTCCCCAACCTCCTCCACTACGACGCCTCCAAAGGCGCCGTACTTGCGATGGCGCGCTCCTTGGCGCGTGAGCTCGGACCGAAGCGCATCCGCGTCAACACAATTGCGCCGGGCCTGACGATGAGCCAGGGGGTCCTGGCTAAGCCCGGCATAGCAGAGCGCGCAGCCGCAGTAGCGGCCAGCCGAGCACTCGCCCGTGACCAGACTCCCGAGGACTTGGTTGGTTCCGTGGCGTATTTCCTATCTGACGCGAGTGGGTTCGTAACTGGGCAGAGCCTCATCGTAGACGGCGGCGGCCTAATGCATTGAACAGGAGGAGAGAGACATGGCAATAATCGACGTGACCCTACACGAAGGCCGCCCGCGTGACGTTAAGGAGCGCATCATGATGCGCCTCACGCAGGTATTGATTGAAGAAATCGGCGCGCAACCGCATCAGGTGAGGGTCGTCCTGCGGGAGGTCAAGCGCGAGAACTACGCCGTCGGTGGCAAAACAGTTTAGCGAGAAAGGGCTTGCGCCGTCCGTGCACGCCTGGCAAGTTGTATTAACAACTTTTGGTAGACAGTGAGGCACAAATGCAGGAGTCGACAAGAGCCTTTGCCGCGACCATGCAGTCGGTCTGGTTCAGCGATGATCAAGGCGAGACGTGGTTGCGCCCCAACACGCAGAAAGGCGGCTTCTACAACGAGGCTCATGCCTGGTGCTGCGTTGCGCACCCGACCCGGCCGGGTGAAGTCTGGACTGGGACCGACGTCGGGATCTACCGGTGGCTGCCTGCCGAAGCCCGCTGGGATCACGTGCCGTCTCCACTCGACGGCTTTCACGTTCAGCAGCTTGCTATCGACCCGCGCGATCCAAACGTTGTCTATGCCGGCACGCGCCCTGCCCAAGTTTGGCAGAGCCGAGATGGCGGCGACACGTGGCACCGGTGCAATCTTAAGATTGACAGCGAATGCTACTTCATCAACACCCCGCGTGTCACATCGATCAACATCGAGCCGTGGCCGCCGCATGCTGTCTGGGTGACGATCGAGATCGCTGGACCGTATCGAAGCGACGATGGGGGGCGAACCTGGACGCACCTGCCAGTCGGACTCAAGAGCATTGACACGCACAATGTCGTGTTCCGGCAGCACGAGGGCGCGAACACGGTTCTGATCACGACAGAGGAGGGGCTGCACAGGTCCACCGACGATGGTCGGACATGGACGCCCGTGCCGGTTCCTCCCTGTCCCTACGAGTACATGCGCTGCATGGAGCAGCGCGCGGACGGGACGGGCTTCCTACTGCTGTCCGCCGGCGATCGTCCCTCGGGCGTCACCGGCTCGCTCTATAGGAGTCGAGACTTCGGCAAGAGCTGGGAGACGGTCGATCTGCCAGGACAAGTCAACTCCACGATCTGGTGGATCGGGATGCACCCGGCAGACCCAATGCTGATCTTCGCCTGCACGATCTTCGGCCAAATCTGGCGCTCAACCGACGGAGGGGAGAGCTTCCACAAAATGACGCGCGAACTCGGCGAGATTCGCATGATCGGCTGGGCGCCGGCTGCCTAAGGGAGAAGGGCAATGCCCCATAAGGTGACGATTCCTGATTACGTGATCAGCCGCATCATGGCGAAGCGCGGGCGACTTGAGGTATTCGACCGCTTCGACCCATGCAAAACGGCTCTGCTCGTCATTGACATGCAGAACTTCTACGTCGCGGAAGTGGAGACTGCGCAGTCGATCGTGCCCAACATCAATCGTCTCGCCGCAGCATGCCGAGCCAAGGATGTGCCGGTCTACTGGGTGATCATGACGGTTGCCGAGGCCGAGGGTGCGCCGAGCCGATGGTCGCTATACCACGAAAACTTCTTCACCGAGGCGAAGGGGGCCAATCACCGCAACTCCTTGTCTGAGGGTGCATGGGGCCATAAGCTCTACGCCGATCTTGACGTGCAGGAGCTCGACGAAATCGTGCACAAGAAGCGGTTTAGCCCGTTTATCACTGGATCATCCGACCTGCACGAACGCCTTCGCGCGAGAGCAATTGATAATTTGTTCGTCTGCGGCACGGCGACCAACATGTGCTCGGAGACGACAGCGCGCGATGCAATGATGCTCGACTACAAGGTCGTGATGGTCGAGGACGCCAATGCTGCGCGATACGACGACGACCATCTCGCAGGGCTCACCTCTTTCTATCAGAGCTTCGGCGACGTTCGATCGACTGACGACGCAATCAAGATGATGGGATAGGCCATGGCGACGCAGTTCATCTATCAGCCACACATCCACGCCGACGGCATGGTAATCACGCCGGACCTGCCGCTCGATCGCCTCTTGATTTGGTCGGGAAAGGCCGGGCCCTTTCGCGCGCCCATCAAGCGCATTGTTACCGATCAGGGCACCCAGACGGCCGCGCCCGCCGGGGTGTATGCGGCGCTGGCGCTCGTCGCCGCGTCCGAGGGCACACTGGTGGCGCCAGCGATCCTCGTTCCAGCCAGCGGCGCTCCTGCAGAGGCGAATGCGGGCGCGGAGGTCGCGATCTCGCGCCAGGCTTTTCGTCTGAAAGAAATCGCCGCACCTGCTGTGGCGCTCGACGGCACCTCGGCGCAAGTGATCAATCCTGAGGCTGCCATTGCTGTAGCCGGGGGCACCGGCCTGATGCTCCCATACGGTACGATCGTGATCCTTGCTACAGCCGAGGGCGCGTCGGCGGATTCGCGACGCTACCGCTCAACGTTGACCAGCGGGGCACACAGCCTCTCCCATGTTCTCGACCTGGAGCGGCTCGCGTGACCTGGACAGAGATCGAAGTCCTCCGACAGGGTTCAGCAGGCATCGTCCGCTTTCACCGGCCCGAGGCGCTCAACGCGCTAACAGATCAAATGGTGACCGAGACGCGGACGGCAATGGAGCAATGGACGAATGACCCCGGCGTCGCCGCGATCGTCCTCACGGGCTCCGAACGGGCGTTTTGCACGGGAGGTGACCTCAAGCGCAGCGCGGAGGCTGATCTTGCGCCATACGACAAGTATCGGGCCCGGTTTACGATGTCAGCATGGCACGAGTTCGCCCGGTTCCTGTACCGTTATCCTCAGCCCGTGATTGCCGCTGTAGAAGGGCATTGCCTCGGAGGAGGGCTGGAAATCGCGCTTATCTGCGACATGATCGTTGCCTCCGACACCGCACGCTTCGGACTAACCGAGGCACGGTTCGGCCTCTTTCCCATTCTTGGAGGAGCTTGGAGCCTCGCCCACGCCATCGGCCCGCGATTTGCGAAGGAGCTGGCTTATACAGGCGGAAAGTTCGATGCTGCTCGTGCCCACAACATCGGACTGGTCAATTACGTCACACCCGCGGCAGGCGCGCTCGAACGAGCTGTCGGGCTTGCTGCTGAGATCGCAGAATGCGCCCCGCTATCCGTAACGGCCTTGAAGCAAGCAATCGACCGCGGTGGCCGTCAAAGCTTCGAAGAGGCCCTTACCGCTGGAGGCGAGCTCTCGGCGCTGTTGATGTTCTCCGAAGACCGAGCTGAAGGGCTGCGTGCCTTCACTGAGAAGCGACAGCCGCGGTTCAAGGGCCAGTAGGGAGCCGAGTTGATGACGAAGCAATATGATGCGGTGATTGTGGGCGGCGGCCACAACGGGCTGACTTGCGGGGCGTACCTCGCACGTGCGGGCAAGTCCGTCCTGGTGCTGGAACGCCGTGACGTAATCGGCGGCGCGTCGGTCACGGAAGAATTCGCACCGGGTTACCGCGCCTCAAGTTTCTCCTTCATTATGGGCCATCTGCACCCAAAGGTCATCAAGGAGCTCGAACTTTACAAGTTCGGACTCGAACACGTTGTTGTTGACAACGTGATCTCCCCGACCGAGGACGGCGACTGCATTGTGTTCACGAAGGATCCGAAAAAGACGTTAGAACAGATTGCCCGCTTCTCGAAGAAGGACGCGGAGAACTACCCGAAGTTCTTTGAGTACCTTTCTTCTACAATCGAGCTGATGCGACGGCTGCAGTTAGAGACGCCGATCAATCCGTTCCGTCGCGATCCCAAGAACATGATGCGTACGGCCCAGTTCGCATGGCGCTACCGCAACTCGGAAAAGGAACTCCTGAACCTTGTCGATGCGCTGTCACTGTCGGCCCACGACTATGTGTCGAACTGGTTCGAAACCGATGTCGTGAAGGCCAAGTTCATGTACTGGGCGACGATTGGCGGGAACGTTGGGCCCTATTCCCCGGGTACGGCCTTTTACCTCGTTGCTCATCTCATTGGTCAGACCGGGATGAGTTTCGCCAAGGGCGGGATGGGTAACATCGCCAACGCAATCGCAACGTCTGGAAAAGCCTATGGAATGGAGGTGCGAACCGAAGCTCCAGTTTCTGAAATCTTGGTGCGCAACGGCCGCTCTACAGGCGTCCGGTTGGTCAGCGGGGAGGAAATTCAGGCTCGCGTCGTCATCTCGGGCGCAAATGCAAAGGTCACTTTCGGAAAGCTGGTTCGGCGCGACCACCTGCCTGAGGAGTTTGCAAGCCGCATCGACCGGTACAGGACACGCGGCAAAAGCTTCAAGATATTGTGCGCAGTCGACCGGCTTCCGCACTATGCCAGTTTCTCGAAGGAAAGCACCGGTGTCGACTACCCGGCCTATGCCCATATCGGCCCAACGCCGGAATATCTTGAACGTGCCTTCGACCAAGCGAAGTACGGATGGTATTCGGACGAGCCGTTCCTGTCTCCGATCGTGCCAAGCTACTACGATGAGACGTTAGCTCCTGAAGGAAAGCACGTCGTTTCTCTATACGGTGGAGTCACACCCTACGACCTCAAGAACTCCACTTGGGACATCGAGAAGCCGAACCTTGTCAAGCGTGTCTTTGCGGTAATGGACCGCTTCGCACCTGGCTTCTCGAACAGCGTCACGGCAACCAAGGTGTATGTACCGAAGGACATCGAGGAGGCGCTCGAGATGCCAGGAGGGAATACGCTTCACGGCGAAATGACGCTCGACCAGCTTTTCTTCATGCGCCCCGCACCGGGATACGCCGACTACCGCAGCCCGGTTGCGGGACTCTACCAGTGCGGCGCCTCCACTCACCCCGGCGGTGCAGTTTCGGGCGTGCCGGGCCACAACGCTGCGCGTGAGGTACTTGCCGACATCAGGAGGTTCTGAATGGGCCAGCCTCGGTCGAAGCTCGGCCAGTGCCAGATTTTCTAGCTTCAGCACCGGCTGCATCGCTGTAACGGGACCGCAATGGGCGACCCATGCGGCAAAGTCAACGGCCGAGTTGCTCCATAGGCTTGTAGCGACTGGTCAACTCCATCCGCCTGCCTGCGTAAGTAATACGCGTGTACGTGATCACCCGGCCAGCGACACGGTTGCTACGATGCACCTGAATGCACGGATCGCTTGCGCCGATTTCGAGGAACTCCATCTGTAGAACGTCCGGCAGGACTGCTACCACTGACAGTTCAACCTCGTCGAGCGAGGTCTTGCCAGCCCAGTAAGAGAACACAGTCTGACTCGTGAAATCCTGCTCTAGGAAATCCGGGAAAAGATCGGTCACTGACCAACGATCGACGATCGCGATCGGAGTGGCCTTGTCGCTCGAAAGAATGGAGGCGTGGTAGACTTTCGCGCCTGTGTCGACATGAAGCTTCTCGGCAACATCCGGGGGAGCGGGGCAGGCAGCTTGGCTTAGCACCCGCCGGATGGGTGTCCCGCCACGCATGCGGATCTCCGAGGACATGTCGCGCACTTCGAGAAGCGAGAAGTGCCAAGGTTGAAGCGAAACATAAGTACCGGAACCGCGCTGCCGTGTTACCAGCCCCCGAGAAACCAGTTCACGAACTGCGCGCTGCACGGTGAGGCGCGACACCTGGAAGGTACTGGCCAAATCGTTCTCGGAGGGCATCTTTTGCCCTGGCAGCAGAGCCCCGGAGGTGATCTGCTTGATGAGATATGACTGGATGATCTGGTAAACTGGTTCTTGCTTAGTCATGCTTGCGGGGATTCTCTGGTTCCAAATTCAACCTCGCCTACCGCATAGTTCAGCCACAGTCCAGTTGACAAGACAAGTAGATAATGATCGCTGGGGTTTGGTGGCGGTAAGGAGGCATGATGACTGAAGAACGTATTGAAGCGATACTTTCGGCAGGCGGGTTGGTCCTGCCGCAGCCTCTCGTGATGCCGGCGCCGAATAGACGTCCATGGTTTCTGGCAGGCCAGACGCTTTACCTTTCGGGCCACGGATCGGCACTGCTTGATGAGGCTGTTGGACCGGCTCGGATTGGCAAGGTGCCCTCCGAGGTCAGTCAGGCTGATGCCAGGCATGTCGCGGAAGCAGTAGCGCTCAAGATGCTCGCCACAATCCGGGATGCGGTGGGTCGCCTCGACGCGATCGCACAGGTTGTCAAGCTCACTGGATACGTGAACTGCGATCCGGATTTCGATGCGCCGAACGCGGTTATTAACGGAGCGTCGGACCTGTTTCTGGCGGTCTATGGCCCCGAGGCTGGCCGGCACTGCCGTTCCGCGATTGGAGCTGGCGCCCTAGTGGCGCGGCAAAGCATTGAGATTGAGGGGATCTTCCTCGTGCGCGGGTAAGCCAAGCCTCTTTGCACCCCAACCGAGCTGAGCCTTGCGAAATGGCTCCACCAGAGCGCGACGCGACCAGGAAGATGTAAGTGTAACACTTTGTCAATCGTCCTCGGCCAACGCCATCATCCGAAGTACCGCTTGATTCAACTCGTGTCCGGGCTTCGCGAAGGCATCGAGAACAACAGTTATGTGATTCGTATTCGGTACAATCATCTCCTGAATGGTAAGACCATGGTTGCGGCACGCCTCGGCGTACTTGTGAGTCTCGTCTCGAAAGGCCCGGGTTTCGTCCGCGCCGACAGCAAGCAGCAGAGGCGCTCCTTCATGTGGCAAAAGCCGAACTGGGCTCATGGCTTCGATGTCGGCGGCGGTGAAACGGAAAACCGCTTGCATGCTTGTACTCGTGAGCGGGGCGAGGTCGTAGATGCCGCTCACAGCAATGGCGCCCTTCACGATATCCGATGGCAAGTTCCTATTCGGCGGCCACCGCCGGTCGGCGAGCATGGCCGCCAAGTGCCCGCCAGCCGAGTTCCCGGAAACAAAGATCCGGTTAGGATTGCCACCGAACTGGCGTGCGTTCTCATACGCCCACTGGACGGCGGTCTCGCACTCGTCGATGATCTCGCGGAGATCGACCGCTGGCATTAAATCGTAGTCGATGATTATAACCAGCGCGCCCTCAGGCGCGAAGCCCTCAGCCACATAACTGAAGGTGGCCGCATCGTTGGCCCTCCAGAAGCCGCCGTGGATGTAAATCAGGACGGGCCCGCCAGCCTCCAGCGAACGTCCGGAAGGAAAGACGTCGCAAGTTTCACCCGGCCTTGCACCGTATCGAATCTGTCGATAGTGGCAGAGCGAGGCTCTCGCGGCCTGGCTTGCGGCGGTTCGCCGAGCGAACACGCTCTCGAGATCCAGGATAGCACCGAGGCTGAACTCAGCATCGAGTTCAGCCTCCGATAATGTAGAGCTCGCATATTTCATGCGGTCATCCTGCTTCATAGTCAGGGATATGATGGCTCATTTCGGATTGAACGTCTTCCAGGGATCTCCCACGTTCGGGATGGTCTCGAAGGCAACATTCCCGAGCTTATCACCAACCTTCTCAACCCGGCGGATGTAGATGTGCTGCACAATGTCACCCTCCACCGGGTCAATCCTCACAGGCCCTTTGGGGCTTTCCGCCTGCCAACCCTTCAGAATGGCCATCGCCTTGTCGCCGTCAATCGCAGTGCCGAGCTTAGTCACGACGTCAGCCATAGCGTTCATCCCAACGTAAGCGGCCACAGTTGCAAAATTTGGGTCCTGGTCAGCACCATACTTCTTTCGATAACTCTCCACGAAGCGCTTGTTACGCTCGTTCTCTAGAACAGGGGAGTAATGATAGGCCGTGGTTACGCCGAGAGCCGCATTGCCCATAGCTGGAAGGTCTTGTTCGTCGGTGTCGCCCGTGCCCAGCAACTTGATACCATCCTGCCCAAGTCCTAACGAAGCGTAGGTCTTGACAAAGGCGACCGAAGGCGGACCGACAGGGGTGAAGACGTAGATGGCCTCAGGTTTTGCATCCTTGATCCTTTGGAGGTAGGGCGCAAAGTCGGTCGTGCTGGTGGGATAGAGCACCTCGCCGACGACGGTTCCGCCAGCTTTCGTGAAGCCAGCTTTAAAGCCGTCCCGAGCGTCGTGGCCAGGCGCATAGTCGGCCACGATCACGTATGCCCGTTTGATGCCGTTTCGCGCCGCCCATTCGGCGATCGTATAGGCGCCTTGCCACTGTGTGTGGGAAACGCGAACGATATACGGCGAGCGCCGCGTCAGGGAGCCTGTTGCGGCATTGAACAGTGCAACAGGGATCTTCGCTTCGTTGGCGAGTGGCACGACGGCAAGCGCGCTCGGGGTGAAAACGAAACCTCCGAGCATTTTGACTTTATCACGGACTATCAACTCTTGGGCGAGCTGTTTGACTCGCTCAGGGCCGGCTCCTTCGTCCCGGTACAGCAGTTCTATCTTCGTATTGCCGGCTTTGCCTCCAATCTCGTCGAGGTAGAGTTCTGCACCACGTTGGAACATCTGTCCGTATAGGGCAAAGGGACCGCTGAAGGGCCCAATGATCCCGATCTTCGCAACATCTTGAGCCGAAGCAACGCCACTCCACCACATCACCGCTGCTGCTAATATCCAAGCCACAACTCTCATAACGTTCTCCCGTTTGCTCGAGGATCCGGATCTCGATGAGGATTGAAGATTTTCCACGGGTCCTTCACGACTCCCGCGATTTTGAATGCAATGTTGCCGAGCTTATCTCCGACGCTTCCGATCCGACGAATGTACTAGTTCTGTATGATGTCGCGCTCGTGCGGATCGATTGTGATCCGACCGTGCGGACTATCGCTGGTCAAGCCAATGAGTGTCGCCATGGCGGCATCGCAATCGAAGTTCGCGCCGTGCTCGGCGACCCGATCTGCGATGGCATGCATTGCATCGTACGCAGCCACGGCGGCAAAGTTCGGAGCAGCATCTTCACCATATAGAGCCGTGAACGCAGCCGCATCTCCCATGGCGGGTAGTTCGAGTTCGTTTGTGCCGCCGGTTCTGAGAAGCCTTATCCCAACGTCCTTCAGACCGAGCGAGACGAAGGTCTTGACGAAGGACACAGATGGTGGCCCTACTCGCGTGAATAGGTAGACGGCCTCGGAACGAGCATCCTTGTTTCTCTGGATATACGGCGCAAAGTCCGTCTTACTTGGCAGGTAGAGAGCCTTGCCAACGATGCAGCCACTGGTCTCGTCATACGATGTCTCGAAGGCGTCTTTGGAATCGTGACCGGGTGCATACTCTGCCGGTAGAATGTAAACGCTTTTGATACCGTTCCGGTCCGACCAATCGCCGGTCGTGTACGCCCCTTGCCGCACTGTCTGAGAGGTTCGCGCAAAACAAGGCGACCGCCGCGTGATCGATCCGGTTCCTGCGTTGAGAATCAATGTCGGCGTGCGGCGCTCCGTGCTGAGTGGCGCAATGGCGAGAGCGCCTGGCGTGAAGGTGAGCCCACCCAACAGTTTGACCCGTTCCCTGACGATAAGTTCCTCGGCAAGATGCTTGACGCGCTCCGGTTCGGCACCCTCGTCTCTATACACGAGCTCAATTTTCGTCTTATCGGCGCTGTTGCCGATCTCGCTGAGGTATAGCTCGAGTCCCGGTTGGTATTGCTGGCCATAGACCACCAACGATCTACTGAATGGGGCTATGACGCCAACCTTGACGGTTTGCTGGGCTACAGCTGGGGCGATCAGACCTAAGGCAATAGTGACAGAGACGATGAACCTAGTCATCGTATATCCTTTCACTCTTTCAGCCAACTGCCAGGAGTGCGGCGAGGGTTTCGGGTCGCGCCTTCAAGTCTCCGCTGGGGCCATCGTATGCGATTCGGCCGCGGTCGAGGACAATGGCTCGCGGCGCCATGTCGAGAGCAAGCTTAGCGTGCTGCTCGACCAGCACCATGGCTTGGCCCTCTTCTTCTCGCAGACGGAGGAATGCTGCCATCAGGATGTCCACGATGACGGGGGCGAGCCCTTCGAAGGGCTCGTCGAGCAGCAGCAAAGTCGGGCTCCCCATCAGCGCTCTTCCTACAGCTAGCATCTGCTGCTCGCCCCCGGAAAGCTGATTTCCCCCATTGCTGCGGCGCTCGGCCAGCCGCGGAAACAGATCGAAGATTCTTTCAACTGTCCATCGCGTTCCAATCTTAGCAACGGTTAGATTTTCCTCCACGCTCAGCGACGGGAAAATCTCGCGCTCTTGCGGAACAAGGCCTATCCCGCGTCGCGCCCTTCGCCAGATGGGCCATCGCGTAATCGTCTCTCCCGAAAGCCGGATCTCGCCCGCGTGGATCTCGGTGTGGCCCATCGCGGTTGACAGCAAGGTTGTCTTGCCCACCCCATTTCGCCCGAGCACGGCCACCAGTTCGCCCTCGCCCACAGAGAGCGAGACGTTGTCGAGGACAACGGTTGGCCCATATCCCGCCGACACGCGCTCGAAGGTGAGAAGATCAGGCATGGGAAATGCCCCGCTCGCCAAAATACACAGCCCGAACCATATGATTTGCAGCGATCTCGGCCGGCGTTCCCTCGGCGAGAACGCATCCTTGGTTGAGAACCGTGATCCTGCGGGCGAACCTAAAAACCAGATCCATGTCGTGTTCTATCATCAGAATCGAGATGTCGCGCGGTAGCCGCTGAAGCATGTCGATGACGATGGCACTCTCGCCCGACGGAACTCCGGCTGCAGGCTCGTCCAAGAGCAGGACCCGAGGACGCAGTGCCAGCCCTAGCGCGATCTCCACAAGCCTTTGCCGACCGTAGCTGAGCTCGCGCACCAGCTTGGCGGCGTGCTGATCGAGACCCAACGTTTGGAGGAGATGGTGACCCTCCTCGACCACGCGACGATAGTGTCCAACCGGCCGGAAGAGGCTCCAAGCGATACCGTCCCGTTCCGCAAGAGCGAGGGCAACGTTGTCGAGGACGCTCAGCCCTAAAAAGAGGGTGTTGATCTGAAACGTGCGGACGACTCCGAGTTTCACCCGGCGGTTCTGCGACAGCCGCGTGATGTCTCTACCTTCAAGGCTGACCGTGCCGGCACCGGGCAACACGCGTCCAGTCACGAGATTGATGAACGTCGTCTTCCCCGCACCATTCGGACCGATCAGGGCGTGACGTGCGCCCTGCTCCAGGCGGAAGTCGATGTCATCCGCTACTCGTAGAGCTCCGAAGCTCTTCGAGAGTGCGCGTGTCTCGAGAACGGCGGTGCTCATAGACCTCTCCTCCAAGCCAGCGTCCTCGCGGCTCGATCGACGAGCCCGAGCACACCGCCTCGTGCGAACATCACGACAATGATGAGGAGGGCGCCGATCCAGAAGAACCAATAGGTCGGATCGAGGCGCGCTAGATAATCCTGCGCCATCATGTAGAGGGGTGCTCCGATGAACGCGCCATAGAGCCTACCAGTCCCACCGAGGATGACCATAATGAGGACAGCGCCGGAAAGCTCGAATGAGAGCACGTTCAGAGCGACGAACTGAGTGGTTTGCGTGTTGAGGGCTCCTGCGACGCCGGCGAGAGCAGCCGTGATTCCATAGACGGCGATCAGGCGCTGCCGCACCGGTGCCCCGACGGCTTCCATGCGCGCGGCGTTTTCGCGGATCCCGATCAGCGAGCGACCGTATGGAGAATACGTCAACGTTCGAACGAAGACGAACACGACGAATAGAACCGTCAACGCGTAGAGATACGCGGTGTGCCCGAACATATCGAACCGGAAATTCCCGAGAACCGGGTCGATGCTGATCCCCTGAAGGCCGTCCGCGCCACCCGTCAGCGAGGAGGCTTTGTTCGCACCCTCCGCAACCATCAACAGGATCGTGAGGGTCAGCATCAGAAAGGCGAGACCTTTCGTGCGAAGAATGATCGTTGCGGTAGCAAACCCGATACAGCCGGAGAGCGCGCCCGCCGCAAGGAGGCCGCTGAGCGGTTCGTTGATTCCCAAATGCACCGACAAAATTCCGGCGGTATACGCACCAATCCCGAAGAAAACGGCGTGTCCGAGCGTCACGATGCCGGCGTAGCCTAAGAGTAGATCTAGCGAGAGGGCAAACAGGACCATGATCAGGATCTGGGTCCCGAGTGCCAGATAGTCCGGAGCGAGATAGAATACGGCCAGCGCTGCGATCCACGGAAGAACTTCGAGCGTGCCGAGACGGTGCCGCCTAAGCGCGGGATGATCCTCCGGCGCTGCACTCGCGCCCACGGGGTCGGTGTGAGTGTTTGCTACGATTTTCATCAAGTCCGACCATAGAGCCCATTCGGGCGCCAAAGAAGTAGCAGGACGATGACAACATAGATGAAGAATACCCCGAGTTCTGGAGCGAGATACCGCGAGGCCGTGTCACTGACGCCGAGCAGAATAGCCGCCAAGAAGGGCCCTTGGAGCGTACCCAGACCGCCGACTGCTACGACGATCAGCACGTTGTTGAGCTGTTCGGCTGCATAAGCGGGCCTTATGGGCAGAAACTCGGCCCCGAGCGCCCCGCCAAGAGCCGCAAGGCCGCTTCCGAGAGCAAAAGTCATAGTGAAGAGATGATCGGTTCGGATGCCGATCGATTGGGCAATCTTCCGGTTGTCGACGGCGGCTCGAAGCCGGGCGCCGAACGAGGTGCGCTCGACCACGAGCCACAAACCGAGGAACAGCGAAAGGCCGAGCGCGATGATTACAAGGCGATAGATTGGGAAGCTGCGGATGCCGAGGTCCACTTGGCCCTGAAGCAACGGAGGAATAGCCAAGTTCTGCGGGGATGGCCCGAACAGAAATCTTGCGATAGCCGACGCAACGAAGATCAACCCAATTGTCATCAGGACCTGGTCGAGCTCGGAGGCTCCGTAAAGGCGGGCGTAGAGCGTGCGCTCGACTGGTACGCTGACAAGGGCGACCCCGAAGCAGGCGATCAGCACCGCCGGAAGGAACCCGATGCCGATAGACTGCATCAGCCAGATCGCGACGTAGCCGCCCGCCATAGCGAAAACGCCGTGGGCCAAGTTCACGAACCCCATCAGACCCATCGTGACGGACAGGCCCACTGCGATGATGTAGAGCACCATCGCAGAGGCCAGACCATGGAACAGAATGCTGAGCGCGATATCAGCCACGATGCCTCTCTTTATGCGGGGTTGAACTCTCCCCACCCAACCGCCGGCGAGTGTGCTGTCCCGGCGATTCTTGCTTGTGGGTGCTCCCTATCATCAGAAGATCGCAGGCGCCTGAAGATTGACGTTGAGGAGCCGATTATAAATCAGCTCGATGGTGGCATAGGATAAGGCTACCATCAGGGCTCCGGCCCACCACTGGTACTTACCCCATAGGACGAGGTAGGCGCCGAGCGCCAGTGGGATTGCAACCTTCTGGCCTACAACGAAGACGCCCAAGACCAGGAGAGCTATATAGCCGAGGAACAGGAGTCCGCGCGCGAGTTCGACGTCACGAGCCGCCTCCCGGCTGATCTTGAGGAGCGTGCCTGCGCGCCGAAAGCCGTCCACGAGCCTGACGTCCGTCCAAAGTGCGACCGCCGTTACCGCTAACCCGGTCGCCCCGGCGATCAGAGGGAAGATCCCAGTCCATTGGCTCATCTGAGCACTTGTTACGGTAGCGGCGACAAACACCACGAGCAGCGTCAATGATAGCGGAAGCGAGAATGTCGGATGTTCCGTTACCATATCTCCTGCGAACATGGCGGCGCCTCCCTCGGTTCTCTCCTCGCGTCGGGCACGCGTTCGGCTCCAAGCCGTGGCCACAATCGTGAGAATTGCTACGGCAAAGATTACAAGCACAGTCGGACGGCCGACCCACGACCACCCCTCGTAGGTTCGCATCGAGACGATAAGGGAGTTCTCGATAATAGGGCCGAGCACGAGCGCGATCACGATCGGCGGCCGCGGCCATCCGGCCGATTTCATCCAGTAACCAACAAAGCCGGCGATCAGCATGACGATCAGATCGCCCATAGTTGTCGATCCGAGCCATGATCCCATAACTACGAAGAGCAGAACCAGCGGAACGATGAGGTTTCCATCGACGAACACGATCCGCGAGATTTGACGGCTCCACAGCATCAGGATCGCGGCGCCGACGACGTTGGCGATCAGGAGTGTCCAAACCATCGTGAAGGTGAGTGGCAGTTGCGTCGTGAGCATGTCGACCCCAGGTTTAATACCCTGAATCGTTAGAGCCCCCAGCAGAATGGCCATGCCGAAGTCGCCGGGAATGCCGAACGCGACGGTCGGGATGAGAGCGCCGCCGCGGAGCGCGTTGTTGGCGGTTTCCGGTGCAATGACGCCGCGGATGTCGCCCTTGCCGAACTCCGACTTGTCTTTGGCCGCCTGGACCGCATGGCCGTAGGCCGCCCAATCGACAATTGATGCGCCGAGACCAGGCAGGATACCCACATAGACCCCGATGATAGAACACCGCACCGTCAGCCACCAGTTGTGGACGACATCCCGGATGCCCCTCATCATCCCGAATTCGTCCGATGGGGGAGCGCCAGTTCGGGAGATCGAGGAGTTCTGGGCGGCCATCTCGAGGAGTTCCGCCAGCCCAAACAGCCCAAGTACGATCGAGACTAGGGGAGGGCTCTGGAGGAGGTAGGCCTGGCCGAACCAGAAGCGGGGGACGCCGCTAAAATCCGCAGCTCCGATCGACGCGATAATCAAGCCGGCGCACGCGACAGCAAAACCTCTCGCTATGCTGCGCCCAGCTAACGCCCCCACCATTACAAGCCCAAGCACCGCAAGGGCAAAGTATTCGGGCATCCCGAACGCGAGTACGATCGGCTTCGCAATTGGAATCGACAGCGCCAGCACGATAGCGCCCAGCACGCCTCCGACCGCCGAGGAGGCGTAAGCGGCACCAAGGGCGCGAGCCGCTTGGCCACGTTTTGCAAGCGCGTAGCCGTCAATCACCGTAGCCTGAGAGCCAACTCCTCCCGGGACCCCAATCAGGATCGAGCTAATCGTATCCCCGGTTGCAACGACCGCATACATTCCGAGGAGCAACGCAAATGCCGACGTGCCGTCGATAGAATATGTAAACGGGAGGAGCAGGATGAGCCCTGTCACTCCTCCGATTGCTGGCAATGCGCCGAGTACGATTCCTACGGCGATGCCGATGCCGAGAAAACCGATCGCCGGCCATTGCAGGACGTTTACGAGCCCCTGGACCAAGGCCCACCCGTACGTCGCGTCCATTTGCTGTCCCTTCCAATCAGCTGACGGAGACCCAGCCTGCTTCTGCGGCTGGGTCTGACTTGGAGGGGACTACTGCCCGCCCTTTTCAATCATCGTCTTAAGGCGGGCGACGTGCTCGGGTGGGGAATTCTGCAGGGCCGCGATGGCCGCCTTCTCCTCAGCTTCCGTCGCCCAAATAACTGGCTCGTCACCAAAGCGGGACTGGTACTCTTTCTGGAAGTCTGGGTCATCCACGATCTTGGTCCAGCCGGTGCGCAACGCCTGGTACGCCTGATCGGGTGATTTCGGCGGCAGCCAGATCGAAAGGGAAATTGCAGTCGAGAGGGTCTCGAACCACTTGAAGGTCTCCCAGAGATCACCGGATGGCGGAGCGCCCTTGATCTTCGCGTAAACCTGGTCGAAGCGTTGAAAGCCTTCCTTCTCGGCTGCCGGGACGCTCGCCGGGTTCCCCTGCGCATCGAAGAATGGGTAATACCACAGTGGCTTTACGGTCTTGTCCCCCTCAGGGCCGATCGACTTCTTGATGTTGGAGAGGTAAGTTCCGAAATTCTGACCGATTACGTGCACCTCCCCGCGCTGCAGAGCAGGACGCTGCGTCGCGTCACCCGCAAATCCGGCCACATACCGGTAGTCGGCTCCAACGAGGTCGAGTGCGAGGCGTGTTCGAAGGTCGATCGAAGAGGACGGTGCTAAGCCAGCCATCTTGAAGGGTTTCTTGACGATATCCACCGGATCGTCGACGAGGCTTGTGGCGACGAGAGCCGTGTTGACAGCCCTGTGCGCACCCACGAGCCGCATGTTCTGGTACTTGAAGCGAACGCCTTCACTTCCGGCAGCCTGAGCGATTGAGAGCCACGGAGCACAAAGGACGGTCAGCCCGTCAGGACGCGCCTGCTCGTAAACGAAGTTGTTGCCGATCACACCGCCCGCGCCGGGCATGTTTTGCACTATGACTTGCGGATTTCCGGAGGTATGTTTGGAGATGTAGGGAGCGATCGTGCGGAAGAAGGTGTCGGTCGCCCCTCCCGCAGGATAAGGCACGACGCACGTCACGGTCTTGCCTTTGTAGAAATCCTGCGCGTGCGCCGTCGCGCCGATGCAGAGTAGCGCCGCCGTGGCCACTAACCGTATCGTTCTTCTCATCGCCATTGCTGTAGCTCCTTAAGCTTCGCGGTGGTGAGTCTGATGCCGTCCCTTCGCCTAGGGGCGGCAGCAAGGCCGAAAACGGCCCTGTTTGTGCGTTGGTGTCGATGTCGATCGACAATCCTATGACTCGGAGGCCCCTTAAGGCCGTGGCGTCACTTCTCGAGGCAGCAACCACCAAGTGACTGGGCACTCATCGGCCACCCCTATCGGTTCGATCCTCGATACATCACCAGATAAGTTGTATACCCAACTTGGGGAGCTGAGAAGTGTTTTTTCTAATGGTCGTCCGTGACCTGAAGGCTCCAACCAGCAGCCAGTACATAGGCTGCGCCAGCTATTCATAGAGATTGTGCGGCATTCTGACGCGCACATGTCGCTTTCCTCTGGCAAAGCTTCTTGGTTCTCCCCAAATATGTTGTCTTATCAACTGGGTGGATTAGTCTCGTGACCAATCGATACAAGGAGGCGTTGATGAGCTGACCGGAACAGTCCGGCCGTGACAATGGCGCCTCTCAGGGCAATCGCGACGATGGTCGCAACTGAAGGCGGTCGGCAGGTCCGTTAGATGTGATGCCTCTGGGCACCCTCCAGTCAACCCTATCCCACGGACGACCGGCCGTCCACGGCCCGAGATTTTGTCCCGTCGTTGTCATGGACGTGATCAATCGAAGCGGGAGCACCGCGGGTGAGCAGCGGCTCAGTAAGAACTGGTAGGCGCCACTACTTTCTAGCTGTAACAAGGAGGAACTCATGCCGGATCAGAACGAGCAGCTGTCAGAGCAGTCCGAACGAAGGATCAAAATACGTCAGGTGACGGATATCCAGGCGTCTTGGACCGAGCAGGGGCGGGGTGAAGAAGGCAAGTTCACGGTCCAACTTATCCTAGACAACGGCGTAGAGGAGTACATCCTCCAGCCTGACGCTGACGACTTGGACCCTCTGCTGAAACTCTTTCGGCTCAGCGATCACACCACTTTTGACTTGGAGCGAAAGGTTCTCATGTTCTCCAACGTGAAGACTAAGTAGAGACTTAGGAAGCCGAGCGGGCTGTCCCGAGTTGAGCATGCTCTTCAGGCTCATGAATGAGTCTGGACGCGGGTCAGCTATCCTCCACGGTTACGTGCATATTCGAACCGACGATGAAGGATTGTCAGTGAGGCTCTTCCGGGCCTTCAATACCGCCAGGGCAGCAGTCGAGCATTGTGGCAGCCCTCTTAGAGCCCATCCGAGAAGTTTGGGTTCCTGATCAGCGGCTTGGGGCGAGGCGCCTGAGCATGAGGCGGATCATGGCAAGCCGCACGAAGGCCGCCGCCTTGCGGGCATGCCGCTCGTAGTCACGAGCCAGCCTCCGGTTGCGGCTGATCC
>JAESGY010000057.1_pt1 | contig 111911 bp, 100 predicted proteins | sample 9269841 | NCBI WGS metagenome assembly JAESGY01 (sample SAMN17022865, study PRJNA683097) | algae metagenome | isolation source: Spirirestis rafaelensis WJT71-NPBG6 and co-occurring heterotrophs from... | place: USA: Pinto Wells, Joshua Tree National Park, Colorado Desert, CA | collected... | reverse complement strand
ACTGGCTGGAAGCCCACCGCTACCTCAACATGGACGACCTGAAGGAGCACAAGAAAACCACTCTGCGCGAGGCCGCTTAGCCAACCTGCTCGGCCGCCCCGCTTTGCAGAACTTGACGCACACAATCGGGTGTGAGCGATAGCCTATACAGGTCTGGCGCCAACACCCCCACCTCCAACTCCTCCCCACAAGGGGGAGGAGAGCTTGTCGGCGCTTTATGAGCCAGACTCTGAGAAGCCGCTGCAAGCGGCGTCTCGAAGGAGCTTCCAGAGGAAACTGGATCCTCCTTCGAGACGGATTGCTCGCGCAATCCTCCTCAGGATGAGGTGAGTGTTTCTAAAACGTGGATGGCCGGGACAAGCCCGGCCATGACGTGCGGGTGTCATCCCCGGCGAGCGTCAGCGAGGGAAGGGGATCCACTCACACGCGAGGCGCTATGGATTCCCTTCCTCTCCGCTCCGGCCGGGAATGACACCGCCGGATCAAGCTTCGAGCTGGTTCAACGGCAGGTCGATGCGCACCTGCAGGCCCTCGGGGCGCCAGTCATAGGCAATGGCGCCGCCGAGCTGGTCCTTCACGCTCCGGCGCGCAAGGTTCGAGCCGAAGCCTTCCGTGCTCGGCACGCCCTGGACGGCTGGCCCGTTCTCCTCCTGCCACGTGAGCGTGAGCATCACGCCCTGCACCCAGGTGATCCTCAGGCGGCCTTCGGGCACCGAGAGAGCGCCGTATTTCGACGCGTTGGTGGCCAACTCGTGCAGCACCAGGGTCAGGATCGTCGCGGCCTTCGGGCCGATCCGCACCGGCGGTCCCTCCAGCGTCATCGGTGAGGGCGCATCCTGGTTGATGTGCGGCGCCAGGATCGCCTGCGCGATCTCCTCGACCGAGGTTTCTCCGTCGGTCGGCTCGCTGCCGGTGATGGCCGGACGGATCAACTCATGGGCACGAGCCAAGGCCTCGATGCGCCCGCGCAAGGCGGCGGCCATCTGCTTCGGCGTCTCCGCCGTCCGCGCCGTCAGGGCGATCATGCCGCTCGTCATGGCGAAGAGATTCTTGACCCGGTGGTTGAGCTCCTGCACCAGAAGCTGCCGGACTTCTTCGTTCCTGCGACGCTCGGTGATGTCGATGATCGTTCCAAGAACGCGGGCAGGTTTCAGCTCGCCGTTGACGATCTCGTAGAGCATGCGGCCGCGGCTGAGGATCCAGCGAACCTCCCCGTCAGGGCGCACGACCCGGTGCTCGATCTGGATCTGCCCTCCCGAGCGGGGATCGCTTAAAGAGCCGACGGTGCTCACCACGCGCTCGCGATCCTCCCGGTGAATGGCCGAGTACCAGAACTCGTAAGATGCGGGCTCGTTCCTCGGCAGGCCGAAGATGTCCTTCTGCCGGTCTGACCAGAAGGTCTCGCCGGTCTGGGCGTTCCACTCCCACAGCCCCATCTCGGTCGCCTCGACGGCAAGCGCCAGACGCTCGTTGTGAAGCGAAACCTCACGGGCTTTGAGTTCGGCTTCACCGCGCGCTCTGACCCGCTCCGTCACATGGGCGGCCAAAGCCAGGATGCCGCTGATCCGATCGCCTCCATCACGGACCGGCAGAAGCTTGATGTCCCAGTAGGTGGTCGTCCCCGGTGTGAGCACGAGGGGATGATCCTTCAGCTCCTGCGGTTCGCCGGTCTGGAACACCTTCTCTCGTGATGTCCAAAGCTCGGGGGTGTATCTGTCACCCATGACCTCGGACACCGTCCGGCCGACAATATCCTCGTCGAGGACAGCCAGGGCGGACCGGAACAGGCGGTTGGCAAAGACGAATTGCTGATCCGCCCCAAGGGTCACGGCAATGGCCAGCGGCACGTTCTCGAGAAGCTCGGACAGAGCCTCCCGGCTGAACCCTTCCGCTCCCCCCTGGAGGCGAATCTCGTCGAGTCCATAGGCCCAGGGTTGAGAGGGGCTCACGCAAACATCCTTTACGAAGGCATCTGAACCAGAGGCGTCAATGCCACAGTGATATCGCTTTGCAATATTGTTCTAGAGCATCGTGCGGAAAAAGTGGACCCGGTTTTTCGATCACACGATGCTTTAGGCTGTCAGCTTGTTTTGTCCAGTCATGTCCGGGGCATCCAGCAGAGCCTTCGATGCGGCTTTTTCCGGAAACTGCACCTGCACCTGCGCGATGTCGGCGATCGTCGGCAGGCTCGCCTCGTTGCCGAGATGCTGGATGGCATGGGACGAGGCCCCGCGGGCGAAGATGAAGTGCTCGCGCCAGGGCAACTCGGGCCGGGCCATGGCGGAATAGACATAGGCACCGTGGAAGATGTCGCCGGCGCCGTTCGTGTCCACCACCTTGTCCCCCGGAACGTCGAGGGCGGGCAGAACCCCTTCCTGGCCGGTCTCGTCATACCAGACGAGGCCGCGCTCGCCCAAGGTCACGCCGCCGATCCTGCAGCCGCGGCTCTTGAGATAGCCCAGCATTCCGGCCGGGGTCAGGTCCATCTGCTCGCACAGGCGCTCAGCCACGATGGCCACATCGATGAATTCCAGGAGCTCATGGGTGTTGGAGCGCAGGCCGCCGCCATCCAGCGAGGTGAGGATCCCGGCCTCGCGGCAGGCCTTGGCATAATGCATGGCGGCGTCGGCCTGGTGGCCGTCGAGGTGGAGGGCCCTGCAGCCCTGCAGATTCAGGGGCGGGACGGGATGCAGATAATGGTCGTCGCGGCAGCGCACGATGGCGCGCTTGCCGCCCCGGGGCATGATGAAGGACAGGGAGGATTCGTGGACCTTCCGGTGATGGACCGAGATGCCGTATTTCGCCGCCATGTCGATGAACATGCGGCCGAGCCAGTCATCGGCGATCGATGTGAGCAGGTCGGGTGGAAGTCCCAGCTTGGCGCAGGCGAAGGCCGCCGTGACCGCATTGCCGCCGAACGAGATCGCATAATCCCGCGCCACGGTCTTCTCGTCCCCGGTCGGCAACTCGTCCGCCAGGAAGGTCACGTCGATATAGGTCTGTCCGACAAAGAGAGCATGCATCGCTAGTCATCGTCCCGCTGGATTCGGCTCAGGAGTCTTGGACGAGCGGGAATGAATAGGCAAGCCGTGCGGTCTTCGCCTTTGGGCTTGGCGGTTTCTCAGGCCCTGTTGAGCGTTGCGGCCAGGCGGGCAGCCGTCAGGGCCGCGTCCAGATCGGTCGCGATGAACTCGACCGGAGCGACGAGCCCCTTGCGAAAAGCGCTGAAGACGATCGGGTGCAGGCGCGCGCTGCCGCCCACCAGGGCAACCGGCCGGGGCCCGAGGCGCTTGATGAGCGCATTGGCCAAGCGGGCCAGTTCCTCGCCGGCCTCTCTCAGGATGCGAAGAGCCGTGCCGTCGTCCGCAGAGGCCGCCTCGCCCACGGCGCGGGCCAGCGACCCGATCTTGCCACGGTCGCCGCCATAGACGAAGGAGCGGACCACGTTCCAGTCGGTGCCCCCGAGCGCCCGGGCCAGGCAGGTGCCCAGCGTCGAGGTCCAGCCCGAGCCGGGGCTTTCCTCCTCTGCGCGCAGGATGGCTTTGAGCGCTTCGCGGGCAATCCAGAAGCCGGAGCCGCCATCGTCGATGAGGTTGCCGCGCCCGCCGACCCGGATCACCTGCTTGTCCTCGGACAGGTAATAGCCGATGGAGCCGGTGCCGCTATAGACCAGAATGCCTTCGCCCAGCTCAAAGTAAGCCAGGTAGGCGATCCACATGTCCTCCGCGACGAAGACTTTTTCGGGCGGCAGTTCGAAGGTCTCCGCAAACATCGCCCGCATGGTGGCCTCGGCGGGCGTGTCGCGGGTGAGGCCGGTGATGCCCGCGATGATGCCCAGGGGCTTGCCCAATTTCAGCACCGCCTGCGCCATGTGGAGGACGATCTGCCGGGCGCGTTCTTCCGCTGCGGCGGAAAAGAGGTGGCCGGTCAGGGGAGCAACGGAGCCTTCGGCAACACATTGGCCTTGCGTGTCCGCCAGCCGCCAGCGCGTGGCGGTTCCGCCCGCATCGATGCCCAGCCCCAAACCCATGCGCCCGCAGCCTTCTTGTCAGTGCCCGCTTTCACGTTGGGTTTGTTAGGACGTCTTGGGCAGATCCGCCAGAGCTTTGCGCAAATTGCCGTCGTGGCGCTCGAGCGCGCCCTGCGCCTCCGCCGGGCTTGCGCCCATGGCGATGAGCACGGCGGTCTTCAGGTCGCCACCGGCCTCGAGTATGGCATCCGTTGCCGTGGCCTCGTCGCAATCGGTGATCTGCATGACCATGATCTCGCTGCGGCGGCGCAACTTGGCATTCGTCGCGCGCATGTTGACCATGAGGCCGCGATAAACCCGGTCCATCCGCACCATGATCAAGGTCGAGAGCAGGTTGAGGATCACCTTCTGCGCCGTGCCGGCCTTCATGCGGGTCGAGCCGGCCACCACCTCCTCGCCCGTATCGGCCAGGATCGGATGGGAGCAGACCTCGAGCAGCGGCGTGTCGGGGTTGTTGGAGATGCCGATGGTCTGGGCGCCGCGTGCAGCCGCCTCCTTGAGGGCCGCGATGGTGAACGGCGTCCGGCCGCTGGCTGCCACGCCGATCACCACATCGTCGGGGCCGATGGTGTTGTCGCGGATGCCCGCAATGCCGTCCTCGACTGAATCTTCTGCATTCTCGACCGCCTGCATGATGGCGCCTTCACCGCCGGCGATCAGATAGACGATGCGATCGTCAGGCCAGTTGAAGGTCGGCGGCAACTCGGTGCCGTCCTGAACGCCGATACGGCCCGATGTTCCGGCACCCGCATACACAAGCCGCCCACCGCGGCGCAGACGCGGCACCGCTTCTTCCGCAGCGGCAGCAATCGCCGGGAGAGCAGGCCTGACGGCTGCGACGGCGGAGAGCTGTCCCTCAAGAAAGGCCGAGAGCACATCGAGGCTCGGCCAAGTGTCGAGGTCCTGGTAGCGGGTACTGAAATGTTCTGTCGCCATTATGCCAACTTTCTTCCAGACCAGTATAGGACCAGTTGATGCCTGCAACAATGGTCTGCAGACGATCCGATGGGACCAGCCCTCAAGTTCCTGTTGGCATCTTTAAGGTCACGCAAGCCGATCGAACAACGCGATCACCTGCTCGCCCGTTGCACGACGGAGGGCAAGGATCCCGCTGTCCTTGTGCCGGCTCGGATGGACCCGGTTGGTCAGGAGCGACCAGGCAAGCCCGCGCTCGAAATCGATCCAGAGACCGGTGCCCGTGAAGCCCGTATGGCCGATGGTGTCGGGGGAGCAGGAATCGCCGCCGTGCCAGCCGGGATAAAAGCCCTCCCAGCCTACGGTCCGCTTCTCCGATTCCCGCGTGCGGATCGCCTTGATGGATTCTGGCAACAGCCCCGTGCCGTCTAGGAGCGAAAGGGCGAAGTCGAGCACGCCGTCGACGGTGCCGAACAGACCCGCATGGCCCGAGGCGCCGCCCAGCGCGAAAGCGTTCTCGTCATGCACCTCGCCGCGAATGACGCGCCCGCGCCAAGTGTCCTTCTCGGTTGCGGCGCAAAGTTTCGGATCGGGCCTGAACGAGAAGCGTTCAGGCAGCGGCTGGTCGATCAGCGCCTGCCCGGTGATGCGCTCGATGGCGATGCCAAGCAGGATGTAATTGATGTCGGAATAGACGGGCGGCCCCGGCTGCCAGACGCGCTGCAGGACGAAGGCGCGGAGCGTGTTTGGATCCTGGCCGTAGGTGTAGAGCGGCTCCACCGCCGGCAGATACGTCTGGTGCGCGAGGCACTGGCGGAACGTGAGCCGCCGCTCGGCCGCGTTCATGTCGTATTGGCGAAGATCCGGGATGACGTATACCAACGGATCGTCAAGGGCGATCCGACCCTCCTCGACCAGTTGCAGAACACGCGTGGTCGTGAAGATCACCTTCGTGAGAGAGGCGAGGTCGAACCATGTTTCACGGGAAACATTTTCGCGCTCCGGCTCGATCTGCGCCGCGCCTGCCCATTGCACCGCGCGTTCGCCGTCTGCGGTAACGAGTCCAAGAACCGCGCCGGGAATGCTGCCGTTCTGGACCGAGGTGGCGGCGGGCGCAAAGGCTTCGTCGATCAAGTCCGTCAGAGCCATGACCGTCTCACGCGGCCCGGTGCAGTTCGCCGCCGGGCATGGGATGCGGAACGCCAGTCGTGGTTGGCAGGCTCAAGGGCAGATTGAGGGTCGATCTTACGGCGAGATAGCCGAAGGCCTGCGCCTCGAGGAAATCGCCATCCCAGCCTACCGATTCCACCGGATCGACGGCAACGCCTAGTTCTTCATGCAGGCGCTTCATGAAATGAGCATTGCGCCGTCCACCGCCGGTGACCAGCCAGCGCTGCGGTGCGCGCGGCACATGGCGCAAGGCCGCGACGACGGATTGCATCGTAAATTCCGCCAAGGTCGCCGCGCCATCTTCGTCCGACAGCGCTTCCACGCCTTTGGCGCGGGCATGAAAATCCTGGCGGTCGAGAGACTTCGGGGCCGGCCGGTCGAAGAACGGGTTCTGCATGAATGCGGAGACGAGTGCCTCGTCAATCTTGCCCGAGGCCGCGAGCTGTCCGTTCTCGTCGAAGCTTAAGCCCCGACGGCGCAGCACGAAATCATCGAGCAGCGCACTCGCGGGACCGGTGTCGAAGGCGATCACCACGTCGCCGTCGATGTAGGTCACGTTCCCGACGCCGCCGAGATTGAGGATCATGATCGGCTGGGCGAGGTTGCTGGCGAGCGCGTGGTGGTAGAGGGGAACGAACGGCGCGCCTTCGCCTCCTGAGGCAACATCCGCATGACGGAAGCGACAGACGGTGTCGATGCCGAGCGCCTCGGCGACCATCGCGCCCAGCCCAAGCTGACGCGTGAAGCGGATCTCCGGCCGGTGATAGACGGTCTGGCCATGAAAGCCGATGAGCTTGACCTCTGCGGCGGCGATCCCGGTCTCCGCCATGAAGCGCCGGATAGCGGCGATGTGCGCCTCCGTCACGGCCTGCTCAAGGTCTTTCAAAGACTCGCTTTGAGCCCGCGCCGGTTCAGCGATCAAGGCCTGAAGGGTTTTTCTTAAATTGTCCGGATAGGAGAAGGTGCGGCCCGGTCCCGGCCTCACAACCGTATCGCCATCGGTCTCGACGATGGAGACGTCGATGCCATCCATCGATGTGCCGCTGATCACCCCGATGGCTTTGACGATGGACCGATCCGACATCTGTTTCTCCGGCTTCGCGTGGTTGTTCGCGACCATAGCACAGTCGAGGAGCCGGTCCAGAGTGGTATGATATTGGACCATGACAGGTCCGCGACGATGGCCTATAAATCGATCTGCGGCTTCCAAGGGAGGAAAAGACGTATGGTCAGGTCAGCACTGCGCGGCGCGATCGGCGCAGGTTTCATGGTGGCGGCAATGGCCTCCGCCTCGGCTCAGGTTCTCGAAATCGGCGCGGATGCAGGTCCGACCGGTCTCGATCCGCATCTCATCACAGCGTTCCCGAGCTTCATGGTGGTGAACGGCAACATCTATGAAGGCCTCACCCTCATTGACAAGGATCTGAAGACCGTCCCAAGCCTCGCCGAGTCTTGGACCATCGCGTCGGACGGCAAGACCTATACCTTCAAGCTGCGCGCGAACGTGAAATTCCACGACGGCTCCGACATGAACGCGGAGGACGTGGTCGCCTCCATCAAGCGCGTGCAGAGCAAGGACATCGCCTCTCCCCTGGCGAGCCGCTTGGCAGCGGTGGAGAGCGCCAATGCGATCGACGCCCAGACCGTCGAGCTGAAGCTCAAGGAGCCGTCCGCCGCCCTCCTGAGTTCGCTCGCATATATCGCCATCGTGCCGAGCGCCATGGAGGCGAACAAGGACGCCCTGCAGAAGGCGCCGGTGGGCACGGGGCCGTTCAAGTTCCAGGAATGGCAGCCCAACGGATTCATCCTGCTCACCAAGAACGACGCCTATTGGGAGAAGGGCCAGCCGAAGCTCGCCGGGCTCAAGTTCAACATCGTGCCGGAATCGGCCACCCGTCAGGTGGGCCTGAGCAACGGGCAATACGCGCTCCTGCCCAACATCGATGCGGCAACGGCCCTGCAGCTCAAGGGCAAGCCGAACGTGAAGCTCGCCGAGACGATGGACCTCGCCTACACGCTCATCGGCATGAACGTGTCGAAGCCGCCCTTCGACAACGCGAAGGTGCGCGAGGCTGTGAACTATGCGATCAACCGTCAGGAGATCGTGGATGCCGCCCTCTTCGGCGCCGGCGTTCCAGGCGGTCCGCTGTCGCCAGCCCTGAAATCCTGGGCGCTCAACGTGAACCAGTTCGCCTGCTACAAGCCCGATCCGGCGAAGGCCCAGGCTCTCCTGAAGGAAGCGGGCGTCGCAACGCCGGTCGCCGTTACCCTGAAGGTCCTGCCGCGCCAGGACGTGAAGGACATCGCCCAGGTGGTGCAGGAACAGCTGAACAAGGCGGGCTTCAAGGTTGAGCTGGTCAACCAGGAGCAGGGCCAGTTCATCCAGGATTGGCGCAACAGCAACTTCGACATGTTCGCCTCGATCAATGCCGGCCAGCCGGATCCGGACGAGTATTTCTACCGCACCTTCCGCACGGGCGGATCGACCAACGTGTTCAAGTACTCGGACGCGGAGATCGACAGCCTGCTCGACCAGGCGCGCAGCCAGCAGGATCAGGCGACGCGCAAGACGGCCTACGACAAGGTGCAGCAGAAGCTCGCCTGTTCTGGCCCCGTGGCGCATCTCACCTACGGCACGCTGTTCTCGGCCATGAACACCAAGCTGCAGGGCTATGACGTGATGCCGAACCGCTCGCTCATGCTGCTGCGCAACGCATCCTACTGAGCGGCTTGTCTCACCCGGCGCCGCATCCATGCGGCGCCGGGATTCTTTCACCAAAGAGCCTAACCTGCATGAATCGCGTTCTGCTCGCCCGCCTCATCGATCTGGTCATCGTGCTGTTCGGCGTGTCCATCATCGTGTTCCTGATGATCCGCCTGATCCCGGGCGATGCGGTGGCGATCATGCTGGGGGCGAACACCGAGATCACGCCCGAGCGCATGGCGGAGCTCAACCGCCGCGTCGGTCTCGACCGCCCCATTGTCGAGCAGTACCTGCTCTGGGCAGGGGCAGCGCTGCGCGGGGATTTCGGCACCTCCCTCTGGACTGGCCGGCCTGTGGCGGGTGAGATCCTCCTGCATCTGTGGCCGACGCTGGAACTCACCTTTCTGGCGCTCCTCATCGGCGCCGTGCTGGCAGTTCCCGTGGGTTGTCTGATGGCACAGACCCGCGGCGGTGCGGCCGATGTGGCAATGCGCGTGACGGCCATCGCGGGCCTGACGATTCCCTCCTTCTGGCTCGGCATCGTGCTGATCCTGCTTCTCGCCAGCTGGGCGCCGGGCTTCGCATCGCTCGGTTATGTGCCGTTCTCGGAGGATCCTGTCGGCAACCTCCAGCGGATGACGCTGCCGGCCATTGCCCTGGCGCTGCCGATCCTTGCCAATCTCTCTCGCCTTGTACGTTCGGCCATGCTCGATGCGCTGGGTCAGGATTATGTCCGCACGGCGCGTGCCAAGGGGCTTGCCGAGCGAAAGGTCGTCTACAAGCACGCCCTGCGCAACGCGCTGATCCCGTTCCTCACCAGCGTTGGCATCATGACGGGCTATCTTCTCGGCGGCGCCATTGTGGTCGAGCAGGTCTTCGCCATTCCGGGCCTCGGCCGGCTCATCCTTGGCGCCATCGCCGAGCGTAACTACCCGCTGATCCAGGCAACCATCCTGGTGGTCACGGCGGGCTTCGTGCTCGTGAATTTTTTGGTCGACCTTCTCTACATCGTGGTCGATCCCCGCGTGAGGGCCTGAAGCCGTGCAGCGTCTGGCCAAGAACAAGCTGTTGACCTTTGCGGTCGTTCTCGTGGCGATCCAGATCATCCTCGCTCTCGGGGCACCTTTGTTCGCGCCCTATGATCCGATGGCGCAGAGCGTGGTGCGCCGCCTGCGGGCGCCGACAGAGCTGAACTGGTTCGGCACCGACCAACTCGGCCGCGACGTGCTCACCCGCATCCTCTACGGCTACCGCACCTCGCTCATCGCCTGCCTGCTCGCCGTTGGGATCGCGCTTTTTATCGGGGGCGCCCTCGGGCTCGTGGCCGCCTATTATCGCGGCTGGCTCGACCGCATCATCATGCGCATCATGGACGTGCTCTTCGCCTTCCCGGTCATGCTGCTCGCCATCGGCATCATCGCGGTGCTGGGGCCGCATACCTACAGCGCGGCCGCCGCCATCGCGGTGGTCTACACGCCGATCTTTGCCCGCCTCCTGCGCGGCCCGGCGCTGGTGCTGTGCGAGAGCGAATACGTGGCCGGCGCGCGTGCCATCGGCGCGTCCGATGCCCGCATCATCTTCCTGCACATCCTGCCGAACCTCGCCTCCGTAATCCTGGTTCAGACAAGCCTGCTCCTGTCCGCCGCCATCCTGGTGGAAGCCTCGCTCTCCTTCCTCGGCCTTGGCACCCAGCCGCCCACGCCGTCCCTCGGCCTGATGCTCTCGGAAGGCCGCAACTTCCTCATGCTGTCTCCCTGGAGCGCAATTTTTGCGGGCTTTGCCATCCTGTTCCTGTCCTTCGGCTTCAATCTCTTAGGGGACGCCCTGCGCGACACCCTCGATCCGCGCCTGAGGGGGCAGCCGTGATCGTACGGCCCGCCGGAGCGAATGACGTCCCGGCTATGGCTGCCATCGCTGAGGGGTCCTATCGCGCGGCCTTTGCCGAGATCCTGGAAGCGGATGTACTTGCAGGCCGCAACGAGGCTTTCTTTGCCGAGCGTTTCGCGTCCTCATGGGAGCACATGCTGGTCGTGTGTTCAGGCGAAAGGCCCGTAGGCTTCCTGCTCATGACCGACGGCCACATCGACATGCTGTTCATGGATCCTGCAGCGAGCGGCAAGGGGGGCGGATCATTTCTCCTCGAGGCGGCGGAGCAGCAAGGCGCCAGAAGCCTCGAGTGCTTCCGCGACAACCATGGAGCCCGCCGCTTCTATGAACGCCATGGCTGGCAGGTGGAGCGGGAATACGACCGGGACTTTGCTGGAGAGAGCCACAGCTTTGTCTTCTATATGAAAGATTGATTGATCGGAATCAGCCAAATCCCGGCCGGTATACCCGCAACCTCATCCTGAGGAGCAGCCGTGAGGCTGCGTCTCGAAGGAGCCTCCAGAGAGCACTGGAGCCTCCTTCGAGACGGTCGCTGAAGCGACCTCCTCAGGATGAGGCGAGAGGGTGTTGAAGCTGCCTACTGTAGTGAAACCACCCGGCCCGTGCGCACGGCCTCGTCTGCGGCGAGCACAATGCGCAGGGAGCGGACGGCGTCGTTCATGTGATCCGTTAGGTCGAGATCGTCCTGGATTGCCCGCAGGAGGTAGCGCTGCTCGCGCTCGCAGAGGGCGTCGTGATCCGGCTCGTCCGTGGTGCTGATCCGCTCATCCCCCTTTGCGAAGGTGCCGTCATCCTTCAGGGCAGCGTGATGGAGAAGGATCTGGTTGGTCTTGGTATGGGCATTGATGTCGTCGGAGCGAATGTCGCCCACCGTTTCGGCCATGACGATGCTGACGCTGCCCTTCGGGCCGATCACGTCCTTCACGAAATAGGCCGTCTCGCTCATCATCGGGCCCCAGCCGGCCTCGTACCAGCCGACCGACCCGTCGTCGAACGTCACATGAAGGTGGCCGTAATTGTACATGCCCGCCGGCATATCCTCCGTCAGACGCGTGCCGACGCCGTGGACCTGCACCGGCTTTGCCTTGGTGATCTGGCACATCACGTCCACATAATGGACGCCGCAATCGACGATGGGCGAGAGGGATTGCAGCAGACGCTTGTGCGCCTCCCAGGCGGCCCCGCTCGATTGCTGATTGAGGTTCATGCGGAAGACGTGCGGGGTGCCGAGTGTTCGGGCAATCTCGATGAATTTGATCCAAGACGGGTGGTGGCGAAGGATGTAACCGATGACGAGCTTGCGCCCGGTGCGCTGCGCTGTATCGACGACGCGCTGCGCATCCTCGACCGTATCGGCCAGGGGCTTTTCCACGAAGACGTGAGCGCCCGCCTCCATGGCTTGGATCGCATACGGCGCATGAGTGTCCGACCAGGTGTTGATCGACACCACGTCTGGCTTGGTCGCCGCAAGCGCCTCCTCGAAGTCGTTGAAGCGAGGAGCGTTCTGCAGAGCTTCCGGAAGCGCCATCGCATCGATGTTGCGCGTGCAGAGCCCAGCAACCTCATAGCCTTCGATCCGCGTATAGGCGAGAGCATGGGAAAGGCCCATATTGCCGAGGCCGACGACCAGAACCCGCTGCGCGCTCATCGAGGCTTTCTCCTTATTCGCTTTGACCGTCAATCCAAGTCTGCCGCACGTGCAGGTTTTCGTCGAGAAGCACGAGATCGGCGCGGTAGCCCGGCGCGATGCGGCCGAGCTCATGATCGAGCCGCAGGAAGCACGCCGGAACGAGGGAGGCCATGCGCAGCACGTCCGGCAGGGCGATCCCTAAGCGCTCGACGCTGTTGCGCACGGCGCTTGCCATGTCGAGGTCGGAGCCGGCCAGCGTTCCGTCCTCCGTGGTCAGCCGTCCGTCCTTGCGGTAGATCGTGCGGCCATGGAGCTCGAAGCTCGTCAAATCCGTCCCCGTCACCGACATGGCATCGGTCACCAGCATCATCCGCTCCGTGCCCTTGGCGGCAATCGCCACGCGCAAGGCGGCATCGCTGACATGGTGCCCGTCGACGATAAGGCCGCACCACGTATCCTTGCTGTCGAGCGCCGCGCCTACTGGTCCCGGATCGCGCCCAGCGAGCGGCGGCATGGCGTTGTAGAGATGGGTGAAGCCGCGCAGGCCGTGGCGGGCGGCCTCCATGACGGTGGCGTAGTCGCTCGCGGTATGGCCGGCGCAGATCAGCACACCGGTCGATGCGAGGCGCGCGATGGATTCCATGCTGTTGCGCTCAGGCGCCAGCGTCACCAGCGTGCGGCCCTCCTTCAGCGAGGTCAGGATCGCGATATCCTCCTCCTCCATCGGACGCATGAAGGCTGGATTGTGCACGCCCTTGCGCTCGGGGCTGATGAAGGGCCCTTCGAGGTGGATGCCGAGAACGCCGGGAACGCGCGCCGCCAGAGCTTGCCGCATGGCCTCGACGGCTTCTGCCATCGTCTCACGCGTGTCGGTGATGAAGGTTGGCAGGAGGCCGGTGGTGCCATAAGCCCGGTGTGCTTTTGCGATTGTCCTGATGCCCTCGACGGACCGCACGTCGTTGTAGAGCACGCCGCCGCCGCCATTGACCTGAACGTCGATGAAGCCGGGAGCCAAAAGACCGCTCACCGCGCGTCGCTCGATTCCGGAACCGAGATCCCGCTCATGCGGCACGCCGGAGATGCGGTCGTTGTCGATGACAACAGCGCGGCCGTCGAGCATCTGCGACCCGTCGAAAACGCGGGCGCCGGTCAGAGCAACAGCCATCAGACAGTCTCCGTCACCTTGCGCAGCCGCGGCGGGCTGTCGGGATTGCGCCCGCGCGCCAGGGCAACGGCGTTCACGAGAGGATAGAAGCTCTGGATGAGGGCAATCGGGGCAAGATAGGGATGCACATCCTCGACCGGCGGCAGCATGACAGAGGCTGGCCCCTCGGCTGCGCCCGCCACCACGACAGGGACATCTTGCTCGTTCAGCTTCGTCACGAGATCGTTGACGCCGCTGAGGGTCTCGTCCTGCTGGCTGAGGACCAGGATGGGGAAGTGGTCGCCGGCGAGCGTCCAGGGGCCGTGCATCAGTTCGGCGGCGCTCATGGCCTCCGCATGCACGCCCGAGGTCTCCTTGAGCTTGAGCGCCGCTTCCTGCGCCACGGCGAAACCGACGCCGCGTCCGACGACGAAGAGATTGTCGGCACCCGACAGAAGCGGCAATGCGGGCGACCAGTCGATGGCGGATGCTTTGGCGAGAATGTCCGGCAGCGCATCGAGCGCGTTGAGCAGGCTCTGATCCTGCGACCAGTGGGCGACGAGCTGCAGGCCCGCTGCCAGCGCGGCGATGAAGGACTTTGTGGCCGCCACGCTCTTCTCGGGTCCTGCGTGGAGCGGCAGCACCACTTCGCAGGTGGAGGCGAGAGGCGAGGAGGTGTCGTTCACCAGCGCAACCGTCAGCGCGCCGTCATCGCGCCCGGCCTGGGCGAGATTGAGAATGTCGGGGCTGCGGCCCGATTGCGATACGGCGAGGAACAGCGCTTCGCGCATGCGCGGGCGGGCCTCGTAGACGGACGTCACCGATGGGCCCACCGAGGCGGTTACCAGACCGGAATGGATCTCAAGCAGATACTTGACGAAGGTCGCCGCATTGTCCGAGCTGCCCCGCGCGCAGGTTACGGCGAAGGGCGGAGGAGACGCACGCAGGCGCTCGCCCAGCTCCCGGCAGAGGGGCGCATTGCTCTCGAGCAGGGATGCGACCACCTGCGGAGCCTCCTGCGCCTCGCGCAGCATGGCCGTGACGGTGGAAACAGCGCTGTTCGTGTCAGGTGTCATCATTGTGCATCCGTTCGGGCTGGCTGATGGTCAGCTCAGCCACGAAATCATAGGCATCGCCCCGGTAGTAGGACGAGGTGAACTCAACCATTTCACCGGCGGCCGTGAAGGAACGACGCTCGATGTAGAGCGCAGGGCTCTGGGGCGGAACGCCGAGGAGCGAGGCCTGTTCCTCGTTCAGGAGAACCGCATGGAGGCGCTGCAGGGCGCGGGCCGGCATGAAACCTTTTTCATGCAGCACCGCATAGAGGGATTGCTGCACCAGGGATGGATCCGGCAGAACGCGCGACGGGAGGACGGCGTTCTCGATCGCCATGGGAATGCCGTTCGCCAGGCGCAGGCGATTCACGCGGCTCACCCGCTCGCCAGGCGAGAGGCCGAGCGCCATCAGCTCGTCCGTCGAGGCTGGCCCTGTTGATTGGCTCAGCATCACGGCCGAGGATTTCAGGCCGCGGGCCGACATGTCGTCCGTGAAGCTCGACAGGCGCGACAGGGGCTGCTCCAGCCGCATCTGCTGCGCGATGAAGGTGCCCGAGCCCCAGCGCTGGACGAGCACGCCCTTCTGCACGAGGCCCGTGATAGCCTTGCGCACGGTGACGCGCGAAATGCCGAGCTGCTTGGCGAGATCCCGCTCTCCGGGCAATGCGGCATCGGCCTTGAGCGCGCCCTTGCGCACAGCCTCCTCGATGGATTGCTGCAGCTGAAGATACAGGGGCGTGGGGTTGGCCTCGTTGAGGGGAAGAAGCGACAGGGCCTCGCCGGCTTGATCGCTCATGACGACCTCCCCATCACGACCGTGCGAGCGAGCAGGATCGCGCCGTCGACCGCATCGGCCATGGGAGCCGTGATGGTTCGCTGCACAGGAGGTGAAAGCCAGGGCCGAAGCGGCTCCGCCAATCCGCCGAAAAGACAGATAGCCGGGGCGCCAAGGTCGAGCAGGCGCGTGCCAATCGCGCTTAATCCGGCGGCAGCATCCTCGATGATTGCGATGCCGAGAGGATCGCGCTGTTCAGCATGCTGCAGGACGAGCGGGGCATAGCGCCCGTAATCGCTCGGCCGGGCCTTGCCCACCCAGTCGACCAGGATCTCGAGATCGTTCTTGAACTCGGCCAGCACCGCATCCGAGAGCGCGGTCGAAGGAGAACGGCCGTCATGAGCCCAGATGCAGCGGCGCAGGAGTTCCCGCCCGATGGCGGCCCCGCTGCCCTCGTCGGAGACCTCATAGCCCCAGCCCCCGACATAGTGGCATTGGCCGCTCGCGCCGCCATAGCCGCAGGAGCCGGTGCCGACGATGAGAATCGCCCCGTCGCCGCCGTTGAAGGCACCTAGCCAGGCCGTGTGGGCATCCGTGTCGATCTCAAAAGATGCAAAGGGATGGGAGCGCGCCAGCAGGCGCTCGACCGCGCTGGTCTGGCCCGCGCCTGCAGCCCCCATGCCCGCATGAACCCGGCCGAGATCGCTCTCCTGAAGCCCAGCCTGGGACAGCGCTTCGCGGCAGGCTGTGAGAAGCGAGTTCCAGACCAGATCAGGGTCGAGGCGGATATTGGATGGGCCGCCCGTTCCTTCTCCCAGCAGAACGCCTTGTGCATTGCGCAGACGCGCCCGGCACTTGGTGCCGCCGCCATCAATGCCAAGGAACAGGAGGTCGGTCATGCGCGGATGGATCTCAAGCTCGGACAATCGGAGGCACCATGCCACTTAATGTCCAGTTCGTGAAGGGGCGGCAGCTGCATTGCTGGGGGTCTGACAGTCCTGCCCTGTGGATGCAGACTCGTGAGAGCGCGGATGCAAGCTGGTAATTTCCAGAGGATCCAGCCGAAGGGGAGTTGTCTTTGAATTTTGTCGATACCAATATGAGGTCACTTGTCCAACGCATCGACCAGTGAAACAGTCATGGCTGCCCGCTGGGAGGCACAAGAATGCACATAATGGGCACGGGGCAACAAAAGGGAACATGCTCGGAGGTGTGCCTCGACGCCACCTCCGGGGTACGGAGGACGAAAACGATGAAGAATCTCCATTCGAAGGCTTTCCGGCGCCGTGCGGGACAGCTGCTGGCGACGGCATCCGTCGTCGCGGCCGCTCTGGCTTTCGCCAATGCCGCCTCGGCCCAGACTCTCACCATCGAGAGCTGGCGCAACGATGATGCGGATGTGTGGAACACCAAGATCATTCCAGCCTTCAACAAAAAGCACCCGAACATCAAGGTGCAGTTCAAGGCCGATCCGCCGACCGAGTACAATGCCGCGCTCAATGCGCGCCTTGCCGGCGGCACGGCCGGTGACCTCATCACCTGCCGGCCGTTTGACGCCTCCCTCGACCTGTTCAAGAAAGGTAACCTTGCTCCCGTCAATGACGTGAAGGGCATCGAGAACTTCTCCGACGTGGCGAAGAGCGCCTGGTCCACGGACGACGGCAAGACCACCTTCTGCATGCCGATGGCCTCGGTGATTCACGGCTTCGTCTACAACAAGGAAATCTTCGACGAGCTGAAGCTCACGCCGCCGAAGACGGTGGCCGAGTTCCACGCGGTGCTCGACAAGATCAAGGCTGACGGCAAGTACACGCCCATTGCTATGGGCACGGCCGATCAATGGGAAGCCGCCACCATGGGCTTCCAGAACATCGGCGTGAACTACTGGAAGGGCGAGGAGGGCCGCAAGGCGCTCATCGAGGGCAAGCAGAAGTTCACCGACAAGCCCTATGTGGATGCCTTCAAGGAGCTGGCGAGCTGGGCGCCCTATATGGGCGACGGCTACAAGTCCCAGAAGTATCCCGATACGCAGAACCTGTTCACCCTCGGGCGCGCAGCCATCTACCCGGCCGGTTCCTGGGACGTTCCGATCTTCCGCAAGCAGGCCGATTTCGAGTTCGACGCCTTCGCGCCTCCCGTGGTGAATGCTGGCGACAAGTGCTACATCAGCGACCACACCGACATCGCCATCGGCATCAATGCCAAGTCGAAGAACGTGGAAGCCGCCAAGACCTTCCTGTCGTGGGTGGCATCGCCTGAATTCGCCGAGATCTACGCCAACGAGCTGCCGGGCTTCTTCCCGCTCTCCAAGGCAAAGGTGGATGTGAAGGACCCGGTGGCGGCCAAGTTCGTCGGCTGGCGCGGCACCTGCGAGAGCTCGATCCGCAACTCCTACCAGATCCTGTCGCGCGGCACGCCGAACCTCGAGAACGAGCTCTGGAACGTGAGTGCCCAGGTGATGAACGGCAGCATGAAGCCTGAAGAGGCGGCCAAGAAGGCCCAGGACGGGCTTGCCAACTGGTACGAGCCGCACAAAAAGTAAGCAAGGCATCGAAGCGGGCCGCCTACCCTGGGCGGCCCGCTCTTATTCTTTTCAGTTTTTAGGACAGCATGACGGATCTCACGGCCTCACACGTGCAGTCGACGGACGTGGTCCCGGCCCGTTCGCGTTTCCCGATCCATATCGTGGTGTTTCTCGCACCTGCGCTGGCGATTTACACGCTGTTCTCGATCTATCCCCTGATCGACACCATCCGCCTGAGCCTTTATGCGGGCGATGAAACAGGCGCGCGCAGCTTCGTTGGGCTGCAAAATTTCTACACGCTCCTGACAGATCCGAACTGGTCGGGCCAGTTCTGGAATGCATTTACCAACAACCTGATCTTCTTCGCCATCCACATGGTGGTGCAGAACGGGATTGGGCTAGGATTGGCCATGCTGCTCAGCCTGCCGCGGCTCACCGGCGGCAGCGTCTACCGCACGCTGATCTTCCTGCCGACGATGCTGTCCGTGGTCATCATCGGCTTCATCTGGCAGCTCATGCTCAATCCGCTCTGGGGCATCGCGCCAAGCCTGTTGAAGGCGGTGGGGCTCGGCGGCTTCTTCGGCCCCTGGCTGGGCCAAGAATCGACCGCCCTGCTGACGGTCTCGCTCATCTCGGTGTGGCAGTTCGTCGGCATCCCGATGATGCTGATCTATGCGGCACTTCTGAACATTCCCGACGATCTGCTCGATGCCGCGACCGTCGACGGGGCAGGACCCTTCAGCGTGTTCTGGTTCGTGCGCCTGCCGCTCATCCTGCCGACGCTGGGCGTCGTGTCGATCCTCACCTTCGTTGCCAACTTCAACGCTTTCGATCTGATCTATGCGATCAAGGGCGCCCTGGCAGGTCCGAACTTCTCCACCGACATTCTCGGCACCTTCTTCTATCGCACCTTCTTCGGCTTCCAGCTCCAGGTCGGCAGCCCGACCATGGGTGCTGCAGTAGCAACCGCCATGCTGGTCATCATCCTGATCGGCGTGCTGATCTACCTCTTCGGCGTGCAGCGGCGGCTGCAGCGGCATACGTTCTGAGGAAGCAGGGACATGACCATCAGACCCGGCCGTATCGCCGTTCACATCGCCCTGATCCTCTACACGATCCTGGCGCTCGGACCGATCCTGCTCATTCTGATCAACGCCTTCAAGACGCGCCGGGCGATCTTCGCCGATCCGCTTGGGTTTCCCAATGGCCAGACCTTCACCACCATCGGCTTCGACCGGGTTTTCGCCAATTCCGATTTCGGCCTCTACTTCTACAACAGCCTGACCGTGACGGTCGTGTCCCTGGTGCTGATCGTGCTCATCGGGGCCATGGCCGCCTGGGCTCTGACCGAATACCGCTTCCGCGGCAACACCCTGCTCAGCCTCTATCTCGCCATCGGCATCATGGTGCCGATCCGCTTAGGGAGCGTCAGCATCCTGCGCATGATGGTGGAGCTGAACCTCGTCAACACCCTCACGGCGCTCATCCTCGTCTACGTGGCGCAGGGGCTGCCGCTCGCGATCCTGATTCTTGGCGAGTTCATCCAGCAGATCCCGAAAGACCTGCGCGACGCAGCCCGTTGCGATGGCGTGAGCGAGTACCGGATCTTCTTCAGCATCATCCTGCCGCTGATCAGCCCGGCCATTGCAACGGTGGCGGTGTTCACCATGGTGCCGGTGTGGAACGATCTGTGGTTTCCGCTGATCCTGGCACCTGGGGACGGCAAGCAGACGATCACGCTCGGCGTGCAGCAGTTCATCGGTCAGTACGTGACGGACTGGAATGCGGTGCTCGCCTCCCTGACGCTGGCGATCGCGCCGGTTCTCGTCCTCTACCTTCTGTTCTCCCGCTATCTCGTGCGCGGCCTCACCGCCGGCGCCGTGAAGTGACGACTTCCAGGAATTGACCGCAATGGCCGACGTTTCCCTCCACGGAGTTGCCAAGTCCTTCGGGGCCACCGAGATCCTGCGCGACATCAACCTGTCCGTGGATGATGGCGAGTTCGTCGTCTTTGTCGGCCCGTCGGGTTGCGGCAAGTCCACGTTGCTGCGGATCATCGCGGGCCTCGAGACCGTGAGCGGCGGCGAGATCAGGATCGACAAAAAGCGGGTGAACGAACTGCCGCCAGCGGACCGCAAGATCGCCATGGTGTTCCAGTCCTATGCGCTCTACCCGCATATGAATGTGTATAAGAACATGGCGTTTGGGCTGAAATTCGCCAAGACCGACAAGGCGGAGGCGGACCGCCGGGTTCGGCAGGCGGCCGAGATCCTTAAATTAACGCCGCTTCTCGACCGCAAGCCCCGTGAATTGTCGGGTGGCCAGAGGCAACGCGTCGCCATCGGCCGCGCCATCGTGCGCAACCCCAGCGTCTTCCTCTTCGACGAGCCCCTGTCGAACCTCGATGCGGCTTTGCGCGTCAACACGCGCCTGGAGATCGCCAAGCTCCATCGGGATCTCGGCGCGACGATGATCTACGTCACCCACGATCAGGTCGAGGCCATGACGCTCGCCTCCAAGATCGTGGTGCTGAATCAGGGCCGGATCGAGCAGGTCGGGGCGCCGCTGGAGCTTTACCGCTCTCCGCGCAACCTGTTCGTCGCCGGCTTCATCGGCTCGCCGCGCATGAACTTCATCAAGGGACAGGTTCTTCGAGCTGACGGGAGTCAAGTCACCATCGGCTTTGCCGGCACTGAGGCCGTCCTGGATGTGAGCCCCGGCATTGTGAAGTCCGGCGACCCTGTGACGGTGGGCATCAGGCCCGAGCACATGGAAGTGGGAGGAGCGGACTCCACCTCTCTCAGGGGCACCATCGACGCCGTGGAGCAGCTGGGTGAGTCGAGCTACGTCTATATGCGGCTGGCCAGCGGCGATGATGTGATCGTCCGTGCGCCCGGCGAGACCGAGGCGACTCCAGGGGGCACCTATACCGCCCATGTGCCGACCCGCGCGCTCCATGTCTTCGATACAGCGGGCCTGTCGGTTCTGGCGGGGCGGGATTAACACCCACGACGTCATGGCCGGGCCTGTCCCGGCCATCCCGATCCTGTGAGACACAGTACTTTTCTGCATCGAGACAACCGGCACAAGGCCGGTGATGACGTATGAGAGGGATGCCTTTTACGAATCCGACACAGCTGCCGCAATCCTCGGCGCCAATGCGCTGTTGAGAATCTCGGCAGGCCTGCCTGAAGCAACGACCTTGCCGTCAGCGACGAAGGCCATCTGATCGGCCACGTCGGCGGCATCCTCGGGCGTGTGGATCGTCATAAGGATGGTGACGGGCCTCTTGCGCCGCATCTCGTCAACGAGGAGGATCATGTCGCGGCGCAGGGTTGGGTCGAGGCTGCTGAAGGGCTCGTCGAGCAGGATCAGAGGGCGGCCCGAAACCAGGGCGCGGGCGAGAGCCACGCGCTGGCGCTGACCGCCTGACATCTCGCCGGGCCTGCGGCTTCCGAAACCTTCAAGGCCGACGGATTCCAAGGTGACCTCGATGAGCAGCTTTTCACCGTCCGTCAGACTTAAGGAGGGGCGTATGCCGAGGCCGACATTCTGCGTCACGTTCAGGTGCGGAAACAGGTTGTGATCCTGGAAGACGATGGCCACGGGCCGCTTGGCCGGCGCGAGCGGCAACAGGTTCTGACCATCGAATGTCAATGTGCCGCCCTCCGGCGTCTCGAAACCGGCGATCATGTGGAGCAGGGTGGTCTTGCCTCCTCCCGATGGACCGATGACGGCGCACAAGTGACCTGCCTTCACCGACAACGAGTAATCGGCCACGAAATCGGGCCAGGACAGGCGGCAGTTCTCAATGGCCAGCATGGGACAGGCGACCTGAAACATGACCGAGCAGGAAGGCAATGAGAACGATGACGAGGCCGATGGCCGAGGCCTCATCCAACCGGTAGGCGCCGAGGCGCTCGTAGAGAAGGTAAGGCAGCGTCACCAACTCCGTGCCGCCAAACAACGCGATGATGCCGAAATCGCCGAACGACAAGGCCATGGCCAGGGCGAAGCCCGCTGCCAGCGGGCGCTTGAGCACGGGCCAGTCCATGATCGTCAGCTTCGCCCATCCGGAGACACCAAGGGAGGCTGCCACCCGGCCATAGCGCTCCTCGACGGTGAGCAGATGCGGCGCGACGAAGCGGTAGGCGAAGGGCACGGCAGCGAGCCCATTGATGAGAGGCAGAAGGATGAGACCCGCGGAGGACGGATCCCCGAAGCGCTGGATCAGGAGAAACAGGCCCGCCGTGAGGGCAAAGGGAGGAACGGCCAGAAGCGTGTCGGGCAGGAAGTCATAGAAAGCCGCGATGCGGGGCGAGCGTAAGGCAAGGCGTCTGCGCCGTGCCGCCGAGGCGAGGGCGAGAGCGAGCAGGCAGGCGACCACGGCTGCTGCGGCCGCGATGGCCATGCTCGTAATGAAGGCTTGAAGAAGATCCGCTTCCAGGATGCCGGGAATGTTGCGGAGGCCTGTCAGGACGCTCAGGGCGAGCGGCGCGATGAACAAGCCTGCTATCCCTAGCACAATGGTATCCAGGATTTTCAGGCGGCGATCCTCCGCATCGGGTCGGCGGACGAGGCTGCGGATCGTGTGGCCGACGGGCGGCCGCGTGAAGGCCCAGTGGAGAAGGGCCGTCATCGAGAGACAGATCACAAGCTGGATCAAGGCGAGCCAGGCGACGCGGCCGAAATCGAGATCGATCTTGAGCGCCTCGTAGATCGCCACTTCGAGAGTGGAGCGGCTCGGGCCGCCGCCGAGCGCCAGCACGATGGCAAAGCTCTTGAAGCACATGAGAAAGATGAGGCCCGCGATGCCGGGCAGCTCAGTGCGCAGCACGGGCCAGTCGAGGTGGCGGAAAATCTGCGCTGGCGTGAAGCCGAAGGCAGTGGCAAGGCGCCAGTGTTCGGCAGGGATCTGGTTCAGACCGTCGAGCGTGATCCGCGCCACGAAGGGAGCGTTCAGGAACACGTGGGCGATGAGAATGCCCGGATAGCCGAAGATGCTGATGCCGCCCGGCCATCCGAGGAAGGCGATCAGTTCTGACAGCCAGCCGCTGCGGCCATACACGGCAAAGACTGCGAAGACAGCGACAATCGTCGGCATCACCATCGTGGTGCTCAAGGCAGCCAGAACGATGCCTCGGCTTGGGAACGAGCGCCGGACGAGGGCGAGCGCCAGCCCGATGCCGAGGGCAAGCGACAGAACGGTCGAGAGCGTCGCCTGGATAATCGAGAAGGCGAGAACGCGACCAAGGTAAGGACCGATGGAGAAAAGCGTCGGCGTTCCTCCATCGAAGGTGGCAAGGGCGATGAAGCCGCCAGCAACCAAGCTCAAGATGGCAAAGGCCACCAGGGTTCCGGGATGAGGCAGCCTCAAGGTCAGCATGGGCAATCAGCGTGCCGTGGCGTTCAGCCAGGCATCGGTGAAGGCGCGACGGTTCTCCTGCACCTCCTCTGGCGTGAAGAGAAGCGCCTGGCCCGGCTCGATCATCCCTTTGAGGGCCGCCGGCATACCGGAGGGCGGGTTCTTCGCCGGATACATCCAGTTGGTTTCCGGGATCGCCGTCTGGAATCCTTCGCTGAGGATAAAGGCCATGAACTTCTTCGCGAGTTCCGGCTGCTTCGTGGTGCGGGTCATGCCGGCGAGTTCGACATGAAGATAGTGACCTTCCGTGAAGGCGGCAGCCTTGTAGTTGTCCTTCTTCTCCGCGACGACGTGATAGGCGGGTGACGTGGTGTAGGACATCACCATATCGGCCTCGCCCTTCAAGAAGAGACCATAGGCCTCCGACCAGCCCTTGGTGAAGGTGACGATGCGGGGCTTGAGCTTGCCCCAGGCCTCGCCGGCCTTGTCGCCATAAACCTTCTGCATCCAGAGCAGGAGGCCGAGGCCCGGCGCGCTGGTGCGGGGATCCTGCAAAACCACCTTCGGGCCGTTGGGATTGTCGACGAGCTCCTTCAGGCTTTTCGGCGGATTGGGCAGCTTGTTGGCGTCATACACGAAGGCGTAGTAGCCCCAGTCGAACGGGATGAAGGTGTCGTCCTTCCATGCGATGGGAAGCGACAGGTCCTTCACCTCGGCGCCGTGCGGGGCGAAGAGGTTGAGGGACTTCGCCTCGGCCGCGAGATTCATGTCGAGACCGACGACCGCGTCGGCCTTGGTGTTCTGGCCTTCGAGACGCAGCCGCCCGAGCAGGCTACCCGCATCCTCGGCGGTCACCCAGGTGAGATCGCAGTTGCAGATTGCCTCGAAGCGTTCCTCGACGGTCTTGGCAGGACCGTACTTCCCGGCAAACGAGCTGTAGGTGTAGACGGTGAGCGTCGGCTTGGTCTGCGCCTGGGCGAGGCCGGTGGCGAGCCCGAGCGAAACGAGGGTGAGAAGCAGTCGGCGTAACATCTTAAGGGCGCTCCCATGCAAGAGGCAGGCCGGACAGGCGGCGCAAATTGCACGGGGCATGGCTTTTATGGCGATGTCGCATGCTCATTCCCTCCGCCGGCATGACCCGGATCAGGTTCGACGGGTCGACGGCCTGGCCGCCTCTCAGCCTCGTATGAGGCTCCCCGTGAGACGCTTTGCTTCTAGACCAGTTCAGAGGCGGCTACAAGCCACCCCTGTTGAAGTCACTTCCGGCTGCCCTTGTCCTTGCCGTTGGTCATCGCCGCCCGGCGCAGGGCATCGGCAAGCGCGCCGCCAGCGGACGCAGCCTGTGGAGCGGGTTTCCGCTCGCTCTTGGTGCGGTGCTTCTGGAACGCGGCCCGGTTGTCGTCCTGCCGGCCGGCCGGCCGCTTCTCGGCCGGGTCGCTCATGCGCATGGTCAGCGAGATGCGCTTGCGGGGGATGTCGACCTCAAGAACCTTCACCTTCACGATATCGCCCGGCTTCACCACGGTGCGCGGATCCTTCACGAAGGTGTCGGCGAGCGCCGAGATATGCACGAGCCCATCCTGGTGCACGCCGACGTCGACGAAAGCGCCGAAGGCCGCCACGTTGGTGACGACGCCTTCCAGCATCATCCCGGGCTTCAGGTCGCTGATCTTCTCCACGCCCTCCATGAAGGTGGCGGTCTTGAATTCGGGGCGCGGATCGCGGCCGGGCTTTTCCAGCTCGCTCAGGATGTCCTTGACGGTCGGCACGCCGAACTTCTCGTCGGTGAAGTTCTGCGGGTTGAGCTTCTTCAGCACGGCGCTGTTGCCGATCACGACCTTGATGTCGCTCTTCGTCGCTTCCAGAATGCGGCGTACCACCGGATAGGCTTCCGGGTGAACGCCGGAGGCATCGAGCGGATCATCGCCATTGGGAATGCGCAGGAAGCCTGCGGCCTGTTCGAAGGTTTTCGGTCCGAGGCCCGAGACCTTGGTCAGCGCCTTGCGGGTCTTGAACGGACCATTGGCATCGCGATGGGCGACGATGTTCTGCGCCACCCAGTCCCCGAGGCCGGACACGCGGGCGAGCAGCGGAGCGGACGCCGTGTTGAGATCGACGCCGACGGCATTTACGCAATCCTCCACCACGGCATCGAGGGAGCGGGAGAGCTTGTACTCCGCGAGATCGTGCTGGTACTGCCCGACGCCGATGGATTTTGGGTCGATCTTCACGAGTTCGGCGAGCGGATCCTGCAGACGCCGCGCAATGGAGACGGCGCCGCGCAGGGACACGTCGAGATCCGGCAGCTCTTGGCTGGCAAAGGCGGATGCCGAATAGACGGAAGCGCCCGCCTCCGAGACCATGATCTTGGTGAGCGTCAGGTCCGGATGCTTCGACACGAGTTCGCCTGCGAGCTTGTCAGTCTCGCGCGAGGCGGTGCCGTTGCCGATGGCGATGAGCTCAACCCGGTGAACGCGGCAGAGGCGTGCCAGGGTCGCGATTGACTCGTCCCATTGCCGCTTCGGCTCGTGCGGATAAATCGTGTCGGTGGCCACCACCTTTCCGGTTGAGTCCACCACAGCCACCTTCACGCCGGTGCGATATCCCGGATCGAGGCCGAGGGTCGGGCGGGCGCCAGCGGGAGCGGCGAGCAGCAGGTCGCGCAGGTTGCCGGCGAACACCTTCACGGCTTCGTCCTCGGCGAGTTGCCAGAGCTTCATCTTCATGTCGAGCTCGATGGAGAAGCGCAGCTTCGTCCGCCATGCCCAGCGGACGGTGTCGAGCAGCCACTTGTCGCCGGGGCGGCCCTGATCCGTGATGCTGAAGGCAAGCGCCACACGGCCCTCGTAGCGGCTGACATAGCCGGGCTCGGCCGCGTCCTTGTCCTCCTCCATGCGTAGATCGAGGATCTCCTCCTTCTCGCCGCGGAAGAGCGCGAGAATGCGGTGGGAGGGCAGCTTCGTCAGCGGCTCGGCGAAGTCGAAGTAGTCGGAGAATTTCGCGCCGTCAGTCTGCTTGCCATCGCGCACCTTGGAGGTGAGGCTGCCGCGCTCCCAGTAGATGTCGCGCAGGGCACCCAGCAACTCTGCGTTCTCGGCAAAGCGCTCGACCAGGATGGAGCGGGCGCCTTCGAGTGCAGCCTCCGGCGTCGCCACATCCTTCTCCGAATTCACGAAGGCAGCCGCAGCTTCCTTCGGATCGCGAATGGGATTGCTCAGGAGCTGGTCGGCCAGCGGCTCCAGGCCAGCTTCTTTGGCGATCTGCGCCTTGGTGCGGCGCTTCGGCTTGTAAGGCAGGTAGAGATCTTCGAGCCGTGCCTTGGTGTCGGCGGTGTTGATCTGGAGCGCCAGCTCGTCGGTGAGCTTGCCCTGGTCGCGGATGCTGTCGAGGATCGTCTTGCGGCGGCTCTCCAACTCGCGCAGGTAGCTCAGGCGCTCCTCCAGGGTGCGCAGCTGGGCGTCATCCAGGGTGCCGGTGACTTCCTTCCGGTAGCGCGCGATGAAGGGCACGGTCGAACCGCCGTCAAGGAGGTCGATGGCCGCCTTGACCTGCCACTCCTGAACATTCAGTTCGTCCGCAATGCGCTGACCGATGGATAGCATAGAAGTCTCCGAAAGGTTGAGGCGCGGCTTCTACGGTGCGGGACGCCCTCGGGTCAACGGCCCGTCCACAGCGCCAGGGTCGCAGTGCCTGTAGGGAAAGCGATTTTTCCGGCGATTTTGCTTGGCTCCGGAAGCCCGGGCGTATAGACCGTCCGGCCCTTCCCGCCCGTCTCCGAGGTCCTCATGCCCCCGTCTCACGATTGTTCCATCGGCATCGATTTCGGCACCAGCAACACGGTCGTGGCCATCGCGAGCCCGGACGGGCAGGTGGAGGCGCTGACCTTCGAGCATGGGGGCGAGAGCCTCAAGGTCTATGTGACCGCGCTCTGCTTCTGGGACGAGCGCCACGGCAATGGCCTGCGCACCCAGGTCGAAGGTGGCCCCTGGGCCATCGATCAGTTCCTGGAGGGGCTTCATGCTCACCGGTTTATCCAGTCGTTCAAGACCTTCGCGGCGAGCGCCACCTTCAAGGAGACCCGCATCTTTCGGGAGCGCTACGGCTTCGAGGATTTGCTGAGCGCCTTCCTGCGCACCCTCGTGCGCCATGGCGGCTCCCGCCTGAATTGGGGCGCGCGGAACGTGATCATCGGCCGGCCGGTCCAGTTCGCCGGCTACAACCCGAATGACGATCTCGCCATGCAGCGCTACCGGGCCGCGTTCGGTCGCTTGGGGGCGGAGCATGCCCGCTATGTCTATGAGCCTGTGGGAGCCGCCTTCTTCTATGCGAAGCAGCTCGACCACGATGCGACCGTGCTCGTGGCCGATTTCGGCGGCGGCACCAGCGACTTCTCCGTCATGCGCTTTTCCAGAAAGGGCGGAGTGCTGCGGGCCGAGCCTCTGGGCCATGCGGGCATCGGGCTTGCGGGCGATGCCTTCGACTACCGGATCGTCGACCGGGTCGTCTCGCCCCGCCTCGGCAAGGGCGGGCTCTACCGCTCGATGGACAAGATCCTGTCGATCCCGAACCACTACTACGCCAACTTCGCCCGCTGGAACCAGCTGGCCATGATGAAGGGCAGCGGCGATCTGAAGGAGCTGCGGGAGCTCGCCCGTGCCGCCCTCGAGCCCGAACCGCTCGAAAAATTCATCGACATCATCGAATACGATCTGGGCTTTGCCCTCTATCGCGCCGTGTCGTCGGCCAAGGTGGCGCTCTCAAGTCAGGAGGAGACGGATTTCCGGTTCCAAGCCGAAGGCGTCGACATCCAGGCGCGGATCACCCGAGCCGAGTTCGAGGGCTGGATCGCCGAAGACGTCCAGAAGATCGCCGGCACGGTCGACGAGGCGCTTGCCAAGGCCGGTGTGAAGCCGGAGCAGATCGAGCGGGTCTTCCTCACCGGCGGCACATCCTTCGTGCCCGCCATCCGCCGCCTGTTCGTGGAGCGCTTCGGCGAGAGCTGCCTGACCTCTGCCGATCAGTTCGAATCGATCGCCTATGGCCTTGCTCTCATCGGCCAGACGGAGGAGCCGGGCCGCTGGGCGGTCGTCAACTAAATCCATAATCAGCCGGAGATCCGGCGGGCCTATGCGGTGACAGTCTGAGAATAGAGTTACAGAACCGGGCTCCGGCAGTTCGGTTGAATCCGTGAGGAAACATCTCATCCGAGCATCAACCGATCAGGAGGGCGCCATGTCCCGCGGTGAAGTCCGCCTATACTGACAAGCAGAAGCGCAAGGCCGAGCATATCGAGGAATCCTACGAGAGCCGTGGCGTATCCGAGAAGGAAGCCGAGCGTCGGGCCTGGGCCACCGTCAACAAGCAGGATGGCGGCGGCAAGAAGAGCGGTTCCGGAAGCAGCTGAAAGCATAGCTGGGCAGCCTCCCAAGGGTAGTGCACCCGGCGGAAAGCAGGTGTATGAGGGTCCCCTGACCCTTTGCCAAGCTCTGCCATGGAGGAAGCCTTGCTCACCAGTTCAGCCGCCGGCGTCTATGTCATCTGTCCCACGCCCTTTGAGAGCGACGGGCGGGTGGACGTCGCCTCGACCGATCGGATGGTCGAGGCCTATCTGAAGGCCGGGGCCACCGGACTGACCATCCTTGGCATCATGGGCGAGGCGCCGAAGCTCGCGGCCGACGAGGCACTCGCCTTCGCCCGCCAAGTCATCAAGACGGTGGCCGGCCGCGTTCCCGTCATCGTCGGCGTCTCGGCCGCAGGCTTTGCCGCCATGTCGGGCTTGTCCTCAAAGGTGATGGATGCCGGTGCTGCCGGCGTCATGATCGCTCCGCCATCCACTCTCAAGACGGATGACCAAATCGTTTCCTACTATGCGGATGCGGTCGAAGCCATTGGGGCGAATGTGCCATGGGTCATCCAGGATTACCCGCTCACCACCAATGTGGTCATGACCTCGAAAGTGATCATGCGCATCATCGAGCAGAGCCCCTCCTGCGTGATGCTCAAGCACGAGGACTGGCCGGGCCTCGACAAGATCACGACGTTGCGCCGCGCCAGCGATGCCGGGCAGGCGCGCCGCGTGTCGATCCTGTGCGGCAATGGCGGCATGTTCCTGCCGTTCGAGATGGAGCGTGGGGCCGACGGCGCCATGACGGGCTATGCCTATCCTGAGATGCTGGTCGGCGTGGTCAATCTCATCAACCAGGGCAAGCGGACGGAGGCGCACGACCTCTTCGACCGCCACCTGCCGCTGGTGCGCTATGAGACACAGCCCGGCGTGGGGCTCGCCGTGCGCAAATATGTGCTGAAGCGGCGCGGCATCATCGCGACCGACACGCTGCGCAAGCCCGGGCCGAAGCTGAGCCCGGAGACGATCGCCGACATCGAATGGCTGATGGAGCGCATTGAGCGCTCGTAAGAACAGGGGGATCTTCAGATGAAAACAGGATTGGAAGGCAAGCGCGCGCTCGTGCTTGGCGCGAGCAAGGGCCTAGGTTTCGGCATCGCCCAAGGGCTGGCGGAGGAAGGGGCCCGCGTTGCCATCGCGAGCCGCACGATGGAAGGCTCGAAGGCTGCCGCGGACAAGATCGGCAGGGATGTTCTGCCGTTCATCTGCGACACGGGCAAGGTCGATCAGGTTGACGCGTTGGTCAAGGACGTGACGGAGGCGCTTGGCGGGGTCGACATCCTCGTGCTCAACAGCGGCGGTCCCCCTCCGGGCAAGGCCCAGGGCGTGTCGTCCGATCAATGGCGGCAATCGTTCGATGCGATGTTCGTCAACCTGGTGCGGATTGCCGATCAGTTGCTGCCCGGCATGGTCGAGCGCAAGTTTGGCCGCATCATTTCGGTGATCTCGTCCGGCGTGATCCAGCCCATCCCGAACCTCGCCATCTCCAACGCCATTCGCCCCGCGCTCGTGGGCTGGGGCAAGACACTGGCGAGCGAGGTCGCGTCCTCGGGTGTTACCGTGAATGCCATTGCGCCGGGCCGCATCGCCACCGACCGCCTGAAGCAGCTCGACGCTGCCAATGCGGAGCGCACGGGCCGCTCCGTGGAAGATGTGGCCGCCGCCGCTCGGGCGGGCATTCCGGCGGGGCGCTACGGCGAGATCGAGGAATTCGCCGCAGCCGCCGTGTTCCTGGCTAGCGAGAAGGCCTCGTTCATGACAGGCTCGATCCTGCGCGTCGATGGCGGCCAGATCTCGTCCGTGACCTGATCGACAACGGGTGAGGCAGACGTTGCCTCACCCCACCCTCATGTGATGATGCCGGTTGCGTAGAGAGCAATCCCCGCAGCCGAAGTCGCAGCCAGGGTTGGCAGCATTCCGACCTTAAATCGGAACATGGCGATGATGGCTGCGGCCGACAGAAGTAGCGCCCAGAGATTCACGCTCTCCCACACCGGCGCGTCGAAGTTGAGAATGCTCCATTCCACGGGGCGAACTTCCTTGAAGATCGTGTGGATGCCGAACCAGATCGCAAGGTTCAGGATAACGCCCACAACAGCGGCCGTGATGGCGGTCAGGGCGCCGCTTAAAGAGCGGTTGCCACGCAACTCTTCGATGTAAGGGGCACCGAGGAAGATCCAGAGGAAGCAGGGCGCGAAGGTCACCCATGTGGCGAGAAGGCCGCCCAGCGTGCCTGCCAGCAATGGATTGAGCGCGCCTGCATCCCGAAAGGCTGCCATAAAGCCTACGAATTGCAAAACCATGATCAGCGGGCCCGGCGTCGTCTCGGCCATGCCGAGGCCGTCCAGCATCTCGCCGGGCTGTAGCCAGCCATAGGTCTCGACCGCCTGCTGCGCCACATAGGCCAGAACCGCATAGGCGCCGCCGAATGTCACCATGGCCATCTTGGAGAAGAAGATCGCGATCTGGCTGAAGACGTTGCCGCCGCCGAGAAGCAGCAGGAGGGCGGCAACCGGCACGAGCCAGAGTGCGAGCCACACGGCGGCGATGCGCAGGCTTCGTCCTGTGTTGGGTCGGGCGTGTGCTGGCAGATGTTCTCCGAGCAGGTTGTCGGTTTCCTCTGCACTCTGGCTGCCATGCCCGCCGACCTGAAACTGCTGCAGGTTTGCTCTTCCGCCCAGAAAGCCGATCAGGCCCGCGGCAAGGATAATTAACGGGAATGGCGCGTCCAAAAAGAAGATGGCCACGAAGGCGGCAGCCGCAATTGCGATCAGCACGCGGTTCTTGAGCGCGCGCTTGCCGATCCGCACCACCGCTTCGAGCACGATGGCGAGCACGGCTGCTTTCAGCCCGAAGAACAGCGCCGCGACGAAGCCGACTTTGCCGTAAAGGGCATAGATCCAGCTCAGGCCCATGATGGCGATGACGCCCGGCAGAATGAACAGGCCACCGGCCATGATCCCGCCGAGGGTCCGGTGCATGAGCCAGCCCACATAGGTGGCGAGCTGCTGCGCCTCGGGTCCCGGCAGCAGCATGCAGTAATTGAGCGCATGAAGAAACCGGCTCTCCGAGATCCAGCGCTTCTCCTCAACCAGGATGCGATGCATCACGGCGATCTGGCCTGCAGGCCCACCAAAGCTCAAGGCAGCGACCCTCAGCCAGACCCGGAAGGCTTCGCCGAAGGAGACGCCGTGACTCGGCAGAGGTTGAGAAGCCGGGGTTCTCGTGGTTTGCACTGTCTCGTTCACATCATGCTCCTGGCTTTGTCGAAGGCCAGTTGTGGGTCTCGTCTGTCGCATCCCGGCACCAGCGATAGAAGGCATCATAGAGCAGAAGCCCGGCCTCGAGCTGGGCGAGATCGTCCGAATACATGCGGGACAGTCCCAGAGAGGCAGCCAGCAGGCCTGAGGATTCGGGTGTGAGGTCGAGCCGGGCCGTGTCGGCGCCTCTCACGATTGTGGCGAGGTGCCGCAACGGCTTGGTGCCAAGCCCGAATTCCTCGACCATCACATCGAAGGTGCAAAGCTCTCCGCGGTGGCTCCAGAAGACATTGTCGCCGTCGATATCGAAGGGCGTGGCTCCAAACCGGCCCGCGACGCCGGGAACTTCCGAGGTTGGAACGAACAGGAACACTGCGTTCGGATCAACGAAGCGGCGGATCAGCCAGGGGCAGGCGATCCGGTCGATCTTAGGGCGCGAACGTGTCACCCAGATTGTTCGCCCCTGCGGGTCACAGGGTGGGATCTTTGCAGTAGGCACCATGGGCAATCCGGCTTGAGCCCAGGCCAAAGTCCCGCCCTCAAGGGTGTCGGCTGGTATGCCTGCATGGCGGAGCCAGGCTGCTACGCCGTGGCTGAGTTTCAGCCCCTTCTGACAGATCACGATCACGGATCTGCCGGTGAATTCATGAGCCCACTCTGAGACCGTGCCGAATGGGCGTCTGATGGAACCAGGAACCAGACGTGGATTACAGGCAAAGTCCTCGTCAGTGCATACATCGATGAGGACCGGGCACTTGGGGGTGCCGACAAGACGAGCCAACTTTTCAGCGGAAATGGTGTTGAACGACGACATGATGCATCCGTAAGTGTTTGGTGCGGATGCGATGCTTGGGCATGTCGCCTCGTGGGGAGATCGCGGTCCCCATGAGGGTCATGAAAGTTCAACCCCGCGATTTTGTCAAATCAATTCAATCGGCTCTGGCCCAGCCTCAGAAATCCTGCTCCGAGCCTCTCTCGAGGGTCTGAACCACAAGACCATTCTCGACGAGCGTGCTCCAAACATCCTCGGCCGTGTCGGCGAAGTTGACCAGTTCGCGATCCTTCTCGCCCACCATGCCGTGTTCGAGGAGAGCGTCGAACTTGATGACGGATTGCCAATAGGCTTTGTCGAAGAGCACGATGGGCAGGGGTGGTGCCTTGCCGGTCTGCCGGAGGGTGAGGATCTCGAACAGTTCGTCCAAGGTGCCGAAGCCTCCGGGAAACACCACGAGCGCATTGGCCCGCATGGCCAGATGCATCTTGCGCATCGCAAAATAATGAAAGCGGAAGGTCAGGTCCGGGGTCGAATAGGCATTGGGCTCCTGCTCGTGCGGCAGGGTGATGTTGAAGCCGATCGACGGCGCCCCCACGTCGGACGCCCCTCGGTTGGCAGCCTCCATGATGCCGGGCCCGCCGCCTGTGGCGATGACATTGTCGCGTGTCCCGCTGGTGACCGTCATCGCGCCGCCGCGCTGCGAAGCGATGACGCCGAAGGACCGCGCCTCCTGGTACCAAAAGGGATGCCTGCCCGGTCCGTCCTCCCGGATGCGTGCGCTGCCGAACACGACGATGGTCGATCGTACGCCCCAGGTTCGCAGGCTCTCCTCGGCCTTTGCGTATTCCAGCAAGAACCGCACGCCCCGCGTGGAATCGCCGAGCAGAAAGTCCTGATCGAGCACAGCCAGACGATAGGAGGGCGAGGCCATGTTGGCCGCAGTCGAACGCTTGCTGTCATCCATGGAGTGGGGCTCCTTTGACCCGACCACGCACAAAGCACAGTTTCGAAGCGGCGTTAATTCCCCATCGGGCCGATTGGGAGTTCCTGAGGTCCCGAGGGAGGAATGCCCACCGGCTCGGCTGGACTGGGGACATCGCTGGGCGTGGCGGGCGGTACGCCGACCGGCTCCTGAGGGTCCGGGAGGCCTGCAGGCCCTGGATCGGGATGCACGGGCTGGGGCATCGGATTGGGAACATCGGGCTGCGGATTGGGTGATGGCGTATCGGACATGTCTCGCATCCTTCCTGGCTCGGCGCCGGCCGGCACATCCATGGCATCGCGATTGCATAACTCAAGCTGCGAACGGGGGATGAACCGGGTTTGTTCCGAGCCCTCCCTACAGGGCAAGGCTGCAATGAATTTTCTCTATAGCCGCTTGCGGCCTGCTCGCTATATCAAGGGCAAACAAGGGAAGAGGGCGAAGCACAGCCCTCAAGGAAAGCGAGCGCCAGCCGATGGACCACCTGTCTTCAACGAACATTGCCCGTATCCTGCCGGAAGATGGGTTTCAGGGTGCGCTCGTCGGGCGTGTCTGGCGTCCCGGCTTGGGACCTTCGGTGGTTGCCGTGAGGGAGGATGGCCTGTTCGATATCTCCTCCACATGCTCCACGGTCAGCGATCTTGCTGCCATGAATGATCCGGCGCGTGCCGTGAAGGCCGCACAGGGCGAGAAAGTCGGCTCGCTGGAGGACATCACCGCGAATACCGCGCCCGACAGCCGTGATTCCTCGAAGCCCTGGCTTCTGGCGCCGATCGACCTTCAGGTCATCAAGGCTGCCGGCGTCACTTTCGCGGTCTCCATGCTGGAGCGTGTCATCGAGGAGCGGGCGCGGGGCGATGCCAGCGCAGCGGCAGCCATCCGGGCCGAGGTTCTCCGGCTCGTGGGCGATGATCTCAGCCGTCTCAAGCCGGGCTCCGCCGAAGCCATGGCGCTGAAAGACGTTCTCATGGCTCAGGGAGCCTGGAGCCAGTATCTCGAGGTGGGCATCGGACCGGACGCGGAGGTTTTCACCAAGGCGCCGACCCTCTCTGCCGTCGGTGCCTTCATGGATGCCGGTCTGCATCCCAAGTCCACCTGGAACAATCCCGAGCCGGAAGTGGTGGTGATCGTCACCGCTGAAGGAAAGATCGTGGGCGCGACCCTCGGCAACGACGTGAACCTGCGCGACTTCGAAGGGCGTTCGGCTCTGCTGCTCTCGAAGGCCAAGGACAACAATGCGTCCTGCTCGGTCGGCCCCTTCGTCCGGTTCTTCGACGAGACCTTCTCCCTCGATGACGTGCGCCAGACCACGGTGACGCTGACGGTGGAGGGTGAGGATGGGTTCAGGCTCGAAGGTTCGTCCTCGATTACGAAGATCAGCCGCGATCCCGAGGATCTGGTCGCTCAGACTGTCGGGCCGCACCATCAGTACCCGGACGGTTTTGCACTCTTCTTAGGAACGATGTTCGCTCCCACGCAGGATCGGGGCGAGCCCGGCATGGGCTTCACCCACAAGCATGGCGACATCGTCACCATTGCGGCCCCCAAGCTCGGGGCGCTCATGAACCGCATGAAGCCCAGCTCAGAATGCGAGCCCTGGACCTTCGGCATCCGCGCACTCATGTCCAACTTGGCCCAGCGGGGCCTCATCAACACCAGACAGGCAGGTTAACGATGACGAAGAACTATATTGCGGGCGAGTGGCTTGCGGCATCGGAGGCCTCGCCCAACATCAACCCGTCGAACACGCAGGATGTGGTGGGCGAGTTCGCCCGCGCGTCGGCGGCGGAAGCCGAGCGCGCCATCGCGGCGGCCTATGACGCCTTCCCGGCCTGGTCGCGCTCCTCGATCCAGCAGCGCCATGACATCCTCAAGACCGTGGGCGACGAGGTCCTGGCCCGCAAGGAGGAACTGGGGCGCCTGCTCTCCCGCGAGGAGGGCAAGACGCTGCCTGAGGGCATCGGCGAGGTCACCCGCGCGGCCCAGATTTTCCACTTCTTCGCCGGCGAGTGCCTGCGGCTGTCCGGCGAGAAGCTGCCGTCCGTGCGGCCCCTCATCGACGTGGAGATTACCCGCGAGCCGGTGGGCGTCATCGGCCTCATCACCCCCTGGAACTTCCCCATCGCCATTCCGGCCTGGAAGATTGCGCCTGCGCTGGCCTACGGCAACACCGTGGTGTTCAAGCCTGCCGAGCTGGTGCCGGGCTCTGCCCACGCGCTCTCCGAGATCATCATCCGGGCCGGCGTGCCGGCCGGCGTGTTCAACTTGGTGATGGGCAAGGGCTCGGTGGTTGGCGAGGCCATGCTGCAGAGCCCCAAGGTGTCGGCGATCTCGTTTACCGGCTCGGTGCCCACCGGACGCCGCGTGGCTCAGACCTGCATCACGGCCGATCCCATGAAGAAGCTGCAGCTGGAGATGGGCGGCAAGAACCCGATGGTGGTGCTCGACGACGCAGACCTGAAGGTGGCGGTGGAGTGCGCCGTCAATTCGGCCTTCTTCTCCACGGGCCAGCGCTGCACTGCTTCCTCGCGGCTGATCGTGACCGAGGGCATCCATGACCGGTTCGTGGCCGCCATGCAGGAGCGCATGGCCGGCTTGGTGGTGGACGATGCTTTGAAGGCCGACACCCATATCGGTCCGGTGGTGGATCAGGGCCAGCTCGACCAGGACCTGAAGTACATCCGCATCGGCCAGGATGAGGGCGCCAAGCTTGTGGCCGGCGGCGAACTCCTGAAGCGCGATGCGCCCGGCTTCTACCTGGCACCGGCCCTGTTCACGGGGGTGGACAACCGGATGCGGGTGGCGCGCGAGGAGATCTTCGGGCCTGTGGCCACGGTGATCCGAGCCAAGGATTATGACGAGGCGCTGGAGATTGCCAACGACACGCCGTTCGGGCTGTCCTCAGGCATCTGCACCACGAGCCTGAAATATGCCTCCCACTTCAAGCGCAATGCGGAAGCCGGCATGGTGATGGTGAACCTGCCGACCGCCGGCGTGGATTACCACGTGCCGTTCGGCGGCCGGAAGGGCTCGTCTTATGGTCCGCGTGAGCAGGGCCGCTACGCCGCCGAGTTCTATACCACGGTGAAAACCGCCTACACCTTCGACGGAAACTCGCCCTACGTGCCGAAGACCACGGCAAGCGAGTAAGCTCGCTCGTTCGAAGCGCGAAGCATTCCGGCTCCGGCATTTTCCTCAATAAAAATGCCGGAGCTCTTAACCTATGTGATGGACTGGCGCCCGAACTCCGGAGCTGTCCGGCTCAAATGGCTCTTCGGACGGCATCGGAGCACATGAAACGGGCTCCCATTAACTCTATCGACAAAACTCTGGCAGCTTTTTGCCACATCCATTGAACTTTGCCACGCGAACGCCATCATAGGCTTTCAAGAGAATTTCGCTTACACGCTCGAACTTCCACAGTATCTAACGTTGTTGCATGTCGAATCCAGGCGAGTTGCCTCTGGAGTATGAGTTGTAACTTTGTTGTCTTGGACCAGTATGCTGTAAGTTCTTCGAGCTGGTGCGCGGCACTCCGTTAATAGTAGAGAACTTGATATGGTTACTTCCCGGCGTTACCTCATTGCCTCTTCTCTTGCGCGGCTCATCCGCAAGGAACGGGGAGGCAATCGTGTCACGGAAGGCCACTTCCCCAATCAGGCCGACCGCAGCTCCTTCGTGGTCGTCGAGGGTGACAAGGGCAGCCTTGTTCTGGTTCACGCGAGCCCCAGTGGGCCAATCGAGGAACGCACCGAGGTTCCCCGGGCTCATGCCGAGGCGCTTCTCGATGTGACGCCGGGCAAGCTCGATTATCTGCTCACGCATCTGACGGTCGGCACCCGCGACATCCAGATCCTCCGCTTCGTGACGCCAGGTCCCCTGGACCTGATTTCCGTGTCCTTCGAGAGCGAGGATGAAGCCCGTGATTTCCGGCCGCTGTCCTGGTTCGGCGCGGACGTCACGACGGAAGTTCCTTATCAGAACCGCTCCATTGCACTGGAAGGCGCCCCTCAGGCACCTGACGTCCCCATGTCGAACGCCGCTCTCAACAGCCTGCTCGATGCTCTGGAGAACCGCTACGTGGCGCCCCGGGGTTACACGCCTCATGCACCCGCCCGCAATTCTGCCGAGCAGGGTGGAGCGCAGCGGAATGCCTCTCCGCCGCCACCTGCGGCTCAGGCCAATGAGAGGCCAGCGGCCCCGCAACGCGGTGTTCTGTCCAGACCCGCCGCTCCGGCGGAAGCCGACATGCATGACGACGACAACAACGATGACAACGATCTGAACCTCAACATCGAGGACAATGTCATCCGCGAGCTGGCCCGATCGCTCCGGCCCCAGCGCCGCTGATCCACTGGTTCGGCGAAAGCCCCCGATGACCATATCGGGGGCTTTTTCTTTAGCTCGGCAGCACGATGCAACTGCCTCCCGCCGCGCGGATGTCCCGGCAGAGCTGCTCCGCCGCCTGGCGTGTTTCGGCAGGCGCGCGCACGCGATAGAACGTTCTGGTTCCGCGGTAGCGCAGGCGCGTGCCGATGATCATCGGCCGCGCGTCCTTGATCAGGGACGCATAAGCTCCGCTCGCACGCTTGAAGCTTGCGAGCGCTTTTTCCTTCGAGAAATTGCCGGCAAGCTGAACGCCCCAGGGAGCGAAGGGAGCCTCGATCGTGTTGGCACGGCCGGGCACCCGCAGGGTGGCGACGATCTGCAGGCATGTTTGTGGTTCGGTGCTGGATGCCTCCTGGTCCGCGTCTTTCCTGTCCCTTGCATCGGAGGCCCATTCCTCTGCCGAACGGCCCGTGACGGCGACAACGTAGTTCTGGGTCTCCGCCGGTAATCCCCCTCGACCGGCCAGCCATGAGCCCACCCGAGCGGGGCCCCCGTTATAGGCAGCGGCGGCCAATCCCAGGTTGCCGAATTGCTCCGCAAGATGCGCGATGAACTCCGCGGCTTTTGGGATCGCCTGCTCAGGGTCGAAGGGATCGGCCAGTCCACGCTCCTTGGCCGTGCCCGGCATGAACTGCGCGATGCCCTGCGCTCCCGCCGGGCTGACCACGTTCGGGCGGAAGGAGCTTTCCTGCCAGATCAGCTTGGTAAGCAGGTCGCGCGGGATCTTTTGAGCCCGTGCGGAGCCTTCGATCAGACGGCATAGGGCCTGTTCGACTGTTTCGCCGGACGATTGAGCATTGGCGGAGACTGCGCTGCAGCAAAGAAGGACTCCGCAAAGCGCCAGCTGCAAGCGCATGAAAACCTCATCGTTGACTGGAGCCGGGTGACAACAGATCGTGCCAAGCTACAGATAGGCAATCATGCGTCCTGCCAAGAGCGTGACGATCCAGGCGAGGAGCGACACGAGAGCATAGGTGCGGGCTTCCGGGGGGAGGAAGCCGGCGTGCAGGGCCGCTCCGAAGCGGGCATGAAACAGCGCGACATTGACGAGCCCCAGCGCAATGAATGCGAGCTTTACATAGAAGGCAGGATTGGTCCCGAGCGCGCGGGCTTCCACGGCGAGGAGAAGCAGGCCCGTCGGGATCTGCAGCGCGAGACCCGCAGCCGCGAGGGGAATGGCATAGCGCCCCACCTGCCAGGCATGTTTGCCATGTTCGGCCAGCACCTTCAGGTCGAAGACGGCGATGCCGCCGACCACGAAGGCGGCGCCGAGCACATGCAGCAGGTTCGCGGCCGTATAAAGCCATGCGGAGTGGCGCCCTGCATGGCCGAGCCAGGAGCCTTCCAGAGCCGCAAGCAGGTCCAGATACATAAGGTGCTAGCGCAGTTCGTAGGTCGTGCCGCCCACGATGATGCGCTCGGCCCTCATTTCGGTTTCCGTGCGGGTGGAGGGGTAGCCTTCGAGCCTGACCGAGGTTCCAGGCTTGAGCATGTCCGGATTCAGTCCTCTCGCGCTCATGCGGAAGGGCGGCGCCAGCACCGCGTCCCAGTTCTTGTTCTCATGGGTCACCACCACCGTTACATGGGGGTTCTCCCAATTGGCCCGTTGGATATTGCTCGTGACCGAAACGAGCCGGCCCGCGTCGTAGCTCCCCCAGCCATGATGCGCGACGGCGATGCTGCCTGTCAGAAGAGCACCTGAGAAGAACAATCCGAACAGAGGGTATTTCATGATCGTGGCCTCCTGCATCCCCGACAGCGCGTCCCATGCCAGAGTTGATTGTAGGGCATCTGCCGTCAAGGTGCCGGTGCAGAAGGGCGAAGTCCGATCATGGGATCGTGAAGGGAGGGGCACGACTCGCTCCTCCGCCGAAGCCCGATTATGCTTCGCCCTCGCGAATCATCACAGCTTGAGTTCAGTCATGCCCTCGATCCTGAAAGACCTCTGGAACCGTTTTGCAGGCGGAGGCGGCGCGAGCGACCGCCAGGAGCCTGCTGCCGAGGCCGTCGAGTACAAGGGCTTCCGCATTCGTCCGGCGCCATACTCGGCCAAGGGTGGATACCAGACGGCGGGGATCATCGAGAAGGATTCGGAGACCGGCGTGAGGGAGCACCGGTTCGTGCGCGCCGAGACGCACCCGAGCAAGGATGACGCCAGCGCCTTCGCGATCACCAAGGGCAAGCAGATCATCGACGAGCAGGGTGACCGGATTTTCGGCTGAGTCATAAAGATCAGCGAGCTTCGAACTTTTTCGGCGCGCCACCTGCATCTGTGGCGAAACCAATGCCGATGCTGGATGTTGCCTCCGCGACCATGCGGCAGCGCACCCTGGAATGTTTAATCAGATATTCTGATCGAGCCTCATAGAAATTTCGATTGGTATTGATCACTGCGGGCCTTTTAAGGTCCCTTGGGGGCGCATCGCAATCAACCATTCACCCAAGGGAGAGAGCCATGGATAAAAGCCCCAAAGCACCGTCGGGAACGCCGGATCAGGTCCTGACGAACCGGCAGGGCCATCCGATCGCCAACAACCAGTCCCAGCGCACCGTTGGAAGCCGCGGTCCGGCCACGCTGGAGAACTATCAGTTCCTTGAGAAGATCACCCATTTCGACCGTGAGCGGATCCCTGAGCGTGTTGTCCATGCCCGCGGTTTCGTCTGCTACGGCGAACTGGAGGTCACCGGAAAGATCGGTGACGAGCCCGCCTCCAAGTACACCCGGGCCAAGCTGTTCCAGGAGGCCGGCAAGAAGACGCCGCTCGCCATCCGCTTCTCCACCGTGATCGGCGGCCGCGACTCCTCCGAGACCGCCCGCGACCCGCGCGGTTTTGCCGTGAAGTTTTACACCGAGGACGGAAACTGGGACCTGGTCGGCAACAACCTGGCCGTTTTCTTCATTCGCGATGCCATCAAGTTTCCGGATGTCATCCACTCCCTGAAGCCCGACCCGATCACGTTCCGCCAAGAGCCGAACCGGATCTTCGACTTCATGAGCCAGACCCCGGAATCCATGCACATGCTGACGCATCTGTTCAGCCCGCGCGGCATTCCGGCGAGCTACCGGCACATGGAGGGCTTCGGGGTCAACACCTACAAGATGGTCAATGCCCAGGGCGACACCGTGCTGGTGAAGTACCATTTCCACCCGCGCTGCGGCCTGGCGAGCCTGACAGCAGAGGAAGCCGCCAAGGTGCAGGGCCAGGATCTCGGCTCCGCCTCCAAGGATCTCTATGAGGCGATCGAGCGGGGCGAGCACCCACAATGGGACATGTACGTCCAGATCATGGAGGATCACGACCATCCCGAGCTGGACTGGGATCCGCTCGACGACACCAAGATCTGGCCCGAAAAGGATTTCCCGCTGCGCCACGTGGGTGTGATGACGCTCAACCGCAACGTCCAAGATCACTTCAACGAGAACGAGCAGATCGCCATGGGCACCGGCGTGCTCGTGGACGGGCTCGACTTCTCGGACGACAAGATGCTGGTGGGGCGGACCTTCTCCTATTCCGACACCCAGCGCTACCGCGTCGGCACCAACTACCTGCAGCTGCCGGTGAACCAGGCCAAGAACGCCAAGGTGTCCACCAACCTGAACGGCGGGCAGATGTCCTACCGCCGCGATCTGGCGCCGGGGCAGAACCCGCATGTGAACTACGAGCCTTCAATCCACAATGGGCTGCATGAATCCCCTCGCGAGGAGCCGAACAATGCGCCCGAAATCCGCGGACGCCTGACCCGCAGCGTCCTTGAGCGGCGCAACGATTATGTCCAGGCGCGGGGCCGCTACTGCACCATGATGGGCTGGGAGCGTGACGACCTCGTCCTCAACCTGGGCACGCTGCTCGGCCAGTGCGAGCGCGACGTGCAGGAGCGGATGGTCTGGCACCTCCTGCTGGTTCACGACGATTACGGAAACCGGGTCGGACAGATGCTCGGCATCACGGCCGACGATGTCCGCAATCTCCAGCCGCTGCCGAAGCAGGTGCTGACGGACGAGGACAAGCGCCGTCTCGAGAAGCTGGGCAAGAACGGCGACACAATCGACCCGACGGTCTGGGGCCAGTGGACGAGTTCCGTGAAGAACTACAAGGCCTCGGCTGAGGAAGTCCTAAGTGGCATGCGCGATGTTCCGACAGAGCCCGCCACGAGAGAGGCTGCCGAGTAGTCATCACGAACATCTAACATGGAATGGGTCAGGCTTCCTGGCCCATTCTTTTTTGGGGCTCTACGGTTCTGCGGCCCTGCCGGCTGCCCCGGTTCTCGGCATAGGCTTTGGTGAACTCCGCCCCGAACAGCAGAATCAGGGATGAATAATAAATCCACAGCAGGATCGTGATGATCGAGGCGGCGGCTCCGTAGCTCGAGGCCACGTTGCTCTTGCCGAGATAATAGCCGATCAGAAACTTGCCGAGAGTGAACAGGAGGGCGGTCACGAGGGATCCGGTCCAGACGTCGCTCCATTGGAGATCGACGGACGGCAGCAGCTTGAAGATCATGGCGAACAGCAATGTGGCGACGGAGAAGGCGACAAGGCTGTTGAGGAACCGGAGGATGATCGTCGCGCCTGAGAAGTTCGCCTCAAGATACGACCCGACGGCCGTGAGGCCCGTATCGATGACCAAGGAGACGAGAAGCAGGAAACCGATGCCCAGCACCAGTGCGAGGCTGATCAGCCTGGTACGGATGAAGCTCATGACGCCATAGCTCGCCGGCGGTTTCGCCTTCCAGATAATGTTGAGGTTATCCTGGAGCTCGACCACGGCTCCGGTCACCAGGAGCAGAAAGGTGAAGATCCCGATCGTCATGCCGATGATGCCGGAGCCGACATTGCTGGCGCTGGCGATCATCGCCTCAAGGGCCGAGGCCTCGTTGTTGCCGATCATGCCGCCGAGTTCCGCCACGATGGCGCCTTGTGCCGCTTCCCGTCCGAAAGCGAGGCCAGCGACCGCAATGGCGGCAAGCAGCATCGGGGCCAGCGAAAAGACCGTGAAGAACGCGATGGAGGCGCCAAGGCTCATGGCGCGGTCGTTCCACCAACCTGCGAATGCCACCTTCAAGAGCTGCCATGTTTCGGAAAGCATGCAAGAACCGATCCCGCCGGACGGATCGGTCCGGCCCCGCAAGTGTGTTGCCTTGGCGTTTAACTGGCCGGCACTTCCTCTTGTTCCTGCAAAGGTTCAGGACCGCCCGATCGGTTCACGTGATCGTGGAGGCGGCGGCCATAGCGGTCGGCAGCCCGGCGCAGGCGGATGGCCTCCGGCCCTTCTCCCAATGCTCCCGCGGCCATGAGGTGGGCACCCAGCTGGAAAGCCAGATAGCAGGGAAGCATGAAGGCGAGCAGGGTCTGATCGATCGAACGGCCGCTCTCCTGTCCGATGATCTGGCAGAGCCGCGCGGTTTCGGCTTCTGAAAGGTCCAGCTCGACCACCGCGCCTGAAACGTCCCAGCTCACATCCTGGTGGCCGACGAGATCATGGGTAGCGCTGTGATCGAGGGCGTCCGTCTTGATAAGCCTGTCGCCTGAAACGAGCCATTCCCAGGCATGCAGACGATTGTCGGTACAGACCCGGTGTACCTTGCTCTCAAGGTTGCTCGGGTCTGCCAGCAATTGCTCCAGGGCCGCAGCTGCGAGGTCTCCGAGAACTTGGCCCGTGTTGTAGATCGCCATCTGGCGCAGCGCGTCGAGGGAGGCTCCCTGATGCTGCATTGCCGGGAAGCGCTGAGTGCGGAATCCCAGATAGGCGCCAACCTGATCGACGAGGTTCTTACGGCTGATGGGAGCCTGATCAAAGCTATCCAGCCCCTCGTGCCAACGCTCCACAAGGAAACCGTGGTGGCAGCCGGCTGGTTCGGGCGTGAAACCTGCCTCATGAAGCTTGCGGGCCATCTGGAGTTTTCGAGCGCCGATCTCACCCAGGCCCGCAAATTTGACCAGCCATGCTGTGCCGTTCGCCCGCGCGAGGAACTTGCGCCGCTCCTGCTGGATGTTGGCCGGCGGCCACGAGCCTTCGTCCGGGTAGCGCCGGGGCCGCCAAGCACCGCCCGAGATCTCCTCCAGAGGGCGATCCAACGGGCCGAGGAGGTCTTCCACCCAGCTCTCAAGCCGGTGAGCAGGCGCGCCGCGCAGCAGGAGGTCGTCCATGGTGACGAGGTGGCGCGGAGCGGTGCTCCACCGCGCCCGATGCCTGTCGCTGGCCTGCGGACCGAGCGCGCCGCCATGGCTCGGGAAGAAGTGGATCCGATCCCGCGAGATTCCGGCTTCCTCCAGCCAGTCGGCCACCGCTCCGAAGGAGCTTCCCGACAGGCCTGGACCCTCGTCGACGATCGCGAAGGTTTTTCGGCCCTCAGATGCAAGGCTCTTCGTCAGGTCCGGATCGACTCTCACTTCCCGTCCGAACGGGTGGCCGACGGGGCGCAGGGTGATGGGAGCGGGAGCATCCAGTTCTGCCGCCACGAGGGCGCTGAGGCCTGCTCCGATGCTGCGGATGCCGATGACCTGGGTGTCCGGACCCAGGCCTGAAGCTCTGGCCGCTTCGAGGTAGCTTTCCGGGTATAGGGCATAGAAGGCATAGCCTTCCGCCTGCTTGGTCCGAATGGTGCGCGACGGATCGAACCCGTGCAGCTTCTCGAAAAAAGCCCGGGGCAGCGGTGAAAGCGTCTCGAAGCTGCTGCGCCAGGATTCCTTGACGGCTCGGGCGAAGATGGAAAGGCATTCCATCCCCGTCTCATGGTCCCTGGTGCCGGCGTCGAATCCGCGCTCGTGAAACTCCGCATCGATGACGCCCTGCACGAGTTCGCTCGCGCTGATGAAACCGGTGACGAGAACTCCATGCCGCCCGATGCCGGGCGGCATGGAAAGAGCTTCGGTCAGGAGCAGTGCAATGGCTGCCTGCTTGGCTCCAACCGTCTCGACCCTCTCGATATCGCCGTAGACCAGCATCGAGGCTGCCGGGCTTTAAGCGGCAGCCTCCTGCTTCAGCGAGGCCATGTCGATCACGAAGCGGTATTTCACGTCGCTCTTGAGCATCCGCTCATAGGCCTCGTTGATCTGCTGGATCGGGATGATCTCGATCTCGGCCGTGATCCCGTGCTGGGCGCAGAAATCGAGCATTTCCTGCGTCTCCGCGATGCCGCCGATCAGGGAGCCGGCGAGCTGGCGCCGCTTCATGATCAGGTTGAAGACCGTGGTAGCCGGATGCGGTTCGGCGGGTGCGCCCACGAGCACCATGGCGCCGTCGCGGGCGAGCAGGACGAGGTAGCTGTCGAGGTCGTGCGGGGCAGCGACAGTGTCGAGGATGAAGTCGAAGCTGTTGCGGTGCGCCTTCATGGCCTCCCGGTCCTTGGAGACGACCACTTCGTGGGCCCCCAGCGCCAGGGCATCCTCGCGCTTGTTGGGAGACGTGGTGAAGAGTACCACATGGGCGCCCATGGCCCGGGCGAGCTTCACGGCCATGTGACCCAGGCCGCCGAGGCCCACGACCCCCACCTTCTGGCCGGGCTGAACGCGCCAGCGGCGCAGGGGCGAGAAGGTGGTGATGCCGGCGCACAGGAGAGGTGCCGCAGCCGCCGGATCGAGGCCGTCCGGCACCCGCAGGACGAAGCTCTCATCGACCACGATGGTGTCCGAGTAGCCGCCATAGGTATTGGCGCCGGTGCCCTGCTCCGGGCCGTTGTAGGTCCCGGTGAATCCGACCTCGCAGTATTGCTCCAACCCCTCGCGGCACGAGACGCAGGTGCGGCAGGAATCGACCATGCAGCCGACCCCGACAACATCGCCCGCCTTGAACTTCTGCACGCCCTGGCCAACGCGACTGACGCGCCCGACGATCTCATGGCCTGGCAGAGAGGGGTAGAGCGTGCCGCCCCATTCGCCCCGCACCGTGTGCAGGTCGGAATGGCAGACGCCGCAATAGAGAATGTCGATCTGAACGTCGCGCTCACCCGGTTCCCGGCGCTCGAAGCGGAAGGGGGAAAGCGGTGTGCTCGCATCCTGGGCGGCGTAGCCGAAAGCTTTGATCACAGGAAAGTTCTCCGGATGGAGCGAGCTGAAGGGGTAAGCCCGCTGGGTACTCAAGCGCTACAGACGATAGGTTTGATCGACCCCCCGTCAATGGAGGCGAGCGGAGTTTGTTCAATCTGGAGCCGGGCTTTTGCTGCATTGCAGCGGATCCAGCCTTTTCCACATGGTCACGGGCAATTGAATCGCCTGTGGCTGGCTTCTTCGCCGGCTCTCTCCACATCTTAGATAAGAGCTTGCTCTTGCTTGAGGAAAAGTCACTTCATGGTTCTACGGGTGGCAATGCGGCACACCGAAATAGGCTGCTGGTGAGAAACTTTAACTTGCCGTTGCGCCCGCAATCCGCGACGCTGGTTGTCAGGGCGGGCATACTTCCAAGTCGCACAGACGGACCCGAGAAAAGCCCGATCTGCTGCGACCTGTTCATCAGCCGCCACAACGAAAGGGCTATGCCGCACCATTTGGCCGCATCACAGTATCGCATGGTCTGGGCAACCTTAGCGGTGCACAATCGTTGTCTCTGAGAGGGATTGGATTTCGGTGGCGCCATGCTTCATTCCGACGACCTGTTCTCGAGTTTCTTGAAGGCCTATGAGACCCGCCGCGAGGCGGAGATGTCCCTGGCGGAATACCTGGAAGGGTGCCGCACCGATCCCATGATGTATGCAAGCGCTCCAGAGCGCATCCTGGCGGCGATCGGCGAGCCTCAGCTCGTCGATACCTCGAAGGACGCGCGGCTCGGCCGCATCTTCATGAATCGCACCATCCGGGTCTATCCGGCCTTTTCCGAATTCTACGGCATGGAAGAGACGATCGAGATGATCGTCAGCTTCTTCCGTCACGCGGCCCAGGGCCTTGAGGAGCGCAAGCAGATCCTCTACCTGCTGGGTCCCGTCGGCGGCGGCAAATCCTCCTTGGCCGAGCGTCTGAAGGCCCTGATGGAGGTCAATCCCATCTATGTCTTGAAGGCGGGCGACGAGATCAGCCCGGTCTTCGAGAGCCCGCTTGCGCTGTTCGATCCGGAGCAGATGGGTTCCGCTCTGGAGGAGCGCTACGGCATCCCCCGCAGGCGCCTGACCAACCTGCTCAGCCCCTGGGCGATCAAGCGCCTCGACGAGTTCAAGGGCGACATTTCCAAGTTCCGGGTGGTCAAGATCAACCCGTCCCGGATGCGGCAGATCGGTGTTGCCAAGACGGAGCCCGGCGACGAGAACAACCAGGACATCTCGTCCCTCGTCGGCAAGGTCGACATCCGCAAGCTTGAGACGCTCTCCCAGAACGATCCCGACGCCTACAGCTATTCCGGCGGCCTCAATCGGGCGAACCAGGGCATCCTCGAGTTCGTCGAGATGTTCAAGGCCCCGATTAAGATGCTCCATCCCCTGCTCACGGCCACGCAGGAGGGGAATTATGTCGGCACGGAGAATATCGGCTCCATTCCGTTCACCGGCATCATCCTGGCCCACTCGAACGAGGCGGAATGGCAGACTTTCCGCACCAACAAGAACAACGAGGCGTTTATCGACCGCATCTACGTGATCAAGGTGCCCTATTGCCTGCGGGTCACGGAGGAGCAGAAGATCTACGAGAAGCTGATCCGCGGTTCGGAACTGGCAGGTGCGCCCTGCGCCCCGGCCACCCTGGAGATGCTGGCTCGGTTCTCCGTGCTGTCACGCCTTCGGGCGCATGAGAATTCCAATTTCTATTCGAAGATGCGGGTCTATGACGGCGAGAGCCTGCGCGAAGTCGATCCGCGTGCCCGCAGCCTGCAGGAATACAAGGACACGGCCGGTGTCGATGAGGGCATGGACGGGATCTCGACCCGCTTCGCGTTCAAGGTCCTATCCGCCACCTTCAACCACGACACGATCGAGGTGGCGGCCGATCCGGTGCACCTGATGTATGTGCTCGAACAGTCGCTCCGGCGGGAGCAGCTGCCGCAGGACGTGGAGCGACGCTATCTCGAGTTCATCAAGGCGGAGCTTGCCCCGCGCTATGCCGACTTCATCGGTCACGAGATCCAGAAGGCGTATCTGGAATCCTACCACGATTACGGTCAGAACCTGTTCGACCGCTACGTGTCCTATGCGGATGCATGGATCGAAGACCAGGACTTCAAGGATCCCGATACGGGCCAGCTTCTCAACCGGGAGCTCCTGAACCAGGAGCTGACCAAGATCGAGAAGCCGGCGGGCATCGCCAATCCGAAGGATTTCCGCAACGAGGTGGTAAAGTTCTCGCTGCGAGCGCGGGCCGGCAACAACGGCCGTAACCCATCCTGGACGAGTTATGAGAAGATCCGCGACGTGATCGAACGCCGGATGTTCTCCCAGGTGGAAGAACTCCTGCCCGTGATCAGTTTCGGGTCCAAGAAGGACAGCGAGACGGAAAAGAAGCACGGGGAGTTCGTGCAGCGGATGATGGAGCGTGGCTACACCGAGCGCCAGGTCCGGCGCCTCGTGGAGTGGTACATGCGGGTGAAGCAGGCGGGCTGACAGAAAACGGAGGCAGATCAGGCGTTCCTATGTACATCATCGACCGGCGCCTCAACCCAGGAGGCAAGAGTCTGGCGAACCGCCAACGCTTCCTTCGCCGCGCCAAGGCGCAGATTCAGAGGGCCGTGCGCCAGACCGCGGGAGACCGGGACATCACCGATCTCGAACGGGGAGGGGAAGTCACGATCCCAGCCGATGGTGTTCGCGAGCCCAGCTTCCGGCGCTCGGGCGAGGGGGGCGTGCACGATCACATCCTGCCCGGCAACAAGCGCTTCATCGAAGGCGATACGATCGACCGCCCGCCCGGGGGCGGCGGCGGCAGCTCGGCCGGCGGCGACAATGGCGAGGGTGAGGACGATTTCCGTTTCGCCCTGACCCGAGACGAATTTCTCGACCTGTTTCTCGACGATCTGGAACTGCCTGACCTCGCCAAGAGGCGGGTTGCAACGGTCGAGACGCAAGGGTTGCGGCGGGCCGGCTACACGGTCACGGGCTCCCCGGTGAACCTGGCCCTGCTGCGCTCCATGCGGAACGCCCTGTCGCGCCGCATTGCCATGCGGCGCCCCAAGCCCGAAGAGCTGCTGCGCCTCGAAGAGGAGATTGACCGGCTTGAGAAGCAGGAAGGCCCGTCCGATCATCTCACCGCGCTGCGGCAGGAGCTTGAGCAGCTGAGGCTGCGCACCAAGCGCTTCCCCTATATCGACCCGCTCGATCTGCGCTACCGCCGCTTCGAGCCGGTCTCGCGGCCGGTTGCCCAGGCGGTAATGTTCTGCCTCATGGATGTGTCGGGCTCCATGACGGAGCACATGAAGGATCTCGCCAAACGGTTCTACATGCTGCTCTACATCTTCCTGACGCGCCGCTACAAGCACGTGGAGATCGTCTTCATCCGGCACACCCACGAGGCGAAGGAGGTGGACGAGGAGACCTTCTTCAACAGCCCCGAGACCGGTGGCACGGTGGTATCCTCGGCGCTGCGCGAGATGCAGCGGATCGTGGAGGAGCGCTATTCTCCCGACAGCTGGAACATCTATGCGGCCCAGGCCTCCGACGGCGACAACTCCCCCAACGACGGCAGCACCAGCGCGGCCCTGCTGCGAGACGTGATCCTGCCCGTCTGCCAGTACTATGCCTATCTGGAGGTCGGCAGCGACAGTGACCGGATGCAGACCGGGTTCATCAACCACAAAACCTCCCTGTGGCAAACCTACGAGACGCTGCAGGAACAGGGCGCCCACCTCGCCATGCGCAAGGTCAACCACCGCCGCGAGATCTATCCCGTTTTCCGCGAACTCTTCCGCCGACGCGACGCGGAGGCAGGAGCCAGGGTGCCATGAGCTTGTTGGAGCGCGACAATCTTCTGTTCCAGGGCGCCGACTGGGACTTCAGCCTGATCCAGCGCATCCATGATGCGATTGAAACAATCGGCGTCGGAGAAATGGGGCTCGACGTCTACCCGAACCAGATCGAGGTCATCACCGCCGAGCAGATGCTCGACGCCTATGCGTCCATCGGCATGCCCCTGTTCTACAAGCACTGGTCCTTCGGTAAGCGCTTTGCGCTCCATGAGGCGAGCTACCGCCAGGGCTTCATGGGCCTGGCCTATGAGATCGTGATCAATTCGAATCCGTGCATCTCCTACATCATGGAGGAGAACTCGGCCACGATGCAGACGCTCGTGATCGCCCATGCGGCTTTCGGGCACAACCACTTCTTCAAGAACAACTATCTCTTCCAGGAATGGACGGACGCCGACGGAATTCTGGATTATCTCGAATTCGCGAAGGGCTACATCACCCGCTGCGAGGAGCGTTACGGCCATGCCGCCGTGGAGCGGGTGCTCGATGCCGCCCATGCGCTGATGTCCCATGGCGTCCACCGCTATCCGCGTAAAAAACGCCCTGATCTGCGCTCCGAGGAGCGGCGGGAAAAGGAGCGGCATCTTCATCTGGAGCAGACCTTCAACGACCTCTGGCGCACGGTGCCCACGAAGGGAGCTGCCGCAAAACCGCAACTGAGCGACGAGCGCCGCCGCGCCCTCCTGGAGCTGCCGCAGGAAAATCTCCTGTACTTCCTCGAGAAGTCCGCCCCGCGTCTTCAGCCCTGGCAGCGGGAGATCCTGCGTATCGTCCGCCAGATCGCGCAGTATTTCTACCCGCAGCGGCAGACCAAGGTGATGAACGAGGGCTGCGCCACCTACTGTCATTATCGCATCATGACCCGCCTGCACGAGACAGGACAGATCAGCGACGGAGCCTTCCTCGAATTCCTGCAGTCGCACACAAACGTGACGCGCCAGCCGGAATATGACGACCCGCATTACGGCGGCATCAACCCTTATGCCCTCGGTTTCGGCATGATGCAGGACATCGAGCGCATCTGCACCAAGCCCACGACCGAGGACCAGGAGTGGTTCCCCGAGATCGCCGGCAGCGGCGACGCCATGGCGGTCCTGCGCGATGTGTGGGCGAACTACCGGGACGAGAGCTTCATTTCGCAATACCTGAGCCCCCAGCTGATGCGGCAGTGGCGTATGTTCCACCTAGTGGACGACCCAGACCAGCCGGAGCTCAGAATCGAGGCCATTCATGACGAGCGGGGGTATCGTCGGCTGCGCCGCTCCCTGTCGCGCCACTACGATGTCGGCTGGAGCGATCCCGACATTCAGGTGATCGACGTCGACCTCGCTGGCGACCGGCGCCTGATCCTCCATCATCATGTCTTGAATCGCACCCTCCTCCACAAGGACGATGCGCAGCGGGTCTTGCAGATGGTGGCCAATCTCTGGGGCTATGCGGTCGTGCTCAAGGAGGTCGAGCCCGCCACCGGCGCCATCTTCCAGGAGCATGTGGCGCATCCGCACGAAACTCTCTTCTGACCGCCTGCTTTGACGCAAAAAAGCCTGGGATGCACGGGATCATAGGTTTCCCTGGGCTCGGCCCGGATTACGGGTCGGCTCCCTTGCAGGAGAATACCTATGGAACACAAGCCTGTAGAGAAGCTGCGTAGCGTCGCTGAGGTGCATGAGTTCAACCAAGGTTTCCTGTCCCGTCGCGAACGCCTTGAACGTTGGGCGGAAGTGCTGGAGCGCCAGCCGAAGCGGCGCCTGAGGTCTCTGGGAGAGATCGAGTTCGTTCCGAAAGACAAGCGGCCGCAATTGCGGTCGGACGAGTCGCCGATCACGGTTGCCTTCGAGGACCCGATCCTGCGGGCCGCGGGTTTGAAGGGGGACACCCTCGGAGACGCCATGGAATTCTTCGAGCTGTCTGAAGGAGCCTCTCACCGCCTGCTCTGCTCGTGCATGAACGGCTGGAGCATGGAGGCGGGAACGACGGCCCGGAAGGTGCATCGTATCGCGAACCCTGATCATCGGCTCACGTTATTGACGGCAGCCGGGTTGCTCACCGCAGCACCTGCTGTGTTCTATCTGCTGAGCTGAAGAAGCCTGCAGCTTCGAGCCCTCCCGGAACGAGAGGGCTCGATGGCTGGCCGAAATAGGGGCAACAAGAATGACGAATGAGCCGGCGCGTCGGATCGGGCTGCCATGGTACCGGCGTGAGGATTACCAGCGCATCCGCGAGATGATGGCCGACCGGCACAATCTGGCACCCACCTATGAGAGCTGGCTTGCGGCGGCCGAAAACAACGAAACTGTCGGCCGGGAGGCTGGCCTTCACGTCAGTCGCATCCTGATCGAGCCTGAGGCTTTTGCCCGCTGGTGCGCTGAGAAAAACGTGGAGCCCGACAGCGCGGCGCGCAGGGATTATGTGGCGGAGAAGAACTCCGAAAACGCCTCTTGAGTGGTGGCATACAGCCAAGCCTTGAAGTCTCCTCCCCGGTTCCTAGTTGCTCGGACAACATGGTGGAGGACCACACTTGCTGAACGAAAACGGCACGAGCAGCGATATTTCCACTCTTGCTCATAAGAACGAGGAAGCCGCAGCGCTTCAGGCCATGCGGGCTGCTGTCCTCACAGGACCTGGTCAGATCGAGGTGCGCGAGGTGACGCGCCCGGAGCCCGGCCCCGGTCAGGTGCGCCTGCGCCTGGAGGGGTGTGGTGTCTGCGCTTCGAACCTCACCCCTTGGGCCGGGCCCGAATGGATGCAGTACCCAACTGAGCCGGGTGCGCTTGGGCACGAGGCCTGGGGCTACGTGGATGCCGTTGGCGAGGGTGTCGAGGGTCTATCGATCGGCGACCGCGTCGCGGCGCTCTCCTACAAATCTTATGCCGAGTACGACATCGCCGATGCCGAGGCCGTGGTGCCGCTGCCGGAAGCGCTTGCAGGGCAGCCTTTCCCCGGCGAGCCCCTCGGCTGCGCCGTGAACATCTTCCGCCGCAGCGAGATCGAAGCCGGGCAGACGATTGCAATCATCGGCATCGGCTTTCTCGGCGCGATTCTGACGAAGCTGACGACGGACGCCGGCGCACGCGTGATCGCGATTTCGCGCCGACCCTTCTCGCTCGACCTCGCCCGCCGCATGGGTGCGGCCGAGACGATCCCGATGGAAGATCACCAGGCGATCATCGAGACGGTGAAGGACCTGACGGGCGGGGTATTCTGCGACCGTGTGATCGAGGCCGTCGGCAAGCAATGGCCGCTGGACCTCGCCGGTGAACTCACGCGTGAGCGCGGCAAGCTGATCGTCGCTGGATACCATCAGGATGGACCACGCCAAGTCAACATGTGGCTGTGGAACTGGCGCGGCATCGACGTGATCAACGCCCACGAGCGCGACCCGAAGATCTACATGCAGGGTCTTCGCGAAGCGGTGGATGCCATCGCAACGGGCAGGCTCGATCCGAGCTCCCTCTACACCCACACCTATCCCCTGGACCGGCTGGACGAGGCGCTCAACGCCACACGTGACAGGCCGGATGGGTTCCTCAAAGCTCTGGTAACCTACTGATGGCGCAACAGGCTCTTCGCAAGGAACAATCCGAAACCTCTCTTGCCCGTCCCCGGCTCGGCTTTCTCGGGGTCGGCTGGATCGGTCGGCACCGCATGCAGGCGATCCTCGGCACGGGGTCGGTCGATGTAGCCGCCATCGCCGATCCGTCGCCGGAAATGGCCTTAGAGGCAGGCAAGCTGGCGCCCGTTGCGAAGCTGGTCTCGACCCTCGACGACATCCTGAATACGGGTGTTGACGGCGTGGTGATCGCAACGCCCAGTGCCATGCATGCAGAGCAGTCGATCCGGGCCCTGGAGCGCGGTGTCGCAGTGTTCTGCCAGAAGCCGCTTGGGCGAACGACCGCGGAGGTGCAGGCGGTGGTCGATGCCGCCCGCAAGGCCGACCGGCTGCTCTGCGTCGACCTCTCCTATCGCTTCACGGAAGGCATGCGGCGCATTCGCGACATCATCGACTCGGGAGAACTAGGACACATCTATGCCGTGGACCTGGTGTTCCACAACGCCTATGGCCCGGATAAGCCTTGGTTCTACGATCCGGCGCTCTCCGGCGGCGGCTGCGTGATGGATCTCGGCGTTCACCTCGTCGATCTGGCGTTGTGGAGCCTGAACAACCCCGGCATTGCCGATGTCACGGGCAAGCTCTTCGCCGGCGGTGCGCCGCTGAAGGACACCAGTGCTCAGGTCGAGGATTATGCGGTTGCGACCGTGGAACTGGAGACCGGCGCCGTGGTGCAGCTCGCCTGCTCCTGGCGGCTCCAGGCCGGCTGCGATGCGGTGATCTCCGCCACGTTCTATGGCACACAGGGCGGCGTGTCGTTGCGCAACGTGAACGGATCCTTCTACGATTTCACCGCGGAGCGCTACTGGGGCACATCCCGGGAGACGCTGACGACAGCTCCCGATGAGTGGGGCGGACGCGCCGCAGCCGATTGGGCCGCGCGGTTGGCGGCGGGCGAGCGGTTCGACCCTGCGGCGGATCACTTGATCGATGTCGCGCGCGTGCTGGACCGAATCTACGGACGATAAGGACCGGCTTTCACAGAGCTGAAATTGAAAGAGGCGGCTGAACCGGGTTCAGCCGCCTCTTTCATGAGCCGCTCAACGATCAGGTTCAGAGCACTTCCAGAACCTTGCCGGCCGGTGCTGACTGACTAGCAGGTGCATAGCGGCGGATCATGGTGGCGCAGAACTCCGCGAACTCCTCCTTCACCTGGGGTGCACTTGTGTGATGCGGCGCGATCCCGCGATGTTCCGGCGTGAAGCAGAAGGTCACCGTCACGTCGAAGTCGGCGAGCGCTTCCATCTGACGGTCGAACCAGTCCATGGCGTTGGGGCGGAAGCTGTCGGCCCAGGACAGGCCCGTGCGCAGATACTTCACGCCCAGGCGTTTCATCCAGGTGACTGCGTCATCCAGACGATGATCCTCGAAGTGGAACCACTGGCACAGGCCCATCTGGGAGGCGTATTTCGCATATTCCTCGAGAGCCGGCTTGGGTGTGCCGTCCTCGCGCAGCAGGCCCATGTAAAAGTGACGGTAGTAGGAGGACCCTTCCGCTTCCCGGTGCCGCGTGGTTGCCTCCCAGGCGCGGGGCAGGTCGTAGAGGCTGTACCAGTGGATCTTCGGCACCTTGCCGATGAGAAGCTCCGCGGTTCGGTTAAGGCCCCAGACCTGCACTTCCTCGGCGCCGAAGGTCGAGATGCCCACCTCGCTGACCCAGATGGGCTTGTCCGTCACAGCACGAATCTCATCGATCTTCGCCGGCCACTCGTGGATCTGCCACAGGTTCCAGTCTAGAGGGAAACCATGGACGGCCACAACGTCGAGATGCTCCATGGCGCCATGGCTCTCCAGCTTCTTGATGAAGCCTGGATCGATGGGCGAGATGCCGCCGAGCACCCGGGGCAGGTTGGGGTTCTCGGCCTTAATCGCCTGACCGGCGGCAATCACCATCTCGGAAAAGAGCTTCCAATCCGGATCGATCTCCGGATCCCAGTGGGACTTGTTGTTCGGCTCATTCCAGATCATTGCAGCTTCGATCATGCGGTTCTCCCTTGGGCCGGGTAGACGGCGCCCGCGCCGGGCGGGGCATCAACACGGCGACAGATGTAAACTTCGGTTTCCGGGTGCTGGACGATCTCGAATCCGGCGCTGCGGAGCATGGCTTCCACGCAGGCCGAGTTCGGCGCCCACCAGTTGGTCGGGTCATCGGCATAACGATGCTCGATGAAGTGCATCTTCGGGTAGCGCGGATCGTCGAAATGGTCCGTCTGCCAGAAGCTGTAGTTTTCCTCGACCGGCATGGTCTCTGACGAGCCACGCTGCATCGATTGGAACACGAGGAGGTCCTTGGCCACGTGCTCGTGAATGAGGTCGAGGGCGAGAAGAGGATGGCGCAGGTGGTAGAGAACGCCCATGAAAAGGACGACGTCGAACTTCTCGCCAAGCTGCCCGAGGTCATAGACCGAAAGCTTTCGGAACTCGATGTCGTAACCCATCGTCTGGGCGGCGAAGCGGGCCTGAGCAAGATAGGCATCGTCGAAATCGACGCCCAGCACGCGCTCGGCTCCGCGCTTCTTCATCTCCATGGAGTAGAAGCCGCCGTTGCAGCCGATGTCGAGCACGCTCTTGCCGGTGAGGTCCTGCGGGATCGCGTCCGAAAATTGCTGCCACTTCACGGCAGGGTAGTTGCCGAGAAAGTGATCGGGCGCGGTCCAGACGCCCCCTTTCAGCTCGATGTTGTGAAACCAGGGGCCGAGCGCTTCGGCTTTGCGGCGGATTTCTTCCGGGGGCATCGGATCGATTGCGTTCATCGTGGAGTCTACTCCCTGTTCAAATCATGGAGGCCGCGCGGCAGCCGGCCGGCAGGCCAGCCCAGGGCCACCCGCGCGCCTGTGACGTTCTCCTGTTGGGCCGCCTCGCTCAGCAATCCGATGGCGGACCGGTAGCCGTGCAGCGTTCCGACATCGACATAGGAAACGCCGGCTTTGACGCCGATGGCCTCGCCCCCTTGGGCAAGATAGGCGTTCACCAAGGTGCCGAAATATTCATCCTCGCGATTGCGCGCGAGCCAGAGCTGGCGCAACGCTTTGAGAACATGGCCCGGCATCTTGAAGGCTCCCCAGATCCAGCGGGAGGATGCATCCTCCCGCTTCACCTGGATCTCCTGCACATGCATGGTCTCATCCAGGACGACCGCATCGAAGACCTGCGGGTTGTCGACCGGGAAGAGCAGGAACGAGAGCATTTCTTCCGGGAGTTCCGCGAGCGCCTTCTCGGGAAACCAGACCGTGTCCGGCAAGCCGACGATCACGCTCTCATCGGCCGGAATCAGGGGAGTGGCCTGGAAGATCGCATCGCACAGCCCGCTGGCCTGCGGCTGGACCACATAGGCGATCGAGGCGGTTCCGTAGCTTGCGCCGTAATACTCCATGATGTCGGATTTGCCGGGGGAGATCACGAAGCAGATCTTGTCGGCTCCGCCATGGATCATGCGCTCGACGAGGTACTCACTGACCGCACAGGGGCGCTCGACGCCGTTGTCGAGGCGGCTGCCCACCGGAAGAAGCTCCTTCGAGAAAGCCAGCGGCTGAATGCGACTGCCGATCCCTGCTGCGGGTATGATCCCCCACATGGTCAGGCCTCCATCATGGCGGCAGAGCCGCCGGTCGAGGATGCAACAGAACTGGCGTCCTCGAACAGGATCTCAAGTTCGCGGGCCCGATGCTCCGAAGTGTGATTCGCGAGCACCCGCTCGCGGCCAGCCTTGGCGATCCGCTTCAACTCCGTGTCCGTGAGATCAAGAGCGCTGACGGTATGCTCGCTCGTCTCAGTGATAAGGATTTCCTGGTTGGGCTCAAAGAAGCTGTCGAGACCTTCCCAGTTGTCCGACAAGATGGGCGTGCCGCAGGCGGCCGCCTCGAACAGGCGTCCCGAGGGGCACCAACCCATCTCCGCCATGGCCTTCCGGGTGATGTTGAGCGTCAGGCGCGAGGACGAGAAGAAGGCCGGATGCTCGGGCGGCGGCAGGTGCCGGACGAAAGAGATGTTGGGCCGCCAGGGAAAGTCGGCAGGGTACTGCGCGCCGCCGATCAGGAAGTGGTGGTTGGGACGCAAACCCGCAGGATCGATGAACAGGCGTTGCAGGGCCGCCTGTCGATCCGCCGCATAGGTGCCGAGATAGGAGAGATCCGCCCTATAGTGATATGCCGGCGGCACTGGGTGGTGCACGTCGGGATCTACATGTCCGTAAAGCGGTGCAACGCGGCGGGCTCCGAGCTCCGATTGAAGCCTGTCGAGGGCGCGACCGCCTGTGTAGCTGAGCGCCAGGTCGAAATCGCGCAGGCCCCGCGCGCCGATATAGGTGATCGGCTCCCCGGCCTCCAGGCGCGCGAAGGTGACTGGGGTGTCGAGATCATAGAACACATGGAGCGGGCGGGGCGCATCGAGCAGAAGCTCGCTCGCTGCGATGCCATCCGGGCAGTAGGATGTTGCTATAGCCACATCCGCGTCGACGAGCTCTGCCGCGGCCCGTTGGCGGATATCACCCCAATCCCGGTAGAGGACGAGATCTCCGCCAGGAATCTCGAAGAGATCCCGGTTCTCCGCATAATAGGGCACATCCTTTTCGAAGAAGACGATCCTGTGCCCGCGCCTCGCAAGCGCACGGACGAGACCTCGCCAGAGGGTCGCATGGCCATTGCCCCAGGACGAGGAGATCGTGAGCCCGAAAATGACGATCTTCATGCGGCCAGCACCTCGTTCAGACGCAATACCTTGGAGCCCCAATCGCCGGCCACGAGGGTACTGATGGAGGCGGGCTCGATGTCGAAGCGCGCATAGGCGTCGATCGGCAGGCCGAGATGGTAGAGCAGGGCAGCCTTGATGACGTCGCTGTGGCTGACGAGGATGATGGACCGATCCGAATAGCGGTGGCGCAGCTGCTCCAGGGCGCCCACGATCCTGACCTGCGCTTCAAGCATCGTCTCCCCATAGGGAGGGCGACTGTTGCCGCGCGTACTGTTCCAGGCCGACCAGCGCGGATCCTGCGCAAGAGCCTCGAAGCTCGTGCCGGACCAGGCTCCGAAGTCGATCTCGGCGATATCCTCGCAGATTTCCAGCGGCTGCCCGAGACGAGCCGCGATGGGTTCGGCAGTCTCCACTGCCCGCTCCAGAGGACTCGTGTGAATGCCGGCAATGGTCTCGTTGGAAAAATGCTCCGCTAAGCGTTCGGCCTGAGCCCTGCCCGCAGCCCCAAGGTGAACCCCGGGCATGCGCCCGCACAGGATCGTACCGACCCTGTCGTGAGCCGCATGGCGCACAAGATGGACTGTGGCGGTCACGTCCTCGTGCTCCTACTCTTCATCGCCGTCGATGAAGCGAATTGTTCTCTCGCGTGCCTCGTTGTCGGTGAACTGCTGCGGCGGCGACTTCATGAAGTAGCTGGAGGGGCCGGTCAGCGCGCCTCCGATCTTGCGGTCCATGGCGAGCTTCGCGCAGCGCACCGCATCGATCACGATACCGGCGGAATTGGGTGAATCCCAGACTTCGAGCTTCACCTCCATGTTCAGCGGCACGCCGCCGAACGTGGTGCCCTCCAGGCGGATATAGGCCCATTTGCGGTCGGTGAGCCACGGCACGTGATCGCTCGGGCCCACATGGATGTCGCTGGCGGGCAGGGGGATGTCGAGCTGGCTCGACACGGCCTGAGTCTTCGAGATCTTCTTGGATTCGAGCCGCTCCCGCTCCAGCATGTTCTGGAAATCGGTGTTGCCGCCGAAATTGAGCTGGTAGGTTCGGTCGAGCCGCACGCCGCGCTCACGGAAGAGATTGGCCAGCACGCGATGGACAATGGTGGCGCCAACCTGGCTCTTGATGTCGTCACCCACGATGGGAAGGCCGCGCTCCTCAAAGCGCCTGCGCCATTCCGGATTGGAGGCGATGAAGACCGGGATGCAGTTGACGAAGGCGCAGCCTGCCTCGAGCGCCCGCTCGGCATACCATTCCGTTGCTTTCTGCGACCCTACGGGTAGATAGGAGACCAGCACATCCGTCTTGGACTGGCGCAGGATCTCCGTGACATCGGCCTCTTCCTGACCCGATTCCTCGATTTCATCGCGCAGATACTTGCCGAGCCCATCGAGGGTCTTGCCACGATGCACGATGATGCCGCTCTCGGGAACCGCCGCGAAGCGCTGCGTGTTGTTGGGCGCGGCGAAGATCGCCTCCGAGACGTCGCGGCCAACCTTCGAGGCACTTATATCGAAGGCTGATGAGACCTCGACATCGCTGATATGGTATCCGCCGATGTCCACATTCATCAGGCCCGGCACGGGCTCGTTACCCTTGGCGTCCTTATAATAGGAAAGACCCTGCACGAAGGACGAGGCACAATTGCCGACGCCCACGATGCCGACGCGGACCTTTCTCGAACTCATGTGGATTCTCCCTTGTGCGGTCAGCCGATTGCCTGCATTCTTGAGGCGCGCCCATAGACGGCAGCAGGCAAATACCGGGCGGCATTATCCCAAGCTTGGCCGTCAACGTTCGAGAAAGGTATGTAGTTCCCTCTCTCGATTCCTGGCTTGGGTCTCTTGTCTTAGCGCTCTCGCGCCCAAACTACTCAGCAGGTGCAGGAACAAAGATGAAGCTTCGGCGTTTCCAGAGGGAAAGGCCAAGCTTGCGAGGGGAGTGCGCGGCGTGACCGGCACCTGACGGGCTCCGTCAATGTCCATTCTTGCCTGGAAATGGCGGAGGTCTCGCGTCGCTTTTCCAGTCGGGGAGCGGGATTTCTCCCGCTCTGCTCATTCGCTTGATGAATCGACAACAGATCCGGAGTCATCTCGTGACGGATACCATCCTCATTACCGGCGGCGCAGGGTTCATTGGACGCTACGTTGCGCGTGCCTGCCTGGAGCGCGGCCATCGGGTTCGCGTGCTCGACAGCCTCATCGAGCAGGTGCACGGTGACAAGACGCAGGCTGACGGGCTTGATCCTGAGGTCGAGGTGGTTGTCGGCGACGTTCGGGATGAAACGGCGGTGCTGCGGGCGCTGAAAGGCGCCACCAAGGTGGTCCACCTTGCGGCGGAGGTCGGTGTCGGCCAGAGCATGTACGCCGTTGATCGCTATGTCTCCGTGAACGATTACGGGACGGCGGTGCTGTTCCAGCAGCTCATTGATAATCCGGTCAAGCGCGTGGTCGTCGCCTCCTCCATGAGCATCTATGGCGAAGGCCTCTACAAGGATGCTGAGGGCCGGATCCGCGAGGATGTCGTACGCATGCCCCGTGCGAGCGAAAGCGATCCCTGGGATCCTCTCGACGAGCAGGGGCGCCCCCTCGTCCCGGTGCCGACACCGGAATGGAAGAAGCCGGCGCTCGCCTCCGTCTACGCCTTGTCGAAATACGTTCAGGAGCGACTGACGCTGACCCTCTGCCCGGCTTACGGCATGGAGGGTGTCGCGCTCAGGCTCTGGAATGCCTATGGGCCCGGGCAGGCGTTGTCCAACCCCTATACGGGGGTTCTCGCCATCTTCGCCTCGCGACTTCACAACGGGCAGCCGCCGATGATCTTCGAGGACGGCCAGCAGCGCCGCGACTTCGTGCATGTCGAGGACGTGGCGCAGGCCTTCGTGCTGGCCCTTGAGCACGAGAAGGCACCGGGTGGCGTCTACAATGTCGGCAGCGGCCAGGATCGGACCGTTTCCGAGGTGGCGGAGCTGCTGTCCCAGGCCATGAACCGGCCCATGGCTCCTGAAATCGCCGGCAAGGCACGGATCGGCGACATCCGTCACTGCATTGCCGACATCACGAGGATCCGGGAAGAACTGGGCTACAGCCCGAAGAAGAATTTTTCGGAGGGCTTGGCGGAACTCGCCGATTGGGTCGCCAAGCAGGAAGCCAAGGATCTCGTGCAGGAAGCTCGTAAGGAGCTTGAGGCGAGAGGCTTGGTGGCATGAAGGCAAAAGACACTCATGCCGGTGCCCCTGCCGTCCTTCGCCGCAAGCCTGTTCTGGTAACCGGCGGTGCGGGCTTCATCGGCTCCAATCTCGCTGATCGCTTTGCAAGCGAGGGGCATGATGTTCTGGTCTACGATGCTTTGGCCCGCCCAGGCGTCGACCGCAACCTGGAATGGTTGAAGAAGCGGCACCCGAGCAAGATCACGGCGGCCGTTGGCGATGTTCGTGACGAAACGGCTGTGGCCGATGCTGCCGGCGAGGCTCAGGCCGTGTTCCACATGGCGGCACAGGTCGCCGTCACGACGAGCCTTGTCGATCCCCGCGAGGACTTCGAGATTAATATCCGCGGAACCCTGAACCTGCTCGATACTCTCCGGCATCGCAACGAGGGGGTGCCGCTGATCTTCGCATCCACCAACAAGGTCTATGGCGATCTTGTGGATGTTGAACTTGAGAAGACGAACGATGCCTACAAGCCCCGCGATCCCGCGATCCGGGACGTGGGCATCGGCGAGACGCGGCCGCTCGATTTTCACACGCCTTACGGCTGCTCCAAGGGGGCGGCCGATCAGTATGTTCTGGATTATGCCCGCTCGTTCGGCATCCCCACCTGCGTGATGCGGATGAGCTGCATCTACGGCCAGCGGCAGATGGGAACCGAGGACCAGGGCTGGGTTGCTCACTTCCTGATCCGTGCCCTCGAAGGCGAGCCCATCACGATCTACGGCGACGGCTGCCAGGTCCGTGACGTGCTCAACATCTCCGATGCGGTCGATGCCTACGCGGCCGCATGGAAGCGAATTGACGCGGTTCAAGGCCGGGCTTTCAATCTGGGCGGAGGGCCAACGAACGCCATCAGCCTGCGCCAGCTCATCACCCATATCGAGGATGTAATCGGCCGTCCGGTCGAGACCATCTATTCCGACTGGCGGGCTGGCGATCAGCGTTACTACGTCTCCGATACCCGCCTCGTAACGCGGGAACTCGGCCTGAAGCAGCCGACCTCATGGCTCAAGGGCGTCACCGCTCTGGCGGAATGGCTGCAAGCCGAGAGGGGGCTCGCGCACACGGGATCGGCTCCTCGTTTGCAGGCCGCCGAGGCGCTGTCATGAATGAGGGCCTTGGGCTTGGGTTACGCAGTGCCGAGACCTGCAATGACCGCGCCTGAAACCGCAACAAGCCTGCATGTTTTGATGACGGCCGACTCAGTCGGTGGGGTTTGGCAATATGCCCTCGACCTTGCAGGTGGATTACGGGCGCACGGTGTCAGAACGACGGTTGCGGTGCTGGGTCCTGCGCCCTCAGCGGATCAGCAGGCCATGGCCAAAGCGGCTGGTGCGGATCTTGTCGTAACCGGTCTGCCGCTTGACTGGACTGCATCCCACCAGAGCGAAGTGAGGGAGGCAAGCCAATCCATTGCACGCCTCGCAACGCAGATCCGGCCGAATCTCGTTCATCTCAATTCCCCGGCACTGGCAGCCGATGGGCGGTTTGATGTCCCGGTCGTGGCAGCCTGCCATTCCTGCGTCGCCACGTGGTGGCAGGCGGTCAAGGGTGGGCCGCTGCCGGAGGACTTCATCTGGCGCACAGATCTTGTGCGGCGGGGCTATGCCGCTGCAAGCAAACTTCTTGCACCCACCCACGCATTCGCTCGGGCGACGGCTGAAGCCTATGGTCTCACCGAGCCGCCTGCAGTCGTGAGAAACGGAAGGCGCGCCTTGCAGGGCGAGCCGATGGCTCACTCTGACGTTTTTGTTTTCACCGCAGGGCGCCTCTGGGACGAGGGGAAGAATTTCGCCGCCATTGATCGTATGGCTGCGCGTTTGTCCATCCCGGTTCTTGCCGCAGGCCCGCTACAGGGCCCGAATGCTGCTCGGATCGAAGCGCGCCATGCCAAAACACTTGGCCGCCTGAGCGATGAGAATGTCGCCCAGTATCTCAGCAAGCAGCCGATTTTCGTCTCGACTGCGCTCTACGAGCCGTTCGGCCTTGCGGTGCTGGAGGGGGCCCAGGCCAGTTGCGCGCTCGTCCTCTCCGATATTCCGACCTTCCGCGAGCTCTGGGAGGGCGCGGCGCTGTTCGTCGATCCAAGAGACGAGCGTGAAGCTGCCGATGCAGTAGAGCGCTTGGCGCAGGACCCGGTCGAACGGGCCGTTCTGGGGCGTGCGGCCAGAGAACGGGCCGAGGCTTATTCCGTCGGAGCCATGAGCGAAGGCGTTCTGAACGCCTACCGATCCGTGCTCGCCGGCACATCCCGTGAATCCTCTCTTGAGGGCGCTGCCGCATGAAGTTCGTCTATTTCACCCATTCCCTTGCCTCCTGCTGGAACCACGGCAACGCGCATTTTCTGCGCGGTGTGCTGCGCGATCTCGTGCATCGTGGGCATGAGGTGATGGCTTATGAGCCCAGGGGCGCCTGGAGCCTTGAGAACCTGCTGAAGGACCATGGCGGCGCGGGTCTTGACGCTTACCACAGTCATTATCCCGAACTGTCGTCGACCGTTTTCGATCCCGATCTCGATCTCGAAGAGGCCCTCGCCGATGCCGATGTGGTGATCGTCCATGAATGGAACGACCCTTGGCTCGTTGCCGCCATCGGCAAGGTGCGCAGGCAAGGCGGTCGCTTCACGCTTCTCTTCCACGACACGCATCATCGCGCTGTCAGCGATCCCAATGCCATCCGCCAGTTCGATCTCGACGGATATGACGGTGTCCTGGCCTTCGGAGAAACTCTGGCGGAGGTTTATCGCCGCTGGGGTTGGGGGGACCGCGTCCATGTTTGGCATGAGGCTGCCGATACGCGCCTCTTTCATCCTCCGGTCGAAGAGGTCGAGCGGAACGGCCTCGTCTGGATCGGCAACTGGGGTGACAATGAGCGCAGCGCTGAGCTCGAGAGCTTCCTGTTCCGCCCGGCACAGACCGTTGGCCTGCCGCTGGATATCTACGGCGTTCGCTATCCCGAGCATGCGCTCGAAACGCTCTCCCGCTATGGCGTCACCTATCGTGGCTGGCTGCCCAATGCCCGTGCGCCGGAGATCTTCGCGCGGCATCTCGCAACGGTGCATGTGCCGCGCCGCTTCTATGTCGACATGCTGCCGGGTATCCCCACCATCCGCGTGTTCGAGGCGCTGGCTTGCGGAATCCCGCTGATTTCCGCTCCCTGGAGCGACTCGGAAGGCCTGTTTAATCCAGGCATGGATTATCTGGTTGCGCAGAATGAGGCTGAGATGGAGCGCTATCTCAACGCCGTGCGCAGCGATGCCGATCTGCGCCGCTCATTGGTCGAGAACGGCCTCAACGCCATTCGAAGCCGCCATTCCTGCGCCCACCGGGCCGAACAGCTTCTTGCCATCCTCGCCACTCACGGCGCCGGAGCGCCGATGGAGATGTCCGCATGAAAATCGCCTTCTATGGCTCCAGTCTTCTCTCCTCCTACTGGAATGGTGCCGCCACCTATTATCGCGGTCTGCTGAGTGATCTTGCCCGCCGCGGCTACAGCATCACCTTCTACGAACCGGATGCCTTCGATCGCCAGAAGCATCGTGACATCGAGCCGCCGGAATGGGCCGAGGTGAAGGTCTACCCGGCCACCGAGGAAGCCATGCGCGGCGTGGTGGCCGAAGCCGCGAAAGCCGACGTGGTGGTAAAGGCTTCCGGCGTCGGCGTGTTCGATAACGAGCTTCTCGAAGGCGCCGTGGCCGCATCGCGTCCCGATGCCATTCGCATTTTCTGGGACGTGGATGCCCCGGCGACTCTCGCCGAGCTGCGTGAAAGCCCGGATCACCCGCTCCACCGCACCATGCCGGCGCTGGATCTGGTGCTCACCTATGGCGGAGGCCCACCGGTGGTGGCTGCCTATGAAGGATTCGGCGCCCGCCGCTGCATTCCGATTTACAATGCCTGCGATCCATCGACCCATCACCCGGTGCCGGCGGATGATCGTTTCAAGGCGGATCTGTCCTTCCTCGGCAACCGCTTGCCCGACCGCGAGGCTCGTGTGGAGCAGTTCTTCCTGGAACCGGCCGCACGTCTTCCGAACCGCAGCTTCCTCATCGGCGGCAATGGCTGGGAGACGAAGGGCATGCCGTCGAACGTGCGCCATATCGGGCATGTCTATACCCGCGATCACAACGCCTTCAATACGAGCCCGCTCGCAGTCCTCAACATCGCCAGGGATTCGATGGCGACAACAGGTTATTCGCCCGCCACTCGGGTCTTCGAGGCGGCAGGAGCCGGCGCGTGCCTGATCACGGATGCCTGGGTTGGACTGGAACTTTTCCTCAAGGAAGGCGAGGAAGTGCTCGTAGCCCGCGACGGCAAGGATGTGGCCGATCATGTCGAAGCCCTGACGCCCGAGCGCGCCCGCGCCATCGGTGACGCTGCCCGGGCGCGGATCATGGCCGAGCACACCTATACCCGCCGCGGCGCGGAGGTGGACACGATCCTGCGCGAGGAGGCATCCTTGAAGCGTGAAAGGAGCGTGGCGTGAGCAAGCTCCGCGTCGTCGTTCTAGGCCTGAGTCTGTCCTCGTCGTGGGGAAACGGTCATGCGACGACCTTCCGGGCGTTGCTGAAAGCTTTCGCGGCACGAGGGCACGACATCCTGTTTCTTGAGCGGGACGTACCCTGGTATGCCTCAAATCGCGATCTGCAGAATCCCGATTTCTGCCGCCTTGAATTCTACTCCAGCCTGGAGGATCTCAGGCGCCATCGTGACGTGATCGCGGATGCGGATGCCGTGATCGTCGGCTCCTATGTGCCCGAGGGCGTCGCTGTCGGGCAATGGGTGCAGCAGACGGCGAAAGGCGTGGTGGCGTTCTACGACATCGATACGCCGGTGACGCTCGCAAAGCTGGAACGAGGCGATTATGAGTATCTCACTCCCGCTCTCATCCGTGATTACGACGTCTACTTCTCCTTCACTGGGGGGCACACCCTCGACTATCTCATGAATCATTATGGCTCGCCGGCAGCGCGAGCGCTCTATTGCTCCGTCGACCCTAAGGCTTACCCTGCGCTCGATCGTGAGAAGCGGTGGGATCTCAGCTATCTCGGAACCTACAGCCCCGACCGGCAGCCAACCCTCGAGCGGCTGCTGGTCGAACCTGCGCGCCGTGCGCCGCATTTGCGCTTCGTTGTGGCGGGCCCTCAGTATCCGGCTGATATCGATTGGCCGTCGAACGCTGAGCGTATCGACCATGTCCCTCCTGGCGATCATCCAGCTTTCTATGCTCAGAGCCGCTACACGCTCAATGTGACCCGGGCCGACATGATCCGCGCCGGCTACAGTCCGAGCGTTCGGCTCTTCGAAGCAGCGGCCTGCGGCACGCCGATCATCTCGGACATCTGGGACGGGATTGAGACCCTGCTTGAGCCGGGACAGGACATCATCCTGGCCGAGAAGCCGGAAGATGTCCTCAATGTGCTCGACACATGGGCCGAGACACGGCGGGAGGCTTTAGGGGCTTCGGCACAGAGACGGATCCTGGCCGAGCACACGGCCGCTCACCGTGCGGCTTCCATGGAGGGGGATCTCCTGGAAGCAATCGACCGTTCAAGCCGAGTTTCCTCCCTCTCTTTAGGGGTCGGAGCCTGACTTGTGAATAGATTCTGAAGCCGGCATTGAACCAATGCCAAGCTTCAACGTTGGACCAGAAAAGGTTTGTACCTCGGGACCCCTGTTGTCGGTCTGAAGGAGCGTTCGCATGAAGAATGGCAAGAACAAGCACATCCTTGTTGCGGGCGGTGCTGGATTTTTAGGATCCCACCTCTGCGATGCTCTTCTCAGCGAAGGCGCTCACGTGGTCGCTCTCGACAACTTCCAGACAGGACGGAAGCAGAATCTTCGCCATCTGGAGCGGGAGCCCCGTTTCGACCTTATCGACAGCGATATCATCAGGCCGTTGCCGGCTCGCCTGCGTTCCAAGCGCGTCAAGTTTGACGAGGTCTATAATCTCGCTTGCGCGGCCTCTCCTCCCCATTATCAAGCCGATCCCGAGCACACGATGCTGACGAGCGTCGTCGGCACACACAATCTCCTGACATTCGCGGAAGACATCGGCGCCCGCTTCTTCCTCGCATCCACGAGTGAGATTTATGGCGATCCCGAAGTTCATCCGCAGACCGAGAGCTATTGGGGCAATGTCAATCCCACAGGTCCTCGGGCGTGCTACGACGAAGGAAAGCGCGCCGCCGAAACCCTGACATTCGATTTTGACCGCTCCGGTCGTGCCGACGTCCGGGTTGCGCGGATCTTCAACACTTACGGCCCTCGCATGCGCGCCGATGACGGCCGGGTCGTGTCGAACGTGATCTGCCAGGCCTTGTCCGGCGAGGATATCACGATCTATGGGGACGGAAGCCAGACGCGCTCGTTCTGCTACGTGTCCGATCTCGTCGATGGGTTCCTCCGGCTCATGGCCTATCAGGGCGCGTTCCCGGGTGCGGTCAATCTCGGCAACCCGGTTGAATTGACCGTTGGCGACCTCGCCGACAAGGTTCTGGCGATGACGGGTTCGTCCTCTCGCCTCGTCACTCGGCCTCTGCCAATCGATGATCCGCGCCGCCGCCGCCCCGACATCACGCGCGCCAAGCAGCTCCTCGGCTGGTCTCCGCGAACTTCCCTGGACGTTGGCCTGAAGGCCACGATCACATGGTTCTCCGATGAGAGGGCTCACGATGGTAAGTCCAGCCGGACATCGTCTGCGCTGGAGAGTGCGGTCACGATGGGACAGGTCTAGTCCTCTCCTCTCTATTCCTCCATCGGAAATTCTTTAGAATGCGCTGGCGACAGTCAGCGCATTTTTTGCTGCTGCGATCCGCCCCAGCTCGCGGCGAGCTTTGAAAAGCCGATGCGCCTGATCCAGCAGGCCTCCATTGGGGTCTGCTCATAGTAGGCGGATCATAAAGAAAGGGGCTCTCACAACGGAGCGCCCCTCTTTGCCTACAAATCCGATTTGGGATCAGCTCTTCGCGACCCCGATCGTATCCGCCATCTGCGCGCCGCGGGCGCCCATGGGCTGATGGCTTCCCTCCGTCGTGTCTTTGGCCGTCTGGTGTTCCATTTCGGCATTGATCTCGGCGCCTAACAAAACCACCGTCGACGAGATCCAGATCCAAGTCATGAAGCCGATCACCGCGCCCAACGAACCGTAGGTTTCGTTGTAGCTGCCGAAGTTTGACACGTACCAGGAGAACAGCATCGATACGACAAGCCAGAGAACGGCAGCAATAATTCCACCCGGCGTCACCCACTTCCACTCCGCCTTGTCGCGGCTTGGACCGTAGCGGTAGACCATCGACAATCCCAGCACGACCACAAGCAGTAGGACCGGCCAGCGCGCCAGCGACAGCAGCCATTCGAGGCTACTACCCAGGCCAATGAAGTCCAGAAGGATCGGAAGGACGATGATTCCGGTGATGGCGAGGATGATGAAAATGATCGCTCCCAGGGTGAACGAGAGGGACATCAGATTCAGCTTGATGAAGCTTCTCTTCTCCTCCTCGTCATAAACGATGTTGAGGGCGTCGAAGACGGCCTTCATGCCGGCATTCGCGCTCCAGAGCGAGATGACGAGACCAATGATGAAGCTGAAGCCCAAGGTCCCTCCACCTTGCGAAGCGATCCGCGTGACCTGTTCGCGAATGATATCGAGTGCGCCGCCGGGAAGGACGCCGGACAGGGTGTTGAGATGGTCCTGCAATGAGGCAGGATCGGCGAAGAGACCATAGAGAGAGACCAGGGCGGCAATGGCCGGGAAGATGGCAAGGAGCGCGTAATAGGTCACGCCGGCGGCAACGGACATCACCCGGTCCTTGCCAAATTCCTCATAGGTGCGCCACAGGATGTCCTTCCAGCCTTGGGAGGGAATTTCGGTCGGCGTGTCCGCGCTGCGCCCGCGGCCCTGCTCATTGGCCGCATGAGGCGGAGCATGCTGCTTCTCCGAGAAACCGGCGTCGCGGTCCCGGTTTTGGCTTGCTCCCTGCGACTGAGGGCGCCGCACTGGGCGTCCTGCTGCAGCGGGAGCGGGCCGCCGCTCCCCGGATGCGACGAGCCTTACGAGGGCCCAGCCGAGAACCACAGCCCACATGGTCGTGGCGGCCGAGGAGGTTTGCTGGGTTCCAGGTTGCTGGACAGCCGGATTATCCGCCATAGTCAGACACAGCCTCACTTGTCGATTGCCAGCCGGAACGGCTTGGGCTCATCCGTAAACCTTGCAAATAAGGTAGCGGTTCCAATCGGTTGCCTGATCGCCAGAGGCATCTGCCGCAGAGGCCTAGACGAAACCCTTGCAGGGATGGGTTTCCAACAAGGCCGCACTACAACCAGAAAGTCCCTTTCAGCCTTGACCATAAGGAGCAGCAATGACAGCAGCGACGCGCTGGGTTACAGGCCTTCTGACTGTCATAGCGGCTCTTCTTGCGATCAACGCCGAACTTCCTCGCATCATCCACGAGCCTGGCCTTTGGGATTTCGGATCCTTCGTGGCCTCCGGGCGAGCAGCGGGCGAGGGGCTCAACCCTTATGGGATCTACCCGCTGACCCTTCGTGTGGAGCTGCCGGGGTTCGAGTCGTGGAACCCCAATCTCAACCCGCCGATTTCGGCGCTCCTGTTCCAGGCCTTTGATGTGGCCGATCCTTATGTGACCTACCAAGTCTGGCGCTGGATCTCGGTGGCTGTCTATGCAGCAGCGATTGTTCTTCTCGTCAGCCGGGTCAGCAATCGTGTCGAGGCCCTGATCATCGCCGTGTGGGCTTTCGCGCTCGCCGGCTTCTGGGACACGCTCTTTCTTGGACAGATTTATCTGCCGCTGGTCCTCGCCGGCATTGCAGCGTGGCTGCTGCTTGAACGCGGAGCCTGGCTCTGGGCGGGGCTGCTCATCGGGGTGGTCGTCGCCATGAAACCGAACTTTCTGGTCTGGCCCGTGCTTCTCTTCCTGTCAGGACACTATCGGTCGGCGATTGCTGCCTTCGTCACGGCCGGTGTCATCAGCCTGATCCCGCTGGTGATCTATGGACCTGAGGTTTATCGCCAGTGGTTCGAACTTGTGGCCGCAGACGGGGACCGGACCCTCTTCCTCACGAACGGGTCCTTCGCCGGACTTGCGGCTCGGGCCGGCATCCCGGCCCTTGGTCTCGTGCTCGGCTTTCTTCTCCTGGCAGGGTTGGCGGTCTGGGCTTTGTGGCGGCGGCCCAATGTTCTCACGGTCAGCGCCTTGGCGCTTCTGGCATCAGTTCTGGCTTCGCCGCTCGGCTGGATTCACTACACGCTGTTCCTGCTTCCCGTGATCGTGAGGCACTGGCACCAGCCCACCATGCGCATCGTTGCGCTCCTCCTCATCGTCCCGGTGCCCTTCATCATCGATCAACTGGGCAAGCCGGCTTGGATCCAGCTGACAATAGGCTCCGTATATGGCTGGGCGCTGGTGCTGTGCCTTGCCATCCTCATGGCCAATGAGTGGCGCCGTATCCGGCAGGACGAGAATCGGAGATCGGCTGCTATGCCGTTGTCCGAGCGCCATTATACGCCAAGTGCTCCTTAAGCATGCGCGCAGTCAGCCGCCGCTTGAGGAGGATGTCTCCTGCTCATCTTCTTCGTCTTCAGGAGATCGGCTGACGGTTTCCGCAGGCTCGCGCAGGACATAGACCTTCCAGTCCTTGGTTTCCTCTTCAAGGTCGTAATGATCGGACAGGTAACCTGCATAGATCTGCCGTAAGCCTTCGGCCGTTGAGAATTCAACAGGCCATTTCGGCTCCATCACGACGCGAACGTCCTGAAAGAGCGTCTCAGGAGGGAGATGGTGGTGCTCGTTGATCGTGCGACCCCAATGATGCCACGTGCTGTCGCCCCGCGGCGGCGCGAGGCCGAGACCTGCGGAGAAGGGGCCCACGAAATCGAGAACGTGGACTCGGCCAGCCTCAGTGCCAAGCGCAGAAAGGGCCCGAGCCCCGTCGCCGAGGCTTTCGAGATAGCGGGAGAAGACCGGGTAATTGTCTTCCGTCCATAATTGTACGAGCCTGACACGATCGAGCTTCGGCAAAGGCACCGCTTGACCCTGGCTTGTGGCGGCCAAAGCGGCATGAAGCCCGAGAGTCGCGGCATGATGGACGCTGCTGGGCAGGACGAAAGCGAGCAGCAGAAGCTGAGTGCCTGCGGCCAGAGCCGGAGCCTTCCTGGTGGCCGCTTCCGGCGCCGATCGAGCCAGCAACTCTGCCGCGACGGCCGCTCCGGCAGGGAGGGTAACGATGCCCCAGACCTGAAAATTCTGCATGATCAGCATGAAGCCGGAGCCGGCGCAGAATCCATAGAAGAGAAAGTCTCGGACACTCCGCGTTCGCCAGAGCGCGAGAGCGGCAAACAGGGCAAACAACGTATACTCGGACAGATTTCTGAGAAACACCGAGACGAGTTCATCCAAGGTTTTGAAGCTGCCGCTCACTCCGCCTGCCAGAAGAAGATCGTCGATGTGGCCTTCAGTTGCGCCCCAGAAGGATTCGATCAGCAGACCGCCTGCCAGAACCATCCCGAATGCCGCCAGTGCCCATCGCCGCTGCTGCGAATCGAGCAGCATCAGGATGAGGAAGCCGAGCGCCACCAACCCGTAGCTGAGTTTCATGTACAGCATGAGGAGAGTCAGCGACGCCGCACAGACGGCATCGAGTATGCCTTGAAATGAGCGGCGGTGGAGCGGCCGGAGATACAGGATCAATAGAAAGCCGAGAGCAGCCCAACCCACGCGGTTGTAGAACATGCCGAAAGAAAGGCCTGCAATGCTCTCACCTAAGTTGATGGGGACAGCTGCGACCAGGATCAGAAAGATGGCAAAGGGCAGGGCAATGACAGGCCTCAGGCGCGAGCTGACGATATGAGCCGCAGCGAGTGCCATCATGAGAACCAGAAGTGCCATGCCTGTGGGCATGGCTCCGCCCAGATGGCCGGAGATCCAGTAGCCAAGGGCCGGCACATAATAGACGAGAGGACCGAGGGCCGTATGGAAATCCCGATTTGGAACCTGCCCCTCGCTCACGCGATGCACGCCATCGAGGAAGATGAACAGATCATTCAGGTAGCGTGTTGTGACCGTCTGGCCCGGCAAAGCAAGCAGCAGGGCGCATATTGCCGCCACAGCAACGATGAGCGCCGCCACGGATGCCGGGCGTATCTTCGAAACATTCATGGTCACATTCCATCCCCAGCCCCAACACGGGATGGCCGCGCATGTTCCAACGACTGTCCCACGCTGCTGAGCATGCTCGGTTCACGACGCTTGTACACGGTCCATAGTTCAGTACGGCTGATGGGATCAAATGCCTCGCGGATGTAAGTTCCATAAAGGTAGCGAAGCGGGATGCCGTTGATGCCGGCCTTGGGCACCATCAGCACATCGACTTCTCCGAGCAACCGCTCCGGAGGCAGGTGGTGGACGTCGTTGATGTTGCGTCCCCAGTGGAGCCAGGCGTAATCGCCACGGGAGGGGGGCAGACCAACGCCTGCCGAAAATGGATTGGCGAAATCCAGGACCGAGACATTTTTAGGCTTCACCGGAAGTTCGCTCAGGAGGCGCGCGCCTTCCTGGATACTCATGAGATAGTTGTCCATGAAACTGCGATCGCCCGGCAGCCAAAGGGTGGTCAGCCTCAGCTCACCGAAGCGAGGTACTCCGAAAGGCTCGCCTATTCGCGCCGTCGCAGCAATGGAATGAACGCCAAGCGCCATGAAGCAGTGAAGGCTCGTCGGCAAGAGAAAGGCGAGCAGCAGCAGCGGAGCCCCTCGGGCTAAGATCCCGCTCTCTTCCTGATCGTTGAACCGGCAAGAGCGCAGCAGCAACTCAGTTGCGACGGCCGCGCCGGTGAAGACTGTGATGATCCCCCAGGGCTGGGAGTTCTGACTCTGGATGATCAGGCCGGGACCCGCGCAAATTCCGAAGAACAACAGATCGCGCAAGCTGCGGGAACGCCACAGCACCAAGCCGGCAAAGATGGCGAGGAGCACATAATCAGCCAGATGGCGGAGGAAGGCCAGCGACAGCTCGACGATGCCGCGGCTTCCGCTCACCCGGCCCGCGAGCGCGAGATCCTCAAGATGGGCGAGCGAGGATTGCCAGACGGCTTCAATCAGCAGGGCTGAGAGGACAAGCAATCCAAGAGCCCACAGCACCCAGCGACGTTGAACGGCGTCGAACAGCATGAAGCCGAGAAAGGCGAGGGCAACCAGGCCGTAGGTTGCCTTGGTGTAGAGCATCAGCAGGGCGAGAGCCGCGGCGCAGAGCGCATCGAGCAGGTGCTGGCGGCCGTGTGTCTTCTCGGGCTGAAGATACATGACGAGAAGAGTGCTGAGGGCCGCCCACCCGATCCGGTTGTAGAACATTGCGAACGACAAGGACGCGATGCTCTCGCCGAGATTCATGGGAACGGCGACGATCAGGAGCAGGAACAGACCATAGGGGATTGCCACCGCAGGTCGGAGTCGTGAACCGAGGATGTGGATCATCGGCAAAGCAAGCCCGACGGTCACGGCCGCCATGGCTGTCGGCATCGTGCCACCCATGCTGCCGGAGATCCAGTACCCGAGAGCCGGCACATAAAAGGACAGCGGGCCCAGAGCCGTGTGGAAGTCACGGTTGGGAACCTGACCGGACGCAATCCGATGCGCACCGTCGAGAAAGATGAACAGGTCGTTGAGATAGGCGGTCGTCACGGTCTGGCCCGGCAAGGCAAGCAGCAACCCGAATATGGCCGCCCCACAGAGGAGCGTGCCGGAGATCCAGAGCATAGGCCGTCCGGGAGGAGCCGTCATGAACGACGATCCTGGTGCAAGGTCGCCTCAGGAGCTGAGGGAGGACGGCGCCGATGCAGCTTCCAATGCTGCGTTTCACCGGCTGTGTCAAAATGAGCTGCGATGTAGGCTTCATAGGCGGCCTGGAGCTGTGGCAGCGGTCCTTTCGCGGCATCCGGATTGGTGGAGGGTTTCGGCTCCATCACGAACTGCACATCGGCCAGCAGCGTCTCAGCCGGGATATGGCCTGCGCTGCCGAGGGTGCGGTCCCATTGCAGCCATGGAGTATCGCCTCGCGCCGGAGGAGCGTTGAGCGCCATCGAGAATGCATTTCCTGTGTCGAGCACGAAGATCCGACTCGGCTTCGGCTCGAGCTTCGATAGTGCGTCGAAGCCATCACGCAGAACGTCCTGATAGGCGGTGGCCGTATCGTAGTCGTTCCAAGTCCAGAGATTCGCCACCCGAACCTGTTGCAGATTGGGAAGCGGGACGGCGATGCCTGCCCTGACACTCGCCGCAGCCGTGTGAAGGCCGAGGGCAGCCAAGCAGTAAACGCTAGTCGGCAGCACGACGGCGAGAAAGAGCAGTCTCGCGCCTGCGGCTGTCGACCAGCTCCCATGATCGACGGCTCCTGACCGGTGGTCCTCAGACCGCAGGATCGTCTCCGCAGCAACAGCCGCCGCGCCATGCAGCATGATGATGCCCCAGGCCTGAAAGTTCTGATTGACGATCAGAAACCCTGCCACGGCACAGAAGACATAGAACAGCAGATCCCGAACGCTGCGGGTGCGGTAAAGGGCTATCCCGGCGAACAGGCACAGAAGGACATAGTCCGTGAGGTTCACGAGGATATGGTCCACGATCTGCCCCCAGGTGCCGCGCACTCCGCCGCCTACGTCGAAAGCCAATCTCAGATCAGCCAGATAAGCCAGTGACGATTGCCAGACGAGCTCGACGATCAGAGCAGCGAGGATTGTGATCCCCAAGGCGCCGGCAGACCAGAGGCGTTGCTGCCGGTCTGAGAGCATGAGCAGAAGAAACGCGAGCGCCACAACACCGTAGCTGATTTTCGTGTAAAGCATCAGCAGAGTCAGAGCGGCCGCACAGGCCGTGTCCAGGACCATCTGGCGGCGATCGATGCGGACCGCCCGGAGATACATCACGAGGAGAACGCCCAAGGCAGCCCAGCCGATCCGGTTGTAGAACTTGGCAAACGACAGGGAGGTGACGCCCTCGCCGAGATTGACAGGCACTGCCAGGATCAGGAGCAGGAACAGCCCGTATGGGATGGCAATGAACGGATGAAGCCGCGAGCTGAGGACATGCGCCATCGGCAGGGCGACCAGAAGCGTGATCAGGGCCATGGCAGTGGGCATGGTGCCGCCGAGCGTTCCCGACAGAGCGTAACCTGCAGCCGTCAGATAATAGGCGAAGGGACCCAGAGGCGTGTGGAAATCCTGGTTCGGCACCTGGCCTGCGGCGACCCGGTAGGCACCATCCAGAATGACGACGAGGTCGCTCAGGTAGCGGGTCGTGACGGTTTGTCCTGGAAGAGCGAGCAGCACGGCAAATAGGACCGCGGCCGCGAGCAGAATCGGACCCACCTTCATGGGGCGCTCAGTCCAGAGCCGCATGGTTCCTGTCCTCCGTGCGTCAGGTTTTAAAGGCGCAAGCGCTTGAAGAAGCGTTCGGGAATGCTCCCGATCGCCATCATGACGGGACGCCAGATCGGGCGCACGTAAATCACGTCACGGCCGCTCTTCTCGGCTGCCGTGAAGATGGCGCGCCCGACCTCGCCGGGCTCCGCGGTCAGAACGGGAGGCAGCTTCATGCCGGCGGTCATCTGCGTGCGCACGAAACCGGGCTTGACCGTTACGACGCGCAGGCCCTTGGGCGCCAAGCGGTTGCGCAGACCGGACAGAAACGCCGTAAAGCCCGCCTTGGCGGCCCCGTAGAGATAGTTGGATCCACGACCGCGGTCGCCCGCCACGGAACTCACGCCCACGAGAGTGCCTGATCCGCGTGCCAGGAAACGCTCGGCGAGCAGCCCGAGCAGGAGCGTAGGTCCCTCGAAATTCGTCCGCAGCACGAGGGATGCGTGGGCCATATCGGCTTGGCCCTTCGTCTGATCGCCCAGTTCGCCGACAACGCACACCACCGTATCCGGCAGCGTCGGCAGGCTGTTGGTAAAGCTGTCGAAGTCGTCCGTCTCGAGAATGTCGAGCCTGTGCACCGTCACCTCGGCGCCGGTGCGAGCGCGGATATCGTCGGCGTTGCGACGGGCTTCCTCCTCGTTGCGGGCCGCGAGCTGCACGTGCCATCCGGCCTGAGCGTAGTGAAGTGCCGTGGCGCGCCCGATATCAGAGGTGCCGCCGACCAGGAGAAGGGTTTTCGAAGGTTGCATCAGATGCCCAGCCGTACCGACAGACGCGAAGAAATCCGGTCGGTCACACCGATGGCCCGCCGCAGGTCGCGAAAGCGGGACAATCCGGGATAACCGGCCTCGAAGGTTGCAGGCGATTGCCGTGCGTCCTTGGCTAGATAGAGCCGTCCCCCGGCCTCGACCACCAAGCGGTCAAGCTCGTCGAGCAGGGGGAAGACGTCATCGCTCACAGGCAGGTCGAGGGTCAGGGTGAAGCCCTCGAGCGGAAACGAGAGATCGCCATGACTTGGGCCGAGTTGCTTAAGCACGGCCAGGAAGGATGCATTGCCGTGCTTGGAGACGCGCTCGAGGATGCTGCCCAGAACCGCTTGTGCCTGCGCTGTTGGGATGACGCATTGGTACTGCAGGAAGCCGCGTCGCCCATAGATGCGGTTCCAGTTGCCGATCCCGTCGAGAGGAAAGAAATAGGGATTCCAGTGAACCAGGAAAGGATAACCGGATTTCACCGCTCCTGCCCGGAAGTACAGCTCGTTGAAGGCGGACACCGACAGGCGGTTGAGGGTGAAGGAGGGCAGGTCGAGCGGAACGCCCAGGCGCCCAAGCTTGGAAGGGGGATAGGGCTCGGCCTCAGGGCGAAGAGCGTCCAGATCCCGCCGGCTGCCATGCTCCGCCGCAAAGATCAGCGAGCGGCCCAGCGAAGCGCCACGGGCGAGGCAATCGACCCAGGCCACCGAATAGGTGGCATGGCTCGTCTCCTGCAGGGCTCGGATGACGTCGTCGAGATTGCGGGCAACGGTGGTTATCTGGCGCATCCACCCGGTCTCGATGGGCCGGAGACGGAAGGTGGCATCGAGGATGGTGCCTGTGAGCCCCATCCCACCAATCGTTGCGGACAGAAGTTCGGGATGCTCGTCGCGCGAGCAGGTGACGACGCTTCCGTCCGGCAGGGCCAGGGTCAGGCTTTCCACGTGGTCACCGAATCCACCGTCCCGATGATGGTTCTTGCCGTGAACATCCGAGGCAATCATGCCCCCGATGGTAACGAACTTGGTGCCCGGCACGACGGGAGGGAAAAAGCCCCTCGGGATCACGACGTCGAGCAGGTCGGAGAGCAGGACGCCTGCCTCCACCTGGATGCGGCCTGTTGCCTGATCGAAGGCCCGGATGCGATCGAGCCCTCGGGTCATAAGAGTGACCCGTTCTCCAATGGCGGCATCGCCATAGGCGCGTCCGTTGCCACGGGCCACCAGACCTGTCCGGGAGGCCATCAGGGAGGGAAGGGCTTTGGGGGACGGGGGGCTGAGGGTCTCTGACGGATGGCGGGGGTAGCGTCCCCAACCGGCAAGTTCCGTCATGCCTGTCGCTCCTTGAATACGAAGGTCCGATCCAGGATGAACTTGGCGGCATAGCCGATGGCAAGTCCAATCACCGCACCAGTATATTTTGCAAGATCCGTCTGCCAGATCATCCAGAAAGCCACCTCGAAGCCCCAGAAGACCAGGGTGGTGAGGACGCTGAAGGCACCATAGAGGGTGATCTTCTGGAACTCCTGCCGATGTCCCCCATAGTCATCATCGAATACCCACTTCTTGTCGAGCACGTATTTGAGGATGAAGCCGGCGGCTGTTCCCATGAGAATGGAGAGGATCAGAGGCGCCACAGGGGTGATCCGGATGACGATCTCCTGGGTGACCAGATTGACCAGGGTCGCGATGACGGCGAACAGGACATAGCGGACAAACATCATCGTCCCCCATCTCCCTTGAGGTTTCGAAGGATTGCTCGAGAAGGGCCTGTGCCCTCGATCGGTTTCCGATGGGACATGGCCTAGATGGCAGCCATGATCAGGGCTAGGGCGGCTGCCACTGTTAGAAGGCTGCCCTTGTCTTTGATAGCGAACACCACGGGATCGTCATCCATGATGCGCCGCCCGGCGAGCATCAGCGCACGGGCGATCCAGAACATGAGAAGCGGGCCCACGAGCCAGAGGAGCTGAGGGCGCGAATAGAGATCGTTGACGGCATCGCTCGAGATGTAGAGCGCCAGGATCGTCACGGCATTGAAGCCCGCTGCCGCGGCCAGGGCTGCCACGATGTCCAAGTCGCTGTTCTTGTAGTCACGGCTCGTCGGGTCCGGAAGGTTGGCGTCGCGGCGGGCCGCCAATTCCACGTAGCGTTTGATCAGGGCCAGCGACATGAAGATCATCATGCTGAAGGCGATCAGCCATTCCGATACGGCCACGGATGCCGCGACAGCGCCCCCGATCACCCGAACCGAGTAAAGGCCTGCCAGGGTGATCACGTCGACCACCATCATGCGTTTGAGCACGAAGGAATAGGCGGTCGTGAGGGCAAAGTAGCCCAGCAGCACGCCCAAGAACGACAGCGACACGGCAGAGCCGACTGCCAAGGCCCCGAGGAAGAGAACCGGGATGGCCATCACGCCGTGCATCAACGGGATGGCGCCGCTCGTCAGGGGACGCTTGCACTTGCTGCGATGCCCCCGATCATCCTGCAGATCCACCAGATCGTTGAGGATGTAGATGCTCGAGGCGCAGAGCGAGAAGGCCACGAAGGCCAGCAGGGCTTGGGTGACGGCTTCCACTGTGAGCAGATGAGCCGCCAGGAGCGGGAGGAAGATGAGCGCGTTCTTGGCGTATTGATGCACGCGCAGCATCTTGGCCCAGGTCCGCCACGTCGGGCGTGCATGGGTCAGGTGCTCTGCATCCGGGCATTGGCGGGCGAGCCTTCGCCGCACGCCTGCCGGGGTGCGGATGGCGATCGACTTGGCCGCCTTGTCCCAGACGGGAAGATCGGCGGCGTCATTGCCCACATAGTCGAAGCCGCGCTCGCCGAAGGCCTCCACGAGCTGCTGGGCTTTCCTGGAGCCGGCCAGATTCGTGGTCTCGTTGGACGCGAACCAGCCCGTGAAGAGGCCCAGGTGGCTGGCAATGCTCTCCACCAGACGCTGATGACTGGCGGAAGCGAGATAAACAGGACGCCCTGCCGCTTTGGCCTGCCGGATCAGGCTCAGGACCTCAGGATCGTACGGCAACGTTCCCGGATTGAAATCGACAGGCTCGGACAGGCGGTGTTTGAGGGCGGCCTTGCCGCGGGAGAGTGCCATCAGCATGTCGACGATGGATTGCGGCCGGCGGCCCAGCTCCGAGAAGGCGGTCTCGATCAGCAGGTCGGAGGCAATCAAGGTGCCGTCGAGATCCACCACGAGAGGGCGGGACCCCTCTTGCCCGGGCGTTTCGATCTCAAGGGTTTTCCAATGCGCCTCATCCCTCTCGTACCGGCGCTCGGAATGCCCATGAGGACTGAGGTTGCGGGCACGATGGCGCAAGGTCTGCGGTTTGAGTTCAGATTGCACCAAGAGCCCGTGCTCCCCTTTTTAAAAGCCATCAAAGAACGTGTATTCGCCCATTGTGTACATGGAGCACAGCGTCTCCATGCCAAGCCATTTCTGTTCCTTTCCGCCAATGAGCATCGTCATCTGGCTGACCGGACTCGTCGTTTCATGGCAATCGGGCAGAACTTGACGGCAAACCAACAAACGCGGCTGTAAAAAGTTTCATGAAAGCTTCTTATGTGCGCTTGAAGCTTGCATTCGGGAAAGCAACAGGGGCTGGCTAGGGGTAGAAAACGTTAACCATCGCTTTTAACCGGGCCGCAAGGATGTTGAGCCAGTGTTTGTCTCAATCCATGAGGAGGATCTGAGATGGACGAGTGGTCAGGGCGCAAGTGGGAGCCTGTTACCGAGGAGCGCCTGCTCCGGGCAATTGATGTCCTCGTCGACATCGCCAAAGAGCATGGGCCGGCCTTTGACCCTGTTCTGGAGACGGTGAGGCAGGAGCTTCATGATTTCCGCCGCCGGCATTCAGCCACCGAACAAGCCGAGCATGAGACGGAAGTTCTCCTCCGCAAGGCAGGCTAAATCAACCCGCATGGCGGTCTGCCAAGACCGCCATGCGGTGACACTCTGTCGAAGTCGCAATCAGACAGGCCGCAACTGCTCTTCACGGACGAGACGCGCGGGGCCATCATGGGTTCCTCGCACGTGATACTGAAAGCCTGCCTGATCGGCTGGCAGGAGACGGGTGACCTCCCATACGTCGTCAGGGCGGGTAGCATCGGTGGTTGTCACCATATTCAGAAAAGCCTCCACCGTGTTGGTGCTTGCAAGCTTGACCAGATGCACCCGGTCCCCGACTTTGAACTTGTGCGACGTCATGGCGCGATCCCCCGCTCGATAACCACCTAAGCAGTAGGAACTAACATAGGTTATTTTCGTTCCACGCCTCATGATGAATAGCTATTCACACCGCTCTCCTGTCGTTCTGCTGGTCGAGGATGAACCGCTTGTGCGCATGGCAGCGGCCGACGATCTGCAGGATGCCGGCTTTCACGTCCTTGAGGCCGCCAATGCCGATGTTGCGTTGGCGGTTCTGGAATCGTGCTCCGATGACGTGCAGGTTCTCTTTACGGACATCGATATGCCAGGTTCCATGAACGGGCTGGACCTTGCTGAAAACGTCCAGCAGCGCTGGCCGCACATTTCGCTTCTGATTTCATCAGCGTATCATCGTCCAGGTCCCGAGACGCTTCCCGATGACGGGCGCTTCGTACCGAAACCCTATTGCAGCGACGACGTCGTGCAGCAGATCCGCGACCTCGTGACGAGCCATTGATTTCAGCCCAGCTGTTTTACACCAGCTACTGAACGGGAGGCTTGACAGTTATACCGATTGCGAAGCGGCGCGTCTCTCCAGGCTGAAGAGAAATAACCCCCGGCTTGTCTAAGAAGTCACCCGTGAAATCTTGCGGATCCGCATGGCCCTGCCAAGGCTCTATGCAGATGAAACCTGCTCCCGGTTTGGTCCAGATGCCTAAATGCGGCATGTCAGGAAAGTCGACGCGAAGCGAGGCGCTGTCGTGCGCGCCATACTCGACCGAACGGCTTCTCAGCCGATCGAATACAAGGGCATCCGCCTCGAAGAGATCGTCACGCAAGGCAAGGGCGCGTCCCTGCACAGGAGACGGTTCAGGCTCACGCTTCATCAGGCCTTCAAGAGGCCGGCGGATCGGCGCCGTTTCATCCTGCTCGAACCGAATGTCGTGGGCGTCGCGCGGGGCGTCATAGGGCAGAGGCCACCGAAAAGCCGGGTGGAAGCCGAACGACACAGGCATGCCGGAGGAGCCGGTATTCGTCACATTTGCAGTGATGCTCAACGTGGCACCCTCAACCGCATAGCTCACATCGAGCTGGAAAGGAAAGGGGTAGCGCGAGAGCGTGGCTTCGCTGGAACGGAGCCGAAAGCGGCACTGAGATGGATGAGCTTCGTCTATTTCGAAGCGCGATGTACGGGCGAAGCCATGTCTGGGCAACTCGTACTCTCGGCCATCGACACGAATGCGATCATCCCTCACGCGCCCAACAATCGGAAAGAGCAGGGGAGAGCGCCCTGTCCAGAAGGTAGGATCTCCGTCCCACAACCAGTCACGTCCCTGCTCATCCTGAAGCCGAACGAGCTCGGCCCCTTCGGCAGACACCTGCGCACGCAGCTGTGAACTGGAGATGACGACGCTCATTCTTCAGGCTCCCTTTTTCCTTAATGGCGGTCTTGCCACGAAGGCGCCGACAGGCAGATGGGGCTGGAAGCAGGATGGACAAGGCAGCTCGGGCATTTGAGAAGGCCGGGCACCTTTCTCTATTTCATCACACTCTGTGTGCCATGCCTATCTGCCGAGCAGTTTTGCCGTCTTGTCGGAGCGGGGCCTCACAAGCATGGAATTCCACCGGTCGACGAGGTCCGGAACCTGTGAGGCGGCCATGGGCTTTGCATACAGAAAGCCTTGAGCATGATCGCAGCCCAACTCGCGCAGTCGCCTGGCCTGCCCATGCGTCTCGACCCCCTCGGCCGTAACCTGAAGCTGAAGGCTCTTTCCAAGGCTGATGACCGCCGCAACGATCGCCTCGTCATCGGAGTCCTGTTCAAGATCCCGCACGAAGCTTCTGTCGATCTTGATATGATCGACGGGAAACTGCTTCAGATGCGTCAGGGAGGCATATCCGGTTCCGAAATCGTCCAGTGCGATCTGGATCCCCTGCCGCCGGAACTCAGCGAGGGCAGAGGATACGTTGTCCGAGTTCCTGCCAAGAAGAACGGTTTCAGTGACCTCCACCTCGAATGTTGAGGCTGGCACCCTCAACCGGTCAAGCGTTCGCAGAAGGTTGTCGACGATGGCGGCCTGGCTGAACTCAGCTGGCGAGAGGTTCAGGGCGACCCGGCCAAACAAGAGATTCTGATCGAGCCAGCTACGGACATCTGCAGCAATCTTTGTGATCAGCTGCTTGCCAATGGACGCCGCGATATCATGATCCTCGAATACAGCGCCGAAGTATTCCGGGGTAAGAATGCCCTGGACCGGATGCTGCCACCGTGCCAGCGCCTCAAGGCCGATAATCTCCCCTGTCGTGAGGCAGATCTTCGGCTGGTAGAAGGGGACAATCTCATCGTTGGAGATGGCCTCGCGCATGTCGCGCCCGAGGGAGACGCGCTGCTCGATGACGTTCCGCATCTCGGGGGAGTACGTGATGACCCGGTTCCGCCCCTGAGACTTCGCCTGGTACATCGCAATATCGGCATCCTTGATGAGTTCCGCCGGATCCCCGTCATGATCGGGATATGCGGCGATGCCGATGCTCACGCGGCTGATCAGCGTCCGCTTCTGATAGATGAAGGGCTGTCGAAGCAACTCGGCGATCAATGAACCAAGCCTTGTCGCGTTCTCCAGCTTCAGCGGATCGACGACGAGGACGGAGAATTCGTCTCCGCCGATTCGCGCCACGGTATCGCAACCACGCACCATCGTAGAAAGGCGACGAGCCGTTTCCTGTAGCAGAGCGTCCCCGGCATCATGGCCAAGGGTATCGTTGATGTCCTTGAAGTCGTCCAAGTCGATCAGGAGAAGGCTGACACTTGTGCCGTTTTGCCGTGCATGATCAAGAGCAGCATCAAGGCGATGCTGAAACAGGGTGCGGTTCGGAAGACCGGTGAGAGCATCATGATTGGCTGAGCGCCAGATTTCTTGTTCCGCTTCCTTCTGCTCGCTGATATCGAAGGTGACACCCACGATGCGATCAGGGCCGGCCTGCTCGCCGCGCGCGCGCAACCATCGTATCTCTCCGCTGGGCAGAACATAGCGGCACTCGGTGGAACTGGCTCCCTCTGACTGAATGTCCCGCAGGAAGCTTTCGACCTTCTGATGGTCCGCGGGGTGGATGCTCGTCATGAAGGTCCTGTCGGCACCGGGCCTGATGCCAAGCAGCGCCAATGAGTTCTCGGAGCGGGTGGTTGCTCCCGATCGCGGGTTGAACTCCCACGCAATCATGTGGGCGGCCTTCAGGGCGAGTTGCAGACGCTCCTCGCTTTTCCTTAAGGCCTGCTCCGACTGCTTGCGTTCGTGAATGTCCATGGCAATGCCGAACCATTGCTCGGTCCGCCCCTGCTCGTTCTTCAAGGGTTGGCCGCGCACGATGAACCAGCGGTACATGCCATCCAAGGCGCGACGCAAGGGCATCTCAATCTCGAAGGATGTGCCCTTGCCGAGGGCATCCTGCCATATGCCGAGGATCTGCTCCCGATGGGCGGGATCGACGACCGAGGTCCAGCTACCGGCCGGCCCGTCTTCGGAGCGGAGGCCGGTGTATTCGTACCAGACGTCGTTGCAATAGGTGAAATCTCCATCAGGAGCGCTGAACCAGACAATCTGCGGGGAACTCATGGATGCGGGCATTGCATCCACTAGAGTACGGAGACGCCTTTCGCTTCTCCGAAGGTGCTCCTCGGTTGTGCGAAATTCAGTGATGTCCCGTGAGATGCAAAGGAAACCCTGTGGGACGCCATCCTGCCCCATGATGGGAGTTACGACGACATCCCACCACTTCTGGGTTCCTGTCATCGTTGCGCATGGCCCCTGAAAGCGCCCGATCCCACCCGCCTTTACGGCTTCAATGGCCGCGCTGGTGTCCTCGCCGGCAATGCTGCTCCAGATCTCAGTCCAGTGGCGGCCCTCAATCGCACGGAAATCCTCGACCTCCATGGCCCGCATGCCGCCTTGGCTCATGAAGCGGAGATGCCCCTTCAGGTCGAAAACCTTGATGCAGTCATCAGAGCTTGCCAGAAGGCGACGCGTGAACTCTTCGCTTTCCGCTGCCGCTTTGCTGGAGAGTCTCAACTCGAGCTGGCACATGACGGCTTGGGCAAGCGTGGTCAGCGCTTCTCCCTGCTGTTCAGTAAGGCCATCAGGGCGCGCAACACGATCGAGAACGCAGAGCATCCCGAGTGGCAGGCCATCCCTCGTTCTGAGCGGAACTCCTGCGTAAAAACCTATCTCTGGTTCGCCTTTGACACGAACCCTGTCCTTGAAGCGCGGGTCGCGGCTCAAATCGGGAACGACAAAAAGTCCAGGCTGCTGAATGGCATGATTGCAAACCGAGTTCTCGCGAGGAGTCTCTGTCAGTTCCAGTCCAACCCTCGCCTTGAAGCGCTGCCGATGCTCGTCAAGGAACGAGATATAAGCAATCGGGGTCTTGCAGATCTGAGCCGCTACCTTCGCAATATTGTCGAATTCAATTTCCGGTGTTGTATCCAGAAGGTCGAACCTCTGGAGCGCAGCCAAGCGTTCGACTTCTTCCCAATGAGGCAGTTCGCTGTGACCAGAACACTCTTGCATGTAAAAACTGCCCGTTGGGAAGCATAGGAGCTTTTCAGAGATGTCGGATGTGCCGACTCAACGGAGGGGCATCATGCCTCGAGCGTTCGCTCGATCCGTTGCAAACCTATGATCCGGGCCGACCGGTAAAATGGCAGTGCGTCATGCCGATCCTCAGCGAGGACCTGCCATAGTGCTGATGAATTCTTGTTTGTGATGATTGAAAGATATTCAAGCAAATGAGGTAATTGTCGCCTTTCGTAAGGTCAAGAAGTGGCGCCGTGACACCACGCTTTAGGGTTAACAGAGGCCTCACATCCGGCTCACCCGCTGCGTCTCCAACTGCCTGTTCGTCAGTATGGTAATCCATCGTTGCTAGCATCTGCAGGAACTCTTCCTCTCCGTAATCCAGGGGGCATGTTTCGTGCAATCTGACCTTGAAAAGCTGCTGCCTTCGGAGGTCGCGTAGGTGGTTCTACGTAGGCTCGAATTTCGGGAACTACGTAGTTACATGAAATCATAACGGCTCCTCCGGAGGGAGCACGAGGGAGAACTGAGTTCCTGGTTTTGAAAAATGTAAGATCCTGCAATCCCTTGAGCCTTCTCCTCGGGTGTTCCCGACACGATCGGATGGGACACTTTACCTGTGAAAGCTTTGATTAACGTTGGTTAAGGAGCATTAACCATAAGCGAGTAACAGCTCCCATTATTTACGTATTGTCCGTTGGGGAGCCTAATTATAGTTTCTGCCTCAGCCGCTCGACGAAGCTGAGTCAAGTAAACAAACGTGAGTGGCAAGCATACGAATACTAAACGCACTTAATTACTAAGGCGGGGCAGAAAACATGTATATCGTCGTCGATGACCGGCAGATGGTTACGTCTGGATATGTTGCGAGCTTCAAGCGTGAAGGCATATCCTCCCTTGGCTTATACGCAGACGAGTTCAGCGATTGGCTTGAGACGGCTTCCGACTCCGATCTGGAAGCCGTACAGGGTTTCGTGCTGGGCACCTTCGAAGAGCGGGTTCATTCCGCCGAAAGCATCCGGCGCTACTCCAAAGCACCCATCATCGCCCTGAGCGATGTCCGCTCTCTGGAAGAGACCCTCGAACTCTTCACTGCGAAGTTTGATGATGTTGTCCGTAAGCCCGTTCACGTCCGGGAGATTCTCGCACGGACCGAAGCCGTCTGGCGCCGCGTGAATGCAAGCGCGGGAAAGAAGGCTCAGGACAACAGTGACAGGCTGAAGGTCTTCTTCGATGGCCGTGATCCGGAGATCGATGGCCTTCCCCTTTCTCTCCCGCGCCGTGAGAGGCACATTCTCGAGTATCTGGTTCGCAAAAAGGGGCACCGGCTCACCAAGAAGCAGATCTTCGACGCGGTCTACGGGATCTACAGCGATGATGTCGAAGACAGCGTTGTCGAGGGACATATCAGCAAACTCCGCAAGAAGCTGCGGCAGCGCCTCGGCTATGATCCGATCGATGCCAAGCGATACATCGGATATTCCTACGTAGGAATCGCGGCCTAAATCTGTATCAGTTTAATGTATAGCTCCCGTCTTAGCTCCGGGAGCTATACGTGTTTGATGTTCCTGCGTGATAAGAGCGATCCCCTGACAGCCTTCAAGCTTGGTCCGAGCTTCCCCGTTAAAGGTGAGGGGGCGGTCCGAGTCCTCAGCGCTGATCACACCTGCCAAGCCCGTGTTTGACTGCATTATGCAGTGCTTGCAGCTTGATATCTGCTGACTGCTTGCAAGAGTGTAGCACTGAGGTCTTCTGGCTGATCGACAGATCCTTCGGAGTGAAAGGGCCAAGCCGCCACGAATGGCAGTGCAGATTGCGGTAACAGATACATTGCCGGGCTTACAGATGTAAGAACCGAGCTAGTTGCAACACTGATGCTGTCCCGCCCAGCAATTTTGTCTGAAATCACGTCGATTCAGCATTCATCCTCTTCGAGCGTTAACTCTATTGCAGGAAACGCCGCCTTATTCTTCCTCAACGTCATGGCTGCGACTTGAAGAGGCGCAAAGCTCAAGGGATCAACTCTTCGTCTGACGACAGTCGAAGAAATGATCGGGTCCAGCCGCTCAGCCTTGTTGGTTGACAAATGATGTAGTGAACGAGGCGTACTGGGGCACTGTTATGAAGATCAGAACTTCGCAGACGATCGTCTGCATACGGCTAGCGCGCCGCAGGCGCTTCCCTGATTTTCAATTCTGATCCGATACCTGCCCTTCAGTTCCCACGCCTGAACATGAGGTTCAGCGCTTTATTGCCGGCGTGAAGGCCGAACGATTCTCCCAATCTGAAGCGCCAGACAACCGGCGCCGTTCAGTTCACATAGTAAGAGTTGAGACACGGCAATGGACGACCTTCTTCTTGAGTTTCTTACCGAGACCAACGAGCATCTCGAAACGGTCGACGTGGAGATGGTTCGTTTCGAGCAGGATCCAAACAACGAAGCTATCCTCAGCAACATCTTCCGCTTGGTTCATACAATCAAGGGAACCTGCGGCTTCCTTGGTCTGCCCCGGCTCGAAGCACTGGCCCATGCCGCCGAAACGCTTATGGGCAAGTTCCGCGATGGAATGCCGGTCACGACTCCTGCCGTTTCGCTGATCCTCAGCACCCTTGATCGCATCAAGGAAATTCTCGGAGAACTCGAGCGTCAAGGAACCGAACCAGAAGGATCCGACGGCGACCTCATCGCATTGCTGGACAAGATGGCCGCGCAGGAACCACCTGTTCCAGAAGCCGCTCCGGCTCCGCAGGCGGCGCAAACCTCGGCCATCGTCGTCCACCAGGTGCTCGAGCGGGAGCTGAAGCCGGGCGAGGTCTCCCTCGATGAGTTGGAGCGCGCCTTTCAGGAGGCTCCCGGTCCGGCGAAGGACGTGACGGCTGGAACCCTCACGTTTCAGGTGCTCGAGCGTCCTCTGAAGCCAGGCGAGGTTTCACTCGATGAACTGGAGCGCGCGTTCCGCGAGGCGCCGGGTCCAGCTCGTCTCGTGATTGACAAGCCTGCGGAGAAGGCATCCAGCGAGGTGCCCGCGGTTGCCGCCGCAGCGCCTGCGCCTTCCAAGAAGAGCGGCGAATCGGCCGAGGCTGGAGAGGCCGGCGAAGGACTCTCCGGTAAGGTTCAGACGATCCGCGTCAACGTGGATACCCTCGAGCACCTCATGACGATGGTGTCCGAGCTCGTTCTCACCCGGAATCAGCTGCTTGAGATCGCCAGGCGCAGCTCGGAGGATCATGGTTACAAGGTGCCGCTGCAGCGTCTGTCGCAGGTTACGGCCGAGCTGCAGGATGGGGTGATGAAGACCCGGATGCAGCCGATCGGCAATGCTTGGCAGAAGCTGCCTCGCGTCGTGCGCGACCTCTCGAACGAGCTCTCGAAGAAAATCGAGCTCGTGATGCAGGGCGCGGATACGGAGCTCGATCGGCAGGTCCTGGAGGTCATCAAGGATCCTCTCACCCACATGGTCCGCAACTCGGCAGACCACGGGATTGAGAGCCCGGCCGAACGAAAGGCTGCCGGCAAGCACGAGAAGGGCACGATCCGTCTCAATGCCTATCACGAAGGCGGCTCGATCACGATAGAGATCGCCGACGATGGCAAGGGACTGAACTTCGCGGCCATCAGAAAGAAGGCCGCTGAGCGCGGAATTGCAAGCGACACCGAACTGGAGCGGATGAGCGACGCCCAGGTGGCTAAGTTCATCTTCCATCCTGGCTTCTCGACAGCCGCGAAGGTCACATCCGTCTCGGGCCGCGGCGTCGGCATGGACGTGGTCAAAACCAACATCGAGCTGATCGGCGGAACCGTCGACATCCGTTCCGAGCAGGGTCGAGGGACAACCTTCACGATCAAAATCCCGCTGACACTGGCCATCGTGGCAGCGCTCATTGTGTCGTCCAAGGATCAGCGCTTCGCCATTCCACAAATTGCGGTATCGGAACTCGTTCGGGTGTCGCCCACCTCCGAGCACTCGATCGAGCGCATCAACGGAACGCCGATTCTGCGCCTGCGCGACCGTCTGCTGCCAATCGTACCATTGTCGAAGGTCATGGGCCTGTCCGGGAATGAGGACGCCAATCATGGCTTCGTGGTGGTGACGCAGGTTGCCCATCAGCGCTTCGGCATTCTTGTCGACGGTGTGTTTCACACCGAGGAGATCGTCGTGAAGCCGATGTCCTCGAAGCTGCGGCACATCCAGCTCTTCTCAGGAAACACGATCCTAGGCGACGGCGCCGTCGTGCTGATCATTGATCCTAACGGGCTTGCCCGCATGGTGGGCTCGGAGTCGGATCGCAACGAGTTCCAAAGCGATGCGAACCCTGAGCAAGCGGTCGTTGCTGCGGATGAAATGACAAGCTTGCTGGTCTTCCGTGGCGGGAGCGAGAGCCTGAAAGCTGTTCCGCTTTCCCTGGTAACGCGCCTTGAGGAGATTGAAGCATCGTCGATCGAATGGTCGAGCGGTCGCCCAGTCGTTCAGTACCGCGGGCGCCTGATGCCGCTGGTCTCCTGTGACGAAGAACTCGCGATCAAGCGTGAGGGCATGCAGTCGCTTCTGGTGTTCTCAGACGGAGACGTGTCGATGGGGCTGGCCGTTGCCGAGATCGTCGACATCGTGGAGGACAAACTCGATATCGAGCTCCTCGCCGAGCGCTCCGATCTCGTCGGTTCAGCCGTTGTCAGGGGACGAACCACCGAGATCGTGAATGTCGCACATTACCTGCCGATGGTTCTTGAGACATGGTCGCGCAAGGAACGAAAGGGCGGACCAGAGCGGTCTCTGCTCCTCGTCGACAGCTCGACCTTCTTCCGGGATATGCTCGTGCCGGTTCTCAAGGCATCTGGATACCGCGTCCAGACCGCCTCGACAGCCCAGGATGCTGTTCGCCTGCTCTCGAACGGATTGCACGTTGACGTCGTCGTCACGGATCTTGAGCTTTCAGGACATTCAGGGTTCGCCCTGGTTGCATCCCTGAGGGCAGATCCACAACACAGCGCGACCCCGGTGATCGGCCTGACCGTCAAGCCTGATTCGCAACAGATTGCCCTGGCGAGAAAGCTGCAGATTTCCGAGATCGTCTCGAAAATCGACCGCAGGGGTCTGCTCTCCGCGCTTGCGGAGCTCAATGGAACGCTCGAAGAGGCTGCCTAATCATGAAGCTCATCGATTCAAACCCTTCGGGGACCGTAAAAACAGCCTCCAAGCAGATGGAGTTCGTCACAGTCACGGTGGCCGGACAGTTGCTGGGCCTCCCCATCAGCCGCGTGCACGATGTCTTCGTTGTGAGCGAGATGACCACTGTTCCTCTCGCGCCAGGAGAGATCGCCGGTCTTTTGAACCTTCGTGGACGGGTCGTCACGGCAGTGTCATTGCGCCGCCGTCTCGGATTGGGCGACACCGCGGAGTCAGGGCGACGCATGGCTGTCGGCCTTGAGAACCAGGGTGAGGCCTATGGGCTGCTGGTGGACGAGGTCGGTGAGGTTCTCAAGCTGGATCCGGACGAGATGCAGCCGAACCCGGTTCACATGGATCGGGGTTGGGTGGGGCTGTCGCAGGGTGTTCACCAGTTGCGGGATCAACTGCTGATCGTACTCGATGTTGACGCCGTCCTTGCCTTCGAGACGGAGCGTGAGGCTGCGTAAGCCCGATTTATCGCGCACATGTGCTTCAGTTTATGTAACCAGAATACAGGAAAATCGACGTGAGCCTTGATCTATCCACCCCTGTTCTCATCGTTGACGACTACCAGACGATGCTGCGCATCATCCGCAACCTGCTGAAGCAGATCGGCTTCAACGACGTCGACGAGGCGAAGGACGGCTCGGAGGCCCTGGGCAAGCTCAAGGAGAAGAAGTACGGGCTGGTGATCTCCGACTGGAACATGGCGCCCATGACCGGCTTCGAGCTGCTGCAGCAGGTGCGCGCCGACGCGGAGCTGGGCAGCCTGCCCTTCATCATGATCACCGCCGAGGCCAAGACCGAGAACGTGGTGGCCGCCAAGCAGGCCGGCGTCAACAACTACATCGTCAAGCCCTTCAACGCCGATACGTTACGGTCAAAAATCAGCGCTGTCTTTGGTGCGTGAGCGGAACGAGAGCGAGATCATGATCCATAGAAAGAGCTATCGTATCGAGGCAAACCTGGGCGGCGCTTCGCAGGACGAGGGAGTTCTGGAACGTCATTCTGAAGTTATGGGATTACTGGCAGCCATCAAGGAGTCGATCGTTCCTGCAAAGGATATCTCGACCTCTCTGCTGGAGGAGCACCGCCGTGACATGCAGGAGGCTCTTCGCCTGAAGGCGGAGCTCGATTCGATCTACCAGGCGATCGAGCGCACGAAGAAAGAGATTGCCACGCTTCGATATGCTGGTGCTCAGGGAAAAGAGATCACCCGAGTCACGGACGAACTCGGTGCTATCGTCACCGGGACGGAAACAGCCACCAATTCCATCCTGGCGGCGGCGGAAAGAATCGACGAGCTCTCCAGCAATCTCTCGTCCAGGCTAGCTGGAAGTGACCAGGATATCGCCCGTGAGATTCTTGATCACGTGATCAGTATCTTCGAGGCCTGCAACTTCCAGGACATTACCGGCCAGCGTATCAGCAAAGTCGTCGGCGCAATGAAGTTTGTTGAAGAACGTGTTCACCACATGATGGAAATCTGGGGCGGCATGGAAAGCTTCAAGGATATTGAAACGATCGACGATCCAAAACGTCAGGGAGATAAGGCGCTCCTGAATGGACCCGCTTTGGCCTATGATAATGGCGTGACGTCTCAGGACGCTATTGACGCGCTGTTCAACTAGTCTGAGCGAACGGCAATAAGCTGTCTATGGCTTGAGTCCAGCCTCCAAAGGCTGGACTTCCTTTTCAGACACGCGTGGCTATGCGGAAGAGCTAGACCAGCAAATGTTGCACCTGCTTTGAGGCAATAACGTTCATCAGCTTCCTCAAGCTCTCTTCCGTTACTGCGAGGACCACGCCTCCACGTATTTCTGATGCACCGTTAAAACCGTAGCTCAGCACATTGGCAGGCTTGAGTCCGCCTGTGCCGTTTGAGAGATAGCCCTGCATGGATCCGGTCCGGCCGGTAGACCCATTCTGAATCTTGAAACCGGTAAACTGTCCTGCAAAAGAATGGGGAATAACGCGCAGCCTATCCCGTTTGTGGAAAGCAAGGGCGACATTGCTCTTAGCAAGAGCAACCGCAATATTATCTTCGAAATGAAGGTAGGCTTCAAAGCTAATGGTGCTTTGCGACGACCGAAATTGGTCAAGGATAGCAACTGCGTTCATGTCATCCATGCACACAAAGATGCGTGAATGCCTGTAGCAAGGACCATGTACGTTCGTGCCTATCTGAACCACATAGGCATTCTCAAGAGAGAGTGTTGCTTCAATCCAACCAAAGCCTGCAGTCTGCTCACGAGAGTTCGGGATAGCCACATTGTGGGCGCGTGACGAGAGCAGGTATTGGCGTACAGGACCTGCCTCCATGAACCCCGACCCACCCGGATCCGTGACCCATCTCACTCCGCGAGATGAGTAAACGAAGGAGGTGCAGTCGTAATGCCCATTGTCATGCCGTTGCTCGTTGATCGAGGCGCAGAGATAGCTCCAGCCGGGCTTCTGCACGTAATTTCGAACGGCTATGAGACCTGCATGCTCTGACGTATGGAGTCTTGGCCCCAGGGGGTAGGCCAGTTCCTCCGCGAGTGCCGGATCCGATAGAAGATGTCTTCCATACCCGGAGATGAGGCGCCGGAACCAAGAGGCATGGTGAAGGTCACGCGGCGTGTCTCCAAACGGAGCAAGCATACCGGCTGGGTCTGTGACCGCCACGAGAGCTTTGAGGCTGTCCCTCAAGCGGGCATTGAGAAGGTTTCTGAGTTCTTCGGCCTCACGGTAACCTTTGAGGTTTTGAGCCAGGATCATGCCGATGGAGATTATTTCCAGCCGGTAATACTGGGATTGCTCATTCGATGAGCCGTGCGGACCGAGGAGCCGGCCGAAGCCATTATGCAACTGAGCAAGGGCTATCGACCTCCAGTACGAGGAAAGAGCAAAATTCCGGAGGCCGATGGAGGTGCTGAGAAGGGCGCAGGCGATCCGGACCTGCAGGACGGAATGCAGAAAGATGTTCTGGCTTAGGATCTCAGCGAGCGCGAAGCCATGCTGAATGACCTCTGCGATGAGCAGGCGCAGCTTCTCGATAGGTGTCTTCTTAGCCGAGCTTGCAGTTGCAAGAAGTCGAAGCAGAGCTTCTGTCCGTGTGGCAACCGACGCAGGATAAGCGCTGAGAGGATCCATGGGCTGGCCCCATGGATTGGCCCGAGACCAGGAAACGGCGAGGTCCCTAGCCTTCCGCAATCCGCTCTCCCCCTGGTCGCGAACGAGATCCAGGAGCCAAGACAAGGATTGGTACTCCAAGCGCCACGCAGGAGATTGATAAGGGTCCTCGGTCCAGTTCGGCGTTGAAGGTAGAGACCATGCCCGGAAACCGCCAAGAGTAAGCTGATCCCCCACCAACGCTGCCGATTGGCCGTGCTGAACAGCTTGCAGCTGATCGTGCATGATCGGCGCTGCTGCTAAGGTCTGGTGATCAATCAGACTGTCGATGAGGCTGGTGTCCTCGATCAATGCCCTGGAGGAAGATTCTGCCTGAAGCCGTCTGAATACTTCACCCGCAAAGGCTGTTGCATCGGGATGCTCTCCGCTGAGAATGCTCTCCAGCAGGAGATCGTCGCCCAGAGATGTCTCGAGAGGTGTTACAAGGCTGATCGCTGCCTCATCGCGCCAGACCTGGAAGCCAAGTTCAACTGCTACAGCTTGGCTCGGGGGAGTGAGTTCAAGCGTGAAGCGCCTTGTCTGGCGGTTGACTGGGATGTCAATGTAGGATCCGACCAGGGGTGATGTCGGCAGATCGTCCGGTGACGCAACGATTTCACCATTCCTGTTACGATAGATGACACGCGCCAGGGCTCCTTCAGCGTTTGCATTGTTGTTGATCAACTGACCTCGGACAAAAAGCGGTTTGGCCGGCACGACACCAAAAGTCAGCCACGTTGGGTCAGTTTTCAGTCCAATCCAGGAACGGCGCGCGTCGTTTGCACTAGGACGGGAGATTGCATGCTGTGCATCTGCCTGAGTATCATCGTCTACATGTTGCGCGGTCTGCAGAACCTTCGGGTCAATGATTGTGAATGGATGGGAGTTGCGCCAGCTGCGGAAGGTAACCGTTACGTGCTTCGTTGGGGCTGGGATCAGAAAGGTGCAATGAACCTTTGCCGCGTGCGTTTGATCGCTGCTTGGATCATAGTAGTCAGGTCCTGCGATGTGGCAGTTGTGAGGATCGATCTGAGCTCTGGTTAGACCCGGAACATTGGCGAAATCGATGCTTGATCCATCCTCGGTTAGGAAGTCGACGCCAATGACTGCGAAATCATGTGCTGTTCGGCTCCTCTCCTCGGGGTGCCAGCGGATTTGGAAGGTCAGCTCACACCAGGCATCCTGGGAAAGGTTCCTAAAGTTGAGAGTGACTCGCGACCATCGGTTCTGATTGGATACAATGAACTGCTGGATCCCGGTTTCTTCCTGAAGTGCCTCATCGCCGCGTTCCCGAAGCGTCGGAAGGATTTGTCTGACATCGGCCATTGAGAGGCACCAGAGTTTTAGGTTGGAAAGAGGGAGATAGGGATCTGCTTTCACGCGTGCGCGGACCGAGCGGCTATATCGGCTCTTGTTTGCTTCCTCCACGGTCAATCGGTAGTCAATTCGACCTTCGCAGTTCTCCGGCAGCGCCGCGACATGAGATACTGCAATGGCTGTAATCGTGTTTACTGCCCCGTCGCGACCTCTAGAAACAGGGCCATGCGGATCAGCTCGGAGAGACTTTTGGCTTCCATCTTCGCCATGACGTTTGAACGATGAATCTCGACGGTCCGGATGCTGATGTTCAACTCGTGAGCAATCATCTTGTTGGCCTTGCCGGCAACCAAACCGTCCAGCACCTGACGCTCACGTTGTGAAAGAGACTGCAGCCGCGCCTGGGTCCTGAGGAGCTCCTGATTCCGGCGAACGCTCTTCTCGTCGCAGACCAGCGCAAAGCGAACCACCTCCAGGAAGCGGTCTTCCCGGAAAGGTTTTTCGAGAAAGTCGATCGCTCCCGTCTTCATGGCTTCCACGGCGAGGGGGATATCCGCGTGGCCAGTCATGACGACGACAGGAACATTCAGCCCGCGTGCATTGAGGCGCCGAATAAACTCCAGGCCGTCGATGCCGGGCATCCGCACGTCCGTGACAATGCAGCATTGTCCAGGATCGCTGACCTCGTCCAGAAAGGCTTTGGCGGACTCATACAGGCGAACGTTCAGGCCAGCGGACACCAGCAGGAAGGAGAGGGCCTTTCGCACTCCGACGTCATCATCCACCACATACACGATCGGCGTGTTCGACACTGGCCATGTCCTCCTTGTCGACGGTTCTCAGAGTAAAATGAAAGGTAGTGCCTTCACCGGGAATCGACTCGGCCCAGATCTTGCCGCCATGGGATTCCACGATCGTCCGGCTGATCGAGAGCCCCACGCCCATGCCGCTGCGCTTCGTGGTGGTAAATGGCTTGAAAAGGTTCTTCAAGACCTCGGGGGCAATCCCGGATCCGGTGTCCTGGACGCTGACCTGCACCGTGGCCTCATTCGGTACAGGCTTGGCCCTGATCACCAGCTCACGAAGCTCCGATTCCTGCATCGCCTCGATGGCGTTGCGGATCAGGTTGAGCAGAACCTGCTGGATCTGGACACGATTCACGAAGACCAGCGGATTATCGGATGGAAAGTCGTATTCGACCTTCACGTCCTTTTCCTTTGCGCCCACAAGAGCCAAGGCGCTGGCCTCTTCCACGAGACGCTGAAGCCCCTCGATCTGGTGCTCGCTTCCTCCCCTGGCCACGAACTCCCGCAACTGCCGGATGACTTCTCCGGCACGCAAAGCTTCCTCGGCAGCCTCATTCACCGCGTGGCGGACGAGAGAGATCTTGTCGCCCTCCACGTCGCTCAGAATGAGGCCGCAGCCTTTCAGGTAGCTGGTGATGGCTGTCAGAGGTTGGTTGATCTCATGGGCCAGTGTCGACCCCATCTCTCCCAAAGCGGTGAAACGGGACATGTAGGCAAGTTCGGCTTGCAGCTCCTGCATTCGCGTTTCGGTGCGCTGGCGCTCTGTCAGATCACGGATGAAGGCGGTGAAGAAGCGCTCCCCATCCGATTCCATCTCACCGACCTGAACCTCCATCGGGAAGGTCGAGCCGTCCTTCCGCTGAGCAACCACCACGCGCCCGCTTCCGATGATCCGCCGTTCCCCTGTCTCGCGGTAGCGGCGGATATAGCCATCATGCTGCTCGCGGTAAGGCAGGGGCATCAGGAACTTGACGTTCGTGCCGATGACCTCCTCGGGCTGATAGCCGAACATGTTCACGGCTGTCGCGCTGAAGGACCTGATGATGCCGCTTTCATCAGCCACGACCATGGCGTCGGGAACAGTCTCGAGAATGGACCTGAGATGGGCCTCGCTGGTCCGCAGGCGCTCTTCGCTCGATCGCAGGGCATTCTCGGCCAGCTTGCGCTCTGTGATGTCCTGAACCGTTCCGATTTTGCGGATAGGCCGCCCATCATCATCGACCAAGGTGCGTCCGATGGCCGTAACCCAGCGCTCCTCCCCCGTATCGGCGCGGATAATCCTGAAGCTGCCGCTATAGGTCAGGTCGCTGCCGGGCTGGTCATCATAGAAGGTCATCGCCATCCGACTGCGATCATCCGGATGAACGCAATCAAGGATGATCTCGCGTGTGATGGTCACATCCGGTGCCAAGCCAAGGATCTGCCGCGCCTCGGGCATCCATTGGCGCCGACCGGTGATAAGATCCTGATCCCAAATGCCGAGCGCCGTCGTCTCGATGGCCAAGCGCAACCTCTCCTCGCTGCTGCGCAGTCTTATCTCGGCTTGGCGCTGATCGTGGATGTCCGTGACGGTGCCGACCCATTCCTGAACTTGGCCGTCCTCATTCAGCAATGGAACGGCCCGAGCGAGCATCCAGCGGTATTTGCCATCGAGGCGGCGGACGCGGTACTCAAACATCCCCGGCTCTTCTGCCGTGCGGATGCCTTCCCATTGGGTGAGAAGCTTTACCCGGTCATCCGGATGAACGGTATTGAGAAACCCGAAGCCCGTATAGTTCTCATTGGACTGGCCGCTGAAGGTTTCCCACCCCCATACCTTGGTGATCGCCCCATCTGTCGTCGCGCGCCAGACAATGGCGGAGCCGGCCTCGATCAGGGCGCGATACTGCTCTTCGCTGCGGCGCAGCCGTTCGGCGGCCAGCTTCTGTTCATGGATGTCCGTGACGGTTCCAATCCATTCCTGAACCACCCCATCTGCGTCGCGAAGAGGGACGGCTCTCGTCAGGACCCAGCGGTACTCGCCGTCAGGCGCAAGAACCCTGTATTCGTTAGTGCCCGCTTTCTCCGAAGCCAGCGTTTCCAACCAAGCCGCGGTCACGCGCTCCCGATCCTCAGGATGAACGGCATCCAGCCAGGCATAATCTCCGCCATTCTCCGGCGGTGTAGAGGGAGAGGTGTCCCAACTCAGCGATCCGTCAACGATCATCCCGCTGGCGTCTGCACGCCAGACCATTGCCGAACTTGCTTCGATGAGAGCCCGGTAGCGCTCCTCCTGGGTTTTCAGGGCCGCTTCCGCAGCCATGAAGCGGCTGATGTCTCGAGCCGTCAGAACAAAGCTGCAATCCGCGCCTGCCACGGGGTTGATCGCATCAAGGGTTACCCGGCACAGGATATGAATGCCGTCTTTTGTTCTGCAGCGTATCTGGTCGCCGGAATGTCCGGAACTGGCTGCCGCGTTGAGATCTTGAAGGGGCTTTTCGCGAAGCTGAGCATCTGAAGAGTAGAGAAGAGAGAAGTGGCGGTTCAAGATCTCATCTGATCGCCAGCCAAAAATACGTTCTGCTCCGACATTCCACGATATAATATTTCCGGCTTGATCAAGGGTGATCAGGGCAAAATCGGTTACGGCGTCGAGGACGCGGGCAGGATCAGGGCTCGCGTGAACCGCAGGCCCATTCATAATGCCGATTAACGCAGATGTATGAGTCATAACCCCCCAACCCAAGAGCTGCGTTGCTTGCAGGTTTTTTACGTATTGGCAATTGGTCGCGCAAATCGGGAGCCCCGACAGGATCGTCCGTCAGGGGACAGTGTTTCGACAACCGCGCTCTTCATGAGGATAGCTGGCCGAAAAGCAACTGATTCGGTTGCGACATGGTAGCGCTCAGAGGAGCGCCGCAACTTGGTTTTGCTTCGAGAGTGATGAAATAGAGTTTCACGCAGTCCATCAAGAATCATCAAGGCATGGGCAGGCCAGAGTGACCCTCTGAAGACATGGCCTGGCCATAGCCGACCTGCCGGCACCTGAAGAGGTCAGGTCAGCCTCGTGCAAGGTTCGAGGCTTAGATGCCTCTTTACCATGTTTGCTCGGAGATTCCTGTGACGGCACCTGTCTATCTGTTCGATTTGGCATCGCGACAGGCTCAGTGGCTTGCTGCTCGCCAGACAACGATTTCCGGCAATGTCGCGAATGCCAATACTCCCGGCTATCGCGCCCGGGATGTCGAGCCCTTCGCCGATGTTCTGGACAAGACGAAGCTGGTCATGGCCTCGACGAATAATGCGCATATCGGGATTTCTCCCTCGCGCACCGAAGCCACGAAGGTGAAGAAGTCCGAGAGCTGGGACACCGTCTACTCGAAGAACTCCGTAAGCCTTGAACAGGAACTCATCAAGGCAGGCGAGGTCAATCGCCAGCACACCCTGAACACGACCATCGTCAAGTCATTCCACAGAATGCTGCTGACCAGCGTGAGGACCCCGTCATGATCGATCCTTTGATTGCTTCCGGCAAACTGTCCAGCGCCGGCCTGGAGGCGCAGTCTGCACGTCTGCGCGTCGTATCGGAGAACATCGCCAACGCGAACTCGACCGGACGGACCCCGGGCTCCGATCCCTATACGCGCAAGACCATCACCTTCCGTTCCGAGCTTGAACGGACGCTCGGTGCTGCTTCGGTGTCGGTAAAGGATGTCGGCCAGGACGAGGCCCCTTTCCCGGTTGAGTATGACCCCGGCAATCCGGCCGCCGACGAGAACGGCATGGTCAAGAAGCCCAACGTGAACATGCTGATCGAAATGGCCGACATGCGTGAGGCCAATCGATCCTATCAGGCCAACCTGCAGATGATGAAGCAGGCGAGAGCCATGATCTCCGCAACAATTGACCTCATGAGAGGCTGATATGATCAGTGCCGTATCCTCCATCTCCTCAATGATCGACAGCCCTGCGGCGGTCACGGCCGTACCGGCTTTTGGCACAGCAGCGACGGCCGCAGGAGCCGTCGCCGGCGCCTCGTCCGTGAGCTTCAGCGACATGATGGCTCAGGTGGCGACGTCAGCCGTCGACACCATGAAAGCAGGCGAGGCTGCATCGATTGCGGGCATCCAGGGGAAAGCCTCGGTGCAGCAGGTGGTCGAAGCCGTGATGTCCGCTGAACAGACCCTTCAGACAGCGATTGCCATCCGCGACAAGGTGGTTGCAGCCTATCAGGAAATCGCCCGGATGGCGATCTAAGAGGATAAGACAATGAGAGCGCTTGCGATTGCTGCCACTGGAATGAATGCACAGCAGCTGAATGTCGAGGTGATCGCCAACAACATCTCGAACGTCAACACCACTGCCTTCAAGGCGGCACGGGCGGAGTTCACGGACCTTCTGTATCAGACTGAGCGTTCGCAGGCCGTTCCGAACCAAGCGGGCTCCAGCCCTGTTCCTGAAGGAGCCATATTGGGTCTCGGCGTGAAGACGGCTGCCATCCGCAATCTCCACCGGCAGGGCTCCTTGACAAATACCGCGAACCAGTTCGATCTCGCTCTCAACGGTCGCGGTTGGTTCCAGGTGAACGCACCGAGCGGTGAGATCGTCTACACCCGTGCGGGATCCTTCAATAAGAATGGCGATGGACAACTCGTCACCCTCGACGGATATACCCTCAATCCGCCCATCATCGTTCCGCCCAACACGCTCGACGTGACGATCAATGAATCCGGCGAGATCTTCGCGAAGATCGCCGGGGAGGCTCAGCCTCAGAACCTGGGCCAGCTGACTCTTGCGAACTTTGCCAACGATGCGGGCCTGGAGCCTATGGGCGGCAACTACTATCGTGAGACGTTGGCTTCGGGCGCTCCTGCCGTGGGCATCCCGTCCGATCCCGGTTACGGAAAAATCCACCAGGGATATCTCGAAGCCTCCAACGTGGATCCTATCAAGGAAATCACGAATCTGATTTCGGCTCAACGCGCTTTCGAGATGAACTCCAAGGTCATCCAGGCTGCAGACGACATGGCCGGTACTGTCTCAAAGGGCATCCGCTAACGGCGGTATCCGGGTGATCTCATCATGAAGCATTTCGTCCAGCTCGCTCTCGCCGCAACCATCGTCAGCATCGTAACGCTGCATGGTGCGGTTGCCGAGGATCGTATCCTCCCGGTTCCAGCCGTGACCATCTATGCGGGCGATACAATCCAGGAGTCGATGCTCAAGGACAGGGCTTTCCCGGAGAACTACCGCTACCGCACTGCAGTTGTTGAGTCCCCACGGGTTCTGGCCGGGAAGATGGCACGCCGGACCCTCCTCCCCGGCGAGCCGATCCCGATGAACGCAGTCGACGATCCCAAACTCGTCACACGGGGCGTTCAGGCTCAGATCGTGTTCGAGGAAGGCGGTCTCTCGATCATGGGGATCGGCATTCCCTTGCAGTCCGGCACGATGGGCGAGACGATCCAGGTGAAGAACGCTGACAGCGGGCGCATCATCACAGGGCGCGTTCAGGCCGACGGCCGAATCCGGATTGGAGTCTATTGATGCTCCGCGTCTTTCTCTTTTTCTTCGCCGCTCTGTTCGCCGCGCAGGCTCAGGCTGCCACCCGCATCAAGGATGTGGCGTCGGTTCAAGGCGTCAGGGACAATCAGCTGATCGGCTATGGCCTCGTGATGGGCCTGCAGGGTACCGGCGATACGCTTCGCAACTCCCAGTTCACCGAGCAGTCGCTGCAATCCATGCTCGACCGGATGGGGGTGAACGTCCGTGACATCAACCTGCGCACCCGCAATGTCGCAGCAGTCATCATCACGGCCGACCTGCCCCCCTTCGTCGGTACTGGATCGCGCATCGACGTGACCGTCACGTCCATGGGCGATGCGACCTCGCTGAAGGGCGGCACCCTCATGCTGACCGCTCTGCAGGGCGGCGACGGACAGGTCTATGCGGTTGCCCAGGGTGCTATTGTGGTGTCCGGATTCTCCGCGCAGGGGCAGGCCGAGACCCTGACCTCCGGGGTCGCGACGGCAGGCCGCATTCCGAACGGTGCGCTGATCGAGCGTGAAGTCCAGGGAGGCTTCGATGCCGTCGGAGGCCTCGCCTTCGAGCTCAAGAACCCCGATTATAAGACCGCAACTCTGATCACCGACGCGATCAACCAGTATGCCCAGCAGCGTTTCGGCGTTCGTGTCGCATCTCCCCGCGACTTTCGAACCGTCGTGCTCCAGAAGCCGAAGAACGTTGCAGCGACGCGCTTCATTGCCGAACTGGGTGATCTTGAGATCAGGCCCGATACCCCTGCCCGTATCGTCATCGATCAGCGGACCGGAACAGTCGTGATCGGCAAGAATGTGCAGATCTCGACCGTGGCCATCACTCACGGTGCTCTCACGATCCGCGTGACGGAGACACCCGAAGTCTCACAGCCGGATCCGTTTTCCATGGGCCAGACTGTGGTGGTGCCGCGTACGCAGATCACGGCGGCAGAGGAGCGCGTGCCCCTCGCGATTGTCCGGGGTTCGGATCTGCAGACCCTCGTCAAGGGCCTGAACCAGATGGGCCTCAAACCGTCCGATGTCATCGCGATCCTCCAGGCGGTCAAGACGGCCGGAGCCCTTCAAGCGGAGTTGGTGATCCAATGATCTCTCGCATGATGTGTCAGACAGTGCGGCGAATGGCAGCCTGTAGCTTGGTTCTTGGCGCCATGACTTCCGGCGGTGCTCAGGCACAGGAAGCAAATGCGCCCGCCAAGAACAGCCAGTATTGCACCAACATCGCCGATGCGGCGTCCGATGCGCGCTTTGCGCTGCAGAAGCAGGCCCTGGCCGATATGGAAAAGGAAATTGAAGGCCGCATCAAGGTCCTGGAAGCGAAGCGCGCCGAGTACGAGGAATGGCTCAAGCGCCGCAATGAGGTCCTGGAAAAGGCCGATGAGACGATCGTCATGATCTACTCGCGGATGCGTCCTGACGCGGCGGCTCTCCAACTCATGAACATGGACGAGGAGATTGCGGCTGCCGTCATCGCCAAGCTCAATCCGCGGGCCGCAAGCGCGGTTCTGAATGAGATGGAGCCGGCCCGGGCCGCTCAGCTGGCCAATGTCATTACCGACGCTCCCAAGCGCGAGAAGAACCCCGTGAGGCAAAATTGAAGCATCTTGTTGCCATTCTTGGTCTGTGTTTCCTCGCTGCCTGCGCAACAAGGTCGGAGGACATCGGGCGTGAGCCGGGCATGACCCCGGTCGGCTCAGGCATCGCCGTTGATCGTGAGCCGCTGCCGCACCTGTTCAAGGGCAGCGGCCCGGCGGCTGCGAACTCCACCTGGAGCAATGCCAGCGCCGACCTCTTCACCAGCCCGCGGGCTCGCCAGGTGGGCGATATCGTGACGGTGAATATCCAGATCGACGACAAGGCAGAATTTGAAAACGCCAGCGACCGATCGCGGCGATCCTCAGTCAGTGCTGGACTCGACTATGCCTTCTCGTTCAAAGGCTGGAACGCGGACGGCACGGCGGATGCTGGCATCAACTCCTCATCGGACTCGACGGGGCAGGGGACCATCGATCGCTCGGAGAAGCTGCGCCTGTCGGTTGCCGCGGTCGTCAACGAGGTTCTGCCGAATGGCAACGTGGTGATCAGCGGCTCGCAGGAAGTGCGCGTGAACTTTGAGGTGCGCGTCCTTAACATCGCCGGTATCGTGCGGCCCCGCGACATCTCGCCGAAGAACACCATCAGCTACGACAAGATCGCCGAGGCCAGGGTCTCCTATGGCGGCCGCGGGCGCCTCATGGAAGTCCAGCAGCCGGCCTATGGGCAGCAGCTGTTCGATGTCCTGACCCCCTTCTAGGCGAAACAAGAGGATCAGAACGATGGCCAAGGCACTGGCACTTCCGGCCCCAGCCGACAGCGCACCGGCCCGCGAGGGATCGTTGAGGTGGCTCCTGACGCTCGGCCTCCTGACCCTGCTCTCCGCAGCGATCGGAGGCGGGTTCGGCCTCGTGATGGTCTCCGGCATCGAGAAGCGGGTCGAGGAGAAGTACAAGGCCCAACCTGAGAAGACCGAGGTTGCAAGCCCCTATACGGGCAATATCGGGATCAGGAAGCTCGCTCCGGTCGTCACGAATCTCGCCGCCTCGACCGAGGATTGGGTGAGGGTGGAAGCCTCCATCGTCTACAAGATGAGCGAAGAGCAGAACCCCGATGTGATGGCCGGAGAGATCCGGCAGGACATCCTGGCTTATCTCCGCACCCTGTCGCTGGCGCAGATTCAGGGACCGAGCGGCCTGCTGCACCTCAGGGAAGACCTGAACGAGCGCGTCAAATTGCGCTCGAAGGGTGTCATTCAGGAGCTTGTTCTCGAAACCCTTATCGTTCAGTAGGTCGAACGCAGTCTGAGTTTTCAAGCCGCCTGTTCATTGTCCCGAAAGATCATTGCCATGCCTCTCCGTCTGATCCTTGCCGGCGCATTCATCCTGCTGGCGTCCGGCGCCAATGCCCAGCTGGCGGATCTCCAGGCTCTGCTCCCTTCGGGGGAAGGTGCGATCAGCGGGCGCATGATTCAGCTTGTCGTTCTCCTGACGGTTCTGTCCCTAGCGCCAGGGCTTCTGATCATGGTGACGAGCTTCACCCGATTCGTCGTAGCCTTCTCGTTCCTGCGCTCGGGACTCGGCCTTCAGAGCACCCCGGCCAACATCTTCCTGATCAGCCTGTCCCTGTTCATGACCTTCTTTGTCATGGGGCCGACCTTCGACAAAGCATGGAATGAGGGTGTTCGACCGCTGACGGAGAATCGCATCTCCGAAACCGAGGCCTTCACCAAGACGACGGAGCCTTTCCGGGACTTCATGCTGACGCATGTGAGGCCGAAGGACCTTCAGATGTTCAGCGATCTGGCTGCGGTCAACTATCCGAAGCCCCAGGAGGGCGAGAAGATCGACCTGCGGATTCTGATCCCCGCCTTCATGATCTCCGAACTGAGGCGCGGGTTCGAGATCGGCTTTCTCATCGCCCTGCCGTTCCTCGTGATCGACATGATCGTCGCCACCCTGGTGATGTCCATGGGCATGATGATGATGCCGCCGACCGTTCTGGCCCTGCCGTTCAAGATCCTCTTCTTCGTCCTGATCGATGGCTGGAACATCCTCGTGAGTGGCCTGGTCCGCTCCTATTTCTGATTTCCCTTCGAAGCTTTAAGCCCCTCAGCGATGATTTGATCGATATCCGAGGGGCAGCAACCTTCGCACAAGATTGGCGACGCAAAAGTAATCTCGATAACCTTTATCAGTACCGAGATTCTTCATGCCTGGTCGTCAACACGCCGAAAGACTCTGGAGTAGTTTGCTCCTGCTGGGCCCGCGTCGCCTGGCAGCCTTGGCCGCCATCGGCCTTGCCGTCTTCCTGTCCGTCGGTATCGGGGCCTATTACCTCAGCCGCCCGGCTCAGGAGACCTTGTACACCGGCTTGGATCGCGAAGATGTCGGCCGGATGGGCGCCGTTCTCAAGGATGCCGGCATTCCCTTCGATGTGAGCGCCGACGGAACGGCTCTTTTGGTCAGCTATGGCAATACGGCCTCGGCCAGGATGCTTCTGGCTGAGAAGGGACTTCCGCACAGCACGAAGTCCGGCTACGAACTCTTCAACGACCTAGGCTCTCTTGGCCTGACGTCCTTCATGCAGGAGGTGACGAAGGTTCGCGCTCTTGAGGGCGAGCTGGCGCGTACCATCCAGGGCATGAAAGGGATCAAGGCAGCCCGCGTCCACATCGTTCTTCCGGACCGTGGCTCCTTCCGTCGCGAGCAGCAGGCGCCCTCCGCCTCCGTGGTCATTCGCACCTCGCCGGCCGATGACGCATCATCGGCCCAGGCGATCCGGCACCTCGTGGCTGCTGCCATCCCAGGCATGGCCGTGGACAAGGTGACCGTCATGAACACTGACGGCACTCTTCTGATGTCCGGGGATGACGCCGCCAATGCGTCGACGGGCAAGATGGCTCGCCTTGAAAAGACGGTGGGTCTTGAGATCCAGGACAACGTTCGCCGCACCCTTGCGCCCTATCTCGGCACCGGCAACTTCGAGATCAGCGTGGCCGCGCGCCTGAGCACGGACAAGGTCAACACCAGCGAGACGATCTTCAATCCTGAATCGAAGGTCGAGCGCTCGGTGCGCACGGTCAAGGAGACCGAAGTCGCGCAGAACAGAAGCGGCCAGAAGCCGACCACCGTTCAGCAGAATCTGCCGGACGAGAGCGTCCGTGCCGAATCAGGTGACAGCTCGAGCGAGGACAACCAGCGCCGCGAGGAACTGACCAATTACGAAATTTCGTCGAAGACGATCCAGACCATCAGCGACGGCTATCAGATCAAGAACCTCTCGGTTGCCGTGCTGGTGAACAGGTCCCGGATTGCCTCTCTGCTGGGTGAGAATGCCACGCCTGCAGAGATGGATGCCAAGATCACGGAGATCGAGCAGCTGGTTTCATCGGCCACGGGCTTCAACAAGACCCGAGGTGACCAGATCAAGGTCGCGGCTGTAAGCTTCGTTGACGATGGCGGCATGCTGCAGCCGGTGCCGGGCCCGTCCCTGACCGAGATCCTGATGCGCCAGTTCGGCACGGTCGTGAATGCTCTCACCATCCTGGCCCTGTGCGCGATGATGATCTGGTTCGGGCTGCGTCCGGCCGTGAGAATGCTGATGGCGCGCCATCAGGCCGAACTCGAACTCCAGCGCGAGCAGGCAGCTGCTCTGGCTGCAGCCGAGGCCGAGGAGGCCGAGAATGAGAATGGACGGCAGGCCCTGCAGGCCGCTCTTGAGCGGGAGGAGCAGAACCTCATCGAGATGCCCCGCACGCCGCAGCGCAAGCTGGAGCAGATCATTGAGCTCAGCGAAGAGCATGCTGCCGCTGTCCTGAAGCAGTGGCTCGGGCGGGAGGCCGCGTGATGGCAGGAGCAATCGCCAGCCTGCTGGAGGATTTCTCGCCTGCTCCCCGGAGCGGGCCAGTCGGGATCGGTGTCCTGCGTGCCGTCAAGGCCTCAGCCGAACCCGACCCTGTGCCGCCGCCACCGGCGGTGGACCGACAGGCCGAACTCATCAAAGCGGTCGAAGCGAAGGTGAGAGCTGAGGAAAGGGATGCTGCTCGGCGTCAGCTTGACGAGGCGGTGGCAGCCGAGAAGGCCCGCTGCGAGGAAGAGCTGGCATCACAGCGCGTGATCTGGGTGGAGCAGCAGGCAAGCCAGCTCTCGACATTGATCGTGGAGAGCATCTGCCGGATGGAAGACATGCTCTCGGAGAGGGTTGCAAACATCATGAAGCCCTTCGTTTCTGAAGCCTTCCGGCAGCAAAGCATTGTCGAGTTCAAGGAAGCTCTTGCAACGCTTCTCCTCGGAGAGGAAACAGGGACGATGAAGATTGCCGGACCCGAGGACCTCTTGCTGGCTTTGAAAGAGAACCTTGGGCCTCACAGCGGCGCCATAGAGTTCCTTCCCGGCGACCATGTCGAGGTGAGCGTCACCGCCCGCGACACGACCGTGCAGACCCAGTTGCAGGCTTGGTCTGATCGGCTGGAGCGGGTTTTGAAAGCTGATTTATGATGTCGAAATCGGATAAGCAGGAAATCGTCATCGTCCGGAGAGCCGACGACGGTGAGGATGTCGTGAAGGGCGGTGCGTGGAAGATCGCGCACGCCGACTTCATGACCGCCATGATGGCTTTCTTTCTCGTCATGTGGCTCATCAGCCTGACCGATGAAGAAACGCGCAGCGGCGTGGCCAATTACTTCAACCCGGTGCAGCTTGCGGAATCGACTCCGAACAAGAAGGGACTCGACGACCCGCAGAACGTGCCGCCTGACAACGAGACCGACAACACGAAGGACGGCAAGGAGAAGGGAAGCGGCGAAGGAACAGGCGGCAAGTCCCATCAGCTGCAGAAGCCCCGCTTCAAGGAAGGGGCTCTGTTCCAGGATCCGTACGCCGTGCTTGCTCGAATCGCGGACGAAGTCGAGGCAACGCCGCACGATACCCTTGGCGCCGACGTCACGCCCGGTGAAAGCGACGTGCCTGGTCTGAAAGCCGGCGAGGCTTTCCGCGATCCGTTCGACCCGCTCTATTGGCAGGTGGCACCCGTCGAGGAGATGAAGACGGACACCCCGTTGAAGCCGGGCACGGGGCCATCTGCGCCGTCCAAAGCTGTCATGGATGCGATTGCCTCCTTGAGCGAGAAGCCTCAGGCAGGGCATAAGGCGCAGTCGCAGTTACAGTCACAGTCGGCAGGCGGCCAGGCCGCTACTCCCGGATCTTCGGCAGAACAGAGTGCCGCAGAGGCGAATGCCGCCGATCAGAAGGCCGCGGAGCTGAAGCGGGAGATCCTCAAAGCCGTTCAGCCGGCGAAGGATGTTACGCCCCAGCCGCATATCGAAGTCCGCCGCACCGGTGCGGGAACCCTGATTAGCCTCACGGATGACTTTGATTTCACGATGTTCGCAGTCGGCTCTGCGGAGCCGCACGCCAAGGTCGTACGCGCCATGGCCGAGATCGCCAGGATCCTCCAGGCCCGGCCGGGCAAGATCGTGATCCGTGGTCATACGGATGCCCGACCCTTCAAGTCGGCCAACTATGACAACTGGCGCCTGTCCCATGCCAGAGCTCAGATGGCTCTGTACATGCTTGTGCGAGGGGGGCTGGACGAAAAGAGGATCGTGCGTGTCGAGGGACATGCGGATCGGGAGCCGAAGACCCCGTTCGATCCTAATGCCGATCAGAACCGGCGCGTCGAGATTCTTCTGCAGGAGTAATGACGGTGAAGGTGCGCCTGCTCGCTGCTCTTGGAATGACTCTGCTGTTCGCCGCGGGTGCCGCCGCCAATGAGAGCAGCCGCCCTGCACAGACTGAGGTGGTCCCAGTTGTCGAGCAGGAGGCTCGACCGTTGTCGGTTCCCAGCCCCCTGCAGATGGTGCGCACGCTGCACCTGATGCAGGATCAGATCGCAACGGGTTCGACGGAGGCTCATATCGGGCAGCGAGGCCTGCTGGGGGTCCTGGATATGCGGTTCATGGAGCTCGCCCCGGAGGCCTGGCACAACGGCAAGAACGTTCATGCCGCTGTGTCCTTCGTCCTGAGCGGCGGTAATCCCGGCCTTCTTCGGAAACTGCTGGATCTGGGCTCGTCCGTGGTCACGGAGAATGACAGGCCCCTCGTTGAAGGCGCTCTTGCCTATGTGGAGGGAAGGGAAGAGGCCGCCTACAACGCCCTGGTGTCCCTGGACCCGCGCACCTTCCCGCCGACCATGAGCGCACAGCTGTCACTGGTCCAGTCAGCGCTCGTGGTCAGGAAGGATCCTGCGAAATCCGATGAGCTCCTCGACTTCGTGCGCCTCCAGGCTCCCGGCACGCTTCTGGAGGAGGGTGCGCTGCGTCGACAGGTTTTCGTTGCGAGCCAAACCGGGCATGTGGAGAAGTTTCAATCCCTTGCAACGGATTATCTGAGACGCTTCCGGCACTCGGTCTATGCCGGCAACTTCAGGCAGCGCCTGGCTTCGGCGACGACACGCATCGATTTCGGTCAGGAAAAGTCCCGCTTCGAAGGCTTTGTCACAATGATGCGGGAGCTGGAGCCGGAGGCCAGGCGGGATCTTTACCTTCTTGCTGCTCGCGCATCTGTCGAGCAGGGGTTCACAAAATCGGCTCGCCTGCTGTCGGAGGAAGCGCAGAAGCTGGTGGAGGGCGACCCAGTGAGCGCCTCGCGCGCAAAGCTCTATCGTGCGGCCTCCATGATCACGTCACCCGAGACCATCAAAGCCGCTTCCGAGGATCTCCGCCAGATCGACCGGTCCCTTCTGCCTGCCAGTGACATGGCTTTGCTGGATTCGGCCATTGCCATGGCAGGTCACATCCAGACGATGCCTGGCACACCGGCTGCCCTGGCCGAGCAGCCGAAACCTTTGCTCACGAAAGCCGCCGCCGAGAAGATCGTGGACACAAGCACGCAAGCGCAAGGGCTGGAACAGCTTCAGGCCTTATCCAAAGCCCGTGACGCCCTGAACCGCGTCGACAGGTTAATCAAAAATCAGGCGTCCGTAACGCAATGAACCGTCTCGATCTCATGCCCCAGACACCATCCCGCGTTGCGGACGCGACGCAGACATCGCGTGGTCCTTCCTCCGCCACCGATGCTCCTCAGGGAGGCAAGGGCTCCGGGAGCGGGATGCCGGAATTCGACACGCTGCTCGAAGGCTTCTCGCGGGAGCACAGCCGGGAGGGCATGGATCTCCTTCAGGATAATGCTCTGCTGAGCCTGACGGAGCAGACAGCGGAAACATCGGCGATCGACACGACGGCATTGCAGGCTCTGCTCTCGGCCACCTCGGCGGATGCATCCACCGCCGGAGCCGCCATTCCCCCTGCGGGAAGTCAAGCCTATTCCGTTCTGGAAAGCCTTCTGCCCCGAATTCTGTCACAGAGCGGGGCGAGCGGCCAATCCGAACCTGAAATGCGCAACACTGCGTCATCGATGCTGCCGCTGCTCACCTCTGACGCGACTGCTGACAGTATTCTGAGCCCTGCCCTAGGGCCGAAGCTATCGGTCTCCGTTCAGAATCAGGAGACCCATTTCCGACCTGTTGTCGAAGGTTTCGAAACAGCACTTCAAGAAGCGTCGTCGACTGAAGCAGCCGATCTGTCGAGCGAAGTTCTTCCGAACGCTTTGGGCGTCAAGAAAGCCACGGACGCCGCAGCGAAGCAGCCTCATTCCAATCTGCAGCAACGATTGGACGATGAGCCGGTCATTCCCGATACTGAGACGGCCTGCTTCCGTGAGCGGGATAAGGAGCAGGGCTTCGACAGAATTGCCCTCAACCGCATGGCTGATCGCGCTGAGGTGCAGAAGCAGGCCGCTCCTGGCCTCCAGAAGGCAGAGGGCGGTTCACTGCCGGCCGGAACGCTCCACCAGATGGCCAGAGCGATCCTGGACGATGTGTCAGAGGTCTCTGGCGTTCACCAGCCTGCCCTCCAGGGTGATGGCGTGCACCGTGTTGCCGTGGCCCGCGCCTCAGGGGGAGTTCTGAGGGTTCTCAGCCTGCAGCTCAATCCAGTGGAGCTGGGTCTTGTGACGATCAAGATGCGCCTCTCCGGCGACAGCTTGGAGATGGAGCTTCAGGTCGAGAAACAGGAAACGGCTGAGCTCCTCAGAAACGATGCCAAGAAACTCTCCAGCCTGCTGAGAACCTCCGGTTACCGGCCAGACGTGATCACCATCCAGACTGCTGAATCCACCAGCCATGACCGCAACTCATTCCAGCGCATGCAGCCAGGGTCGCAAGACCAGAGCTTCCAAGGCAATGCAGACGGCCAGAACCAGTCTTCCAAGCATCATGACCCGTATGGGCGGGGGGAGGCCGAGTCCCGCAATGAGCCGAAGCAGAATCGGCCTGTTGATGGCAGCAGCACTGGCGGGATCTACCTCTAGCGCCATTCACGTGACCTCCGCCGTCGCTCAGCCTCAGTTCGGATTGTGCGAGCGGGAGATGATGCGGGCCTCTGCCTTGTATGGCGTCCCGCTGGGAATGCTCTACTCTGTTGGTCTCACGGAGACCGGAAATCGTGGGAGCTTGCAGCCTTATGCCATGAATGTCGAGGGCAAGGCAGTCTTCTCGAACAGTGCGGTCGAAGCAATCCAGAAGTTCGAGCAGGCGAGCCGGTCCGGAGCAAGACTCATCGACATGGGTTGCATGCAGATCAATCATCTGTATCACCGTGAGAAGTTCCCATCGCTGGAGAGCATGCTGAACCCGCGCATGAACGTGGAATATGCTGCGCGCTTTCTCAAGGAGCTGAAGGAGCGCCATGAAACTTGGACGATGGCGGTCGCGCGCTATCACGCCGGCCCCAACAACGATCCGGCGCAGAAGCGCTATGTCTGCCGGGTGATCGCCAATATGGTCGCATCGGGCTTCGGCGCCTGGACCCCGGGGGCGCGCTCATTCTGCGCAGATGCTCCCGGCCTCAAGCCCGGGCAAACTGCTTCTGCAGATTAAGGGATTTCACGGTATGAGGCTTCTGGTGAGACGCCCTGTTCTAGATGTTTGGTCCCAAGGTGTGGTGTGTCGGGTCAGTGATGAACCGATGCGGCTGCTCGGTCCAGGTTTTGCAGATGTACTCGTAGGGGGTGAGGCCCCGTAGGGTCTTGAGCCGCCTGGCATGG
>JAESGY010000056.1_pt1 | contig 112584 bp, 110 predicted proteins | sample 9269841 | NCBI WGS metagenome assembly JAESGY01 (sample SAMN17022865, study PRJNA683097) | algae metagenome | isolation source: Spirirestis rafaelensis WJT71-NPBG6 and co-occurring heterotrophs from... | place: USA: Pinto Wells, Joshua Tree National Park, Colorado Desert, CA | collected... | reverse complement strand
CTGAAAATCCGCATCCTTGATTTTATCGATTACTTTAATCGAACTATGGCGAAACCATTTAAGTGGACTTATAAGGGCAAAGTATTGGCACTTTAATGGTAACTCTATTTCCGCCGTACTGTACTAGACGATATGGGGGCTCGTTTAACGGTATTTTTGATACGCGCACGCAAGACAAAACCCTGCTAAACCTAAGAAGTGTCCATGTACCACAGAAAGTTAAAGACCGAGCAGAGGTAATGCTTGTTAAATGCCTGGATGTTCAGCAGTTATGGTCAAAGTGATAAAACGTATTTAAAGAATAAGTAAAATGACGAACCAAATAAATTAAGTGACAAATAAATTTTTAGGGAATATCCTGCAACTGCAACCTCGTAATGCCCCATCAAAAACCTGGCAAGTGTTGTCACCCCTAGTTGCACTGCTAGCAACGGTGATTGTCGGAATTTTGCTATTTAGTTTATTGGGTAAGTCACCTGTTGCTGCTTTAGAAACTTTATTTATTGCACCTTTAACCAGCTTTTATGGATTGACAGAATTAACGGTGAAAGCTGCACCAATTTTGTTAATTGCTGTTGGTTTGGCGGTGTGTTTTCAAGCAAAGGTGTGGAATATTGGCGCAGAAGGGCAATTCACGATTGGGGCGATTTTTGGTAGTGTCGTTGCTTTGGCATTTCCTGATGTCAATAATTATGGAATACTATTACTTAGTTTGATTGCTGGTGTGTTGGGTGGTGCGATTTGGGGCAGTATTCCCGCATTATTGAAGGTGCGATTTAATGCCAACGAAATACTCACCAGCTTGATGTTAAATTATGTTGCAATTTCTTTTTTAAATTACCTTGTGCGGGGACAGTTAAAAGACCCACAAGGATTTAACTTTCCGGAATCTGCGCCTTTTAGTGAATTTGCCAGTTTACCATCATTAATTGCGGGTACGCGGTTGCATTGGGGTGTGATTTTCGCTCTTTTCGCGGCTGTGTTAATTTGGGGAGTGCTGCGGCTAACATTTTTTGGCTTCAGCGTGCGGGTAGTTGGTTCAAGTGCAAGCGCAGCGGAGTATGCTGGCATAAAAGCCGATCGCATAATTTGGCTAAGTCTACTTATAGCTGGTGGATTAGCAGGTTTAGCTGGTGCGTGCGAAGTCCTTGGTCCAATTGGTCAACTACGCCCTACCATTTCTCCCGGTTACGGTTATACTGCCATCATCGCCGCATTTATCGGACGGTTAAATCCCTTAGGGATCATTTTATCTAGTTTGTTGATGGCGCTTCTTTACGTAGGTGGCGAATTATTGCAGATTAAACTTGCACTTTCCAACGCCATAGCAAGTTTGTTTCAAGGGATTTTATTTTTCTTTCTTTTGGCAGCAGATATGCTAATTTATAACCGACTGCAAATTAGACGATAGGGTTAGTGGATAGTAGTTAGTCGTGAGTGGGAACTTTTGACAACCAACAACCAATTAATTGTGAGGAGATTTAAGTGTCCGCTAAGAAATTATCTAAAGTTGTACTAAGCGGTTACACATGAACATCCAAACCTTCAGCCCAATAATTAGTGATACTTTGCGGGCAGCTACACCCCTGATTTTAGCGGCATTAGGCGAATTAGTAACGGAAAAATCAGGGGTGTTAAATCTTGGCGTTGAGGGGATGATGTTAATTGGCGCTGTGGCTGGTTTTATTGTCACCGTCGTTACAGGTAATATTTATTTAGGATTATTAATAGCATCAATATCGGGAATAGCGATCGCTTTAATTCATGCTGTCCTAACAATTACCATAGGTGCGAATCAAGTCGCTACGGGTTTAGCCCTGACTATTTTTGCTTCGGGACTCAGTGCTTTTGTCGGTGCTGACTATGTAGGCAAAACAATTACCGGACTGCAACCGCTAAAGATTCCTATTCTCAAATCAATACCTCTGTTTAACCAGGATATTATAGTATATTCCTCAGTCATATTGGTAATTTTAGTGTGGTGGTTTCTGCGGAAAACACGATCAGGCTTAGTGCTGCGAAGTGTGGGTGAATCTCCGGAAGCAGCAGATGCTTTGGGTTTACCTGTTGTGAGAGTGCGCTATTTTGCGGTAATGTTTGGTGGGGCAATGGCTGGGTTAGCGGGGGGTTATCTCTCGCTTGCGTATACGCCGTTGTGGGCGGAAAATATGACAGGAGGACGAGGATGGATTGCGATCGCTCTCGTAGTTTTTGCCACCTGGAAACCGATTAGAATTCTCTGGGGTGCTTACTTATTTGGTGGTGTGAGTGCGATACAGTTGATTCTGCAAGGACTAGGAGTTAATATTTCTCCTTATCTTTTGTCTTCGTTGCCGTACTTAGCTACAATTTTGGTATTAGTGATTATCTCACGAGATGCCACACGCATTCAACTAGGCGCACCTGCATCTTTGGGAGAACCTTTTCGTCCTAGTCATTAAAATACAGCAGAATTCAGGAGTCAGGAGTCAGAAGTAAAATTTGCTCTATATCTGGCTTTTGAGTTCAAAATCTGTACCTCATGAACTTGCAATCTGCTGTAGGTTTCATTTGTAGACGCAGAGAAGATTAATCTGGGTTATAAGTTTTTAATAAATAGTTATCCATTGGCTAATCTCAAATTCCAACCCTGATACACGCGGATATAACAAACAAATATCCGCGTTCATCTGCTACAGGGTGCGGTTCTAAATTCAAAGCTATTTTTTCCTTTTTAAATCCGAATAATTCATAGATTAGTCAGATTTAAACTAGACCATCTCAAACTCCAACTGATGAGTCTTGACAAAATTATGAGTGAAATGATCCACCACATTCGTATCGCTCAATTCTAAATTATAAAAATCTACAAACTCATGTTCAAAATATGGTCCTGCGTGCCAAGTTCCCACCTCTAACTTAATAAAACAATTTCCCGGAATGCGAAAAGCTGCTATTTCTGACAAAACAGGTTCATCAATATTATTATCAGGAGGACAAACCGCAATGAACCAATCTTTTCCTAACAAAGAACCCAAACATTGAGTGCATTGCATATGGCGAGTAATTGTGTGAAACTTGCGCCCTCGACGTTGTAACCGCATAATATAAAAGCGGGGAATTCCATTTTGCAGGTTTAACAAGGCATCTTGAGTACCGTAAGCTTTGCCGTCTTTACTTGCAGAAATAACTTGCCCATAACGACGAAAATTTTCTGGTGTTATCCATTCTGCCTGCAATTGTTGTACTGTGTTTGCTGTACTCATATTAAACCTGCTTGTACCCTAATTATTTTACTGCTGAAACCCTCTTTTTTAAGACTGACCCTTATCAACATCTTTAAATCATTGGTTGTGAAGTATCCGATTTGGGACTTAAGTGTTAAAAGAGGCTAAAAAAAAGATTTCTCAGTCAACTAACTCTTAGTATTCTAGTTCTTTAGGAATAACAGACTTGGGAATAATTGAAGCTTGTTTTTCTCGATCTGAAGGTTTTGTATACCACCAAGCCCAAGCGATGAAAACCGCTTGAAAGGGAAGTCTAATAGCTTGTAACAAGTTTGAATCTGGTACATGGTCAATTTTAATGTGATTAACCGCCATGTTAATATTAGCCGGGTAAACAGCAATAAAAAGAGCAATTAAACCCCAAGCAGCAGGTTGACTTAGAGGTGGAACTAATAAACCGATACCACCCAAAATTTCATAAAAACCACTCAGATAAACTAATCCTAAAGGATTGGGTAGTTGCGACGGTACAATTCTTGCATATTGATCGGCAACGGTAAAGTGCGTTACTCCGACTATGATTATAGATACTGCAAGGATGACACGTAAAAGTTCTTTATTCTTTTTTATGTATTGCATCGGACTTTCTGCTTGAGCTTACTGTTTTAGTTTCCTTGCTGGATGTCACGGTGTCTTCACTCAACAGTGGCAAAATTTGACAAGTTGATGTCTTAGACTAGTAGCCGTCTGGTTGAAACCTGCGTTCACTTTATGGTTAATTATATTTTACATTTATCAGGGCTACGATATGGCAGTATTTAATCGGCGTCAATTTGTATATGGTTCAGTAGCCTTTAGCACTTTACTGCTGAAAGCTTGCAGTAACAGCCAAACAACGACATCCACGGTAGGTGGTGAAGGATTTAAGATAGCGATCGCACTTCCTGGTACCATCACTGACAAAGCCTGGAATCAATCTGGTTATGAAGGTGTCAACCTTGCCAAACAAAAGTTAGGTGCAGAAGTTAACTTTGTCGAAAAGGTAGCGCAAGCAGATCAAGCAGAAACCCTAACAGATTTCGCTCGTAGGGGCTACAATGTAATATTTGCCCACGGTGGACAATTTGACGCATCTGTAGAACAAATCGCCGCTCAATTTCCCAACACATTTTTTGTCTGCGTCAATGGTAATCTTAAAGGAGAAAATATTGCCGCTTTGCGAATAGATCATCTGCAAGTCAGCTATTTGTGTGGAATTATTGGCGCTTCTTTGACTAAATCTAATAAAATGGCTTACATTGCTGGAGAGAAATTTCCCGCTACTGAAAATGAATTACGCGGATTTGAATTAGGGGCAAAATCAGTTAAGCCAAATATACAAATTATCCCTAGTTTTACAGGTGATTGGAATGATGTTGCTAAGGGTAAAGAAGCTACTTTAGCATTGATTTCTGCTGGCGCTGATGTCATCTATCAATGGTTAGATAATTCCTCTCCCGCCGTGTTACAAACAGCAGCAGACAAAGGCGTTTATGCTTTTGGCAATACCAAAGACCAATTAGAAGTAGCCCCAAAAGCGGTTTTAACCAGTGCTGTGAAGCGAATGGATTTAGCGATCGCATATCTAGCAGAATTAGCAAAACAGAAACAGTTAAAAGGGCAAATATATACAATTGGTTTAGAAAGACCAGATATTTTAAACTTAGGAAACTTTAACGAAATTGTCCCAGCCGCAGTTAAGCAAAAGGCATTAAATACAAAACAGGAAATTATTGATAAAAAAATTACATTGCCTGAAATTTAACACAACTACAACACGCAATGTCATATTTACGTTTAGAAAAAATCACCAAACGCTTTGACTCATTTATTGCTAACGATAACATTAGCCTAAGTATTGAACCTGGAATTCATGCAATTTTAGGTGAAAATGGAGCAGGTAAAACCACTTTAATGAATATTATTAGTGGTTTGTATCAACCTGACGAAGGTCAAATCTATCTGCAAGAAAAAGCAGTAAATTTTGCATCTTCAAAAGACGCAATTAATCAAGGTATCGGCATGATTCACCAACACTTCATGCTTGTACCTCAGTTAACTGTTACCGAAAATATCATTCTGGGAATAGAGGAAAGTTGGCGTTTAAATCTGCGACAAAAACAGCAAGAAATCGCCGCTTTATCCCAAGCTTATAAATTAGAAATTGACCCAAAGGCAAAAATAGCAGATTTACCAGTAGGAACGCAACAGCGAGTAGAAATTCTCAAAGTTCTTTACCGTCAAGCAAAGTTGTTGATTTTAGATGAACCGACAGCAGTATTAACACCACCAGAAGTGAAATCTTTAATTGCTATTCTCCGCCAACTTGCAGCAAATGGAAACACAATTATTTTTATCAGTCACAAGCTTGATGAAGTGATGAATCTATGCGATACAGTAACGGTATTGCGACGGGGAAAGGTAGTAGCAAATACAAATACTAAAGAAGCTACACCTCAACAATTAGCAGAATTGATGGTGGGACGGGAAGTTGTTTTACAGTTAAATAAGTCACCTATTTCACCTGGTAAAGTTGTCTTATCGGTGCAGAATTTGCAAGTTGCTGATGAGCGAAATATTACGGCTGTGCGTGATGTTTCATTTCAACTTAGGGAAGGAGAAATTTTAGGAATTGCGGGTGTAGATGGCAATGGACAGCGAGAATTAGCAGATGCGATCGCCAATTTGCAAAGTGTTAAAAGCGGTAAAATTAACTTTGTAGGAAAAAATATCGGTTACATTCCGGAAGATAGGCAAAAAATGGGTTTGGTGTTGCAATTTAGTATTGCCCAAAACCTGATTTTGAAGGCCTTTAAAAAGTTGCCTTTTTGTCGTCGCTTTTTGTTGCAGGGGAAACTAATTCAAAATCACGCTAAATCTGCAATGCAAGAGTTTGATATTCGGGCAACGGGGGAAGATGTGAAGGTAACTCACTTGTCGGGAGGAAATCAACAAAAGGTGGTGCTAGCGCGAGAATTAACGGGGGAACCGATGTTAATTCTCGCAATGCAACCGACGCGGGGATTAGATGTGGGGGCAACTCAAGCAGTGCATTCTCGCTTATTGGCAGAAAGAAAACGCGGTGCGGCAATTTTGTATATTTCTACTGAGTTAGAGGAAGTGATGGCAATGAGCGATCGCATTGCCGTAATCTACAGAGGTGAGTTTCTCGATATTTTAGATGCAGCGACAGTGACAGTTGAGGAAATTGGTTTGTTGATGGCAGGAGGAAGAGGAGGGGAGAGGGAGAGGGGGGGAGAGGGGGACAAGGGGACAAGGAGAGATTGAAATTTAAAGGTTTGAAAGAAGATAGTTACGATAATTCGTTGGACTATACGTATAATCCTCTTGTGAGGTATTACCAAGATGCTGCTGAGAATGGAAATGCTATGTTTCTCGACTTCGGTTAGATAATTATATGCAACCTAACCGCCCTCAACTTGCACTATTATCAATTATCTCACCGCTAATCGCGATCGCATCTTCTCTCATCGTCGGCGCAATTCTCATCATACTCGCCGGGGCGAACCCGATCGCTGCATACGCCGCTTTATTTCAAGAATCTCTCTCAACTTATTTTGGCTTTGGTAACACGCTTACCAAAATGGCACCGCTATTATTAACTAGTTTAGGTGTCTTGGTAGCTTTGCGTGCCGGTCAATTTAATATCGGTGGGGAAGGACAAATTTATCTCGGTGCTTTAGGAAGTGCTTTGATAGGGTTGTATGTGCAAAATTTACCCGCATTGATTCATATACCTTTAGCGCTTTTAACGGGGTTTCTCTTTGGTGCGGTTTGGGGTTGGATTCCCGGTTATCTGAAAGCGGTGCGCGGGGTGAATGAGGTAATCACCACGTTGCTGCTAAACTACATTGCAATCAACTTAGTAAGCTATCTGGTGCAGAATCCGTTGAAAGCAGCAAACGCGCCTAGTCCTTATTCGCCATTAATAGCCAAATCTGCACAGCTACCGATTATTTTACCAGGAAGTCTGGCACATGCGGGAATTTTGTTGGGGTTAATGGCGGCGGGGATATTGTGGGCATTGTTGATGCGATCGCCTTTAGGATACCAAATCACCGCCGTCGGATTCAACCCCATCGCGGCCCGTTACGCTGGTATTTCTGTCCAACGCACTATTATGCTGGTAATGGCGTTAGCGGGTGGTTTAGGTGGGTTAGCGGGTGCTTCTGAGGTGATGGGCTTGAAGTATCGCTTGTTTGAACAAGTATCATCGGGTTATGGTTTTGATGCGATCGCGATCGCTTTCCTCAGTCGCGGTAGTGTTTTCGGTGTAATATTAACTTCTCTGTTTTTCGCAGCGCTACGTAGTGGTGCGAATGTCATGCAACGCAGCGCAGGTGTCCCCGTAACTGTGGTTTACGCTATTCAAGGCTTAACTGTGCTGTTTATTGCCATTAGTCTAGCAATGGAAAGAGTAATTAAAACGCAGAGGGACGCAAAGGTTTAACGCAGAGGGACGCAAAAGAATTGCTCCTTTGAACCTTTGCGCTTTTCTCAGCGATACTCTGCGTTTAAACTGAAAATAATGAATAACAATCTCAATTTCTTCTCAGATTACCTAGCTGCTAGCTTGCGTTTAGCCGTTCCCCTCGCATTTGCCGCTTTGGGAGGACTTTATTCTGAACGTTCAGGAGTGCTAAATATTGCCTTAGAAGGAATGTTGCTTACAGGTGCTTTTACAAGTGCCGCTGCTACCTTTTACACTGGTAATCCTTGGATTGGTGTAATTGCCGCTTTGATTGCTGGGGGGATAATAGGTTTACTTCATGCTTTTTTGTGCGTAACTTTGCGCGTCGATCAGTTGGTATCTGGATTAGCAATTAATCTTGTTGTAGCTGGGTTCACATCTTTTTTAGCGCGGCTAATATTTAGTGGTGGTAGCGCTCAACAATTGCCCGGAATTGCATCAATTATTATTCCTGGTTTTGCCAATATTCCCCTGATTGGCGCTTTCTTACAGCAAGATATTTTCGTATATTTACTATTAATAATCGTCGCTTTAACTACATACATTTTGTTTTATACTAGCTTTGGTTTAACTTTGCGAGCTGTAGGAGAATATCCACAAGCAGCGGATACGGCTGGTGTTTCAGTGCAAACTGTGCGTTACACTGCTGTGATAATCAGTGGATGTCTTGCCAGTTTGGGAGGAGCTTATTTAACTTTAGTACAGATAAAGTTTTTTGCTGAAGGGATGAGCGCTGGCAAAGGATTTATTGCGATCGCTGCTTTAATTTTTGGCAGATGGCATCCAGTAGGTACTGCCTTAGCTTGTTTATTGTTTGGGGCGACAGAAGCTTTACAATTAAGAATACAGGCATTGGGTGCGAATATTCCCTATCAATTTTTGGTAATGTTACCGTATGCGATCGCCTTATTCGCTCTCGTTAGCAAAAAAGGCAAATCGACACCACCAGCAGCTAATGGTGTCGCTTATTTTCCAGACAATCGCTAGCGTCAGTAAATTTATTTTTGTACCATTTAATAACCGCAAGACTCTCAGTCGGGTATACTCTTCAAGTCAACTTTCGGAATAGATTCTGGATTGCGAACCGCAGGGGACTGCTCCAAAATAGCAATGATACCAGTCCGATTGGTTGCTAAACTCGAATTGCTAATTACGTCTATTACATTTCTGTCAATAATTTCCTCAATCAAATCTTTAATTTGAGGTTTAATTATTTTATTTAAAGTCACTCGAATTTCTTCCGCTAATTTCCTATAATTGCCATCAATAAGAGCTTGCTCAACTAGGGTGACAGAATCTTCTAGAGTAATGACAATTTCTTTATCAAAGCAATGACAAATAACTTTGCTAGGACGTAGCCCAAGTTGAGTATTATATAAAGAACTAATACCCTGTGAGATTTCTCGTTCTAATTGTCCAATAGATGGTCTAGCCATAAATAATTTACTGATTTTAGACAAGTATCTTTGAAAAAGATAAAGTTCTTAAAAAGAATTCAAACGTTACAATTATCGCAGAACTTGTATGTGAACTTAGGGTTGAAGAAATAAGTTTAAGATACCGATTAAATTATTAATTTTGTGTCTACAATGCTTGTGTGATAAACCCCACTCAAATTTTTGACTTGATTTGTAACATTAACTATCAATACTATTCATCAAGCTTTATTGCCAAATATGAACATAATAATATCATGGAAGGCTAAGATAACCTTTAGCCTCCCCCAATAGACACACTCAAAAAATCATAAAAAAGGAAGAAGACAAAATTTACAAAGAAGGAGTGAGAAGTCAGGAGTCAGGAGCCAGAAGTCGGGGAGAGTGTGAAACTGGCAAATAATGATTCGTTTAAAGCTTCGTCAATGAGTGGATGAGAAAAAATTAATACATTAATAAATGCTTTCTTAAAACTCCACCCCAGAAAGGATGGAGTTATGCTGAAGGACTGAATTCTAACTTCTGACTCCTGACTCCTAACTTACTTTGTGCCAAACAAGCGATCGCCTGCATCTCCTAAGCCGGGTATAATGTAACCGTGTTCATCCAAATGGTCATCAATTGCTGCCGTATATAAAGGTACATCAGGGTGTACCGCGCAGAAATGCTCAATGCCTTCCGGTGCAGCAAGTAAGCACACAAACCTAATAGAAATCGGATTAGTTGATTTGAGTCTTTCCACCGCTGCCACCGCTGAATTACCAGTAGCTAACATCGGATCAACCACCAGCATATCTCGCTTATCCACGTCATCGGGAACCTTAAAATAATACTCAACAGGAATCAAGGTTTTTGGATCGCGATATAAACCAACATGTCCCACCCTAACCGATGGCATTAACTCGAGCATTCCATCTAAAATGCCCTGTCCTGCCCGCATAATCGAAACTAACACCAGCTTTTTTTCCGGTGCCAGCACTGGTGCATTCATTGGCGCTAATGGCGTTTTTATGACTTCATATTTCAGCGGGAAATCCCGCGTAACTTCATAAGCCAACAACAAGCTAATTTCTTTCAGGAGGACGCGAAATTTCGCCGTGCTGGTTTCAACTTTACGCATCAGCGTTAATTTGTGCTGAATCAATGGATGGTCAATTAACGTTACTTTTGCCATATTTTTTGAATATATAAAATGGGTAATAGCAATACCTTCGCCAAAATAAAGAGGGCTTTTCTTAGTAGAGTTATTCTTGACCACAACTACAACTTTAGGACGTATCCACCCAGTCAGTCCCTTTTCTACCACTTATTAAATTTTGCCAAGGTATTGTTCAACATTCACCTTTTCTTATTCCCCAATATCACAAACCAACCTTTGAAACAAAGATACAGAAATAATAGTAGTCTTCACTAAAGTTTGAGCTTCCGTAAAATCAAAATCTCCAGTAATCAAAAAATCAGCATCCGCAGCCATAGCACAAGTCAAAAATTTGGTATCCTTCCTATCTCTAGGAAAATCAATCTCCACATTCACATTAATAATAGTCGGAAATGTATCGATAATTTCAAACCATTCGGCTTTTACTTCATCTATCAACTTAAATTTTTTCCGATTCAAAACCTCCTTGTATTCTGCTAAAATTTCTGTCGATACAATCCACTCAAATTCTGAATTATCAATAATAAACTGAATAACTGCTCTTGGTTCTCTACCTCTAAGGACAGCAGAAACTAAAACCTTTGTATCAATTATAACTTTCATCCGCCGCGACGGTAAGCTTCAATTTCGGCTGCAATTTCTTCTTCTGTAATTTCTTTTACTCCCGGAATTTCTTGTGTTTTATCAAATAATTTTTTGACTTTTTGACTAATTTCTGCTCTGGGATTCTCTTCTGCCAAAATAATTATTTCCACCCGTTGTCCTGATTTAAAAGGTAAACCTGATAAAACTACATTATTTGGATCTTCTATAGTGATATATTTTTTGTAAGCATTCATAGTTATTTCTCCTGATACCAATTTTGTTCTAAAGCGTTGCTTTCATAAACTATAGATAGCGATCGCTATCTTCAGATGACAATTGACATTATGTAAACAATCGTTAAGAATAAGGCGCTCCTTAATTCAAGCTGACTGTAACTACTTACAGTTAGAATACGGTGCCATCGCTTTCTATTTGTATAGGGGGGACACCACCTGTTCTGAGTTCAGCGGCAATTTTTCGCCCAGCTGTCCAAGTTCCACCTTGGAGGATTTTCACCAGTGGCAATTCCGAAGCACTCATACCCAACTTTTCGCGCACTGTAACGGCGATGCGATCCAACAAAATCACAGTCAAAGCACGCCATTCAACTATAATTTCTGATGATACTGGATGAGACGATCGCAAAATCTGCGAATCTTTGACGTTGAGAAGTCCCAAATCAAGACACAATCCCCCATTGCGATATTCTGGCAATCCAGTCAGAGCATCTAAATTAGTAATTTCTAAACCGAGTTCTTGTAGTGGTTCTAACAGAGAATAGGTAAGCCATTGAGACAGTTTATGAAATGGCACCAAATTATCATCAGCAACAGCCGAGTGAAACCAGACATCCCCCAAGTTAACTCCAGCAACTTCAACTCGTCCAGACCAAATATCACTCAGTCCTTCAAGAACTGCATCGAAAACTGTTGTTGCAGCGATCGCCTGATTCTCAGATTTTCCCATTAAGTAATTTACCATATTTCCGGGACGCGGATTTTCTGACCCAAATAAATCAGGAGAAGCAACTAAAGCTTGTCCTAATTTCTGCAACAACTTCAACCGCCCAGAAACCCCCACCAAAGGATTTTCGGCATTTACCTGAAAGCCATTCGCCAATTCTTCTTCTGTTAACAATTGCAATTTTTGAGCATCTGCTTGTAAAGGTTGTTTTTGCTCACTTGAAAAAGCACCTTGACAAAACATCTGGAAACTAGCAACAGCCAAACCTTCACTTCGCTGATAACCTAAACCAGTCTCATGCTCATAATAATGCCAACTGTTCCCCGCTCCCGCATCCAACAAAACACTAATAACCGCCAAATCAAATTTAGCCGCTGCTTTCTGCTGCGGTGTCATTCCCAGCAACTTCTCATCCAACTGAGTTAAACGTCGCACACCTCCAGCTTCAAAATGTCGCCAACGACTGTGAAACGGAATATCTAAATTTGGGTACTCACCCCGCATCACCTCAATCACATAATCTGCTACTTTTTCCAACTGCATCAAATCACAACCAAAATTTGGCAACTTATCTTCAGTCGCCAATGTAAACAATTGCCCACAACGTTCTCGAATAGCGATCGGCGAACGAAGATATGCAATCAACTCCTTTCCCTCTTTCCTTAGCGTTCTTGGCATCTTAGCGGTTCGTATCTCCTTTCAAAAATAGTGGGAATGGGGCATTGGGCATCGGGCATCGGGCATGGAAGGAATCCTATTAGAATAGAACGCGCATCAAAAATCGAGCGTCTTTAATTCCCATTGCCCATTGCCCATTGCCCATTGCCCAGTTCAACTTACTCCAAAGAGCGTCCCTTGATGTCAGCTAAACTATTTGCATCCAACACATCCCCTGTGGTAAAATAACCAGCGGCTTTCTTCGCTTCCATTTCCACCCGTGCATCTTGAGGAATCAAATCATCTGGAATGGCAATTCGTTCCACAATCTCAATTCCCGACTGAGTTATGGCATCGAACTTCATATTACTCATAGATACCATGCGGTCAATGCGGGTAATACCCAACCAATGCAGCACATCCGGCATTAGTTCTTGGAAACGCATATCTTGGACACCTGCCACACATTCAGTACGCTCAAAGTAGGCATCAGCGCGATCGCCTCCTTCTTGACGCTTGCGAGCATTGTAAACCAAGAATTTTGTAACCTCACCAAGGGCGCGACCCTCTTTGCGACAATAAACAATTACCCCAGCACCACCTTCTTGTGCTGTTTGCACGCACACCTCAATGCCATGTACCAGATAAGGACGACAAGTGCAGATATCCGAACCGAAGACATCCGAACCGTTGCACTCATCATGTACCCTGACTGCTAGAGGTTTATTCGGATCGGCGATCGCTTCTAAATCACCGATAATATACACTGTCAAACCTCCAATTGGCGGCAAAAATACCTCCAAATCCGATCTAGTCACCAATTCTGGAAACATTCCCCCAGTTTGTTCAAATAAAGCGCGACGCAATTCGCCTTCAGTGATATTAAACCGCTTGGCAAGTCCTGGTAAATACCAAACCGGCTCAATTGCCGCTTTAGTCACCACCAAATCGCCACCCGCTTTCATAATTTTGCCATCAACTTGCAAGCGTCCTTTGGCGATCGCTTCTTGCAGTTCGGGCATATTGATGTGAGCTTTGGTGATGGCGATCGTCGGACGGATATCATATCCCTGTTCGTAGTAGGATGCAAACACCTCAGAGGCGATCGCTCCATAAGGGTCAAGAGAAACAATTTTATCAGGGTCAGACCAGCTTGGATATGGTCCAATACGCTGTGTTGGAGACGTGTTGGTTAAATCTGCTATGTGATCTGATTGCAGCGCTCCGCTAGCCACTGCTAAAGCGCGATAAACCGCATAACCACCCGAATGAGTGCCTATGACATTGCGGTGCGCGGACTTTGTTAATGTAGCAATCACTGGACCTCGTTGCATCGGGTCAGCTGCTCCCCAGTTAATCGCGGTCGGTTTAGGACCAGAACGACTGGGGTGAGAAGTCAGAACAATATGCCGAGAAACGCTGTTTTGTTTTGGCATAGTCATTGTCATTTATTTTTTGTTATCTTTTTATCAACTATTATTTACTAGGGATTTGTCAACTGCCAAGACACCCTTTTCCCTTTTATAAAGTTTGTGCTAATGAATTGATATTTTGCGTAAACACACTAACAGTATTACTGAGTACAACAAATAGCATGATAATTGCCTAACTTGCAATTGTCGTAATTTAAAGATGCCTTTAAATGTGACTTAATTAGATAGTTTTGTGCGAAATTACTAATATACAATCTAAAACCTCAAATTCATGGATTCTTTATCAATCAATTCCTTACTTGAAGACTTGAAAAATCCTGACGAAACAGTGCGCGAATATGCTACTAGGAAACTTTGGCGCATCTGGTTCAAGCAAAAAGGAATTTATGGGCTGGAAACCATTGACCGCAGTCAAAAGTTACTAGACGCTGGGGAACTAGACGAAGCCGAAACAGTGCTGAACCAACTGATTGGCGAACAACCAGATTTTGCTGAAGCTTGGAATCGTCGCGCTTTTCTCTATTACAGCAGCCGTAAGTATCATAAGTCGCTAGCAGACTGTCAGAAAGTTGTGGAAATAATACCAGTACATTTTGGCGCACTTCACGGTATGGGCTTGTGTTACGCTGCACTTGGCGAGTACGGTGAAGCAATCAAAGCTTTTCAACGCGCTTTAGAAATTCAACCATATTCTTTGGTAAATCAAAAGTTAATTTTAGAATGTACACTGCGAATCAGCTAAAAATCTAGGCGCTGTAATTTTTCTTTTGGAGTGCCTTATATAACTTTATATTAAATAAATGGCATGAAAGCGCCTGAACATCAAAATCCAAACCACCGATAAACACAGTTGAACATAAATAAAAATCATCTGTCTTTATCGGTGTGTATCTGTAGTTCATATTCTATCAATTTTAGGATTTACTTTGTAACTATGACAACAAAATCATTCGATTTAGATAGGCTAATTAATACTCTTGGAAGTATAGAAACTATCACAAAACCTTCAGAAGTTGCGAAATTATCCCAGGATTATCATACCTTTAGCCCAATTCTCGTGCCCAAACTGGCAGGGAAAGTTGGGGATTTAGTTATGCGTCCGGCAAATGAAGCAGAAGTGTTAAAAGTTGCCGCTGCTTGCGTAAAATACCGCGTGCCGGTAACAGTGCGGGGTGCGGGTACGGGAAATTATGGACAATGCGTACCCCTACATGGTGGTGTCATTGTCGATATGACGAAGATGCAAGAGATTCTCTATGTTAAACCGGGAGTCGCGCGAGTTGAAGCTGGGGTAAAGTTAGCAGCGTTGGATAAAAAAGCCCATGATATCGGTTGGGAAATGCGGATGGCTCCTTCAACTTACCGCACTGCAACGATTGGCGGATTTATTGCTGGTGGTAGTGGGGGGATTGGTTCGATACAATATGGATTGTTAGGCGATCGCGGTAATCTTTTAGCTTTAAAAGTCGTCACATTAGAAGATGAACCGCGTGTTATTGAATTGCGCGGTGATGATGTGCAAAAAGTCAATCATGCTTGGGGTATTAATGGCATTATCACCGAACTAGAAATTCCCTTAGCATCGGCTTATCCTTGGGCAGAATTGATTGTCACCTTTGACGACTTTATAACAACGGTAAAGTTTGGGCAAGCCTTAGCCAATGCCGACGGCATAATTAAGAAAGAAATAGGCATCTTTGCATCACCGATTCCCCAATATTTTACCGCTTTACGGCAATATATTCCTGATGGTAGTCATGCAGCTTTATTGATAATTGCCGAACCCAACTTAGAATCGTTGTCTGGATTGTTGCAGCAATATGGCGGCAAAATTACTTATCAAAAGGCAGCAGAAGAAGCCGGAAAAGGCGTTAATTTGGGAGAATTTACTTGGAACCACACTACCTTACACGCTAGAAGTGAAGATAGTTCTATTACATACTTGCAAAGCATCTTCCCGAATGATAATTTGCAAACAATTGAACACATGTATCACCACTTTGGAGATGAGGTGATGATGCACTTAGAATTTATTCGTGCCAATGGTGTAATAGCGAATCCAGGTTTGCAATTGGTGCGTTTTACCACCGAAGAACGCCTGAATGAAATTATACGCTATCACGAAGAGAAAGGCGTATTTATTGCCAATCCCCATTCCTATTTTATAGAAGAAGGTTGGAAAAGAGCGATCGCTCCCGAACATCTAAGATTTAAGGAAATGGTTGACCCCTATAATTTGATGAATCCTGGTAAGAGCAAGATGCTGGAATTAAAAATTAGGAACTAATCAGCCTAATCTAAGATTTTCTGGAGAATAATTAACTATGAGTGCCTTAACTTTACAGTTACCCCCAAATCTGAAATTTACAGACGAGCAATTTGAACAAGTTGTTATTTTTAACAAAGAATTACGTCTCGAATTAACGCGATATGGAGAATTAGTTATTATGTCACCCACTGGGGGAGAAACCGGAAACCGTAACTTTGATTTATTAGGTCAAATATGGTTTTGGAGTCGTCAAAATAATATTGGAAAAGCTTTTGACTCATCTACAGGTTTTAAACTACCAAATGGTGCAACTCGTTCCCCCGATGCCTCTTGGATAAAGATGGAAAGATGGGATGCACTCACTTCAAGTCAACGAAAGAAATTTTTACCTTTGTGTCCTGATTTTGCAGTGGAATTAGTATCTGAAAGTGATGATTTAGAAGATACTCAAGCAAAAATGCGCGAATATATAGAAAATGGTTTGCGTTTAGGTTGGTTGATTAATCCTAAAGATAAACAAGTGGAAATTTATCGACCTTTGGTAGAGGTGGAAGTTTTACAATCCCCTACTAGTTTATCTGGTGAGGATGTTCTTCCTGGTTTTGTATTAGATTTACAAATTATTTTTGCATAGCACTTTACCGCTTTACTCTCCTAACTTGCAAAGTAAAAAGCAGACAACTAGAGCAATAATTCTTATTGCTTAACAGTATGACAAACTATTTCTACACATTGTAAACTTGTAATACTACAATAATACAAAGTTATTGCACAAGCGCATGATTGAAATTGACGGTTCCTATGGAGAAGGTGGGGGACAAGTTCTCCGCACTTCCTTGAGTCTCGCTGCCATCACTGGTGAACCCATACGCATTTACAACATTCGCGCTAAACGCAAAAAGCCGGGATTAGCAGCACAACACTTGACATCTGTTCGTGCTGCTGCGGCAATTTGTCATGCCAAACTGCGGGGTGATGCTTTCGGTTCAATGATGCTAGAATTCACTCCCGGTAGTTCTGTGCAAGCGGGAAATTACACCTTTGATGTCAGCGAAGCACGAGAAGGGGGTTCTGCTGGTGCTGTTACTTTAGTATTGCAGACTGTCTTACTACCTCTGGCGCTAGCTGATGGTGATTCCCAAGTGACGCTACGAGGTGGAACTCACGTTGCTTTTAGCCCTTCAACGACGTACATTGAGCAAGTCTATCTGCCAATGTTACAGCAAATGGGTGTGGAGGCTCAAGTAAAGCTTGGCGCTTGGGGATGGTATCCTCAAGGTGGGGGAGAACTGCAATTGCACGTAAGTGGCGGTAAAAAACCCACTGGTATCAACTTGCTAGAACGTGGTGATTTACAACAAGTGCGGGGACTGGCAGTGGTAACAGAATTACCTGCAAACATTCCCCAAAGAATGGCAAATCGCGCTCAGAATTTATTACAAGAAGCCAAATTAAAAGTTACTGTGCAAGCATTGCGAGAAAAAGGTATTGCACCAGGTGCGGGTTTGTTTCTCACCGCTAAATATAAGAATAGTTTAGCTGGGTTTGCTGGGTTGGGAGAGAAGCGGTTGTCATCAGAAAAAGTTGCCGAAATCGCTTGTGAGGAATTGCTGAAGTTTCATCAAACAAGCGCACCTGTAGATGAACATTTGGCGGATCAGTTATTGCTACCGGCTGCTTTAGCTAGCGATAAAAGTCAGTATCGCGTGGCTGACGTCAGTCTGCATTTGACGACAAATGCAGCGGTAATTGAGCAGTTTGGATTGGCGCGAGTAATGGTGGATGATGTGGAGAAGATAGTGCTAGTGGAACCTTTGGGAAGTTAAAAGGACGGTACTTCGAGATATTCGGTAAAATATTTAGTGTTGAGTATTTAGCTGACAAGAATATTGTGGTAAGGGAAAACTTAAAATTTAGTGCTGAATTAATATTTGAGACAGAGAAACTAGAAAATATTCCTTGCGAAGTAGTTTTTCCTAAAAGACAAGATGAAAAAGTGGTTCTCAAAGCTCAATTCAAGGCGAACAGGTTTCCCCCATTAGAAATCCCTTTTGTATTTTCATTGAACGGCACTATTTCTAATCAGACAGGCAACTTATTAGAAATTTTTGCCAAAAAAGTCTACAACTTAGGTATAGAAACATCTTACTTCGGTACAAACCAGGAATTTAGTATCCTGGAGGCAGAGGTAGTTGATCTTAAGATTCGAGAGTTTATTCAACAACCTGATACTGAGGAAAATCAAAAAAATTTTTATTTCTGGCTAACTCAGAGTGTGCAACTTGCTCCTATTTCCTATCCTAAGTTTCATTACAACGGTAATGTATCCGTCACAACTCATAGGAGCAAGTCTTTTGAAATCATAGAGGGATTAAAATTTAATTTTATTAATTACTATTTTCACCATAATGACCCAGAAAGAAAAAATACTCGAATATCAGAATCAGTTTTAGCCGCTGAATTTGTTGGCGTGACAGAACATGAACTAGGTGAGAGTCTTTTTCCAGAGATCGAAATTTTTCTAAAACTAGTGTCGTTTTCAGAGCGTAGAAGAGTTGTTTGCTACGGATATAAAGGTTTCTTAAGTGGCGAAAAAGTTAAATTTTATAGAGGCGATATTTCTATCCCTAAAGAAGATTTTAACCATTCATCCAATGAAACTTTGATAGAGATTCGAGACTTTGAAGAATTTATATCACAAGCTCTATCGTCTGGTAGAAGTTGCATTTTTAAAGAACATTTATTCGATGCAATTGGAAAGGTTGCATATCGTGAAGACTCTTCACTAGAAAGCGAATACCTAAGTTATTACTCTGCACTAGAGAATTTAGTAAATGGTTATCGCGATACTTCTAATTTTAACTACATATTAGAAGGTGATGACTGGAAAATATTTTCAAATAATTTAAGAGGTTTTATCAAGCAACATGATTTCTTTAAGGGTAAAGAACATAACCAAAGCAGAAAGAGGCAATTCATCTATGAGAAAATTTCCGAACTAAACAGAGTATCCTTTGGTACTGCATTCAAGTCATTTTGTGATTTTTACAACATTGATCTCAGCGATTTATGGTCTTTAGGAGGTGGAAGAGTTTCTACATCATTATCAACAATAAGAAATAGACTGATTCATGGTGGAAGATTTGAAAGAGAAGAATATGACGCAGTGATATGTGCTAAAAGTCATCTAAAGTGGACATTAGAGCGCTGCATTTTACGTGTTTTAGATTGGGAGATAGAAAGATCCAAAGTGCGACCTCTGTTTCTAAAGCAATGTATTCATTACAACGACTGGGAAGAAAACATGACTTTCTTAAAGAGCTAGTAAGTTCATGCCTCAGCCGATGGCTCGCTCAGGTTTGCTGCCTATTTTCGCAGTCACAAACATTAGATTTATATTATATTTCCGCTTAAATAATAGTCACAATCGCAATTGAAATTGCTGACATTGTAATATCTGAGATAATACCTAACGCTATGAGCGGTAAACCGCTGACTACGATTCAGGAGGTTAGACATGCGAAAACTGAAGTATTACGTGGCTTGCACGGTTGATGGGTTTATCGCGCACAAAGACGGCTCATTTGACGGTTTTCTTTTTGAAGGTGAGCATGTAACTGATTATTTAGAGTCTTTCAAGTGGTTTGATGCCGTTTTGATGGGACGCAAGACATACGAGGTGGGGCTAAAAGAAGGTGTAACCAATCCTTACCCAACCATGAAACAGTATGTTATCTCGCACACGATGAAGGAAAGTCCGGATGAGAATGTTGCGATCGTTTCCGAGAAAATTGTTGAATTCGTTAGAGGGTTGAAGGATGAAACTGGCAAAGACATATACCTCTGCGGGGGTGCTGATTTAGCCACAACGCTATTTGCCGAGAACTTGATTGACGAGATAATCTTGAAGTTGAATCCTTTACTGTTGGGTTCAGGGATTCCACTTTTTTCGGGAGTAGTCAAGCAGACTTCCCTGGAACTTACCGACAGCAAGATTTACAAAAACGGTGTTGTGTTGCTTTTTTATCGCGTGAAAAATCAGGTAGTTTAGAGAGTTGCTTTATTTGCACATGATCGACGCAACATAACACGATCGCTATGGTACAACACGATCGCACTCTACAATAACAAACGTGCGATCGCCTGTTCACCCAAAAGCTAAAACAGCCTACACATCATTGTTATTGCCCCACCCACCGAGAAACGCTGCAAGACCCAAAGCTGCAACCGCTAAAGCACCCCATTTAACCGGCGGGTTCATATCGAACCAATCTAAGAAACTTGGGATTTCAAGCTTACCAAAGTCTCCTTTAACTGTGTTATAACCTTCAATCGGTTCAAAAACATTGTTTGGTGCGTCTTCTGACTTCGGTTCGTTGGTATGCTGTCCGGGAATACCAATTGCCGTCAACACTGAATCCACTAAAGGAGGCGAAACTCTTTGTAGCACATCTAACACTCTACCCACATCCCCAACGATAAAATCACGTGTTGGATGTTCGGCAACATAAAGAATCGCTTTAGCAACAAGGCTAGGATCGTAATATGGTGGTATCCCTGTCGGTTTCACGCCTAATTTGGTGCGAACTTTATTATAGTAAGGTGTGTTAATCACCGAAGGCAGTATTGACGTCACGCTGATGGGCAACTTTTCATGCTGCAACTCTACCCGCAAAGCTTCTAAGAAACCTTCTAAACCATGCTTTGCCGCAGAGTAGGGACTTTGCAAGGGTAAAGCACGTCTACCTTCCACTGAAGAAATATGAATTAATGCCCCGCGTCCTTCTTGTTTCAGGTATGGTAATGCTGCCATTGCACCGTGAACCTGTCCCATCAAAGTTACATCAATAACTCGTTGAAACTCTTGCGGTGTAATTTGCTCAAAACGTGCGAGTATACCCGTAGCAGCGGCATGAACCCAAGTATCGAGCCTTCCGTATTGTGCCACAGTTTTGTCAGCGATCGCCTTTACCTGTTCAAAGTCACTTACATCTGCAACAACAGCGATCGCTTCACCACCAAAGCTTTGAATATCATTTACCAAGGAATTTAACCCTGATTCACTCCGCGCTGCTACCGTCACCTTTGCGCCACGTCGCGCAAATAAAAGCGCTGTTTCGCGCCCAATTCCACTGGAAGCCCCAACGATGGCTACCACTTGCTGATTTATTGGCTTCAATTGCATAGTTAATTATCCTTACCCTCTCCTTTCAATTAATAAGTTTTATTAAGCCTCGCGACATCTTTCGCAAGACTGAGTAAGGGGGGGAGTGGGGAAGTGGGGGAGTGGCGGATAAATGCCTGATGCCCAACAACCAACATTCTACAGACGCGATTAATCGCGTCTCTACCACCAACAATTCTTAATCTCGCCACAAAGCAATTCCACCGAGTAAACCAGTAATATTTGGGATGAGTTTGACATTCTCAGGTAGCTGAATTGTTACCCTTGTAGCTTCACCACCGCCGATATAAAGGTAATTGTAATTGAACAGACTTTGCAAAGAAGCGATCGCCTTTTCTAAGCGTCTGTTCCATTTACTATCACCAACCTTTTCTAAAGCTGCACGTCCCAATTGTTGCTCATAAGTTTCTCCTTTTCTAAACTCATGATGCCCCATTTCCAAATTCGGCACTAATTTACCATCTACAAACAAAGCCGAACCAAACCCAGTACCCAAAGTAACTACTAATTCTACACCCTTACCTACAATTGCTCCCAAACCTTGCATATCAGCATCATTAATCACCCGCACAGGCTTGTTTAAATGCTGTGACAATTCTTTTGCCAAATTAAACTTAATCCAATCTGGATGCAAATTTACCGCTGTTTCCGTCACCCCATCACGCACGACACCAGGAAAACCTACCGAAACCCGAGCAAACTCACCTTGAGTTGCTGCTAACTCAACAATTGCATTAATCACAGGTTCAGGTTTAGCTGGTTGTGGCGTTTCTTTTCGCGCTCTTTTATCTAAAGCATTACCCTTACTATCCAAAAGCATAACCTTGACACCACTGCCGCCAATATCAACAGATAAAGTGCGAATATTATTATCTTCAGTCATTGTGGTTTATCTCCTCAATAAATATTAGTATCTCTTTTTACATACAGTTAATTGATTAGGTTGATGAAACCCGTTAATAAGCGTACATTGCGCGTATGCCATTGCCTGCTCAACCCCAGCAATACATTAGCATTACTTAATTGTGCTTGCAGTCCCGTAGTTTGTCCGGAATCATGCACCTAATGGTAAAGATTTTTATTAGTTCACTTACAAACTCTTTACACCTGACTATCCCTCTCCAACAGATCAAAAAGTCATAAATTTATAAATCCATAACTTACGCATTATACAAAACTGCATAAGTTGATTTTGCTTACTCCAATTAAGAATGTATAAGCAAAGATATTTTGCCGTAAACATTTAACAGAGGAAGTACTCAATCATGCTGCTCAACTACAAAAAATCGTTCTTCAACTCTAATTATTCAGCCATTAAAAGCATTGAACTAGAAGATTTGTCCCAGCAGGTAACAAACAACAATATCAAGCCCAATACAAATAACTACAACAAAAATAGCCTAAGCGCCAAATGGTAAATTGAAGGTGGTAAGTTAGTTTGCAAATGGTTAATTAACTAAATGGAACAAAGATTAATTTTATTGTGCGTTCTAAAATATCATTCTGGGAGCAAACCGAAGTGTAGAATATAGCAAGATTGGCTTCACTTTGTTCTTCTTAAGTATAATAGCTTTACCAAAAGCTTAATCTTACCTAATAATATGCACAGCTTTATTCCTCCAAAGCGCTTTTTTCCATACCTCTCTTGGACTGACATTCAAGCAATGCCAGATAAGGAAAACGTCGTGATTATCCAACCAGTAGGGGCAATTGAACAACATGGTCCTCATTTACCGCTGATTGTTGATGCTGCGATCGGTGTGGGGGTACTGGGAAAAGCCCTGGAAAAACTTGATGCAGATATTCCGGCATACGCTTTACCAACTCTATATTACGGCAAGTCGAACGAACACTGGCACTTTCCCGGTACGATTACCCTAAGTACGGAAACTCTCATGGCTACTATTATGGAAGTAGGAGAGAGTATTTACCGCGCTGGGTTTAGAAAACTGGTGTTGATGAATTCCCACGGGGGACAACCGCAAGTAATGCAAATGGCAGCGCGGGATTTGCATGTAAAATATGATGACTTTTTGGTTTTTCCGTTGTTTACTTGGCGTGTGCCTCATATTACTAAAGAATTAATTACTCCTAAAGAAGGACAATTAGGAATGCACGCTGGAGATGCTGAAACTAGCATTATGCTGGCGATTTTACCTGAACAAGTGAAGATGGAAAAAGCTGTTGCTGAGTATCCGCCAGAACAATCAGAAGGGAGTTTACTGAGTTTAGAAGGTAAGTTACCTGTGGCTTGGGTAACACGGGATATCAGTAAAAGTGGAGTGATAGGAGACGCAACAACTGCAACTAAAGAAAAAGGCGATCGCATTCTCGAATCTGTCTCCAACGGTTGGGTACAAGTCATTCAAGATATCTACAAATATCGCCTACCGCAAGTGAATTACTAATTTTGAGATGTCGCTATATTTTCTCGTGGAACTTATCTGGAAAGTTCGGGCTAGAAATTGTAGATATTAATTATGAGCGCTTTCTTGCTCGCAGTTAATTTAACATTACAAAAGGTGTTATTTTATTATGATTCATCATATTTCTATTTCTGCTCACAACCCCGAACATGTCGCTCAAGTTCTAGCTGAAGTTTTGAATGGAGAAGCTGTCGAGTTTTTTCCTAATCCAGGTAGCTATATGGTTTTTCCTATGGATGAATACGGGACAGGAATTGAAATTTATCCATTAGACACCAAGCTAATACCTGGTGAAGGTGATGAGCAAGGCAAGTTTGTACATATTGCTAACTCTTCTAACTTTATAGCTACTCATGCAGCTATTTCTGTTACAAAGACTCAGGAAGAAATAGAAGAGATTGGAAAACGTGAAGGTTGGCGGACGGTACGTTGTAATCGTGACTCTTTCTTCGATGTGATGGAGTTTTGGTTAGAAAACCAAGTTATGTTAGAACTGCTTACTCCAGAAATGGCAGCTCAATATTTGGCAGCGACACACCCAAAAAATCTGAAAAAAATCTTTTCTAGTGATGTTGCGGCTTTAAGTTCTCGATAATTAATCCCTGCATAGCGATCGCTCTATGATAAATTGTTGTGCGGATGGCATAAAAACCGTACCCACAGCACCATTTATATTTGCTAGCCTAGGGATAATGAAAATAATCCTGATGGTAGTAGGGTAAGTATCGAAGCTTTGAGAGGAGCAGACCTCGGCTCAAACTTCTCGCTGAATATCAATCGGGTAACAAAACTTTATTAAAAGTAATACAAGAGACAGAATTATGACAGCTTCTGAATCTAAAGTCACCCGTTTCTATAACCAAGAAGATGTACAGCAAATTCTTCATTTAGCGATCGCTCGTCACGCAAACGACAAAGAGAAAGAATTTTCTTACGAACAACTCTTAGAAATCGCTGCTGAGTTAGAAATTCCTCCAGAATCTTTAAAACTAGCAGAACGCGATTGGTTGAGCAAGCAGGGAGAAATGCAACAGCGGGAAGCTTTTAATCTCTACCGTCAAAGAAGATTCAAGAAGCGTTTTGGCAACTATGGAATTGTCAATACTGTTTTGACATTAGTTGATTTGGTTGGTGGTGGTGGTCTTTCGTGGTCGCTTTACATTTTGCTATTCTGGGGACTAGGAGTAGCGTTTGATGCTTGCAATACTTATCAAACTAACACCGAAGAATACGAAACTGCCTTCCAAAAATGGCATCGCAAACATCAAATAAAAGAAACTTTTAACACAGTTTGGAATAAGTTTTTTATCAAAGCGTAAATTTAGTTGAGGAATAGGGAATTGGGTATTGGTGAGTACGTACTGGGAGAAGAATTTTCCCAATCCCCAATCGCCAATACCTAACCCCTGATTCAGATTTTGACAGCTTTGCTGGCTAAGGTTTGTTTTTTCTTGTGCTTTTTCAATTGCCAGCCTATAGTTAAAGCACCAAGCGCCAAAGCACCCAACGCCGATGAAGGTTCAGGAACGGCGGTAGTGTAATAACTACTTACACTAATCGGTCCATCTCGATCGGTGATTTCGGGAGGTATTGCTGGAATTATCCCCGCACCTGGTTTGAGATCGGGCTGGGTTCTGAATAGATTGTAAAACACAGTGCCGTCCGGTATAACGCCACCACTAAAAGTGATGGTGTCACCTGCGAGGGTGACATCTTTAAATATATCCTGGGGACCTGAGAGATTAGAGAAACCAATCTTCCCATCTCCATCTACATCTCCCCACTGCACCGGCTCGTTATTAAACGCTGGAGTCGAATTGGGATTACTATAAGACAGCGTTTCTAATGTAAAGACCAAGCTGCCGATATTCTGCCCAGTCGCGTTTAGTAAGTTGTTAGCTACATCGGGGACACCATATTCTATTACTTGCCCAGGTTGCAATTCTGGTCCAAGCCTTCTTGGGTTTCTCCCCGTATTTATGATGTCCTGATTCTGCGTCGTCACAATCGGTTCTACGAAGATGACGGCACTAGCTGGTGCCAAAGACAAAAGACTAATTCCTGCTGCTCCTAGAACAGAAAATGCTATTTTGGTTGCTATTGTAGTCATGCTAAATTCTCCTGTTGTTGATTGAGAGAAAGCTAACTTACTGCTCCCGGTGACATCAAACAGCAAAGACTCACGCTTCAACCTTTGTCTACCTGGGAGGTATTTTTGGTTGATGTGTGTCACTTCACTTGATGCCTTTAGCCGAGGTGTAAAAAAGTAAGCTTTTGATAAGCATTGAGTATACTGGTGAGAGAAAAAATCGCCGTACTCGCCGTCAAGGGTGTAAGTAAGGCGAAAGCTGCACCCAGTTACGTTGCTCTTAACAGAACCTTCATAAATTACCTAGTAAATGTAAAAATATTGCAAAGTTTAGTACTTCACACTACCCGTAATATTACCATCCACAATAGTTCCGCGCTTGCGGATATTATATTATTTGTATTAAGACTGTTGAAACACGAACTGTTGCTTACTCAAATTCGTGCTAAATCAAGCATAATAAACTTTGGCTTGGTGGTTAATTATTGCGAGTCTCCCCTTCCTGGCTGCTCCTTCAATTTCCAAAGCAGGACTAGCCAAAGATGCCGCCATGAATTTTCACTCTTAGGATGAGCGGAACAAGGGGTACACGCGTTTTTTGAATATTGTTTTGTATATAAACGAAAGTTTGAAGAACCTCTCCCCAACCCCTCTCCGTATCGGAGAGGGGCATAGAATTTAATTGTAGTACTAACGCGAACAATTGGGATTATTGTCGGTTGGGCTTTTTCACCAAGTAGTTACAGCTTGAGCGATCGCTTTTTGAGCTTGAGTAAGCGACTGTTCGCGCACATCATCATCCGCACTTAGGTTTTCCAGATGGATGAAAGAAACGTCTGTAATTCCTAGCAAGCCAAAAACCGCCTTCAAATAAGGTTCTTGAAAATCGTATGGCGCAGCGGGGCTTCCTTGTGTAAAACTACCACCACGAGCTGTAACAATCAGCATCTTCTTTCCGGTAACTAAGCCCTGAAAAGCACCTTGTTCGGTGACAGCGAAGGTACGACCGACGCGAACAATTTGGTCAATATAAGCTTTCAAGGTAGATGGTACATTAAAGTTGTACATTGGCACACCGAAAACATAGCGATCAGCCGCGAGAAACTCATCTACCAATTCATCGGAAATTTTAATCGCTTGATTGAGTTCCGGGGTACGTGCTTGCGGTGGTGTAAAAGCTCCAGCAATCCACGATTCGTCTACATGGGGAACGGGATTGTGACCCAAATCGCGGTAAGTGAGTGTATCATCAGGATGAGCGGTTTTCCAGGATGTGATGAACTCATAAGAAAGCTTGCGGGAAAAAGAGCGATCGCCACGAGGACTAGAATCTATATGCAGGATATGTGCCATTAATTAATTTCCTCAAGAATTTGAAGTCCAACACCCTAGAAGGGTGTGCCTATACGAACAAAGCCTGCCTTTGCAGGCTAAAAACCTGAAGCCCACGCAGGTGGGCTTTGCTTGTATAGCCCCAGGCTTATAGCCTGTGGGCATTTTTTGCCCTTTGCAACGATGCTGCCGATCAATTTAGGCTTTCACCCTCATATACACAAAAAGCATCCGTATAGACTTTAAACCATGTAAAGCTAATATAAACAGTAGGCACTTAAAAGTAAGATACTTACCAAAAAGTAACTATGAAAGCTGAAGCAGAAAACTATAGCAGGCTGACTTGTGAAGTAGAAACTACGCTAAAGGTGATTGGCGGACGCTGGAAGGTATTGATTATTAAAGAACTAATGCCTGGAGTTAAACGCTTCGGTGAATTGCAAAGAGCTTTATCTGGAATTACTCAAAAAATGCTGACTCAACAACTTAGAGAAATGGAGGAAGATGGTATTATTCATCGAGAAATTTACCCACAAATTCCTCCAAAGGTAGAGTATTCACTCACACCTTTAGGAGAAAGTCTCCAACCAATTCTGTATGCAATGCATGAATGGGCGGTACAGCATTATTTGGGTGAAAAATCAAGTCACATTAAGAGCCTAGACGCATAGTCGCAAGCCGTAAGGCATTGCCTTCATGAAGATAAACTCAAATAAAACAGTTTCACCTTTATCTAACTATTATTCAAAAGTTTATTCATTTGTTTGTAAATATTCAATCGCTGCTTCTAACTTTGAGGAATAACTTTCAGCAAACCTTTCAAACCAAAATCCTTCTGGCGAGAATGGATCTAACTTGTCAAGCCAATCTTTAGCTTTAATTTTTGACGCTTCCAATTGTTGTGCTTTGAGTTTTTGTTGTTTAATTTGCTCTTGTTCTAATTCTTGCTGTCTTCTTAACTCTTCAGCAGTATCTTTCTCAATAAAATCAGCTTTAACTTCCGCCAAAAGGTTATCTATTAAAGATGTAGATTTTGGCGGTGGTTGGATGAATGTTTTTGTTTGTGGTGGTGGCTGTTGGGGTGTTGCTGGTTCATCATATTCAGCTTTCAGTTCAGCCAACAGCTTATCAATGGAATCCATCTTTCAAATCCTGTAAAACGGATATTTAGTCATTAATCGCATTGAGCAGCACTTCTGATAAACTCATATCTTCCATATCTTCCATTGTGATTGTGTCACAAATATCAAACTTGGCTCCAGCACTTTGGAGTTCATCATCTAAAACTTTGAGAAAGCGGGTAGCTTGAGCATCTTTCCCAACTTGAATGAAAGAAATAGCTAATTCTTCATCGCGATCCATTTGCCTTGAAGCTTCGATAATCACCTTCATTACCGCTTTGCGATCATCGGGTTCACCATCAGTAATAACTAAAATTGTCTCACCATTTGCCTTAGTTTGACCAGAAGACTTTCGCTGAAAATAGTTATCAAGTGCGTCTTTTAACACACTTGCTAAGTCAGTTGTGCCAGAAGGATCGTTTTCTTGGAAAATTTGTGTTACCTTGCTTGCTGTCACATTTTCGTAACGCTTAAATCTGCCAGAAAATACATAAAGAGTGATACCATCTGGATCAAATTGCTCACATTTACTCGCTAAGGCGAAAGTAGATTCTTGTGCAGTTGCCCATCTGGTTTTGCTACCCTTTTGATCTGGAGTAGCCATACTGCCGCTTTTGTCGATAATTAAGGTGTAATCGCGATTATCTAGCATTTGGTAATTCTCCTGGGAGCGTTAATATCAAGGGTGAATAGTGAACAGTCAAAATATCTTTTATTTTCGACTTTGGAATTTGGAATTTGGACTTATTAATCAGTAATTGCGTTCATTAATATATCTGCCAAACTCATATCTTCCATATCATCTAAAGTGATAGTGTCGCAAATATCGAATTTAGCGCCGACACTTTCCAACTGGTCATCTAAAGCTTTCAAGAATTTAGTTGCTTGGGCATCTGAACCAACTTGAATCATAGATATTGCTAATTCTTCATCGCGATCCATTTGCCGCGTAGCGTTGATGATGACCTCAAATACCGCTTTGCGATCGTCTGGTTCGCCATCAGTAACAACTAAAATTGTCTCACCATTTGCCTTAGTTTGACCAGAAGACTTTCGCTGAAAGTAATTATCAAGTGCGTTTTGAAGTACACCTGCTAAATTTGTAGTGCCTGCTGGATCGTTTTCTAAAAATATCTGCGCGACTTTGGCGCTTGTTACATCATCGTAGCGTTTAAATCTCCCAGAAAATACATAAACAGTCAGACCATCGGGGTCAAACTGTTCGCATTTTCTTGCTAAAGCGAGAGTAGATTCTTGAGCTATTTCCCATCTACTTCTACCACCGGCTTGGTCTGGGGTAGACATACTACCACTTTTGTCAAGAATTAATGTGTAATCGCGATCGCTCATCATATATTCCTTTAATTATTACCCGATAGTTCTAGTCTAGCTGTTGCGTAATTGTCACGACAGCTGTTGAAAAGGCTTTGTAATAATGATTTAAGTAGTCGTTATGAACTGCGTACACTAACAACGCATGAAAAAGTTACTCCACCTACACCTGTGCATCTAAGTTGCATCTAAAGTAACTGCATGTTAACTTTCTCACTTAGGCGCAACAATGCCCAGCGCCGATGACGCATCCTTAATTGTTACCATAAGCGTCATTGACGCGACAGGCGAAGAGATAAAACCGCATTTTTCGTAAAATTGCTTTGCTTTCTCGTTCAGTGCGTGTACAAGAATCGCCCTGATTCCGGCAATTGTTGCCGCTTGCAATGTGCGAAGTACGGCATCACGTACTAAACCACGCCCGATTCCTTGAGATTGCCAGTTATAATCTACAGCAAGCCGTCCAATTACCATCACAGGAATGGGATCTGGCATATTTCGTCTGACTCGGCTTGGCGCACTGGTATTGACTACACTACCGTTAGCTAGACAGTAATAGGCGATAACTTTTTGCTCGACAGTTACAACATATGTTCGCGAAGCACCGCTATCTTCATTTTTGAGCGCACGTTTTCTTAACCAATCATCTAATTCAAGATTACCTGAATCAAAATCTCTCAGATCATGCTCTGGTTTTATGGGTTGAGGAGGCTGCATCTACCACTCTCAATCCCACGGTGCTTTAGTGAAAAGCAATTTACGCAGATTCTCATTGTCCGATGGCGGTGCATCAAGGAGATCCATAAATTGCTTGAATTTCTCATCGTCGAGCATAAACAATCGGCGATCTAGTAAAATTGCTTCTGCTTCTCGGCAAGCTGTTTCTAGCATAAAATCCGAGCGGTTCTTGCCAACAGCTTCTGCTGCACGATCTATTAAATCACGTTGCGCTTGGTGTACCCGGATGTTGATGGTTACATCACGGTTTCGATTCATCGATTCACCTGATTGCTTTTGCATCAATTTTCGCTTGTGTCCATACAATGAGTATACACATTTGTATATACAATGTCAACACAAAACCCGGCGATACCTTACGGCAAGTCGCTACGCGTCTACGCTATTAATTTCGAGAATATTGCTTGCAGCGGTTTCTTTCTGCTTCAAAACCGCTGCAAAAAAGTTCTCTAGCTCATCCCCAAGACACTACCAAGCGATCGCGCCATATTTTTTGGTTGCATTGCATCCATTGCAGCGGTTGGTTCATAACCGCAGTGAACCATGCAATCTGTACATTTAGGATTGCCACTTTTATGACCGTATTCGCTCCAATCTGTTTTTTCTAGCAATTCTTTGAAGGTGGTGTAATAACCTTCATTTAGCAGATAACAAGGTTTTTGCCAACCGAGGACGCTGTAACTAGGACTACCCCAAGGTGTACATTCGTAGTCTTTTTCCCCAGTGAGAAAATCTAGAAAAAGCGGGTTGTGATTGAAGTCCCATTTTTTCTGACCTGCTTTGAAGGGTGCGAGAATTTCGCGGAAAAGAGCGCGTGTTTGTTCGCGTCCAAGAAAATGCTCTTGATCTGGCGCCCACTCGTAGCTGTAACCTGGAGAAATTGTCATCCCGTCAATATTCAACGTGCCCAGAAAGTCAAAGAACTCCTGCGTTTGTTTGGGATCGACACCTTCAAAGATTGTCGTGTTAGTCGCAACACGAAATCCTCTAGCTTTAGCTGCTTTGATTGCTTTTACAGCGGTATCAAAAACACCTTTGCGATCAACACATTGATCGTGCCATTCTCGCAATCCATCTAGATGTACAGTGAAGGTTAAGTAAGGGGAAGGTTGAAATTTATCCAGGCTTTTTTCTAACAACAAGCCATTAGTACATAGATAAATATACTTTTTGCGTTCAACTAACCCGCGCACAATCTCATCGATTTGGGGATGTAGCAGCGGTTCACCCCCAGGAATTGAGACAACCGGCGCACCGCATTCTTCTACTGCTTTAAAACATTGTTCGGGGGTGAGGTTTTGCTTGAGTATGTCTGTGGGATGCTGGATTTTACCGCAACCTGTACAAGCTAAGTTGCAACGAAATAGAGGTTCTAGCATCAAGACTAAAGGAAAGCGTTTGCGTCCTAAAAGACGCTGAGTAACTAGATACTTCCCGATATCTATCGCTTGTTGTAAATTTATTGCCATTTCTCGTATCACTCCTCGGTTATATGAATAAGAATTCAGAAGTCAGGAGCCAGAAGTCAGAATGGAGTTTATGCAACTAGTACTCGACCAACCCAAAAATGACGGGTTAAGGCAGGCAGGGGAGGCTGTTCTTGAGCAGAGGCGGTTCGTTCTTTTACCCCTCAAACTTAGTCTGACAGACTACTAGTAGATGCAGATGAATTTATTAAGTTAAAATTCCACCTGTGGTAAGCGGTTTTCTCCTCCTGACTCCTGACTCCTGACTCCTGACTCCTAGCTCCCGACTCCTACCTCCTGACTCCTGACTCCTGACTTCTTAATTGACGTATTTGTGAGAGACAAACCAGTCTACAGCATCTTTGAGTGCGGTATTCAAAGATGATTGAGGTAAATTTAATTCTCGTACTGCTTTTGATGCATTGTAGTACATGCGTTGCTTTGCCATGCGGACACCATCGAGGGGAACGTTCGGCTGTTTACCTAAGGGTGCGAGAATTTTTTCATCAATCCAGGCAACACTTAAAGGTAGCCAAGCAGGTACAGTGCGTTGAGGTGCGCTTAAACCTGTGATTGATTCAAGTTGGTCAAGTAGTTGTTTTAAAGAGAGGTTTTGATGTCCTAAGATGTAGCGATCGCCTGATTTTCCCTTCTCTAATGCGAGTAGGTGTCCCCATGCTACATCGCGCACATCAATAAAATTTAAACCTGTATCTAAATATGCCGGCATTTGTCGCCGTAAAAACCGTAGGATAATATCTCCTGTTGGCGTTGGTTTGATATCCAATGGTCCAATCGGACTACTAGGATTGACTACAACCACCTCCTGACCTCTACTAGCTGCAAGCATCGCTTCTTGTTCAGCTAGAAACTTAGACTTCTTGTAGTCCCCAACAAGTTCCTCTACAGGACTTTGATAAGTTTCATCTACAACTTTATCAAATTTTCCCGCGCCGATCGCCGCCACGGAACTTGTATAAACAGTACGCTCAATACCTGCTTTTTGCGCTGCTGCTAAAACGTTGCGCGTACCTAATACATTATTCTGGTATAATGCTTCTCTATCTTTTTGCCAAAGTGAATAATGAGCGGCGACATGAAAAAGATACTGACAACCGCGCATTTGTTGCCATAAATTCAAGTCGTTTAAATCACCTTTGACAATTTCTAATTCTAGCTCTTTGAGATTTTCCAAATTGCTGTGAGGACGCACCAGTGCTTTAACAGAGTATCCCTCTTGTAGCAGCAAGCGCACCAAATTGGCGCCGATAAAACCCGTCCCACCTGTAACAAAAACACTTTTAGATTTTGGATTTTGCATTTTTAACCGCAGATGAACGCAGATAAACGCAGATCATTCTTTAAATATTATCCGTGTTTATCTGTCTTTATCTGCGGTTGCAATTTGAAATATTTTGCGGGGAAACAAATCATCCATCAGGGTGTAAAGCACCGGCACAACAATCAAACTTAATATAGTTGAACTAATTAACCCACCAGCGATCGCTACAGCCATTGGCGATCGCAATTCTGAACCTGCTCCTAATCCTAAGGCGATCGGTACCATTCCTAAAATCGTCGCCGCAGTGGTCATCATAATTGGTCTAAGGCGCACGGGTCCAGCTTGGAGGATTGCAGCTGTGCGGTCTAAACCCGCCTCGCGCAATTGGTTAATGTAATCTACAATCAGAATGGCATTTTTATTGCTGATTCCCAGTAAAAATACAAAGCCAATTAGCGAAATCATCCCAAAATCGCTTTTAGTTATAAGTAGCGCTAATAAAGCACCCACAATTGCTAACGGCAAAGAAACGCCAATTACTAACGGATCTACCCAGCCTTTAAACAGCCAAATCAACACCGCGATAATGCACAACGCAGACAAAGCCAGAGTCGTGCCGAAACTGCTAATAACTGTGTTAACGCTTGCAGAATCTCCTCCCAAATCTAAGGTAACACCTGGAGGAATCACTTTTTTAGCTGTCGCTACTAATTTATCAGTAGCATCACCCAAAGATAATTCTTTACCCAGATTCGCACTGATATAAGTTACCCGCTGATTATTCAAACGCTCAATTTGAAAGATTGTATCCTGGGGATTTGTTTCACCTGTTACCGTGACATCAGCAAATCCTGGTATTTTCACTAACCTATCTTTAATCGCTTTTGCGGCTGTATTCAAAGCTTGCAAATCATTACCTTGTAATGCAACTTGTAGCGGTTTTTGTCCACCGCTATCCACAAATGGAATATCTTCCACGCTGGTAGTAACACCGGAAAGATTTGGCAAAGAGGTACGAAATTGCTCTTGTAATTCTAAAGTTGTGATTGTGCGCTTATCTTTTAGTTTGACATAAAGTGTACCTTTATTCGGCTCACCTCCACGGGAACCGACTGTAGTAAATACCGTTTCCACCGCTGGAGATTTTCTGACTACTTCTTCTAGTTTCTTGGCAACTTCGAGAGAATCATTTAAAGGGTTGGAAATTGCCGATTGGGAATCAAAAACTGGAGATTCTTCTCCACCTAACAAGCTTCCTAACAGTGCGTTTCCTTGCTTTTCTAATTCCGATACATTTGGCAAAGGAGCAGTATAAACAATATTAAACTCGCCGCGATCTAGTTTGGGAATAAATCCTTTGGGAATCAGGGGAATCAGCGCGATCCCTGCAATCAAGCTGAGTACAGCTAAACCCATAACTACTCGCCGATGGTTTAAAGACCAGCTAAGTAAATCACGGTATAATCGGTTAAAGCCTGCGCCAACGTTACTAGTTTGGCGAGGATGACGCGAAGGAGTCGGTTTTAGCCAGTAAAGAGCCAGAACTGGCGATAAAGTACGCGCTACCAGCATAGAAGTGAGCATCGCTGCGGAAACAGTGATACCAAAAGGCTTAAAAAATTGACCTATCGTGCCACCCATCAAACCTATGGGGAGAAAAACTGCTACAGCTGTGAAAGTGGCAGCGGTGACTGTCAAACCAATTTCATTTGTGGCTAAAAGCGCTGCTTGACGAGGACTTTCGCCATCTTGGATGTGTCGCATGATGTTTTCTACATCGACGATCGCATCATCAACTATACTGCCAATCACCAAAGCTAAAGCTAGCAGTGTAATCGTCTCTAAATTGAAGCCAAACAAAGCCATGACAATAAACGTTCCCAACATTGAGACGGGAATCGCTAATGCGGATATGAAAGTAGCTTGCCAATTCCATAAAAAAGGAAATATCACAACTACCGATAAAGCGATCGCTTCAATTAACGCATCTATTGTAGATTGAGTCGCGTTGCGGATATACTCTGCTTGGGTGGCTGCTAAGGTAAGTTTGACATCTCTCAGGCTAGATTGCAGTTTTTGGACTTCTTTTTCTACCCGACTGACAACTTCTAAAGTGTTGGCATCACCGCGTTTGATGACTTGAAATGCTAAAGCGTCTTTACCATTAAACCTAATTAATGTTGCTCCCCCTGTCGGTATTGATGCTTCTGGAGTAACATCAACAGGTGCGCCTAATAAAGAGACTTTTAGGACTCCTGGTATGCGAGCGATCGCCGGCACTATTTGCTCTTTAGTAAGCTGACTTAAATCCGTTAAATTGCGCGAGTCACTTTCAACGGCATAACTAATCGCTGCCGACTCATTCAAATTTAAAGGTATAATTTTATAACTTGATCCCTCAGTCAGACTTACCTGCTTCAGTCTAGTTTCGACTTCGCGAGTCGATTTTTCCAAATTCGTACCGACAGCAAAAGACAAGATCACCACACTTTGACCAGGATATGACGATGAGCGAATATCATCAAGTCCCGGAAGTTCGCGCAAACCCATTTCCACAGGTTGAGTTAACTTTGCTTCCATATCCAAAGCCGTTGTTAACGGTGCAGAGGCATTTACCACAACCACCGGAAAGGTAACATCAGGAAACAAAGCATATTTGAGAGAACTGAAAGCCAATAATCCAGCTACCGTCACCGCAATCCAAAATGAGAGCGTCACCCACGAAAATTGAATCGCTAACTTAGAGATGTTAAACCGCTCTCGTGCGGATTTCGAGTTATTAGGCTTCACCATCTGGGAAAATCATCATGCGGGCGAATTATTAGTCATGGTACATTAATCATCTCAGGAATGCGAATTCTTTAAACCGTACTAAGTAAGAAGAGTGTTTTCTTAAGCCGTGTATTAAAGCAAGAATCCGCCCACTAACTAAAGTGAGGCGGATTGTTAAGGTAGATATTTACTAAGCCTGCTTGTACTTACGACGGAGAACTAAACCAAGTCCTGCTGCCATAAACGAACCTAGTACTGTAAAAGGTTCAGGAACCGGAGTAGATTTTTTTACCTGGTCAAGACTAGCGACGGTAAGCTCATCTACCCCATAATTACCCAAACGAGAGCTATTGCTAGTAAACGTTACTTTAGTGAATTGTTCGCTCTCATCTTGAGCAATGACACCTAAATACGCCGCTGATGCAGCAGGACCGAAAACATTAGGAATAACAAATTCCTTTCTAGAGCCATCTGTTAGCGTTAGTTCTAACAACGTCTCGTTCAGCAAATCTCTAACTCCCGTAGCATACAATCCTATAGCTGCTACTGGATTAGAAAAAGTAATTGAATTGACAGTAGAGCGTGGGAAAGTACCTGGATCTGACGTATTGTCAACTAGTAAAAACTGATCACCTGATATTGGGAAAAAGTTACCGGGAATAGTGTCACTAGGGACATTTTTTATATCTCCCTTTCGTTGATAGGTCGCAGTGCCAGCACTGCCTAAGTTTAGAGAAAAAGAAGAAACTTGCCCTGGTGTAAACCCTTCAAAGTTTTCTGTTAAGGGGTCTATTAAGTTAGATAGAAAGTTACTACTAGCAGCGTTAGCGTTTGGGGTACTAGATAGGCGAGAAATATCTGTATTATCATCCCTACTGCGGAAATCGTTTCCGGTAAACACTGTAAAAGCATTCGCAGAAGAAGCAGTACTTACTAATAATATTGCCGCGATTATACTGGCAAACGGGCTTGTAATGATTCTGTGATTTGTCATTTTATTTGCTCAATATTGTTTGCTGGTAGAAAACCCTGAGCAAATTTTCTGATCTTAAATACTATACCACCGCTAGTAAAAGCCGTCGTTACTTTTTCGCTAGAAGCCGTGTTTATTACTTTCTGCCATGCGATCGCCCGGTTTCTGACGGTCTTCGTCGTTCTGAGCATCACGGAGCAGTGTTGAGAAACTGGGCACGCTACACTGATAGCAGCCAATGACTAGGACATAGCAACCATGACAAAGGTTTCTAATTTTGAAAAAGTTGTGGATAGTGTAGAAGCGTTATCAGTTGATGAGCAGGAAACATTGATTAAGTTGGTGAGGCAGCGACTAGGACGGGAAGAAATTGCTGCAAACATTGCTCAAGCGAGGGCAGAATATCAAACAGGGCAAGGGTTTCGAGGAACTGTTGACGAAGTAATTGCCGAGTTAGGGCAGTGAAAACAACATTACCTATAATTCTCGTTCCTCAAGGAGCTGAGTATAAAGCTGTATGTCGCGGTTTAAGTCGTATCACTACCGCAAAACCTACTGTAATACCAATTCCTATAGGTAGTCAGGCTTTAACCACGTATTTGCAAAGTTGTCAAGAGAAATTGTGGAAAGCTCCTGATGCAAAAGTTATCCTGATGGGTATATGTGGTAGCTTGCGCGATCGCTTCAAAGTCGGCGATATTGTGTTGTATGAAGAATGTATATATGAAACGAAGGTGCAACAGTGCGATCGCTCTTTCACAGCAGAACTTTACGCGCATCTTCAAGATAAGGTTTCTTTGGTGAAGGGGATGAGTTGCGATCGCGTAGTTTGTTCAGCTAAAGAAAAGCTCCATTTGAGCGAAATATTCAAAACTGATGTTGTTGACATGGAAGGCTTTGCAACTTTAGAGTTTTTTCAGCAAGCAGGTGTAGAAGTCGCAATGTTGCGAGTAGTCAGCGATGACTCTGGGCACGATATACCTGATTTAACATCAGCAATAAATTCTGATGGTTCGCTTGAACCTTTGCCTTTAGCTATAACTATGATTCGTCAACCTATTGCCGCAACTCGCTTAATTAGAGGTTCTCTGCAAGCATTGAAAGTATTAGAAGAAGTTACAGCATTTCTCTTTGCTAGATAAAAATTATAGCCTTCTTTAACCTTCCTTGGAGGCAGAGCCTCCAAAAAGGCATTCCCACGCAAAGCATGGGAACGAAGAATGAGTCTTTGAACCTCATTAATGAGTGTTGGAACCTCTTTAATGAGTGTTGGAACCTCTTTAATGAGTGTTGGAACCTCTTTAATGAGTCTTTTAACCTCATTAAAAAGTGTTGGAACCTCTTTAATGAGTGTTGGAACCTCATTAAAGAGTCTTTTAACCTCATTAAAGAGTGTTGGAACCTCTTTAATGAGTCTTTTAACCTCATTAAAGAGTGTTGGAACCTCTTTAATGAGTCTTTTAACCTCTTTAATGAGTGTTGGAACCTCTTTAAAGAGTCTTTTAACCTCATTAAAGAGTGTTGGAACCTCTTTAATGAGTATCAGAACCTCTTTAATGAGTCTTTGAGAGAGATTCATCAGTCTTTGAGAGAGATTCATCAGTCTTTGAGAGAGATTCATCAGTCTTTGAGAGAGATTCATCAGTCTTTGAGGGAGATTCATCAGTCTTTGAGAGAGATTCATCAGTCTTTGAGGGAGATTCATCAGTCTTTGAGAGAGATTCATCAGTCTTTGAGGGAGATTCATCAGTCTTTGAGAGAGATTCATCAGTCTTTGAGAGAGATTCATCAGTCTTTGAGGGAGATGAATGAGTATCTGAACCTCATTAATGAGTATCTGAACTAGATTGGGGAGGGGTTTCTTTTTTCCCCTTACCCTAAATAATTTGTTTTACAACTGCCAGAAAGCGTTCCATATCAGCAGCGGTAATCGCTCCCATTGTCGAGACTCGAAAGATAGATTTTGCTAAATCCCCTTGTCCAGAATAAATCACATAGCCTTGTGCTTTCAATTTATCGTGAAACTCGTCATAACTAAAGCCGTCTGGCAGATAATAAGCACTTAATACAACAGATGAATTTTCTGAAGGAAGTAACGGTTCAATTCCCATTTCTCCTAAACCGTTTCTAACCAAGTTGGCGAGTTGGGTATAATGTGCATGTCTTGCACGCCAACCTCCTGCTTCTTCCATTTCTTGCAGAGCTTCAGCTAAAGCGTAAAATGTCTGTATCGATTGAGTGAAAGGAGTACTACCGCGATCCTGTTGGTGACAATAAGTTGCCAAATCTAAATATAAAGTGCGCTGAATTGTGTCTATGGCTGTCAGTGCATCACGTCGCACGATGACAAAAGCGGTTCCGGGAACACCATGCAGACATTTATTCGCTGTCGCAGCACAAGCAGTGATTCCCCAATCTGCAAAGTTTATTTCTTCAGCACCGAAACTGCTAACCGCATCTACCAAAAGTTGGATGTTGCGTTGCTGACAAATTGCCGCAACTTCAGCCAAATTATTCAAGCGACCGGTTGTGGTTTCGTGATGGACGACAGCGAGGTGGGTTACGTCGTCAGTTTCATTCAAAAGTGCTAGCAAGGCTTTGATATCTATTTCGCCACCCCAAGGATGCTGGAGTCTAGTGTAATTAATCCTGTATATTTTGGCAATTTTGGCGATTCGTTCGCCATACACACCGTTTTCAATCACCAGCAACTTGCCGTCTTGTGGTACTAAGCTTGTTACCATCGCTTCCATCGCTGCTGTACCGGAACCAGTGAGCAAAACTGCGGCAAAGCGATCGCTCTCCAACTGATAAACTTGAAGTAATTGTTCGCGGATTCTGCTTTGAAGTTGGGAAAATTCAACTTCACGGTGACATAAATTAGGACGCAACAGCGCATTTCTGACGCGATCGCTAAGATTAACTGGACCTGGATTGAGTAAAATCATTGGGAGTTAGGAGTTAGAAAACAGGAGACAGGAGTTAGGAGACACAAGACAGGAGTCAGGAGACACAAGACAGGAGTCAGGAGACACAAGACAGGAGACACAAGACAGGAGACACAAGACAGGAGACACAAGACAGGAGAGATTGTAGAGCATGTTTTTTATGGGTAGACGAAACACTGATCTTGCAATAGATAGCAACAAATTTCCTAAATTCTGAATCCTAAATTATGACTCCTAAATTATGACTCCTGACTTATGACTCCTGACTTGTGATTCCTAACTCCTAAATTCTGACTCCTGACTCCCGACTCCTGAATCCTGACTCCCGACTCCTGACTCCCGACTCCCGACTCCCGACTTGTGTGTCCTGAATTCTATTTCCACGTCAACTTGGCACGATTTTTGCAACGTCAACAGCGATCGCTACTAGCTTTCCATCTTTAGTTAACTGCAATCGTTGACCTCGCCACTCAATTGTGCTGCCAAAAAAGCCATTGCACCAAATTGCAAAGGTGATAATATCTCGTAAAGGCACCAACCACAAAAACTTTTTGGCGACTGGATCTTTGAGACTCTTGACTCCAACGACCCATGCCATGATTAATCTGATGCTTAAGGTTAAAAGAGCGATCGCCCAACCGAAAATTGACCCGGCTGTGGCAATCAAGAATAATAAACTCATGGCTGTGCCGTGGGTAAAGATTAGCCCTAGATAACCCCAAGGTCGAGAAACTCGCGTGCAGCAATTCCAGCGTGTCTGACGATGAATTAAATCAAGAAAACTAACTGTTGCGATCGCATGATCAATAACATAGTCAGAAAGCACCACCTTGTAGCCAACTTGTGTAGGTAAATAGCCAAGTTGAAAATCATCCGCCAAATAATCGGCAATTGCTACAAATCCGCCGATCGCTTCTAAAACACTTTTACGAATGGCGATTGTTGGACCGAGAGCAAAGTTCATTCCTTCTAACGATCTGGCGACTAAAATACTAGCATGGTACTCAGTCGATATACCCACAGCTTCGAGAATAGCCACCCACCCGCGAACAAAGGGACGATACAAACAGGTAACAACACCCACCTCAGGATCGCGCATCGGCTGGATGACTCTTTGCAAATAATCTCGTCCGACGCGAACATCGCTATCTGCAAGCAACAACAGCGAATACTTAGCTTCAACTTCAGCGTTAGCTAAATTACTAACTTTTAAATTAGTGCCAATTGTGCGATCGCTTATAACGAGACTAATATCAATTTCTGGGAAGTCGTCGATAATTTTCTTGACAACTTGCACACTAGGGTCTTTTTCATCCCGTACACCGAAGATGATTTGGTACTCTGGGTAATCTTGTTTACAGAATGAGGCGAAGTTTTCGTAAGTATCGATATCCAGACCGCAAATCGGCTTGAGGATAGTAATCGGTGGATGGAAGTCGGGATCAATCTGTGTCTCATGGGAAAAAAACTTAATTGCCGCATAGATCCCATAGCAGTAATAGCAAATTCCCGACAGAGACACAATCAACAGTAAAAACTTGATTGCAGCGCCAGTCAAAGTAAAATAATCTAAGCTAATTTGAAGCACTAGTTGGTACACATAAGCCATCCCTAATCCACAATTGTTAATTTATACCTTATCTAGGTTCACTTTTCTAACTACATAGTAGGCGATGATAAGTGTACCATCGCCTACTATGTTTGCTCAGGCTTTTGCACCCTGCCTAACTTGGTGTCTGGGCAACAGACTGAGTGCGACGGTCTTTTAGATAAGAGAAAAACTCACGTCCCTCACGCAGACGACGTATTAACATTTGAGGGTCAGTCAGCATTTCACCGACAATCGGGATGATGGCTTGAGGACGAAAGTAAAAGCGACGATACATCCGTTCAACTGCATCTTCAATTTCCGCACCGGCAAGATTTGGATATTGCAGTGTTGACATTTGAATGCCTGAGTTGGCAACTAAGGAAGTGTCGCTAAACCAATTATTTTCCTGCGCTTGCTGATAAAGTTCTGTCCCCGGATAGGGGGCAGCAATTGAAACTTGGATGGTATGCGGACTAATATCGCAAGCGAAGCGAATCGTTTCTTCAATTGTCTGCTGGTTTTCGTTGGGCAAACCAATGATAAATGTACCGTGTACGGTAATGCCGAGTTTATGGCAATTTTCCATAAACTTCCGGGCTACTTCCAGCTTAATACCTTTCTTTATACCGTCTAATATTTGCTGATTGCCTGATTCAAATCCGACTAATAGTAGGCGCAAGCCGTTGTCACGCAGTTGTTTGAGAGTATCATAATCTAAGTTAGCACGGGCGTTGCAACTCCAAGTCAGCTTGAGTCGCTTCATGTGTTCGCTAATAGCGATCGCTCGTTGCTTGTCAATTGTAAAAGTATCATCATCAAACATATATTCACGCACCTTGTCGCCAAATATAGCTTTGGCTTCATCCATCTCGCGTCCAACTGCTTGGGGGCTTTTAGTGCGGTACAAGTGTCCACCAATCGTTTGAGGCCAAAGGCAAAAGGTGCATTTTGCCGGACACCCGCGCCCAGTGTAAAAGGAAATGTAGGGATGTAGCAGATAACCGATAAAATATTTTGTAATATCCAGATCCCGTGCGTAAACAGGCAATACACTCGGCATAGAATCCCAATCGTGAATCAATGGGCGATCTTCGTTGTGATGGATATTACCGTTATTGTCGCGGTAGCTTAGACCCTTGATTTCATCCCAAGATTTACCTTCCGCCAATTCTTTACAGGTGTAGTCAAATTCGTGGCGACACACAAAGTCGATAATTGGATTTTCAGCTAGTGTCGGTTCTGGTAACACTGCTACGTGTGCCCCAATCAAGCCAATCTGTGTATCAGGCTTTTGTGCTTTAATTGCCTCAGCACACTTTACATCATTAAGCAGCGAAGGCGTGCTGGTGTGCATGATAATTAACTCGTAATCTAAAGCAATTTTCAGCACATCTTCGACAGTTTGACCGTGTGGGGGTGCATCTACAAGCTTGCTACCCGGTACAAGGGCAGCAGGTTGCGCCAGCCATGTAGGATACCAAAAGGAAGTAATTTCTCGCTTTGCTTGGTATCGGGAACCTGCACCACCGTCAAACCCATCGAATGAAGGAGGGCTGAGGAACAGAGTTTTTTTCACTAATATCTCCTTTTTACACTACTAAGTACAGCATTTCGTTAATTCATAGCATTTTCAAACGCAGAGGGACGCTGAGGTAAGCGCAAAGCGACGCAGAGTCTTTGTGATAAATTTTGTTACGAATTAATGATCAAACGCTGATTTGTCGTGTCGGTTTGAGAGTGTGTAGGGCAGTTGTGGCAAGCGCAGGTATAAGTTGCGGTTGCAGTAACCTATCATCAAAGCGGCTCATGCGTCGTGCGTTTTCTTCTAGGCAAGCTGAAAGAAACTTGCTCATGCTAAAAACTATACCAGACTAGCTGGTTGAGGCGGGAGCATCCCAAATGTGCAAATTGCCCGCAGACTGGAAGTCTGGGGCTATACAAACAAAGCCTGCCTACGCAGGCTGTAATTAGTCCGCGCAGGCGGACTTCGCCTGTGTAGCCGCGAATTCTATTCGCCAGGTGTTTTTGCAAAATTGGGATGCTCCCGTTGAGGCTTACGTAATTTCTGAGAATAAAATGAGGCAGATTCTTCACCTCTGGTACACTCTTGAGCAAACTTAATTAGATGGTGTCCAACTAGCCCTACGTGAATCAAGCCTTCTATATTACCTGATTTCAGTGCTGGTTTTGCCATTTTCCAAAAAGTGGAGCGATAGTTACCAAACACACCTACCCGCAACAAAATATTAGTGAAATAAGTTAAACCTTTGCGGATATTCGCCCAAGAAGTACGAGCGGGACTATTAGGAACTTTGATACGATTGGGGTAGGTATGCACCATATTATAGGCAAACCGTTCGTATAAAAATTCCGGTTCATATGCCGTAGAAATGCAGCGTCGCCACATTTCAACTACTTGTTCATAAGGCATCAAATACTCAATATTCGATTCGCGATTTTCATCAAAAACTAGTCTTTTTTCTTGTTCTAACCTGCGCCATAAAGGTGTTTTTGGTAATGCATGAAGCAGGTTAATTGTCAAGACAGGAATTTGTGAAATCCGAATAAATTCGATAATTCTATCAGCAGTTTCTGGTGTATCTGTATCAAAGCCGATGATGATCCCTGATACAACTTCCATCCCATAACTATTTAAAACTTTCACCGCTTCCAAAATCGGCATACTCAAATTATGCGTTTTAGAAATAGCTTGTAAAGCGTCAGTTTCTGGTGTTTCAATGCCACAGAAAACTGTGCAAAAATAAGCTTCGCGCATCATTTCTAAAAGCTTGGGACTTTGAGCCAAATTCAGTGTAGCTTCACAAGCAAATTGCAGCGGATAGCCATTGCGCTTTTGCCAGTCTATGAGGTGAGGTAATAACTTCATAGCCGCGCGGCGATCGCCTACAAAGTTATCATCGACAAAATACACCGATCCCGGATTACCAGATTGCAACATCGTATCCAATTCGGCGATCACTTGCTCTGGTGTTTTCATGCGGGGATCGCGTCCATACAATTCCGGAATATCACAAAACTCGCAGCGATAAGGACAACCACTAGAGAATTGAACGTTTGCTAAAAAATAATCATTGAGATTCAGCAGGTTATAAGCTGGGGTAGGAAACTCGCTCAGGGGCAAACGTTCCTTAGTTTCAAAGCGGATTTGCTCATTGGGGCGATCGCTGTTTTGGTCGAGATATTCAATCATGCGATCGCTTGCATCCCCCAATTCACCCAGATGCAAAATATCAAAATCTGGATAATATTCTGGGCAACCAGAAACCGAAGGTCCCCCCACAACTGTGATTTTGCCTTCTTTATGGGCAAGTTCATTAATCTTATTAATATGTGGTCGCTGGATGTGCATTCCGCTCACAATCACCACATCTGCCCACTGATAATCACTCTTGTTTGCTGGAGTTATATTTTCATCAATAAAGCGCACATCCCACTTTTCGGGCAAATAAGAAGCCACAATTAAAATACCTTGGGGCGGCATAAAAGCCTTAACATTACCCATAAGCGGGTAAGCGTGATGAAAAGTACCAAACGAACGGCTGTACTTGGGAAATATACAGAGGATATTTCGATGGTGTAAGGGAACGTAAGAAGTTCTTTTATTAGCAGCGGATGGCAATTCCCCTAAAGAAATTGCTTTTTCTTCATATTTGAGATTAGCAGTCATCGCAAATTTTTCCCCACAATACTCTTCAGCTTACTTACTGTGCTTTTGCCGAATTATGATCTAATTTGCACTAGCTTACCGCTTTCAGAGAATATAGAACCATAAGTAAAGAAGTATCAAGCTTCCTTTTGCCTTATCTTTCCTGATTCCTGCCTCTTGACTCCTGCCTTTTGCCTCCCGACTCCCGACTCCTGCCTTGTTTATGAATTTGATTTCCTTCCTTCTGCGTTCTTCTTGGGGAATGGTAGCGATCGCCATCACCACCGGCTTACTGAGTGGAGGTAGCAGTGCTAGCCTGATTGCCTTAATTAGTCGTGCTACCAGTAATGATGCCACATCCCGCCTCACATCGATAGCTTGGGGTTTTGTCGGGCTGGCGATGGTTGCTTTGATTACCAGTATCATTTCCCAAGTGATGCTGATTCGCTTATCTGAAAATGCAGTTTTGCAATTACGGATGAGTTTGGGTCGCCAAATTCTCGCTTCCGAGTTGAATCATCTAGAAAAGCTGGGAAATCCGCGATTATTAGCAACGCTCACCGAGGATGTTCAAGGAGTTGCAAACGCTGTTCAAAAGCTTCCTTTTTTCTGCATTGATATTGCCATAGTTGTGGGTTGCTTGCTATACATAACCTGGCTTTCGTGGCAAGTATTGCTGATGGTTGTGGTATTTTCAATTTTAGCGATCGCTAGTTGTCAATGGCTGTTACAAAGAGGAAGACATTTTCTTGCCCTTGCCCGTGACGATCAAGATTTGCTATTTAAACATTTGGGAACCATCACGCAAGGAATCAAAGAACTCAAATTGCACTATAACCGGCGTCAAGTCTTCCTTACCCAACAACTCGAATCAACAGCTACCACATTTCGTAACCATAATATTCGCGGTTTGACTTTTTTCGCCACAACTTCCAGTTGGGGGAGACTGCTGTTTTTCTTCTCAATTGGTTTTATTCTGTTCGCGCTTCCCAATCTTTTTACCATCAATCCGCAAACACTATCTGGCTACATCTTGACTTTCACATATTTGATGTTGCCAATGGAAAATATCATCAACAATCTTCCTTTATTAAGTAAAGCTAGCATTGCCTTACAAAAGATAGAATCTCTCGGTTTATTTTTAACTAATCAAGCGGAAATCTCAACAGTTCCACCTGCAAGAAACTCTAATTGGCGTAGCTTAGAATTTATCGGTGTTACTCACACTTTCCGTACAGACATTGAAGATAGCAACTTTACCCTAGGTCCCATTAATCTGACATTTTATCCGCAAGAACTGGTATTTATTGTTGGTGGTAATGGTAGCGGTAAATCGACTTTAGCCAAACTCATCACCGGACTGTACATCCCCGAATCCGGCGAAATTACTTTAGATGGGGAGTTAATTAACGAACATAATCGAGAGTGGTATCGCCAACATTTTTCTGTCGTGTTCTCCGACTTCTACTTATTCGACACGCTTTTAGGATTAGAAAATATTAACCTCGATATTCAAGCGCAAGAATATTTGAAGCTATTGCAACTCGACCACAAAGTTAAAATTGAAAATGGCAAACTTTCTACCACAAATCTTTCTCAAGGACAGCGAAAAAGACTAGCTTTGCTGACAGCATACTTGGAAGATAGACCGATTTATCTGTTTGATGAATGGGCAGCCGACCAAGACCCAGTATTCAAAGAAATATTCTACACACAACTATTACAAAAACTGAAGGGTAGAGGCAAAACAGTATTAGTAATTAGCCATGACGATCGCTATTTTAATTTGGCAAACCGAATCATCAAACTCGACTACGGTAAGGTGGAATATGACAAGCCCTATTGATAGCCACCAGCCTAATTTAGGGGTTGTTTCGAGATAAATCTAATTATCTTATTAATTCGAGTAGATGCACAATCCAGACATGTTATCCCTATATTATCTGAGAATAATTCAGAAGCCACGAGCCACTCGGGAGCGTATAAATTATGTGCCACTGCTGGATGAATATAGGGTTTTATACCCACGCATCCTTTGGCTTTCTTAAATCAAGTGTTGGTATAAAACCACGCCCTTATTATTCTGACTCCTGACTTCTGACTCCTGACTTCTGACTCCTGACTCCTGACTCCTGAATTCTCACTCCTGAATTCTCACTCCTGAATTCTCACTCCTGAATTCTGTTTTATCTATCACTCTAGATTTCTATTTAATTGTTCTATCTTTTTTGTCTACGCTTCAGCACAGAAACTGCTCCTACAGTTCCCAAAAATAACAGACCTACTGTTGAACTTGTTTCCGGAACAGCTTGCACCTTATCAACAAGTAGCCCAGAAATCACTGTTGGTTCACCTACATCTACAACTCCCAAGCCTAAAGTATATTCTCCATCAGTTGGCAGAGTGTAGGAAAAAGTTTTAAATCCCGTTTCTTCAAAAAAGTTAGTTTGGGAACCGTTAGCTAAAAAGTTTGTGGTGGTATCAGCTAGTCTGAAAAACGAGTTTTGAGAGTTATTACTAAGGGTTGCAAAAGCAAAATCATTAAAATCAGGATTGGCATTAGTGCCAACTGACTCATCAGTAAGGAAGTTCCAAGCAAACGATAAGGTTTGTCCTGCGCGTCCCGTAAAGCTTTGCTTAATAGCAGAACCCTCGATTGCTTCTGCTAGAGAGTCATTTCCAAAGAATTGCGATACTCCGAAAAATCCTTCTAAAGAATTTTCAGCAACGCCACTAATAAATGTGGCAGGAGCTGCATTTCCTCCTTCAATTTCGTTTCCATTTCTATCAACCCCAAGAACTTCTTTGAAAGCAGTTGATAGAAAAGCTTGAGCATTTCCTTCTACTGTCCTGCTGCCAAAAGCTGAAGTTTCTAATCTGTAGTCGCCTAATGTTTGCCAATTGTCAAAGCCATTTTCAAAGCCGCCATTGATAATTGCAGCTTGAGCAGTAGTAGGGAAAGCCAAACTTGCAAAGACGCTAACAGCAGTGTAAAAAACTTTCTTCATTCAGTTACTCCTTATTCTTTTACTTTAAGTGTTACGGTTTTAAAGACTATCTACCTTAATTTGTTTATAGATAAAAATATCCTTTTATTTTGGGATATTTTCAATTAGATAATACTTAGACTAACAACATATTAATAATTAGATAAGGTTAGGTAAAACTTAGGTATTTTCCTAGAGACTAAGTTATAAAATAGTGTTAGAGATGATATATTTAAAAATCGAACAGAGTACTAAAGGGGCATAACCTATCCTTAATCTTGCTCGTATATGTATGTGTGTTTTGAAATGCAGATTAATTACCATATTTGACGGTATATCTGCCAGTAAAAATTGAAATTATTGATAGCAAAAATGGTTTTTAGGCTAATGATTCTATCTATTCGTATTAAGAGGCAGCCCAATGTCTAAATTTACACGTAGGCAGCTACTGGCTTTTTTTGGAGCGAGTGCTGGTGCAGCTGTGCTAGCTCCTGCTTTTGGGAAAAAACCATTTGGCAGCAATCTTGGCATTGCTGGTGCGGTTGAACCCCTGAAATTTACCCCAGTGCGTTTGCCCCATCCTTTACCGATTTACACACAGCAAAAGAGCTACTTACCAACAGGAGTTGAGCAGGGAGACGTATTAGAAGCGTCTGCCGATGCACGGTTAACTAGCTATACCGTACTTGATGATGTTGTAGTACCACCGGAATATGAACGGTATGTGATTGTGGGTTGGGGCGATCGCGTCTTCCCCAATCAAGAAGATTACTTTGGCTACAACAGCGACTACACCAGCTTTATTCCCATCAATGGCAGAAGTCCCAACGACGGCTACCTTTGGAACAATCACGAATACATCTCTTACCCATTTTCTACGACTGTACCCGGTTTCACAACTGATAGTGGTTTAGGGGGATTTCCCACAAGTTACCCCACAGTAATTGGACGGAATCTACCAGAAGACAGAACTAGTATCGAACTTTTGGGTGAATTCATGTACAACATAGGCGGTTCTGTCGTGCGGATTGCCCGCCAAAACCGCGCTGGACGCTTTGCGGTTGTCCGTGACTCCAAGAATCGACGCATCCACGGACTTTCCGGTTTAGGGATCAACAGCCAACGTAATGATGCTTATAAAAACGTCACCTCCTGGGGTTCTTTGAGCTACCAGAAAGGAGACGATAATTATCTGATTGGCACTGGACCAGCTGCTACCCAAGTCTTCAATCTAAGTTCTGACGGACTGGGTAACAGAATCATCGGCACTGGATTCAACTGCTCTGGTGGCACAACTCCTTGGGGAACCATCTTAACTGCTGAGGAGAACTTCCAAGCGAGTACAAGCTCTTTCGTTGGAGTTCAGGAAACTGTAAACCCCAACGGCACCCAAACAAGTTACATCCAAGGCACCACGGGGGCTGCATTTGGCTTAGTTGGCGAAAAATACGGCTGGATGGTGGAAATCGATCCAGCCGATCCGAATTTCCGCCCTCGCAAACACACTGCATTGGGTCGCTACCGCCATGAAAATATTGCCATGCGGGTGGAATCTGGAAAACCATTAGTTGGCTACTTAGGTGATGACCGACGCGGGGGTCATACTTGGAAGTTTGTCAGCTCTGGTAGAGTCACCAATCCCACTGATAAAAACAACAGCCGCTTATTTGAAGAAGGCACTCTGTATGTCGCCCGTTACAATGCTGACGGTACGGGTGAGTGGATTCCTTTACAATTAGATACCCCTACCAATCCAATTCCACCATCAACTCTTGCGTCAGTGGAACTTGCAGCGTTAGGCAGGGCTTCTAATGGAGGTAATACCCGTTTCCCAAGGCGCAGTGGTATTGCAGGACAAACTGCAAATGGTGGATCAATTGTTGTCACAATCACCCAGGTGACTAATTCAACAACTGGGGCTGTTACTTCTTACGGTGAGGCTGTAGCTCTGCCTGCTTACCAGGGTAAGAAGTTGTCAGATTTCTACACCAGTCAAGGTGCCCTTCTGGTTGATGCTTTTTTAGCTGCCAATCTCGCCGGAGCAACACCGACTGCTCGTCCTGAGGATATTGAAATCAACCCCAGGAATGCTAATGAAGTCTTTATCGCCTACACAGACGGTGCTGCATCAGGAGATGGATATCCGGATTCGAGAATCTTTGTAGTTTCCAAGTACAGTTCTGCCGTCAACGCGGCACAGCCTTCAGGAGAACTTTTTAAGATTACCGAAGATAGCGCTGATAGCACTGGGACAACCTTCCGTTGGGAGCGATTTGCTAAAGGTGGAGAAGCGGGAGCAGAACCCGGAAGTGGCTTTGCTAACGTAGATAACTTGGCATTTGATAGCCAAGGAAACATTTGGGGCGTCACTGATATGTCTACTGAAGCTCACAATGGTTTCACCACAGGCGCTAACCCAGAACCATTACGGATAGACCATAGGGTTGTGGGTGCTAACTCGCCCAGTCAGGATGATTCTAATTTCAATGTTGCGACTTCTAGCCTGATTGGAGTTTTTGGCAATAACTGGCTGTTCTACATTCCTACCAGTGGTCCTGATGCTGGGGAAATCGTACCTTTTGCTTATGGACCACCACGCTGCGAGTTAACCGGACCTACTTTCGTCGGGGATACGCTGATTATTTCCGTGCAGCACCCAGGTGAAGAGGTTCCATTCACCCCTCAGCAAACCCTGAGCCGAGATATTGAGATGTTGAACTTGGATGGCACTCTGTTCACTCAAAAACGCAGTCTACCCCGTGGTAGTAACTGGCCCAGTAATCTTGAGGGCAATCCTCAGGGACCACCGCGTCCAGGTGTGATTGGGATTAGACGTAAACAGTCGAGCGGTCGTTTTGTTTAGTTTCGCATAGTAGCAACCCTAAATCATTCGTGAGGAACGAGAAGCCCGATTTTCTTATAAATCGGGCTTCTGGCGTTTTCTATGCTTGGAGTCGGGAGTCGGGAGTCGGAAGTCGGAAGTCGGGAGTCGGAAGTCGGAAGTCGGAAGTCTGGAGTCGGAAGTCTGGAGTCAGAATATAAAGTTCTCCACCAATTCTGGCTTCTGACTCCCCAATAACCCTTGCGTATTGCACCCAACTGAGAACCGCTATATATATCTTTTTTATATCTAATATATGTATTAACTATGAATATTTTCCTTAGCAAGAAAGCTGAGTTCTTTGATATAGCCGAATAATTTTACACTGCTTGTCAGGGGATCGCCATATTGACAGCAAGTATTAATAAAAACTTATCTCCCAAATCATTCTGTATATATACTGTTCGTTAATAAGTATTAAGAAATGCTTATTAAAAAATATTGCAGCTACTTGATTTAGTTGTTAAGGTGTGTGAAGCAACGATTTTGGTGAATGCTCGCATTTAGGAGAAGGTAACCTATGAGCTATATCCATGCTTAGGAATGAAAACGAGTAAATTCTGGCTTGAATGGTAATTATGAGGTATGACAACAAATTAGCGCCTGATTTATCTCGTTTCTAAGAACTTAGTTACTTTCATATTTCAATCAAGAATTGATTGTTTGTCTTACCTGTCAAGAAACTCAGGAGTTTTGATGTTTGTTTCTCGACAATAAATGCTGTAAGACCAAAAATTTGGAGATGAAAAAATGATGAATATACAAGGAAAGGTAGCTCTAATTACAGGGGCTTCCCGCGGAATTGGGCGGGCGATCGCACTACAATTAGCACAACAAGGCATGAAGCGGCTGATACTGATGGCACGCGATCGCTCAAAATTAGCTGAACTAGCCGAAGAAATTGAGACAATGGGTGTCAGCGCGGTAATTGTACCGATAGACTTAACCAAACCCACTGCTGTAAATATTGCCGTTGCTCAACTTTGGCGCAATCATGGTCCGATTCATTTGCTAGTTAATTGTGCAGGCATAGCTTACCAAAACTCATTTCTGCAAGCTAAACTACCGCAGGTTCAAGAAGAAATTTCTCTGAATTTATTGGGAACCTACACCCTAACTCATTTGGTGGCTCGACGCATGGCAAGCCAAAGACAAGGGACAATCATTAATGTCTCAAGCTTAATGGGGAAAATTGCTGCACCAACTATGGCGACTTATTCAGCTACCAAGTTTGCCATTTTAGGTTTTACCCAAGCACTGCGCCAAGAACTCGCGCAATACAATATTGAAGTAAAAGCATTATTGCCTTCTCTGACAGACACAGATATGGTGCGCGACATGCGGTTATTTCGTTGGGTGATCCCCATGACTCCCCAACAAGTAGCCCAAGTACTCGTTGCCGGATTGTCAAAAAATTCACCAGAAATCTTAGTTGGTTGGCAAAGTCATTTGGCTGTTTGGTGTCAACGTCTTGCACCTTGGCTGCTGGAGTTTATTTTAAAGATGGCAACTCCACCGAAGCAAGTACCCACAAGGCATCAGCTTTATCAAAAACGGGTAGGACTAATGCAGAGATTGAGTTTGTGGACAAAACGCCATCGTTTCAGCGATCGCTTCTTGTCGAGAGACATGTTTATTTGATATCTGCGCGTAAAGGCTGATACATCGGTAGAGACGTTCCACTCCTTACGTCTCTACTTGATTGTGATTCATTAAGATATAAGCTGTTTGGTTAGAAAAAGAGTGCAAGATACAAGATATTAAATATATCTCCTGAAAGGAGCTAGCCATAAATGCCTTCCCCAACAACTAGCCTCACGACTTTACCGGAAATCATTGATGGTTTGCCCAATATTTCTGGTTGGGAAACAGAGGTGCTTGATGTAGTTAACCGCGATGCACCTGTCTTTTTACCAACAACAAACCTCCGGTTAGAAGATATAACGGCAACTTTTGCGATCGCACTCCACATGCATCAGCCAACTATCCCCGCAGGACATGATGGCGGATTCATCAGCAATCTGCAACATATGTTTGAACATCCAAACGTTGGGGATAATCATAATGCAGCGCCTTTTGCTTATTGTTACAGTCGCATGGGCGATTTTATTCCCGAACTTGTAAGCCAAGGTTGCAATCCTCGCATTATGCTAGATTATTCTGGCAATTTGTTGTGGGGACTGCGACAAATGGGACGTGAGGATATTTTAAATAACCTCAAACGGATAACATGCGATCGCACTTATCAACCTTATGTAGAATGGCTGGGTACAATGTGGAGCCATGCTGTAGTTCCTTCCACACCTATCCCAGATATTAAGCTGCATATTTTAGGATGGCAACATCACTTTGCGGCGATTTTTGGTTGGGAAGCATTGGCGCGGGTCAAAGGATTTTCACCACCAGAAATGCACCTACCAAATCACCCAGATACTCTCTTTGAATTTGTCAAAGCACTGAAAGAATGCGGTTATCGTTGGCTATTAGTTCAAGAACATTCTGTAGAAACTCTTGATGGTCAATCTCTAGCTTACAAACATTTACCACATCGCCTTGTCGCTCGCAATTCTCAAGGGGAAACAATTAGTATCACAGCTTTGATTAAAACCCAAGGTTCTGATACTAAATTAGTTGCTCAAATGCAACCTTATTATGAAGCAAAAACTTTATCTAAACAACAATTGGGTAGTGTAAATGTCCCGCCAATAGTTAGTCAAATAGGCGATGGTGAAAATGGCGGTGTCATGATGAATGAATTTCCCAGTGCTTTTAAACAAGCTTGGCATCAAATCGGAAAAACAGACGTTGTTGGTGTAACAGGAACAGAATATTTAGAATTAATTGAAGCTGCTGGTTGCAAAATTGAAGATTATCCAACTTGTCAGCCAGTGGGACAACATCAAATTTGGCAGCGAGTTTCATCCGAGAATATTCAACCGGGAGAAGTAGAAAAAGCAATTCAAGAAATTAAGCAAATTAACTCAAATTTTCACATGGATGGAGCTTCTTGGACTAATCATATCAGTTGGGTGAATGGATATGAAAATGTACTAAGTCCGATGAATCAACTAAGCAGTTTATTTCATGAAAAAGTTGATTCTAGCCTTACCAGAGATTCTCACTATCGTAACGCATTGCTACATAACTTATTGCTACAAACAAGCTGTTTTCGTTATTGGGGACAAGGTGCTTGGACTGATTATGCGCGTGAAATTTACCAACGTGGCGAAAAATTGCTGTAAACAAGATTTTCATCGTAAGTAAGCGCTTCACCGCTTTCTTAGTCAGCACTGAATAGGAAATTATTTTTGGCGATCGCTCTTGTTGTACTATGCGGCTTAAGTGAGTATTTTCTATATCAAACCACAGATATAGCAAGTTCAGATCCCCGACTTCGAGCGAGAAGTCGGGGATCTTGTTTTTCCATGCCTAAGGTGTTAATTATCAACTAGTAGTCTGCCAAGGCAAGTTTGCAGGGTTTATGGTAAGAAAATCAAGTTCTTTCCCCCCCTGCTCAAGAGTGCTTGCCTTCACCCGTCAAAATTGGGTTGGTCGAGTACTAGGCACTGCCCAGAATAACCCTAACTCTAATTAACGAGTGGCTACCATCTTCTGAGCCATTTGCAGATGTTGGGCAACTACCGGCTCAATCTTACTTGCAAAAGCCCTTAACTGTGGATCTTGTCCCTGGGCGAGATATTTTTGATACTCAGCCTGAGTTCTGGTATGAGCTTGAACCTGTCCTTGCATGTAAGCTTGGTCAAACTGTGAACCATTTACCTTTCTCAAGCTTGTTAGCAAAGCTGTATTCTCAGGACCAATATTAGTTGGCAGGGTAACTCTTTTAGACTGCGCGATCGGCTTGAGTTGTCTGCTCGATTCGGTATGGTGTTGAATCATCATCTGGGCAAAGTCTCTCACAGATTTGTTTCTAGACTTTTGCAGTGCTAGCTGACTTGTCTGGATTTCAGTCATGTCACTTTGCGCCGCTTTGGTGATAAATTCTGCGTCGAGGCTACTAGCTGAAGGATTAGAATTTCTAGTAGGAGCAGACATAGAACCGCCAGGAGGAGTAGAATTTCCAGGAGGAGTAGAATTTCCAGGAGGGGCAGACATAGAGCCGCCAGGAGAACTCATCTGGGCGAGAATAGACTGCTTGGAAGTGTTTGCTTGTGCCAGCGCTGGTACAATGAAGACACTAGCGCCAGCAATTCCTAATAAGCCGCCAACAATTTTTTGAATCGTCTTTGTGTGATTTTGCATTTTCATTGATACCTGTTTGAATCTTTGTGAAATGGTTATGTTTTGAAAACAAGCTTTTAGTTGCACCCAATAAAAGGGTAGATATTACAGTTTGTTATAACTTCTACCCTTGGATAGCCTGCCGTTCCATCTCTAGAGATACTTTGGGTATATTGGACATAAACTACGCGCTCATTTTACCAAGCTAATTTTTAAGTGCTTTTAAAGCTGCTTCTGCCAATATCCGATGACCCGCAGTTGTTGGATGAATGGCATCCCAGAATAAAAACTTGTCTGGATTATCGCAGACAGCAACATTATTATTTAGACAAGCGTTGGTTACATTTGTGAAACCAAATTTTGCTGGCTCGGTAATAGCTTCGCGGTATAAAGAATTAACGTCAAGTTCGATAATTTGGGTATCATGACCTAACTTATCGTTCAGCACTTCAAATGACTTAGCCAAACTTTGGTTATGAGCGATCGCGCTTTGACTAAGGCTATTAGAATTTGCAGTGTAACGTGTGCTTGGAAGCTTTCCTAAATCAGGTATATTAGCAACGAGAATTTTTTTAGCACCTCTTGTAGAGAGTAACTGAATTGCTTTAGATAAATTCTCAATTGGCATCGTTGAATTGCTAGTACCATAAAGATAATCATTAGCACCAGCCCAGAGAACATAAAGCGCATTTGGATTTATATCCGGATGAGCTTTTGTAAAATTATCAACTTGCGCTAACAATCCAGGAATTCCATTCATACCGCTGCTTCCGGTGGTTGCACCACCAAAAGCAAAATTGGTGCGTTGTTCGGAAGTTAACTTCAGCCCAGAGGCAAGATATTCTACCCAAACTAAACCATTAGAATAACGTCCTTGAAAATACGGAGGGCTAGAGGGATAGACACCTCCGGTAGCGCGGTAAATATTGCCAGTATCCGAAAGGCTATCGCCAAAAATATAGAGTTGATTGATTTTCTGAACACTGAGAATTGAAGGTGCAAATACAGCCATAATAAAAGATAAAAGAGCAATAATTGCTAGTGAAAGAATATTTTTTTTCATCGATTTACTCGCAGCCAAAATCACTGCTTTGTTAGCAGATAGATATTAATAGCGATTATTCTTATTTTTCTAAGCAGACCTCTGTTTTATGAGGAAAGAGACTTTAACAGTTACCAGTTACCAGTTACCAGTTATCAGTTATCAGTTTCATCCGAAAGGTTTAAGTCCCCCACCAAGAGCGTGGAAAGCGTTGGTGGCGGGTTTAAATCCCCCACCATAGCAAGCGTCACTGGTCACTGTTCACTGTTCACTGTTTTAATTTCCCCCCCTTCTTTGGTAGGGAAGGGGGCTGGAGGGTTAGGTCTGACGTTCATGGCTCAATTGAAAATCGTTATAAATAAACTAAATATTTGCAACAAATCTCTTAGTATTTTGCGTAAAATTGTTGCGTTTTTAAACTCAGAGAGAAGTCTGAGCGGAGGTTTCCTCCGTTCATAACTTCTCCTATCGGAGACGCTAGCCTGCGGCAACGCCAAGGGCGAACGCGAACGGTGGGCACGCATAAGCGCACTTGTTTCGCCAAGTTTTCTGAATTTAATTCGTTATGAACTTGTGCAATCTTGTAGTTAGTATTGTTGACTTTTTACTAACAATTAACTACGTGTAAAATGACTATTAACTATTAATAAATCGTGCTTGCGTTTGCTTAACACTTCTTTAATGTAACAAGCTGCAAGCAAAACAAACAAAGGACAACCGTAATTTTCGGGTGTGATTTTACTACATTCTGTGCGTGGAGTGCGAGGTTTGCCATCGCTTACCAAAATGCACCAATGCCGACAACCGCCACAGGTTATAAACCTAGTCGCGCAACCGTTCTAGAGACGTTCCGCCGAAACGTCTCTACAATATGTGCGATCTGCCAGACATGATGCGATCGCAAATTATATATGTATTTATTACCAGTTAGAAATAAGCACCTTTACCAAAACATCGATTTAATCAATCGATAACCTCCTGCCTTGAGTCCTAACCAGGAGTGGAAAATCGCAAATATAACTACTACAGGAATAGTTGCAAAGTGAACTACTCGCAAAGCTTGCCAGCTACCGAGAATGCCAACTATCCAATGAAACTGAGCAGGTTTATACATACCGATGCCGCTGAGTATGGCTAGCAAAAGAATCGGAATGATAACAGTGTAGATTAATCGATGCCAGACATAGATTTTGCGTTTTGGGTTTTGACTCGTTTGCAGTGCTTTCAAGTCATTAACGCCAACAAAGCGACGCTTCCAGCGTTGCGTAATAAAAATGTATAGCCCATACCAAATTAAATTCAGCGCAAACAGCCACATAGCTGCAAAATGCCAGTGTCTACCCCCACCTAACCATCCTCCTAGCAAAAACAGAGATGGAAAATGCCAACCCCCACGTCCACCAAAAACCGGATTAGCATTATAAATCTGTAGTCCACTGGTAATCATTAACAACAAAGCAATGATATTGACCCAGTGAAATATTTTAGCTAAGAGAGCCTGATTTGGTTGGGGTTTAGGTCGTGACTTTTTGGAAGCAGTAGAGGCAGTCATAGGTATTTTCTCTTTTGGTAAATTTTTATAGTGGTAAAGGGGGAAAAAATGGAGCTAGCCAAAGTTGCACTTGCACATCCCAACCCAAAAGAATAGCGATCGCACTAGCAGCGATCATAACTCCACCTACTCTTTGCAAAATCATACTATGCGATCGCATCTTTCTCAGCAGTCTTTGACTTAAACGGCGACCACCATAAGCGAGTGCAATCATTGGTAATGCTGCGCCGACTCCATAAACAAGAAGCAAAACAAAGGCATCTGCAATCTGATGTTTAACCGCTGCCAAAACTAAAATACTTCCTAAAACTGGTCCAGCACAAGGTGCCCACAGCAAGCCAAGCTGGGTTCCGAGCAAAAACTCACCTTTTAATCCTACCTGCCCAGGCTTTCTTGTACTTTTACCTAGTTTGATGTAACTGAATAAACGGTAACTCCATTTAGGGAAAACTGAGAGAATCCCCATTACTAAAAGCAAGAAAATCGCTACACTTCTTAGCCCACTAGCTAACCCTGTCAACCAACTTGCCGTCACTCCCAAAAGACTTCCAGCTACAGCAAATCCACTTACCAACCCTGCAACCAAAGCCACCGGACCATATTTATGAGACTCAAGCGATCGACCTACTAGCACTGGCAGAATAGGTAGAACACAAGGCGACATTACAGTTAAAAATCCCCCCAGCAGTGCCAAACCCGCCGTAGATAAAGTAGAAATAGCCACATTCCTTATCCTAATAACTGACGGATTGTCTGCTCGGTTTTATCGTAAGCTCCTTCCCCAATGCGGTCATATTGCAGGAACCCCTGACGGTCTGCCAAAAATATATGAGGCCAATACTGGTTGTTGTAGGCGCTCCAAGTTTTATAATCGTTATCTATCGGAACCGGATAGGTAATTTTGTGTTGTTTCAATGCTCTTTTGACATTGTTTACATCCCGCTCGTATCCAAACTCAGGAGTATGAACTCCTATAACCTTGAGTCCTTGACTAGCATATTGTTGATGCCAACGAACAACGTAAGGAATAGTTCGCTGACAATTGATGCACGCAAAAGTCCAAATGTGAATTAATACAACTTTCCCTTTCAGGTCTTGAGTCGTTAAAGGAGCAGAATTCAGCCATTGACTTATGCCCTGAAATTCTGGTAAAGCCTTGCTTGAAGACTGTGCAGCAACAACATTTGCCGGAGGTAGGTTACTCGAAGTATTCGTTAAAGAAGTAGAACTATCAGTTTTTTTAAAAGCTAGATCAAGAATTGGTTTTGCACTTGCTAACATAGCTCCAATCCCTACGTAATAAAGCAGCTGGCGTCGTCGTAACAATTTATTATTCATGTTAAATTCGATAAAATTAAGAGGGTATTTAACAAAACTTTATTATCCGGTCGGGTTGCCATGTCACCAGGTTTCGATACTCAAACGCTAACTAATACTTCACTTAAGAGAATTTTTGTAAAATTGATTTTTTTTTAACTGATGTATTCGTTACTTAATAATATAGAGCTAGTTTTTGAACCCAATATTAAAAATAGATGATAAATTTCCTGAGAAAATGCTGAGAAATAATTTTTGGTGCTAACTAAGTGCTTACTAGCTTTAAGGGGGTGCATTGATGATGAGAATAGGCGAGACCAAAGCAGCAGTGCAGCGTTGCGCGTACAAAGTCTGCGCTCGTCTGCCTGAAATTATTTGACTGATTCTTAATTTTTACTTTATAATTTTTAGTTCCCTCTTCAGGGTATTTATGCAAATCTTTTCGACTAGTGAGGCGATCGCGTAGAGCAAAAAATCCCGCTTCAGTTTAAAAACTGTAAATTACTGATGAAAATACGTCTTATTTAACACTGAATCTAACCAAATTACTGTAAGTGTTTAAAGATGCATTATAAAAAATTATGCTTTTAGGTAGTTGCGCCTAGAATGGGAACCATTTTTCAAGTCGAGCAATCTAGCACAACTATAACCTCGTAAATAAACTGACTCAGCTAAAAATCACTACCTTGGATGAGGGCAATGGGCATTAGGCATGGAAAGAATCCTAATTAGAACGCGCATCATAAATTGAGCGTCTTTAATTGCTATTGCGAGCGTGCCTATTGCCCAATCTCCAATTCCTAACTTTTTTAAGTAATCTTTAATGATTTCTATCTGTTTTTGATCCCCATTTCGATAAAATGGCTGGGGATCACCTGAAAACTCACACCGCTTTGATCAGCGACACACATGAATCAACTGAACAATGGTTTCACCCTATTTCTTAGTCTGTTAGTAGAGGCGATACCGTTTTTATTACTAGGGGTATTGTTTTCCAGTTTGCTGCTATTGTTTGTCGATGAGCGCAAATTGGTGGCAATAATGCCGAAAAATCCGCTGCTGGGTGCGTTTGCCGGGAGTTTGATCGGCTTTTTGTTTCCGGTATGTGAGTGCGGCAACGTGCCGGTGGCGCGGCGATTTCTGATGCAAGGAGTACCTACGCCAGTGGCAATTGGTTTTTTGCTGGCAGCACCAACTATTAACCCGATTGTGATTTGGGCAACTTGGACGGCGTTTCGAGATCAGCCAGAAATAGTGGTGTTACGAGTCGTATTTTCGCTATTAATCGCTACGATTATCGGGTTTGTCTTTAGTTTTCAAAAGGATTTGAGTCCGATTGTGCAACCAGCGATCGCTCGTTATCTGAAGTTTAACCCACCACGCAAACCAGAACCCAAACGGCAAACTCATCGTTCCCAGGCAGGAAAAGAAGCAACAACATCTGGTTTATTACAGTCAGGGACTTATTTTTTAGGAGGAAAAGCGGGTTCAAGTATTAGGATAGATAGTGATTTAATGCAGACGACTGAGCCAATTTCTAGTGCCAGCAAACCGCTAAAAGATAAACTGCGGTTATTGCTAGATAATACCGTCCAAGAATTGCGAGAATTGGGCGCGGTGATGGTTATCGGCAGTGCGATCGCAGCATCGATTCAAGTCTTAGCCCCCCGTGACTTAATACTCAGTCTAGGTGCGGGTCCTATTAGCTCAATCACTACGATGCTGATATTAGCGGCTGTTGTGTCAATTTGTTCCACAGTCGATTCATTCTTTGCCCTGTCTTTTGCCTCTACATTTACTAGTGGTTCTTTATTAGCATTCCTCGTATATGGTCCGATGATTGACATTAAAGGCGTTGGTTTGATGTTGACAATTTTCAAGCCACGAACTGTATTTTACATATTTGGCTTGGCAGGACTATTGACATTTTTACTTACACTTTTCATCAACTTGCACGTAATTTAATAAATTTGATAGTTGTTAAGTTGATAGTTGTTGGTGGTTAGTAGATAGTGGATAATGGTTAAGAGTAATTTTTCATAACTAACAATTAACAACTATCAACTAACCCATTACCAATGCCCAATGACAAATGACCACCCAAAACCGAAAACCTAGAAAACCAAATTTGTTACTTCCTTGGCTGGATGTTATAGCAATTGCAGCTTGGGGAGTTTTATTGTTGAAATACTGGTTGACTGGCAAGCTAAATTTGTTGATTCATCCAAATTACTTTGGGTTAGCGATCGCCAGTGGTATCAGCTTACTAATTGTCGCTTTTTTCAGAACACAAGAACTTTGGCGGCGACGACGGCGTGATATTGTAGCCAATGCGGAGCATATAAATTTCTTTCCCCCTGGCTGGGGTAGTGCTTTGCTGTTGACAGCAGCAATTCTCGGATTAATTTTTACACCGCGAGTCTTTGCTAGTGACAAAGCACTCCAACGCGATGTTGGTGATTTGTTGGGAACTGCCCGCATCAAACCTCAACAATTTCGTGCTTCTACTCCTCCAGAGAAGCGATCGCTTGTAGACTGGGTACGCGAACTCAATGTTTATCCAGAGCCAGATAGATATTCAGGACAAAAAGCCAAAGTCCAAGGATTTGTAATTCATCCGCCAAATTTACAAAAAGATTATTTTTTCTTGGGTAAATTTGTTCTGACTTGTTGTGCCGCAGACGCTTATCCTGTAGGATTACCCGTCAAATTAGCTCCAAATAGCGAACAATATACAGCTGATACTTGGCTAGAAGTAGAAGGACAAATGGCGACAGAAATACTGTCTGGCAAACGCCAACTCACCATCACTGCCAGTTCCATAAAAAAAATTCCCCAACCAAAAGATCCGTATAGTTATTAGTTATTTGCCCAATGCCCAATGCCCAAAATGACCAATTTTAAAGCCTCTATCCAACCGCTAGATCGTGTGGCGATCGCCCTAATGCTCGTGCTCTGTTTCGTCATAGGAGTAATGATATTGCAAGGTGACGTGGTAACATCTCGTGTGCGAGACTTTACCTGGCAACATCAAGAAACTGAGACAAAAGATTTATCCTTAACTAATTCCAATTGGGAGAATCAAAAAATTGGCGCAGAATATAACCGTTTTGCTCTCTCTTTTAGTCGCCCAATGGATACAAAAAGTGTTGAGCAAAACTTGAAAATTGACCCTCCCCTAGCAGGCAAATTTAGTTGGGCAGGGCGAAAAATGTTTTATACGCTTTTGACACCAGCGCCTTATGGTACAACTTATAAAGTGCAGTTACAAGGTGCAAAAGATAAGTTTGCGTTTGCGGAAAAAGAACCAAAAAAACGGACGAACGCACCTTTTGTAGGTAACTTTCGTACACGCGATCGCGTCATGCTTTATATAGGAGCAGACAAAGAAGAAAAGGGACGATTAGTTCTCTATAATTTGACTCAAGACCAAAATAAAATACTGACTCCCAAAGATTTGGTCGTGATGGACTATAAGCCATTTCCAGAAGGAGAAAAAATTATATTTTCGGCTCGCACATCATCAAATCAAGACTTACTTTCCGCGCAGTTATATACAGTAACCACAGGCATTTCTTTACAACAGGAAAAACAAGCTGAACCAGCAGGTAAAGTTGACCTAATATTAGATAATAAAGACTTTCAAAACTTAAAATTTGACATATCTCAGGATGGACAAACAATTGCCATTCAGCGAGGAAATAGAGCTAGTCCTGGTGACTTTGGGCTGTGGTTTATGCCCGCAAACACTAAACCGGGAGAAAAACCAAACCTGAAACGCGTGCAAAGTCCGCCAGGGGGAGATTTTACAATCACCCCAGATAGTCAATCTGTAGCAGTTGCCCAAGGAGAGGGAACAGCGATTTTACCTCTAAAAACAGATAGTAGTAAACCCCTAGCTTTTTTCCCACAATTTGGCTTGGTCCAGGCTTTTTCTAAAGACGGTTCTCAAGCGGCAATGGTCAAGTTTAATAAAGATTACACGCGAGATTTGTTTTTAGTTACAAATCAAGGTGTCAACAAACTGCTGTTAAAAACTACAGGTTCAATTGTTCAGTGTCAGTTTGATACTGCCTCACCCACTTTATATTGCTTGGTAACACAGCTATTACAAGGAGGAGAACTATATCAAGAACAGCCATATTTAGTTGCAATTGACATAAAAACGGGGCAACAGAAACCACTGCTAGTCTTACCTCCCGCTCAACGAAATGTAGAAATGAGTTTAGCACCGGATGGTTTAGGGTTGTTATTTGACCAAGTAGTACCTGAAGATCCGAACACTCCCCCATCACCAGGAAACACTTTGAGAAGCGATGATGGAGAAGCTATTGCCACTAGTAGTTTATGGTTAATGCCTCTGTTACCCATTACTGATGCTGGAACAACTGCCGAAATCAAACCAGAACAACTTCCCTTAATTGGATTTCACCCCAGCTGGCTACCTTGAAGTAGAGACGTTCCGCGGGAACGTCTCTACAATATGTCAGGCAAAATGTCTCTTAAATATTCTTAATAATATTATTTTATTTAATTGCGCCTAGAACAGCTATGCTGCCAAGCGATCGCAAGCTGCAATTATTAATAATTTCCCATCTCTAATTCAAAATGTTATAACGTCATCAGCCCCCTCATACGGGAAAATAAATAACACGGATTCATGACAAATGGCTCGTGTTTGGGAGAGCTGCACTTTTCTTCTAAAGTAAACTTGGATCAGACCGTATACATGAGTAATTATACTGTGTTAGTGCTGAACAGTTTGAAGCTGCTGGGTGGTGGAGAGTAATGAATCAAGCGGACAACATAAATAACGAAACTTTTATTGAACCAGAAAATTTGACAAATTCGCCACAATCAGATCCGGGGAATTGTCCTTTTGATTCAGTTTTGCCCAATAACAACATGGCAATCATGAAATTGCCACTTTTGATGCCAGCAGTAGACAAGTTACGCGAAGCCAAAGTCAGCCTAGCGCCGGATTCTGTAGCATCCACTCCCTCGCAAGATTGGGTGGCAGAACCTGACAGTGACAAACAAGCACTTATTGATGACGAATTCAACAAGCTGCTGGAATTGAATCAAGAATTGTGTTCGGCTAACACCAACCTGTACGAGCAAGTCGAGGTGTTAAAAGGTGACTTATCTGAGTCAGAAAAAGCATTGCAGTGGCAGAAAAAGCGGTCAAGCGTTGCCGAGTCGATGCTTGGGCAACAAACTCAGGAACTAGCCGCAGCAGGTGAGCAAATCAACTCTTTATTTCAACAGTTAGAAACTGCTGTCCAAACTGTTCAGCGTCAGGAAAGTTTAATAGAAAACTATAAATCACAGCTAGAAATTAGCCAACAACGGCTTGCCCAGTTAGAGCGGGAGTGTGCCAAAGTTCAAACTAGCTACAACGAACAGTCTCACCAGATATTACAATCAGAAACTACTTGTCGAGAATTACGTAGTCGGTTAATGCGACAACAGCGCCAGACTCTGCAATTTAAAGCCGCTTTGGAAAAATGTCTGGAAAGCCCTGTCCCCAGCTATGATTCTTTAGATGATAGCGCGAATAAGTCAGACGACATCAACATCTGCCAACCTAGAAACTTTAAACAAGCTTCGTCTTCATTTTCTAACGCCGAGCCGATAAAACCTTGGTCGGCACAGATAGATTCTTTGCCTAACGAACTAAATTATCCGTGGGGAGAATCTTTATTATCACGCCCAAACACAAGCGTAGACCCGGATGGGCTTGTCGCCAGACATCTGTCTGATTCTACTGGTTCATCTACCTGGGAATTCTCAACTTCAGACACAGCAACACCAGCCCAAGACATCGACTCGCCAGAATCGCACCTAATTGATCATGAACCGATACCTACGGTAAGCTACGCTAACGCACCAAAAAACGCACCTTCATCAAATAATATAGACGAGCAGTTGGATGATGTAATCCAAATGTTTTTTGCGGGAAAACCTGCTGATAAAAAAGATATAGAAAAAAATCAGCCGATTACACCGATATGGGAAGCGATCGCCACACCGATTTCAAATGAGGAAAAAACAATAAATCCCCAAGATGCCTTTGAAGAAAGACATTCTCCGCTTCGGGATGCATCACCAATGTCATCAAGTTTACCCCTCACCGAAACGACGGCTGAAGAACCAGAAGATTACTGGTCAGAAGTAACACCATTTAATCCATTGGAATTACAGACAAATAATTTTTCCCAAGAACTATTGACAACAGACTACACCGCTGATGTCATCTCGCCCTCACCAATAGTCTATCCCCAGCGTCCACCCAAACGGCGAAAGTCATTAGCATCTGTTGAACTCCCGAATTTCCTTCACAATAAAAAATAGTTATTAGGTAGTGAGCAATAAATCGCTCAATTTCAAGGTCTTCAGCCCTGAGGTGCAAACTTTCACAACCCATCAAAATAAATGATATAAACTACCAAAACATCCTAGAAGTTGAGAGCCACCCTGCTTTTGCGTCGGGAAGAAAACGATGGAAAGGATTTATCCTTTCGTATCTAGAATACTCCTATGAAATGATGTATGATTTCATAGGAGGTAAGCACAAGTGCTAAATCTGACATACGAGTACAAAACAATCCCAACGCCAGAGCAAGTTCAGATGATTGAACATACCTTAACGGTGTGCCGGAAAGTCTGGAACTTTGCTCTGCGTGAACGCAAGGATTGGATAAATTCGCGAAAGTGTCAGATTAACGCTTGTTCCATCTCAGGAGAGTACATCATTCCAGCCGATGCTCCCTATCCCAACTATGCGACTCAGTGCAAATCACTGACCAAGGCGAAAATTGAAGTCCCAGAACTTACAACTGTTAATGCACAAGCGTTGCAGCAAGTTTTAAAGAAACTAGAAGCCGCTTTCGTTGACATGAAGCGCAAAGGGTTGGGTTTCCCTCGGTTCAAAAACCGATATCGGATGCGGTCATTCGTGTATCCGCAATTGGGAAAAGGTCAGATCTTGAGAGGAAACCAGATTAAGTTGCCTCAACTGGGATGGCTTGAGTATGTTAAATCACGAGAGATCCCAGATGGGTTTGTAGTCAAGCAAGCTCGGATTGTCCGCAAAGCATCTGGATATTTTGTGATGATGGCTTTGGAGTGTGATGTCTCTGTTCCTGATGTTATGCCCCACGGTCATCCAGTGGGAATTGACCTGGGATTAGATAAGTTTGTTGCAACATCTGATGGATCTGTGATTGATAGACCTAGATTCTTAAACTCATTGCACCGGAAGCTGAAATTGCTCCAACGTAGATTGAGGAATAAGTCATATAAGTCTAATAATCGTCACAAGCTCAACCGAAAGATTGCGCGACTGCATCAACGTATCAGTGATACTCGCTCATACTGGCACTTTAAATTAGCTCACAAGTTGTGTGACGGTGCTGGGATGGTATTTGTTGAGGATATCGACTTTCGGGTATGGGCAAGGGGAATGTTCTCAAAACACACCCTTGATGCTGGGTTTGGGCAATTCATCAGCATTTTGCAATGGGTATGCTGGAAGCGTGGCGTTTATTTTGCCAAGGTGGATAAAGATTACACCTCGCAAGTCTGCCCTCAATGCGATAGCTATACTGGAAAGAAAGAACTCAGCGTCAGAGTACACTCTTGCCCTGAATGCGGATACACCGTTCACCGCGATGTAGCTGCGGCTCAAATTGTCCGCAATCGCGGAATATCTGGGGTGGGACGCATCCTGGATACAAAAGAAAATGCCTGTGGAGATGGTCTAACGGGGACGGGCAACCGTCTAGTCAAGAATCCAAGAAACAGGAACAAAGGTGGAGAGGCATCTCTTAAGAGTGTCTCGTAACATCCTTTTAAGAATCCCCTTCTTTTCAAAAAGGGGAGTACGTCAATAATCCTCAGTCCAAGCGTTCCCAGTATGGATTATAATCCAGCGTTGTGTGAAATTATCAGCTCGCGCATTGCCTCAAGTCCCCAACGGCGAATTACTTTTGCCGAATACATGGACATAGCGCTATATCATCCGAAACACGGCTATTATTCAACCAAAGCTCTAAACTTGGGAAAGCAAGGAGATTTTTTCACTTCTGTTCACCTTGGTGGTGACTTTGGTGAATTGCTTGCTGAACAATTTGTCCAGATGTGGGAAATTTTAGAGCGACCAAAACCATTTACTCTAGTAGAAATGGGAGCCGGTCAAGGATTGTTAGCAGCAGATATTCTTAACTATTTACAACGGCAATACCTTGATTTTTTTGCCTCATTAGAGTATGTAATTGTAGAGAAGTCTCTCGCGTTAAGACAAGAACAACAGCAACGCTTGCAAGATTTTTCCCTACGGTGGTGCAATTTAGAGGATATACCACCTAAATCAATTACTGGTTGCTTTTTTTCTAACGAGTTAGTAGATGCCTTGCCAGTGCATCAGTTTACCTTAGAGGCAGGGCAGTTACGAGAAATTTATGTAACAACGCGGGGAGAGGGGAAGAGTGGGGGAGACAAGGAGACAAGGAGACAAGGAGACAAGGAGAATAATTTTTCTTTCCCCCCATCCCCCCCTCTCCCACTCTCCCCATTTATCGAGGTAATTGGCGAACTTTCATCTGAGAAGATAGCTGAATATTTTGATTTATTGGGAATAGATTTTGCCCAAAATGCTTATGCAGATGGCTACCGTAGTGAAATTAATTTAGCGGCTGTAGACTGGCTGAGTATAGTGGCAGACCGATTAAACCGCGGGTATCTGTTAACAATAGATTATGGCTATCCTGCCAATCGTTACTATAACCCCAGGCGAACGCAAGGAACTTTACAATGCTACTATCAGCATCGACATCATAATAACCCTTATATAAACATTGGGCGACAAGACATCACGGCTCATGTTGATTTTACCGCTTTGGAAAAATGGGGCGATCGCTCTCGATTGCAAAAAGTTGGTTTTACTCAGCAGGGATTGTTTTTAATGGCGTTAGGTTTAGGTTTACGCATCGCTAACCTCTCTCATCAACAGCAACCCATCTCCCAGATCCTGCAACAGCGAGATGCACTACACCAGCTTCTAGATCCTATGGGATTGGGTGGCTTTGGTGTCTTAGTTCAAAGCAAAGGACTCAAAGAAGCAGAAATTTATCAACCGCTGAAAGGATTTATCGTGCCAGAATGAAGGGACAATTCCCAATTCCCATCGCCCAATGCCCTAATAAATCTAAAAGTTAAAACTATATTAATACTGCCTTTGGGATTGTTAGTCTACCATAACAATGATTACAGTTAAGACAAAAACATTCGAGAAGTAAAAATTATGTCTACTCATGACTTGTTAATGCTAGTAACACTACTCACCCCCGGTATTTTACTTTCAGTTTTGATTATGGCTACTTTTGCTGCTGGTGGTTAATCATCTTAACTGAAGAGAGAACATACTCAAATTATCGGGAAATCAGCTAATAGCTATTTGCTATTAGCTTTCCTACATATTGAAAAGCGATCGCGTGTGCGAAAGGAAGAATAATAATGAAGGTAGCATTTCTGGGAACTGGATTAATGGGACTACCGATGGCTCAAAGGTTGTTAGCAGCAAATATACAGCTAATTGCCTACAACCGCACCCCAGAAAAATTAGCACCATTACAAGCAGCCGGGGCTGAAATTGCAGCCCATCCCCGCCACGCAATTCGCGCTGCTGATTGTATAATTCTCATGCTCACCAATGCTGGAGCAATTTATAGTGTACTGCTTTCCGATACTTCTTGGCGAACTCTGGCTGGGCGCACTGTCATTCAAATGGGGACAATTACTCCTTCTGAAAGCAAAGAAATTAGAGATTCGGTAGTTAACGCAGGTGGGGAGTATTTAGAGGCACCCGTTTTAGGTAGCATTCCTGAAGCAACAGATGGCAAACTGATTGTCATGGTAGGTGCTTACCGCGAACAATATCAACGCTATTTAGAGTTATTACAACATTTTGGCTCACAACCTATACATGTAGGTGCGGTGGGAACCGCTTCTGCACTCAAATTGGCGCTAAATCAACTAATTGCTTCTTTAACTACCAGCTTTGCTCTTAGTCTCGGTTTCGTTCAGCGTCATAATATCGATGTGGACTTGTTCATGCAAATACTGCGAGACAGTTCGCTTTACGCACCGACATTTGACAAAAAGCTGCAACGGATGCTAGATGGCAATTATGCCAATCCGAATTTTCCGACAAAACACTTGCTCAAAGACACAGATTTATTTATCGATGAAGCAAAATCAGTCGGTTTGAATGTCAGCAGTATCGAAGGTGTGCGGGAAATTTTGCAAATGGCGATGAAAATGTCATTGGCTCAAGCTGATTATTCATCACTATTTTCTGCTATTAATTCAGATAGTAATGAAGAATGGGAAACTGGGAGTGGTTAGCTGTTAGTTAGAGCGTTGTTAATTGGTAGTGGTATCATTAATATAAGCTTGATGAGCCTGATTTTATCTAATTCCTCCTAACAATTAAAAACTAAGTCAAATTGCAAATTATAACTAACCACTAACCAAAATTACAACTTTGATAAAATTTCTGGTAACAACTGACCTGGGACTTTAGATAAAGCAAGATTTTGTCCTTGTATCCCTAATTCATTGTGGAATGCGCGAACTGTTTTCACCACGTAATTGAAGGTTATTTGATAAGCCTCCGGTTGTTTGCTCAAGTTATTTAAAGCTTGCAAATGATTATCTAATGCTGCTTCTAGATGTTGAGAACGAACTGCTTTGTCGCAAGGGAAATACTGATCTGTTGCTAGTTGATAATGTGCTAGCCCTAAGTTATTGTGAGTAGCAAAGACATCAAAACTAAGAGCTACACCATTAAGTGAATGAGCAAGCGCAAGAGCTTCTTCGTATGCGGTGATGCAAAGTTCAAGAAACTTGTGCCGCGCTTCCCTGGTTGTTTGAGATAGATTTGCTAGATGCCAATAAGCGGTACCAAGATTATTTTGTGTAGCAGCGCAGGCGGTGGGAACGTTAGCGGGTGTACGATATTTTAAAGCTTCGTTGTAGGCATTGATCGCTTGCTGCAAATTTTCTGCCGGATTTTCGTATTGTGCGAGATTCCAGTTAGCAGTGCCGATGTTATTTTGAATCATGCCATATTTGAGCGGTTCCTTGTCGCTGCTGTAGAGAGCTAGTGCTTCGTTGTAAGATGCGATCGCCTTCTTCAAATGCACCATCGGTTGATTATATTGCGCCAAATGCCAGTAAGCAGTACCTAAATTATTCTGACAAGCAGCATACTTCAAAGGCTCCATTTCAGCGGTACGATAGCGCAAAGCCTCGCTGTAAGCTGAAACTGCTTGCATCCAGCTTTCTGAGGGATTAGAAAAACGAGCTAAATCACCATAAGCTGTCCCCAAATTATTTTGCACCCGCGCATAAGTATCCGGGTGTGTCTGAGGCGCAATCATGTTTAAAGCTAACTGATAAAATTTAATTCCCTGTTCTATATAAGTTTGCCCCTCCTCAGAATTGGGAGGTGTGCGGTACAACATCCAGTAAAGTGTACCTAAGTCATTTAAAATATCTGGTACTTGGGGTGAGGTTTCGTCATGAGTAACAGCCTCCTGATAAGCAAGAATTGCTACCATCAAGTTTTCTAGTGTTGACTGTCCTTGCTCAATGCGAATCCGATATAAATTTCCTAGGCGATGATAAGCTGCTGCTAGTTCTTCATTCGCTTCTGGTCGTGAGTGTAATTCCTCAATTTCCAAAAGCATTTGCTGAGGTTGCGAGCTATCATCTTCTTCAGCGGTTTTATTATTAATTGTTGCCAGTACTAACTCGCTTAACTCTTTGCTAACATGAGGCAAACTCGGCAGCAATGGCATATCACTCTGGCTGGATGTAGCAGTCTCTTCCTGTGGTGGGGGAGTGATGAATAATTCAGATTTTTGCTCAGGAACTTCTGGCGGTTTGTGTCCGCGATTAACTGGGGTTTCTGTTTGGAAATCAAAATCTTCCCCGAAATTTAAATTGCTAGAAGCTGCTTCTGTAATTTCTCTTTGTGTAACTGATTCTTCAAGAATCGCATCCTCAAAACTGACTAAATCCAAATTTCTCGAACTGGATAAACGTTCTGGAGAAGTTTGATTTTGCGTCGTCGGGGTGGGTTCGCCGGCGAACATAAATACACCAGTACGACAACGCCAAAACTGTGGTGCTGATTGCTGAATAGCGTGTAACCAAGGACGCGGTACCCATAACAACAAACTCGATTCTAAGAATCGATTCGATTCTTGGAGAGATAAATGCTGCTCAGTTAAGCGCAAATAGTGCAAAAATAAACGTTGTATTGCTACTGGTTGCCTGGTTAACTGCTCTATTCCAACAATTTGAAATGTAGGAATTGGCAAAGGTCGCCCAGGTGAGTCTTTTGACGCTCCAAAAATTGGCGGTGGATAATTAGTTAACCATTGATTTATTTGCGCGATCGGATTGGGGTCGCTCAAATTTAACCGCAACGTCACTAATCGCGGATAAGCTGGTGTGCTGTTTTCTTGCCAATCTGATGGCTGATACAATACTTGTCCAACCGGATAAGCCAAAGTTGAATGCAAACGAGCCGCAACCTGATTTCTCAGGTTTAAATCATCACAAACCGCCAAAAAGATTTGTCGTCGCAAGCGAAGACTGAGGGCAAGTTTCAGACGGTGATATACTTGCCGATTCCAGGCAGAATTATTGGAGTGTGGAGTATCATTCACGCTCATGGGGGCGTCATAGCCAAAACATAGTTTACATCACAGACAGTTCCTTCCGGCAAAGATCGTACTTAGCACTTTCCCCCTAACAAAAAGGAGTTTATGCAAGCAGCCTAAAAGTCTAGCTATGACTATGATTTTCAAGTGGTTGTGATACTGTTCAGGATAAATCGTGGGACTGGGGACTGGGGACTGCGGACTCTTTACTGGGGACTAGAAAAAGAATTATTACCGATGCGTTCTACCCAATCGAAAAAAAATCACAGTATAAAATTATATTTACTAATTTTGTTAGTGCTGTTTCTCAATGCATTACTTTATCACTCTGTTAATGCGTAAGTCCTATTTACATAAAAAACCAGGTTCCTCAAAAATTGGGAACCCGAAAAAGCCTAAAAATTAAGTTTTAGAAAAAATAGGCTTGCAACTTAATTCATGCAAGCTCTGAGGTGCGTTCCGAATAGCTTTTAGCGTCTCCCCTTCTCCCTGATAGAGAGGTGCTTCGCCAAGGGAGAAGGTTGCGGTACTCCGCATCGCTGGAGTCACAATCCAAGGATTTTTAAATGAGCGAATTCAACACGCACGTTAACAATGTCAAAAAAACTGTTTATTTTTATGCGACATTGGAAACAGAAAAGGCTACAAAAATCAAGCCTGCAACCAAAACTGTAGCGGCAATTCCCAGGAAAATATAGTTGCGCTTTTGTCCGTCGTTGGGAGGTTCCGCTTGATATATCTTTGGTTCGCGGGCAAAATTATTGAGACGACCGCCTTCTTCTGTTGTGTACGGCATGAATCGATTCCTTAGTTCTGTTTGTTTATCTTATGTTACAGAAACTTGAGATTTTACTTTACACTGAGGATATAAATCCTTACATTTCTTAATAATTATTATTTTTCTTGCACTTATGAGTTTTACATTCTTGTGGGGCAAGGGAAATTAATTTGTCTCTCCCCAACCCAAGCGTACAAGCGTGCCTAGCTAGTAATTGTGCCTTGAAGGGGTGAACTTGCGCTGGCATAATTTTTCATGGGCATTCTGCCGGCAAGATATGCCAAACGACCGGCGACTGCGGCTAAATTCATCGCATAAGCCATTGCTGGGGAGTTTTGGGACATGGCGATCGCGCTATTAATTAATAAAGCATCTGCGCCCAATTCCATCGCTTGCGCTGCTTCTGATGGCGATCCAATTCCCGCATCGACCACCACCGGCACACCAGCATTTTCAATAATGATCTCAATATTTGCCGTTGTTTTTAACCCTTGTCCAGATCCAATCGGCGAAGCCAAAGGCATCACAGTCGCACAGCCGACTTCTTCCAAACGTTTCGCTAACATTGGGTCAGCGTTAATATAAGGCAACACAGCAAAACCTTCTTTCACCAGTTGTTCTGCTGCTTGCAACGTCCCAATCGGATCTGGAAGTAAATATTTCGCATCAGGTATCACTTCCAACTTGACAAAATTATTATCTTCTTGTCCTAATAGCTTTGCCATTTCCCGTCCCAAACGGGCAACGCGAATCGCTTCTTCAGCTGTTTGACAACCTGCGGTATTCGGCAACATCCAGATTTTTGTCCAATCGAGTGCTTCAGCTAAATTTTCATGTCCTGGCGCTTTAGTTTGTACTCGTCGCACCGCAACAGTCACAATTTGGCAACCGCTAGCGATGATACTTTGCTGCATTTCCTCAGTACTGCGATATTTACCAGTTCCCGTCATCAACCGAGATTGGAAAGTCTTGCCAGCAATAATCAGGGGTGAATCCTGTAAGGGCAACGTTTCCCCGCGCATATTGGCTAACACGGTTTTCTCGCCTATATTGCCCACACCAGAAAAATTTGCAGAATGAGTAAGCATTGAAGTGGTAGTAGATGACTTAGCAAAAAATCGCGAATAGTTGAATTGAGTTAGCAGCGAGTCTGATTTTTGCTCACAAACTAAATCGGCTATCAATGCCGCAGTTATCGGGGCAAGCAAAATTCCATTACGATAATGACCAGTAGCTAAAGTTAAATTTTTACAGTGACTGGTGCCAAGAATAGGTAATTCATCGGGGGTAGCAGGGCGAAATCCCCACCATAATTCCTCAATCGGATAATCTTGTAATTGCGGATATAGGCGGATGGCTGATTGTAGCAACTTTTGAATGCCGGCTGGGGTGTTGTGGGGAGTGAAGCCAACATCTTCGCTAGTTGCGCCTAAAATAATCCGGCGTTCGCGCCTTGGTACAATGTAAATATCCTGTCCATACAAAATCCGTTTTAAAGGCAATTCCGGCACAAATTCCGGCACTCGCAAACTAAGCATTTGCCCTTTTTTGGGACGCACGGGTAAGGGTAACAATTCATTCGACCAAGCACCCCCCGCTAAAACATAGTGTTCAGCACGAATCAGCCCAGCGTTAGTTTGCACGCCTAAAACTTGTCCCTGCTGCTGTTCAATGGCTTCTACTGTAATGCCTTCTTTGAGTTCAACGCCGAGGGACTCTGCCGCTGTCCACAATACCCGCGCTAAAGCCCGATTATCTACTTGTCCATCTTCAGGATACCACCAGCCACCAACTACATCATCTGCTAATCCCGACTGATATTGATGAATTGCTTGTTTATCTAACCAGTAAGCCGACGAGGATGGGGAGTCGGGAGTAGAGACGCGATTAATGAGCCAGCGCGTTGCGGAGGTTCCCTCCGTTGTAGCGTCTGGCGTCGCGTCTCTACAAAAGTCGGGGGATAAACCAGATGAAGAAGTAGCAATAATTCCTCCTTGTCTTCCCAGTCCCAAGTCCCCAGTACCCAGTCTCCCTTCTTCATAAATCGGTGCTAAAATGCCGCAAGACGAGTAACCAGTATTTAAGCCTGTAAGGTCTTCTAGTTTGCGTGTCCAGTCGGGATATAAGCGACGCGATCGCCAACACAATGAACGCATCGCCTCACCTGGGATATTTTCGGCATCTGGTGCTAACATCCCGGCTGCGGCGTGCGTTGCGGCGGCGCTGAACTCCCGACAAAGTACGGTAACATTGCTTGAGCGCAATTTTAATTCAATGGCGATCGCTAAACCAATAACGCCGCCACCAATAATTAAAACGTCATTATTCATTAGTTATTAATCATTAGTTATTAGTTCTTAGATCCTAACAACTCATAACTCTGAATAAACACGGGGAATGAAGACTGGGGACTGAGGGAGATGAGGGAGATGAGGGAGCTTTCTTGAGCAGGGGGAGCAGGGGAAGCAGGGGAAGCTTTCTTCAGTAGGGGAAGAAATATTTCTTCTTTCTTGCCTTTTACCCAAAAAAGGAGGGGCAAAGGGGAAAGGAAAAAAGGGTAAAGGGCGGAGTTATTTAAAATCAACTGTATTTGTTTAAAATTGGTTCTTCCCTTTACGATGCACCCCTTTAACATGAGTCCCCTCCTCAAGAACCCTTTCCCCCCCCTCAAATTGCCCCATGTCCAATTCCCAAATCTAAACCATAGTTCCTACCACAAAGCGCGAACTGGTCCGCCGGAATTTGGATCAGTTGATTGATTGTCCCCTGATTGAGTGTTATCAGTGGCTGGGTCTGGAGTGTTATCGGTTTGCTCTTGATTATTTTCGCTAGTTGACTCTTGAGTGTTATTCTGAGCAACGCTATTGCGATTTTCGCCCTGATTTCTCGTGGCACTGCTATTAACATTAATATTGGCTGGTAAGACTTGCGATCTACCCCTGACAGGTGGAACGCTTGCATTTTGCCCACCCATTGGAAAGTTTATGCCTAGCAATGTACCTAGCAAAATTGCCAAGCCTCCAGCCATAAGAATAAGCGGTGTCCATCTACCCATGTTTTTATCTCCTTTTTAACCTTCTGTTGTCCACACTATTTGAGAACCTTGTCCCCAAAACCCATCAAATTTTGTCACTTTCACATTGCCTAAAACCTGAGTTTGGCAGGCTAAACGTAGGTTTGATGTAGGAGAATGGGGAGGAAGCGATCTTCGCGCAACGTCACGCCAATTAGCCGCTGACACTTCTCCTTCTACCTTGACAGCACAAGTACCACAACTGCCAATGCCCCGACAGTTTATGAATAACGCGCTGCCATTGTAGAGGTCAATACCATTGTGCAGCAAAACTTTGCGTAAGTTTGCTCGCTCATCGCACTCAATTGTTTTACCTTGAGCTAGTACCTTAGGCATTCAAATTTCCGAACTGGCTTTTTGTTGTATATTGGCACATCGCTTTGAAAGTTGTCTCTAACCTACTTTTATGACCGAAAATCCCTCACCCCCACTTTGGATCTATGACACAACGCTACGGGATGGCACTCAGCGTGAAGGGCTATCAGTGTCTATAGAAGATAAACTACGCATTGCTCGCAGGCTGGATCGGCTGGGTGTACCCTTTATTGAAGGAGGATGGCCCGGAGCAAATCCTAAGGATGTACAGTTTTTCTGGCAATTACAAGAAGATCCGCTTAAACAAGCAGAAATTGTTGCTTTTTGCTCGACCAGAAGACCAAACACCAATACGGCAGATGAGCCAATGCTGCAAGCTATTCTTGCTGCTGGTACTCGCTGGGTGACAATTTTTGGTAAGTCTTGGGATTTACACGTCACAGAAGGTCTGAAGACAAGTTTAGCAGAAAATTTGGCGATGATCCGCGACACGATTGAGTATCTTCGCGCTTCTGGCCGTCGCGTTATATACGATGCGGAACACTGGTTTGATGGCTACAAACACAATCGGGATTATGCTTTACAGACTTTAGAGGCAGCAGCTAGGGCAGGTGCTGAATGGCTCGTCCTCTGCGATACTAATGGCGGAACTTTACCACACGAAATTAGCCAAATTGTCCAAGATGTGGTACAGGGGACTAGGGCTTGGGGACTAGGGACTAGGGAATCTGAAGAAGGCAATCTGAAGAAGGGAAAAGGCGAAAGGGAAAAGGGGAAAGAATTATTACCAATTACTAATTCCCAATCCCTAGTCCCCATTCCCCAGTCCCCAGTCCCCCAAATTGGTATTCACACTCATAACGATTCAGATACGGCAGTTGCTAACGCCTTAGCTGCTGTTATGGCAGGGGCAAGGATGGTGCAAGGTACAATTAATGGTTATGGTGAACGCTGCGGCAATGCTAATTTGTGTTCTTTGATTCCTAATTTGCAACTTAAGCTAGGTTATAGCTGTATAGAAGAAAACCAGCTATCTCAAATTACAGAAGCCAGTCGCTTTGTCAGCGAAGTTGTCAATCTTGCCCCTGATGAACATGCGCCCTTTGTCGGGCGATCGGCATTTGCCCATAAAGGTGGTATCCATGTTTCAGCAGTAGAACGCAATCCCTTAACTTACGAACACATTCAGCCAGAACAAATCGGTAATCGTCGCCGCATTGTCATTTCCGAACAAGCCGGACTCAGTAACGTTTTGGCAAAAGCCCGCAGTTTTGGACTTGAACTAGATAAGCAAAATCCAGAAGCGCGGCAAATTCTCCAACGCTTGAAAGATTTGGAAAGTGAAGGATATCAATTTGAGGCAGCGGAGGCAAGTTTTGAGTTGCTGATGCGCGAAGGTTTGGGAAAACGTCCTTTATTTTTTGAAATTAAAGGGTTTCAAGTCCACTGTGACTTAGTGGAAGGAAAAGAAACTACCAGCGCTTTGGCGACTGTGAAAGTAACTGTCAACGGTAAGGATATTCTTGAAGCTGCGGAAGGTAACGGACCGGTTGCGGCTTTGGATGCGGCGTTACGCAAAGCTTTGGTGAACTTCTATCCGCAAATTGCCACTTTTGAATTGACTGATTACAAAGTGCGGATTCTTAATGGACATACGGGTACAGCAGCGAAAACCCGCGTTTTAGTAGAATCGCGCAATAGTCATCAACGCTGGACGACGGTAGGAGTTTCTACCAACATTTTGGAGGCTTCCTATCACGCGGTGGTGGAGGGGTTGGAATATGGTTTGCTATTGCATTCACAAGCTGAAGTGGCGCTGAATGCTTCTAGTCGTTCGTCGCATTAGTTTGATTTGTAGTCGGCGCTATTGTGCCAGAAGCCGCTTTTCTTGTCAATCGCACTCCTACGCTCTGCGAAAGCGTCTACATCGCTCTCTGCGCCGACTACAAAATCATCACATCAATTTTGTATAGTTTTTCGGCGAATTTTGACTTTTATTTAAGCTGTACGGTAGCCAAATTGCCAATCCCAGACAAACTTTTGACACTCCCACACCCACGACTGGGAAACGGCAATTTGGTAAAAGGCGCACCATAGCGACAGCGTAACTACTAAAATTTTTAACATCGGTGAATAAATCGGCAAGCGCTATCTTTTAAGAGATAGTTTCCCAAGCTTGGGCGACCACTTGACTCAACCAACGTCGTTGTTGCTTATCTAGCATTTGGTCATCTGCTAACACCTGAGCTGTTAATTCTTCCAAAGATTGACCTTGAGAGCGGACAATTTTAATTACTCCGGCGATCGCAGCGGCAACCAATTCTTCATCAACGGGGTTTTGTCGTAAGTTAACAATTTCTTGGGGACTGTGTGGGATGGGATAATTCATGGCGTGCGTTTACAGATAATTACAAAATGAAGAATGAATTTGACAAACTATTAAAGTTTCTTCACTGAATCTTTATTCGACCAATAGGGCGGAGTTTACCTTAATTGCTCGCTTTGTTAAATCTGTCTTAATGAGTAGATTCATCGGAAATGTCAGAAAAATGAAACAAATACTTTATTTAGAAATCCCCACTCCGGATACAATCGCTGTACGCGAGTGGTTGCAAGCAAATTTTGAATCAGATACTGGAGAAAAAGTACTCACTCCGGAAGGTTTCCGTTTAAAGATTCCAAAAACTACAACGGATGAGGCGACAATTTCCCAAAAATTACCTACAGAAATTTCTGTATTTATCTGGTCGGTACAGCGAACCACGTATTTAAAAGCTTTCCGTTGGGGAGATAAACCTTTCCCTAATGAAAGGAAAATCTTACAAAGCCTGACTACTCAAATCAGAAGCCGCTTTCCACACCATTACCCGGAACCACCAGCAATTGATTTATCTAAACAATCTATTTTTGAAGCGCTAGCGCCTTATTATCCTCTCACCGTCAAGTATTTCCAGAAAATGCCCAAAGGTGAATATGACCTGCAACGCGCTTACTGGTGGGAACAACGATGGCGTGAAGGCGTGCGTAATCCCCAACAGCCGCGTCAGGTAATCTTTGAGAAGGAGACAAGGGGACAAGGGGGACAAGGGGACAAGGGGACAAGGGGACAAGGAGGAATTTCTTTCCCCCTTCCCCCCTCCCCCCCTCCCTCCCTCCCCTTGTCCTCCTCTCCCACCTATGATTTGATCTACATAGGCGGTGCTTTAGGGGCGATTCATGCGGCGGTGATGGCGCAACTGGGGTATAAGGTGCTGTTAGTCGAGAGATTGCCTTTTGGAAGGATGAATCGGGAATGGAATATTTCGCGTGATGAGATTCAAAGCTTGATTAACTTGGGTTTGGTGACTCCTGCTGAGGTGGAATCTATCATTGCGCGGGAGTACAAAGACGGATTTAATAAGTTTTTTGATGGTAATAATCCTGCTAAATTGCGATCGCCTATATTGCACACTCCCACAGTGCTAAATGTGGCGTTGGATTCCGATAAGTGGCTGCAACTATGCGGGCAAAAACTAAAAGCCGCAGGCGGTGAAATCTGGGATGAGACAGAGTTTATCCGTGCAGATATTGATAATACACAAGTATCAATAAATGTCAAGCATTTGCCCAGTCAAATTGAGAAGCAAGTGAGTGGGCGAGTGTTGGTGGATGCGATGGGCACAGCTTCGCCGATCGCTTGGCAATTAAATGGCGGTCGGGCTTTTGACAGTGTTTGTCCAACGGTGGGAGCAGTGATTGAAAGTGGATTTGAGCCAGGAGCGTGGGATTCGCAGTATGGCGACGTTCTCAACAGCCACGGAGATATTTCGCGGGGAAGGCAGTTGATTTGGGAGTTATTTCCCGGAGCAGATGAAGAACTGACAATTTATCTATTTCATTACCACGAAGTAAATCGGCAAAATCCCGGTTCGCTGCTGGAAATGTACGAGGACTTTTTCACGATTTTGCCAGAGTATCGACGCTGCGATATGGACAAGCTGGTGTGGAAAAAGCCGACATTTGGATATATACCGGGATATTTTAGTATTGGGAATGGCGATCGCAAAGTTGCCTTTGATCGATTATTAGCGATCGGTGACGCCGCTTCTCTCCAATCTCCCCTTGTCTTTACTGGCTTTGGTTCCCTTGTTCGCAACTTGGAACGCTTAACAACTCTTTTAGATGTAGCCCTCAAGCATGATTTGCTCAGTTTCCAACACCTGAACCAAATCAGCGCCTACCAAAGTAATGTTTCGGTAACTTGGCTATTTTCCAAAGGAATGATGGTTCCCACAGGGAAATTTTTACCACCGCAACGGATTAACTCGATGCTAAATACCTTCTTTGGGCTATTAGCAGACGAACCCTTAGAAGTGGCAGATAATTTCATCAAAGATAGATGTGATTGGTTCACCTTTAACCGTTTAGCACTGAAAGCAGCTCGTACAAATCCGGCATTGTTGCTGTGGATTTGGCAACTTGCAGGACCAAGGGATTTAATGCGGTGGTTGGGTAACTACTTTAACTTTGGTCGTTACGCCCTAAATAGTGCTTTACTCATTCGATGGTTTCCCCGCTTCTTAAAGCAAATCCAGCCTTGGTTAGAAACCCGCAATCCTGCATTGTGGTTGAGGTTGTTGGCACTTAACTATGCCCTCACCATTGGCAAACCGCGTGCTCAAAATCAGATAGCAAAAGTTACCCCGGAAGCGAGAATTCAAATTAGCCATTAGTCATTGGGAATTGGGAATTGGGCATGGGGCATTGGGCATGGGGCATGGGCATTGGGGCAGGAGGAAGGAGAAAGGGTAAAGGGTAAAAGGCAAGAAAGAAGAAATATTTCTCCCCCTGCTCAAGAAAGCTTCCCCTGCTTCCCCTGCTCCCTCATCTCCCCTAGTCCCCAGTCCCTAGTCCCCACTACCCACTAACCAAAGATACAAGCACACCATTTGGATCGCGCACACGAGCGATTGTGTGTCCTCCGGGCTGGGTTTTTGGTGCATCTAGTCCTTTTGCGCCGACACCTATGGCTCTCATATAAGCGGTACCAACGTCAGGGGTAACGAATGATATCTGAATTGATGCTGGAGGTTGGGCGGAATTGTTAGGATGACAGCCACCAGGAAATAACTTCTGCGCTTCGTTGCTTGATGAGAAAGCAAGCGTGGTGCTACCCGTTTCTAATTCTCCCCAGATAGACTCGCCGGTCTCCCGCAGAGTGCGACGAACCAAACCAAAGGCTTTTTCATAAAACTCGACGGTTTTAACTACGTCATCTACCCAAATAACTGTGTAACCAAATTTCATGGCTTTGCTCCCTGTATGCGTGCGATCGCAAATCAATCCTACCCCAATAGCTCAAAACAAAAACTTGTAAAGTAATTTAACATGTTTTTCTTTTCGCGTTTTTTACTATTAATCTACTTAATTCTGCTTACTGGGTGTTTAAATTTTGCTAATAACTATAGTTCCAAAACCGCACAATCTCGACCTGTGGAAGAAATTGGTAAGTGGCTGGGTGCGCGTTTGCCTAACACTTATGTAAATTTACAGTATTAATGATACTCCCGACCCACAGGCGCGAATTGCTGTCAATGTGCCAAAAGACTATTTTCAAATGCTAATTAAAAACCAAAACTTAGTTAAATATGACGACTTAAAAAATAAGTTACCCGATGATTTCAAACCCAGAGAATGGGAAAATGGCAATCATCCGAAAAATTTTATCAAAAAACCACTTTCAAATACAACAATATGGATTACGAAAGATAATTTTTATCCTAAATATTACTGGTATGAGAACTCAACACTTTATATGGTTTATTCCTCAAGATAGTCCCTATACAATGCAATGTCTAACGCAAGCTACATATGCATTTATATACGAAAGATAGTATAAAAATAGACTTTTTATAATCCACCATGCCCAATGCGAGCGTGCCCTATTTAACTTTCTAGAATACAAGAAGCTGTGGCGAGAGTTTGTGCTTTTTCTTGCATCGCTTCAATATCTGATGCTAACCAAGAGCGAGATGCTTGACAGTGATGAGCTATTAGCAATCCCCATAAACCTCTGGGAATCAAAACTGGTACAACTAGGTTAGCGCGAACTTGTAAATTGCGGAGAAAATCTCGGTGACAAGGTTGGATTGCTTCTAATTCTATATCAGCGATCGCTCTTACTCTTCCTGCTAAATACATATCAGCATACTCATTGTTAAAACAATCATCAGGTCCGGTTGAACCTAAAATTGACAATTCCTCATTACTCAAAGATTCAAACGTTACTTGTCCTTCCCACTGGCTGTAAAAATAATACAAAACCACACGATCAACCTGGAGTAACTCTCTGAGTTGGTTCGTTGTTTGTCTAACTAACGCATCCCGTTCAATTGTTTTACGCAGGCGATCGAGTACTCTTTGTAAACCCCTTTCATGATGCCTATTTGAACTGGGGTCAAATTCTTGATGGGAATGAATTTGCACAGGTCGTAAATGACTACTGAGTAAAGATTATTGAATTTATATGGTAACTTATCAGACCTCTGTCTAAATAAATCCTTAACTCACATAGGGGTTAATTTATTACAGAAAAGATTGCCAGTCAAGCTTTTTGGTAAATTCAAAATAAAAAATTAATAATTTACAATTTTTAACTTTACATTAGCGACAAAGGTAAAATATAAATAAAATTTAAAAAATAATAGCATATTGCTAAAAATATGTTTCTATTTTCTCTAAATTTAAGTCATAAATACTGTTTATAATTGTTAGGAAATAATAACTTTAACTGTATTTAAAATCACATTTTTTTAACTAATATAATTACAGTAATTTGGTAATATTGATACCTTGCAGTTTTTTTTAACTTCCGAGGCAGCAGCCCCTATAATTGCGTTCCCAGGCTTGAGCCTGGGAACGAGAAACCAGAAAGAGGCGGCGTTGCCTATCTATCTACTGACCCCATGATGATGTCAATACTGCCGAGAATGACGACAATATCTGCTAACTTCACGCCTCGCAGTAAATGAGGTAGAATTTGCACGTTGTTGAAATCTGCGGCGCGAATTTTCCAGCGCCAGGGGAAGGGATTATCATCGCCAATAAGATAAATTCCCAGTTCACCTTTACCACTTTCGACGCGGGAGTAAATTTCTCCCTTGGGAACTTTGAAGGTAGGAGCAATTTTCTTACCGATGTATTGGTAATCAAAAGCATCCCACTCAGATTTTTTACCCGCAGCCATGCGCTTGGCTTCTAAGTTCTCAAAAGGTCCACCAGGAAGACCAGCGATCGCTTGGCGAATAATCTTCACCGACTCACGCATTTCCCGCATCCGCACGACGTAACGAGCGAAGCAATCACCAGCAGTTTCCCAATGCACATCCCAGTCGAAGTCGTCGTAACATTCGTAGTGGTCAACTTTCCGCAAATCCCACTGCACCCCAGAAGAGCGTAACATGGGACCAGAAAGTCCCCAGTTAATTGCTTCTTCGCGAGTGATAGTACCAACACCTTCCACACGACGGCGGAAAATCGGGTTATCGGTAACTAAGCGTTCGTACTCGTCAACTTTGGGGAGAAAGTAGTCACAAAAGTCCAAGCATTTATCTATCCAACCGTAGGGTAAATCAGCCGCTACACCGCCAATCCGGAAGTAGTTGTGATTTACCATCCGATAACCTGCAACGGCTTCCCACAAGTCGTAAATCATCTCCCGTTCGCGGAACTGATAGAAAAACGGAGTTTGTGCGCCGACATCAGCCATGAATGGACCAAACCACAGCAAGTGGTTGGCGATGCGGTTCAATTCCAACATGATGACGCGGATGTAGCTAGCGCGTTTGGGGACGGGAATACCAGCTAATTTCTCTGGAGCGTTGACGGTGACGGCTTCATTAAACATCCCCGCTGCATAGTCCCACCGACTGACGTAGGGGACGTACATTATATTAGTGCGGTTCTCGGCAATTTTTTCCATCCCCCGATGTAGGTAGCCGATGACCGGTTCACAGTCGATGACATCTTCGCCATCTAGTGTGACAATTAACCGCATAACCCCGTGCATTGAGGGATGGTGAGGTCCCATGTTTAGCACCATCGGTTCTGTGCGGGTTTCGATTCTTGCCATAAATTTAGTGTTCTCCCGATGCGTGAAAATTTAAATAGAACCGCGTAAGTACCAAGTACAAGCTAGGGAAGGAATGTCGTGGTTTGTAGTAACGACTTCAGTCGTTAAATTGAGCGATTCATCGCTCACTACAACACAGAGCTTTTCCAGTTCCTGTGAAAAGTTAGCTACAAAGGTAAGTTAGAGAGGGTGGCGTCGGTTTTTATTTGATGTTTAGTTTTGTTGCACATATTCAATTATATGGATCTTCAGATTGAGAAAATGGCGGCGCAAGAATTTTTTCATGTGCCAGTTTTAAGTCGAGAGGTAGTTGAGGGTTTGGCGGTGCATCCTGGTGGGCATTATTTAGATGCAACTGTAGGCGGTGGCGGTCACAGTCGGTTAATATTGAAAGCTGCAACTGATGTACGGCTGACGGCAATTGACCAAGATGAGGATGCTTTGGCGGCAGCGAGAAAGGAATTAGGGTTTGACGATCGCGTAGAATTCATTAAGAGCAATTTTGCCGCTTACAAGTTTCCTCCAAGCACTTTCTCTGGTATTATCGCCGATTTGGGGGTTAGTTCTCACCATCTCGATACAGCGGAACGGGGTTTTAGTTTTCGCTCCAGCGCTCCTTTAGATATGCGGATGGATCAAGGACAATCGTTAACCGCTGCTGATGTGATTAATGACTGGGATGAAGCGGAGTTAGCAAATATTTTCTTTACATACGGTGAGGAACGACTTTCGCGGCGAATTGCAAGGCGAATTGTGGAAAAACGTCCGTTTCACACAACGACGGAATTAGCTGAGGCGATCGCTTATTCTGTCCCCCCCAAATACCGCTATGGCAGAATTCACCCAGCTACTCGTGTGTTTCAAGCTTTACGCATTGTTGTTAACGATGAGTTAAAGTCTTTAGAAACGTTTATAGAAAAAGCCCCAGAAGCGCTTTTACCCGGTGGGAGAATCGTCATTATCAGTTTTCATAGTTTGGAAGACCGACTGGTGAAACACGGTTTAAGAAATTCACCGTTGTTACGGGTATTGACAAAAAAGCCAATTACTGCTCAAGAAGATGAACTTGCGAATAATCCGCGATCGCGCTCTGCTAAGTTGAGGATAGCAGAAAGGAAAGAGTGAGGGAGAGGGGGATACGTCCTGCCGAATCAATCATCCAGAGGGTAAATTTTCCATCTCATTCGCAATTAGCATCTGAAAATCATCGTCACAGTGAGTCTGTAGATGAACAGCAGCAGCTAGCAGTTCTGCGAGAATTTCTAGTTGTTGGTTAGCAGTCAAACTTGGTAATTGTAGTTGGTTGATTAAGGCTTGTACTTGAGCGCATTCTGTGCCTAATTCAGCAATCAAGGTATTAAGAGTGGAATTAGTTAGGGGTAAAGAGCGATCGCTAATTTGCATTTTTGTAGTAAGGACTGAAGTCCTTGGCTTGCTAAATGAGTACTAAAGTCCTCACTACGAACTTATCGCTAGTTATATAATCCGACATGATATGAATCGCTTTTTTGTGGTTTTTCTTGCCCATTACCTCGAACGATAGGCAATGCGGAGACTTTGGACTAAGATGACCAGGGATGCGATCGCCATTAATCCGCCCCAAAACCAATAAGGTAATAATAAGCGCTGTTGTATTTGTCCTGTATCTGAAAGCCCTAAGGGACCTGCACTATAGCTAAATAAATAGTCAAGTTGATGGTAAGTACTTATACAAGCTTGTACACCGAGAAATTGAATGACAAATCCTTGTAGCCAACGAGGAGCTTTGAAGGCGATCGCCAGGATAATTAAACCTAGTAGGGGAATTGCGATTAATCCAAAAAGCGATCGCACCCAAATTAATGTTGAAAGCAGTAAAAAACCACCTAAAATTTTTAAACTGAGCGTTGCCGTTTTGAAACTACGAGAAGCCAAAATTAAAGCAGATCCAGCGATTGGGGGTCCCATTGGTCCTGCGGCTGCAACTAGTGCCGGTCCAATTGGTGCCAAAGATAAGGACATGGCATAAGTTGCTACACCGGAACCGTCGCCAAAAATCTCTAATTTACGAAATTGTCCTCCCAAAAGCAGTGCCATCAAGCCGTGACTCATTTCGTGAAACCAAGTTGCCAAGATGGTAAATGGGTATAAAATGTAAGCGCCTCCTGGTAATTGCCACAAGACAATCGTGGCGATCGCCGCTGCAATTAGCCAGGTAAGCCCCATACGGTCAACAGCAGACGGGGCTTCATTTTTGAGCAAGGGGTCAAAATCTTTCCAACGTTCGCTCATGGGTCAACTGAAGTGTATAAGTGTAAGGGATGAAGTATAAAATCAAGACCCTACGGCTAAACCGTTAGTTTGGATCTTGAATGATATTGCAATTGTGGTTTTTGACCAGAAATAATGGTGTTAGTACCGGGATAAAGGATAAAAGTTTCATCCTTTATCCTTTGTTCAGTCACTTTCCTTAACGTAATTACCGCAATTGCGTTAATCTACTTTCATCCATGCTAATGTCTTGACAGGTGTTTTGACTTTTTATAGCACTTACGCAACTGACATTGAATTTTTCGTAGTAAGCGTTTTAACGCTTTGTTGGGCAATAAATTGCCCACTACGAAGCTCAACCAGAAGTCCTAAAAGATTGGAACTTTACACCAGAATGGGCAGATCGCGTCTTTGGAAAGTGTCCAATATTAATGAGCGAGCCTAAGATATTTGAAATAGGAATGTTACCATGTCTCCTTTACCCAGGCTAATGCGATCGCCTGGTCGCAGCCGATGTCGATTGCCTGGTAACAATGGCGAATTGTTAATGTAAGTGCCATTAGAACTGCCTACATCTTCGATATAGTGCGCGTCTCCCTCAACACGAATATCTGCATGAATGCGCGAGATAACTTCCGAATTTGTAAAACCTGATACGTCTATGTCCGGAGGAATACGGTCATTGGGTTTGCCGATATGAATCACAGAGAGACTTTGCGGCAATTCAATTTGTCTATCGCTTTGGACGTGAACTAACCGCGCCGTTACTTGCTGTAATTGGGTTTTGGCGACAGTTACCCGGGGTGCAACAGGTTCTGGGGCGGCTGCGATAGGTTCTGGGGCGGCTGCAACAGGTTCCGGGGCGGCTGCGACAGGTTCCGGGGCGGCTGCAACAGGTTCTGGGGCGGCTGCAACAGGTTCTGGTGGGGTGCTGCTTTCTGGAGGTGTTGCTACCGCTGTGGGTGGTAAAGACGAGGAAGCAGCAGGTTCGGGGTTGGGAGTTCCGCCGATTCCTAAGGGATCTGGTTGTAAAAGTTCTAACAGTGGATCAGGCGTGGCTGACGGCTGTACTTGAAAGGGAATTTCCGGCGCGACAGTTGGTGGAACTGCTGCGGCTGCGGTGGCGTGCAGGTTGTAGCCGCACTGACCGCAGAAAGCAGCATCTGCTTGCACGGATGCTCCACAGCTGGGACAGTTACTTGTCGCTGGTAACGGAGTGTAACAAGCTTCACATTGCACAGCGCCGTCAGGGTTGGGGTGATTGCAGTTAGGGCAGACGATCATCGATTTAAGCCTTTGTTCAAGATCATCGTAAAACAATGCTGGTAAGCAGAGAAAAATCCGCTCTCAAGTTCACGAAAAAAGCGATAGCTTCTGATTTTACCAATTACTTACTGAAGGATGAAGTATTAGCAAAATAGTATAAAACAACACGAATGTTATTTTATCAAGAATTGAGTTTTTCAGGAGCCAGAATAATCGTATGAACTCGTGCGTAGCCGCGAATTGATAAGTTTAAGATACTTCCCCATACAAGTAATTTATGTAACTCACTAAAAGATGTACTTAAACGCATTCTGAAGGGCTGAAAGGACTGAATTGTGTTTCATCCTTCTCAAGCACGGAGACGCACTCGCGTTCATCCTTTATTCTTCATCCTTGTTTTAGTTCACTACCCGCTGCCGCATCGAGGAGCCACCATAGTTCTCCTTGGGGTTGAATTAAGCGAGATGGATAAGTAAAGTCCGAAGCATTGGGTGCGAAGACTTGAGCTAAAGCTGGACGTTTATTAGCGCCAGCGACCACAAACATAACGCAGTGAGCAGCATTAATGAATGGGTATGTGAAGGTTATGCGGGGGTTTCCGTCTTTGTTGCCCACAGTAATCAAGCGATCGCTTACTTTTAACGCTTCTGTATGCGGAAATAAAGATGCGGTATGTGCATCATCACCCATTCCTAGCAATATTACATCTAAGGAAGGAAATTCTCCGGGCGAAGCCTGAAAAAATTCTTGGAGATGCTTTTCATACTTAGCTGCTGACACTGCTGGATCGCCATCCATAGTAGGGGTAGCGTGAATATTCGCTCCTGGGATATCAACGCGATCTAGCCACGCACGACGCGCCATCAGTTCGTTGCTATCGGGGTGATCTGATGGTACATAACGTTCATCTCCCCAAAAGACATGAATTTTATCCCAAGGAAGTTTTGATGAGGCGATCGCTTCGTACAATGGCTTAGGTGTACTACCGCCAGATAAAGCGATCGTAAATCGTCCCCGCTCTTGAATAGCAGTTTCCAGCTTAGATAAAATCAATTCGAGCGATCGCGTAATTAACGCCGCTTGATCCGATAGAACTTCAATTTTTTTGCTCATGACTTCATCCTCACGTTGCCGGCTTCCAGCAATACAATAGCGAAATTCTGACAATCCTCCTTTTTACCTTTTGAAACTCTTAACATCATGACGGGGGCATGGGGCATGGGGCATAGGGCAATGGGCAATGGGCATGGGGCAATGGGCAATGGGCAATGAGCAATGGGAATCGGAAATAAAAAGAAGTTTCAGAATTTCACTTAAACCATGCCCCATACCCCATGCCCTATGCCCATTGCCCCAACAAAGTTTTCCAGTCGGCGATCGCTTCTCGTTGGGCGATTAATAATTCCTGAATTCCTTTTTCGGCGAAATCTAGCAGCTGATTTAACTGGATACGGCTAAAGCTGTTTTCTTCGGCTGTTCCCTGAATTTCGATTATGCCCATGTCTTGATTCATGACGACGTTGAAATCCACATCAGCGGCTACGTCTTCGAGGTAGTTTAGATCCAAGAATGGCTCGGATTGCAATAACCCGACGGAAACTGCTGCTACTTGTCCCACCAAAGGCGATCGCTCTAACGTTCCTTGCTGCAATAATTTAGAAATGGCATGAGCTAACGCCACAAAGGAGCCTGTAATCGCTGTTGTTCTAGTTCCTGCGTCTGCTTGCAACACATCAGCATCTATAGTCAGCGTTCGTTCTCCCAACACCTCAAAATCGACAGCTGCCCTTAAGCTGCGTCCTATCAAACGTTGAATTTCTTGCGTTCGTCCAGACAATTTCATTAATTCCCGTTCTTGCCGTTGCTGTGTAGCTCCTGGCAGCATTCGATACTCCGCAGTCAGCCAACCTTTGCCAGTTCCTTTCAAAAACTTGGGCACTCCTTCAGCTACAGTGACTGTACAAAGTACCTGAGTGTCACCGCATTTTGTAAGCACCGAACCGGGTGCAAAGCGAGTAAATCCGGCATCAAAGCTGATGGGACGAAGTTGGTAAGGTTGCCGACCGTCTGGACGCTGCCAAGCCATTTAAGTTGCCTCAGAACTTTTATATAGAATACAGTAGACCAGTCTTAAAAATAGGGCACGTTCGCATTGGGCAATTTTGTTGAGGGGGAAAGGGAAAAGGGGAAAGGGGAGGCAGTGCGGTCTTGGGGTCTCCCCAAGTAGAGCATCTGCCGTGAAAGGGAAAGGAATTAATTTTTCATCTCCCCCTGCCTCCCCTGCTTCCCCTGCCTCCCCTGCTTCCCCTGCCTCCCCTGCTCCCCCTGCTTCCCCCACTCCCCCATCTCCCCCTCCCATCCCTTCTAAGGCACACAGAGGAGAGTGAGGATATTTTGCTCTACCATCTCTGGGAACTGATCGCCGTTAATAGTTAATAGGCGACGACGGCGATCGTAATATTCTAAGATGTTCATAGTGCGATCATAGAATATCTCAATGCGGCGCTGAACGATTTCTGGTTGGTCATCCGGAAGCGATCGCCCTAAAGAGCGAGTAACCATAACCGCTTCTGGTACTTGTAAATAAATTGCCCAATCTAACTTTTGCTGTAAATCGTCCAATAAAAAATCCAATTCTTCAGCTTGGAAAGCCGTGCGCGGATAACCTTCTAACACCCAACCACTGTTGAGTTCATCATTGTTCAGCCGAGTTCGGATAAACTCGATCATTATTTCATCTGGGACTAACTCTCCTTTTTCTACATATGGCTGCACATGGCGACCTAAACTGCTAAGATTAGCGTTCGTGCAGTGTGAGCTTTGCGACTTTAGCGCTTCCCTTAAAATTTCGCCTGTGGAAATTAAGGGAATATCAAAGTGTCTGCAAAGCCTTTGCGCTTGAGTGCTTTTTCCGGAACCTGAACCTCCTAAAATCACAAATCTCACAAATACTCACTCCTCATATTGTAAAATTAATAACCAACGATAATCTGTTTTGCCCAAACCAACAGGCAATCTAACATTTAGTAATTTTCAGCTATAGTTATAGCTTTTTTAATTGCTTTAAGGTTGAGGATACCTGTTCTCATTTTTACAATTAATTTCAGACAACAAGCAATAATAGAAATCTTAACTAGTCTTGACTTCAGCGCAAACGTAGTGATTGACTAAGAATCGAGTTGGCAAATACAGCAAACTTTATTAAAAATAGCTTGATTGCGTAAGCAGATTTGTCAGACAAAAACCTCAGTAAAAGCGCTGAATTGACTTGTATTTTATTTAAAATTACATCATGGTTGCCCAGTTAGAATCCAAGAACGTAAATTCGACCCTTAACTTACCATATCCAGTTGAAGGACTAGTGCAAGTTTTCACTAGCTCGTATCGTAACTTTTTTACTAGCGTTATGGCTCAAGCACTGAGGATTGCCGGTCAAGGCACACCAGTGTTAGTAGTGCAATTCCTCAAAGGTGGTATTAATCAAGGACACCAGCACCCCATGCAGCTGGGACAAAACTTAGATTGGATTCGCTGTGATTTGCCGCGTTGTATCGATACACCACATTTAGAAGATACTGAAATCCAATCATTACAAGATTTGTGGCAACATACACAAAAAGTCGTCTTTGAAGCTAAGTATTCTCTGGTTGTCTTAGATGAGTTAAGTTTGGCGATTAACTTTAACTTAATTCCCGAAACCGAAGTTTTAGCCTTTCTGACAAAACGCCCTGCCAATGTCGATATCATTCTCACAGGACCAGAGATGCCAAAATCTCTTTTGGATGTGGCAGATCAAATCACAGAAATTCGTCGCAGTCATCGACCATAATTAAAGCCGTATATTGAATAGTTCAAAAGTTAAGTGGAAGAAGACGGTGCTGGCAAGAATTATTTTATTTGGTGTCTTCTCCACTGTTTCAAAACATTCTCAAGTTGAGTTAAAGCATCTTGATAGTCGCTGAACTCGATTTCAGAGAATACAGTGGGGATACCGCGTGGGAATCTGGATACACGCTTGTGTTTTTCATATAAGAGAATAATAGGAATACCTTTACTTTCAGCGTAAGCTAGTTCCATACCTACGCCAAAAGCAGGAAAGCCAAGGTAAGCTATGACTAAATCTGAAGTGCTGACTTGGTGCTTGTCAGTCTCAAAAACCTGGCGAGGACTGATATTAGGATGATTGATGGGGTCGGTGTTTATATGTGGAACATAAGCCTCAAATCCTATTTTTTCGCAAAGCAAGCCAATCGCTTCATAGAAAGTTTTGATTACTGATGGGTTCTCAACACCTGTCAACGCACCAGATATATACACTTTGCATTGGCGTATTGTATTCATTACTTAGATTGGGATTTCAAAAATTTATCATACACAATAGGAACTATAACTGCCAGAAATGCAGCTACAGAGGAACCTACTGTTGGATTAATAAGAGAGGCTCCAATCCCTCCGATTGAAGCAATAATAAGGAAAAATATTAATAATTTAGAACGGGTAGAATTTTCGGCTTCTATTTTTTGTTTTTTTTGCCTTTCTTCTCGCTCTATTCTTTCTCTTTCTACTTTGGCTTTTTCTAGAAGTTGCTCCCAAAGATCATCTCTATCATCAGGTGTACCACGATTTTTTTTTGCTGGTAGCTCTACTCTGTAGAAACAAACCGTGCATAAACGCTCTTTAAATAGAAATTCTGTAGAACTATCACGATAGTTACAAAATGAAATTAGCAACTTTCCAGAGTAACCAGGATCTATAGTAGTGGAAATATTAGATAAACCTTTATTAATAACTTTTGAAACAATTGAGTGTATTGTGGCTGAAATTTTATTTGAAAGAATGAAAAACTCTAAAGTTTTAATTATTACGATATCATTTGGTTCTATAATAATTTTGCCATCTTTCTCAATATCAACTACACATTTTCTTTTCCATGAAAATCCCTCTGTTCCAACTCTTATGTCATAGCCAACCGGAGTAAGAGATTTTTTATCGAAAGGTTCTATATCTATCCCTTCCTCCTGATTCTTTCTAAAATCTATCATTGCTTTATTAATATCTTCGTCGCTAAACACAGTTAAGCTCCATCAATTTTAATTAGGCGTTTATGGTAAATATACATTAGCTTTTCTAACAGATGTAGAAAACAGCAGAAATAAGTCGGCTGCTCTTTTTGCTGTAGTTTCAGACAGTTTAACCTGCTTGAGAATAACTAAGCCTTCATCAACAAAAGAATCTCGTACCAAAGCTTTTTCTCCAGCGTTGAAAGCAGTTTCGTAAAAAATTTCTTTAATTCCTGCGGAAATAATTAATTTTAAGCAAGATAGACAAGGTTCTAAGGTGACGTAAATACTTGCACCATCTGTAGAGATACCATGCTTGGCTGCTTGGGCGATCGCATTCGCTTCAGCGTGTACCGCTCTTGATGGTAAAGTCTTACTAGCATCGCAACTACTTAATCCCGGATAGCAGTATCCTTGAGTTGTACAATGAGCCGAACCTGATGGTGAGCCATTATAACCCGTTGCGACAACTTGCTTATTTTTAACAATCACAGCACCCACCGGAAAAGCAAGGCAAGTTGAGCGAGTAGCTGCAAGTTTAGCCAACATGAGAAAATATTCATCCCATGTTGGTCTTTGGTCATCAGAAACCATTATTTATTATCCTGAACGTATTGCTTACCTGTTTTCAAACACTGAGCTGCCTTGTTTAATTCCATTCCCAAATATCCAGCATGATCTGGACGTATTGACGGCGAAGCTGCACAAATTTCTCTGATTAATTTCAAGGCATCTTTACCAAAATAGCAACCCACAACTTCACCGCTACCAGGGGTTGTGTGGGTAACAACTATCTTGCTTCCGTCCAGTTCTATTAAAAAGTTTCCGGCTGGATCATAGTAATCTACTTTTCTACAAATTGCGGCATATTGTTTTTGAATCAGCTGTTCAGCGTTACTCCAAGTATCATCATATATATGAGCCGATTGACTGATGGTCATTAGCGGTCCCATTTTCAAGTCATATTTAGAACGCTTTGCAATTTCATCCCTAATATGCTGTTGTAAAGCTCTTAATCCCATTGCATTCGCTACCCATGCAGCAAACATATCATTACTTCTGAGAGTCGCAGTTAAAGATAATTCATTATCCACAACTCTTAGCCAAATGTGATTAAGACATGGACTTCCACCTTTGTCGTGGTCTTTCATGTCCCATAAATTCATTACTGCACTAGCAGCATCAATTTCTGCAATCAACTTTTGAATTACCTGCTCAATTTGGTCACGTCCAAACCAAGAACGTAAACGTTGACCGTATGTATATTTCAACCCTTCCCGATATGGTGCATCATCTAAAATCTGCGAAATGTATTCTTGAAGAAAATTGCGGTCAATTGGTAAATAATTCGGTTCTGGAAAATAAAAGTCTTCTGGTTCATCAGTTACAACTGCCATCAAATCAATTAATTCTTGCCATTGCCCATCATAGCCAGTTGGTCTAATTGTCCCTGTGGTCTTAATCCGATGAATTATTTTTACCCAAGTTTCAGCAATTGTTTTACCTTCTATTCGGTGTCCATAGCGTGGTCCTGGTAAAATATTTGGTTCAACAGTTGACAGCGGAAATTCTAACGGTAAACCCCAAGCTTGTATTGGCGCTTCCTCTAAAGCATAAGACTTCGCTTGATTAACTGCTTCACTGATGGATTTGGCACACGCAAACTTGACAGACTCCCGTAGTTGTTCTAGAGCACTCTTCTCAACTTCAATATCAATATATCCAGGAATAGCTGAACGAATTACCCAGCAGGGCAACCCGTTGTCAGACACACCCTCTTGAAAGCCATTGCGGAAAAAGTCCAGCAAGCAGTCTCCAGCACCCGCGTTTTCGTCTTCCTTTGTGGCGTTCAGAACAACCAAGTACCGGACATGGGGATTATAAAGCAAATTGCGAATCAGTAAGTTTATCCCTCTTGTGGGTGAGTATAGCTGTCCGATAACAGCATACTCTTGCGGTTGCAGGTGTTTAGCGATCGCCTGCTTCACTGTCCACCCTGTAATCACTGCTGTCTGACCTAGACCATAAATCAGCTGGTTGGGCTTGTACAGTGCTTTGTATTGATATTGGGTTGCCTTACCCGTTTGTATCATCGTTGGCTAAAAGTAAAACAATAACAAAGCCTTTGATAATAGCACTAAATCAAAGGCTTTGTTTTTTTTGCAGAAAGTTTGCTATAGAACTTTACCTGACACCCAGCCAATATCTCTAGACACGCGATCATTATTTACTTTACAAATTTTAATATTTTTGTTACATTTATTTACATAAACAGGAAAACAGAGGAAAACCCAATGCGTACAAACGGTGGTATTATTGATGACCAGGGTCTAATGAACAACTTTGCGGTAGAGCCAAAGGTTTATGTAGACGAGCAAGGCGATCGCACTGGATTTACTCCCTATGCAGAACTGCTCAACGGTCGTTTAGCAATGATTGGTTTTGTTTCTCTAATAGCATTGGAAGTAGCCACAGGACACGGCATGTTTGGTCTTTTGGCAAATCTGTAAAAGCTGATTTTAAGTTTTAAAGACGCAACTCTTGGCAAAGATTGATATATAAGAGTTGCGTTTAATTATTTGTGGAACATTTAATGGTATGTTTGAAAATAACTGATAGTCAAAGCAGTTTTTCAGATAAAGGCATCAAATAATTTATGGCTTTAACTGCTTCAACCATGTTGCCGTTAGGCACTCAAGCCCCAGATTTTCATCTACCGGATGTAGTATCTGGCAAATCAATATCGCTTGCGACCTTTGCAGAGAAAAAAGCGCTATTGGTAATGTTTATTTGTCAGCATTGCCCATTTGTCAAGCATATAAAAGCAGAATTGGCGCAGTTGGGAAAAGATTACATTCCTACTAATTTGGGAATTGTGGCAATTAGCGCCAATGATATTAATAAATACCCGGCTGATGCACCTGAGTCGTTGAAAGAAATGGCAATAGAACTTGGGTTTAATTTTCCTTTATGTTATGACGAAACTCAGGAAACTGCAAAAGCATATACAGCAGCTTGCACACCTGATTTCTTTATATTTGATGCAGAGCGAAAACTCGTATATCGAGGACAATTAGATGATAGCCGCCCAAGTAATGGTAAACCTGTAACAGGTGCAGATTTACGCACAGCAATTGAAGGGGTGCTAGCAGGTAAACCAGTTGTAGGTGAGCAAAAGCCGAGTATCGGTTGCAATATTAAATGGAAACCTGGGAACGAGCCGAATTTTTTTAATTAGTGGTTAGTGGTTAGTAGTTGTTGGTTACTAAAAAATTGAATTATCAACCAACAACTATCAACCAAGAACTAACAATTAATATCCAACATCAATGCTTTATTTCCAAATTGAGGATATAACATCCCAGTTGGATTTTATCTGCCCACAATTCGTATTCTACCCGCAAATGCTCTGGCAAAGGGTGTCCCGTGAGAGTCAGGCTGCGAGTAAAATTGCGTAAGCGAATAGGTTCGTGAGGATGCAATGACTCTGTAGGCAACCAATAACGAGTAATACCATAAACGCCTTGTTCCCAGAAGTGACGGTAACTTAACTGAGCGTTACCTTGCATAGTCATAATCACCCGGTAAGGTGAAATTTCCATCCATAAGATCCTGGGACTGCTAGGAGGTTGAGCCTTATACTGTCCTGGGTGAGGGGTGTCTTCTGGACTTGGGGGAGTCGCCACTTCGCAACTAATTAAGGGTGGTGCAGTCAATAATAAATGGAACCGGTCACTATCTTTTTGATACAATGTCCCGGCTGTTTCAAGAACAGACCAAACAGGGAGGTCTGTGGAAATGAGTGATAAGCACACGGGCTTGCGGTGATGGGTCAGCATGGGAGCGATAAGGGCACTACTTAAGCAATTGAACAAAAAGAAATCAATATCAGGCGTAGCAGGTCAGGGTAAGCAACTGAATAAAACATGCTTAATATTAACTGAATCTGCTGATTTGGTAAGCTAGACAAATCAGGATAAAAATAGCTTAAATTTCAATTTAAAAAGCAAAAATAACGCTTTTAGGCGCGAAAGCTAGTCTACAGCAAGCTTTGCTTGTGAAGACTTTCGGGTAACAGCTATCAGACAGTGAGAGTCTTGTAAGTGAGAAATACATATCAAATTCGCTTTATTGCGATTTCAGTAACTTTTATACAGCAGAAAGCGATAGGATACTACCAAGGAAGTAACCTGCGGCGGCATTAGCTTTGCCAAATTGTGAACTTCCGATGCAGTTAAAAGCCAGTTTATCCTAATGTCGGCTTCAGTTATAACCGTAGAAACTAAAGAAAACGCTTCTCAAAACTTAATTATCCAGCGACCCCCTGCCGGTTTATCTTTACAGGGTCGCATCCGAGTTCCGGGAGATAAATCTATTTCCCATCGTGCTCTGATGTTAGGCGCACTATCTCAAGGTGAAACCGAGATTCAAGGACTTCTTCTCGGAGAAGATCCCCGCAGCACTGCTAGCTGTTTTCAAGCTATGGGTGCAGAAATTTCGGAACTAAATACAGAATTAGTGCGGGTTAAGGGTATTGGTTTAGGGAATTTGCTTGAACCAGTTGATGTGTTAAATGCCGGCAACTCTGGTACGACACTGCGACTGATGTTGGGAATTTTAGCTTCTCATCCGGGGGGCTTTTTTACTGTAACCGGTGATAGTTCTTTGCGATCGCGTCCCATGTCTCGTGTTGTCAAACCTTTACAACAAATGGGAGCGCAAATTTGGGGACGTAAAAATAATTCTTTAGCACCTCTAGCAATTGCAGGAGTTGCACTCAAACCGATTCACTATCAATCGCCGATCGCTTCTGCCCAAGTTAAATCCTGCGTTCTTTTGGCGGGTTTGATGACCGAGGGACAAACTACTGTCACCGAACCAGCACTTTCGCGCGACCACAGCGAACGAATGTTAAGAGCGTTTGGCGCAGAACTTAGCGTTGACCCAGACACCAATAGCGTTACTGTTACCGGTCCTGCTCAACTGTATGGACAAAAAGTAATTGTACCTGGGGATATCAGTTCCGCTGCCTTTTGGTTGGTGGCTGGGGCAATTGTACCCGATTCTAATTTGGTGGTGGAAAATGTCGGCGTTAATCCTACGCGCACAGGTATTTTAGAAGCTTTGGCGATGATGGGAGCTGATATCCAACTGGAAAATCAGCGCGAAGTTGCTGGGGAACCCGTAGCGGATTTACGAGTGCGTTCCAGCCGTTTGCAAAGCTGCACGATTCAAGGGGATCTCATACCCAGATTGATTGATGAAATTCCGGTTTTGGCTGTTGCGGCAGTATTTGCCGAGGGTACAACAGTAATTAAAGATGCAGAAGAATTACGGGTTAAAGAAAGCGATCGCATTGCGGTAATGGCACAGCAACTCAATAAAATGGGTGCAAAAGTTACCGAATTACCCGATGGTATGGAAATTACAGGCGGTACTCCTTTAGTGGGGACTGATGTAGATAGTCATACAGATCATAGAATTGCCATGAGTTTAGCGATCGCCTCTCTAGTTGCCACTGGTACCACTACCATTCAACGCGCAGAAGCTGCCGCTATTTCTTACCCAAACTTCACTGCTACCCTGCAACAAGTCTGCCGGTAATAGGGAATTGGGCATGGCGCATTCGGCATGGGGCATGGAAGGAATCTCTCATTACCAATTCCCAATGCCCCCAATCGAGCGTGCCCATTGCCCAATCCCCAGTCCCCAGTTCTATTTATAAAATTACAGGTTTTCTTTAGTAGTTTTTTCCTTAGCTATCTGTATTTTGTATAATGTGGCTCCCAAAAGTTAGAAAACTTGTGCTATTGCCTTAGCCTTAGTACTAATGTTCTGATGATTGGGTTTATTGTGTTAGCCAAAATTTTTTGTGTAAATCAAAAGAGGAACATTTAATTATGGGTTGGTTACAAAGACTTTTTGGTATGGAAAAACCGGATGATGCTCAAGTCAATCCGGAATCAGTTGCTGTTGATGATTCAGGGGAAGATATTCCACTAGAGCGAGTGGGATTAAATGGAGAATATGACCAAAGTGGTTTAGCAAAACGAGTCGCGCTTGCTTTTGACGAAGACTCGCAGTTTGATGAAATTGATTCGGTATACGTTGCTCAAACAGGGAGTACAGTTGTTTTAAAAGGGCAAGTCCCCAGTCAAGAAATTTTAGATGAAATGGTGGCGATCGCAAGCTCGGTTAGCGGTGCTACTGATGTCAACACAGACCAAGTTACGATCGGCTAGACTATTTGTCCTACATGAACAATCGACTCAAACCTCGTCAATCTACTATCGGGCTTTTGTTGTTAGCCGTTTTAATGCTCACAAGCTGTGGTAAAAAGGCTGAAACACCCGATGTAGGGGCTACTGCGAGTCCTGGTGCCACGTCTGCAAGTTCAACTTCTGATGATTCAGCCGAGTCAGGAAGTAGCGCTTCTATTCCCGCTGAAGCAGCAAAGCTTGGAGTAAAACCTACAAATGCAACTACTTGTCCTAATAATGCACTTGTTAAGGGCGAGGTAACGAAGAAGCGAGGCAACATATACCATATTGCCAAGTCGCTTGATTATGACAAAGTTAAGCCCGATATCTGCTTTAAAGATACGCTAACAGCAGAAAAAGCTGGCTTTAAAGCGCCTCAGTAACTTGGTAATGGGGCATTGGGCACGCTTGCATCGGGCATCGCGCATAGAAAGAATTTCTCATACAATCATGCATAAATGCTTACAGAATGCAAATAACCTTTTATTAAATTCCAATGCCCAATGCCCAATTATTCTTTTAAACTTTAATGGCAACGCCAGTTTCTATTTCAACAAGTTCTACTGGCAATTTCGTTTGTAAAATTGCCATCGAAGGTCTTGGTTTGCGGGCAAGTTGAGGAGATAAAGCGATCGCCTTCTTAGACGAGTACTCAAAATTTGGCATTTCTTGCCGACAGTGGGAACAAAACCAGTAAACATTATGCTGGCGAATATGGCGTAGCAATTTCTGGGAGCAACAAGGACAACTATTCATATTTCGCTGCCGAGTTGAAAAGATGTTTATCGGCATTTCTAATATAATTGCCAGAGCGGGGATCGCTCATCTATCCTAGGGGATCGCTCATTCATCCTAAAGTTAGACTCACAGGATAAAAGCCTGGAAATACGTAGAACAGTTCATAAAAAGTGACAATTCAAAAGTCATTATTCATGATTATCTAGAACTAACAAACAATCACTACAGCAAGTTTTTACTAATTCTCAACTTATTTGAGCAGATTTAGAAAGTGAAAAATTACATACTTTGACACTAAAAAACCGGTTTCTTAACAATTATTAATAGAAACCGGGTTTTTGGTTTTTTAATTGTTACCGCTAAGGGGTAAGAGAAAATAAACAGCGATCGCCTGATATCATGTTCAATAAATCACGCATATTGTAGAGACGTTCCGACGGAACGTCTCTACGACGGTTGCTGCATCACATGATACGATTCAGAAAAAAATATTAGTATCAAACTTTAGCAAACACACCCGTCAAGCGATCGCGATTATGTGGTTCATCAAAATCAATTCTAGGTCCTTTAGGCACAATCCCGGTTGGGTTAACGTTCGGATGGCTGATATAATAATGCCGTTTGATGTGGTCAAGGTTGCAAGTTTCCCTAACTCCCGGCTGTTGGTAAAGGTCTTTGAGATAATTCCACAAATTGGGATAATCGACAATCCGCTGTAAATTACATTTGAAGTGGACATAGTACACAGCATCGAAGCGAAACAGAGTAGTAAACATACACCAATCCGCTTCCGTTATTTGATCCCCGCAGAGATAACGTTGCTTTCCTAAAACTTTTTCCCAGTGGTCAAGTTCTGTAAATAATTCCGTGACTGCTTCATCATAAGCTGACTGAGTAGTTGCAAATCCTGCCCGATATACACCGTTGTTGATAGGTTGGTAAATTGCATCAATTGTCTCGTCAATAACTTCTTGCAAAGCTTCTGGATAAAAGTTTACATCTCGTTTGGCAAAGGCATTAAATTCTGTATCCAACATCCGTATAATTTCACGGGACTCATTATTGACAATCGTCCCAGTTTGTACATCCCATAAAACTGGGACTGTCACTCGTCCGCTGTAATTAGAATCAGCTTTGAGATAAATTTGCCAGAGATAGTTCGTCTCGTTAACTGTATCAGGAATACTCCCTGGTTCATCTGAGAATTCCCAACTGTTTTCGTGAATTTCCGCAGCAACCACCGACAAACCGATCGCATCTTCTAGCCCTTTCAAAGAGCGTATAATAGCGGTGCGACAAGCCCAAGGACAAGCCCAAGAAATATATAAATGATAGCGTCCAGTTTCAGCTTTAAACCCACTCGAACCATCGGCAGTAATTTTATTGCGGAAAGTGGTTGAAGGACGGACAAACTTACCTTCTGAGTCTTCTTGCTTTCTTTGTGATATCCACTTACCATCTTTGAGGATTCCCAAACCCATAAACTCTCTCCTTTGATAGTTGTTAGTTGTTATTTGATAGTGGGTAGTTGTTAACCCAGCCGTACTGAGAGCTTGATTAAAAGTACTTTATGACACCCAACAACTAGACAACTAACAACTAACAACGCTCCACCCAACAACTAGCTATTCAACATTCATAATTTTTGGCACTTTGAAAAATTCGCCTTCTTGTTGGGGCGCACTGTTGAGAATGGCTTCTCTGTCAGCATAGGGTTGCAATTTATCTTCTCGCGTTACGTTGCTGACATCAATAGCGCGTGTTGTTGGTGCAACATTGGTGACATCAAGTTCACTTAACTGTTGCACATAATCAAGGATATTTCCTAACTGGGTGGTGAATTGCTCTTCTTCTTCTGGTGTCAATTCTAAACGAGCGAGATTAGCTACTTTACGAACTTGGTCACGATCAATCATATTTTTTCGGTTATGAGTTATGAGTTAAGAGTTATGAGCGATATTGGCATAACTCCTAACTCTTGAGTAGGGCGGGGTTTTCCCCACCCCTTGATTCGTAACTTTTAGAAGAAGACATCAATTTGCGATCGCCCGGTGGTTTTCAGCCAGTTTTGAGCCTCGATGTAGTTGTTGGGAGCCATACGAATGGCTCTAATCCAATAATCACTGGCTTGATCGAATAGTGCTTCGCCACCGTCGTGATCGCCAGCTTCTTTAGCTTTTTCGCCTTGAAAGTGATAAATCACGGCGATGTTGTTTAAGGCTTGGGGTAGGCGTGGGTTTAACTCGATTGCTTGATGATACAACTCCAAAGCCTTGTCATGGTCGCCGTTACTGGCATAAATTAGCCCCATATTATAGAGGATATAACTGCGATCGTAGGAATCTTCCTCTAATGTTAGGGCTTCTTCATAGTTATCTAGGGCTTCGGCATATTCACCATCTGCCTGTGCTGACATTCCATCTCGGTAATAGGCAAAAGCTTCTTTGGCTTTTTTGTTGGTTGGCAGGATCTTTAAGATCATATCTGCCATTACTGTAAAGGACTTGTCAATAAAATTATCGTTCTTCTGGGTTCTTGACATATAGTAACGAACGCTTTGGTTGCAGCTAATAAAGGAAAAGTTGTAATTCTTTTGATGGCTTCTATGCCTCATTAGTTAATTTAACTGATTGCTGAGGTAATTCTCCTACCGAATTGAATTTATACAATCGGCATTATTGTATTTGGGGTTGTTTACCAAAGTGCTAACGGGATAGGCAGTCATAGCGCTAGCCGGGTAGGGGTGCAATACTTCTTTTAGTGATTCCGGCTTTTGTACTTGTGGATCTAGCCACAAATCGTAATATTTTTTATCAAGAACCACAGGCATCCGATCATGGATTGGTTTTAATACTTCGTTAGCTTCGGTTGTCAAAATTGTACACGAGACTATTTTCTCTTTTTCTGGCGATTCCCATTGCTCCCACAAGCCAGCGAAGCAAAAAGGTTGCCCATCTTGCAGACCAAAGTAGAAAGGCTGCTTTTTGCCGTCTATACGTTGCCATTCATAAAAGCCATCCGCTAGCACCAAACAACGCCGGTGTTTGAAAGCTGAACGAAAAGCCGGTTTTTCTGCCACAGTTTCTGCCCTAGCGTTGATCAGCTTTGCCCCCATGCTCATGTCTTTTGCCCATGAAGGAATTAACCCCCAACGTAAGAAGTGAAATTCCCGCTTGTCGCTTTCTGGGTTACTTAACACTGTTGCCACCATTTGCGTAGGTGCAATGTTATATTGCGCTGACAATTCTGGCAGTTTTTCTACATCAAAAGTTTGGTTACTAGACGAGGCAGAAGCCAGCACAGCGGCAATTGCTTCTGCTGGCTGCTTCAAAGTAAATCTTCCACACATAGTTTTATTTTCAAGCCCTGATTAAAATTTAACAACTAAATACTATAAACAAATAATACTTTCGTTTTTTTGTTTTTTCAGAGAATTCTATATCCAAGATAAAGAGCAAATATTATTTCAATTTTATCCGGTTTTTTTTGAAAGAATTTGATAAGATATTCTATTCCAATCTAAGAATTCTCTACATTTTCCTTACAATATTATTTGGACATGGAAACACTCCATTTGTACGATTTTTTACCTTCTGGCAATGGCTATAAGATACGTCTTTTATTGACACAACTTGGCATTCCCTTTGAGAGAGTAGAGGTTAACATCACTAAAGGTGAGACGCGATCGCCAGAATTTTTAAGTAAAAACCCAAACGGGAAGATTCCCGTTTTGGAAATTGAACCAGGGAAATATTTAGCAGAGTCAAATGCTATTATGGTTTACCTGAGCGAAGGAACAGAGTTTTTGCCTTATGATCGCTTCTCAAGAGCGCAAGTACTGCAATGGCTATTTTTTGAACAATACAGCCATGAACCTTTTATTGCTACCCCCAGATATTGGATTTCTGTTTTAGGTAAAGCCGAAGAATATAAAGATGCCTTAGAAGAAAAGCATAAAGCTGGATACGCAGCACTTAGCTTGATGGAGGAACATTTAAAGTCTCATACCTTCTTGGTTGCCGAACGTTATACCATTGCTGATATGTGTTTATTTGCATACACTCATGTAGCTCATGAAGGTGGATTTGATCTGTCAAGATTCCCCCATATCAAAGCTTGGATAGAACGAGTCAAAGCTGAACCAGGACACATCAGCATTACTCAGGAATTATAATCATTATTTCTCTCTGATTCCCTGGCTCTGCCAAGGAAAGGCTTATATCAGGTGCATCACTTTCAACAACAAAATTTATCATTTACCAGGAAGTAACCCTTTGAAAAGCGTTACTAGCCAGTGCCTAGTAACAAGATAAAAGTGTGCCTTATTAGACTGAACCTGGTAACCGGATGTTTCTTAATCAAACCACCTACATTAAGAACGAAAATCCAAATATTAACTTTCCATATCAATTTCAACTAACTTTTGTCGAGAGGATAAACCCGACTTAATTGTGATGTGGCATTTTGGCACATCAAACTTCTCTGATAACAGTTTAATTAGCTCTTCATTCGCCTTACCATCTACAGGCGGTGATTTTAAATGTACGATAAGACTGCCGTCAGGTTGTTCTTCAATTTTTTGCTGTTTGGAATTAGGTTTAACTTTGATTTTTTTTTGCATAGCCTATTTTTTGTAATTGTCGTAGCCACAACCCACCTAAAACACAACCTAACAAATAATGAGGAAAATCCCACCAAGCAAAGGTAGTTCCAAGTAACCATTTACCTATTAAAGTGGCGCGAATTTCTGTCAATAAACGCGGATGCCAAAGCTGTAAGAGTTCTAGGATACAGGTAATAATAAAAACCCATAGAGGAATTTGTTGTATAAATAGGCGACTTCTAGCGAATAAAAACGCAAATAAGCACCAAAATATTTCATACAATACTGCGGCTCCGTAATCATTAAACCATTTATGACCAAGACCCGTGTAGTACTTAAATAAAAAGCCCATCGGTACAACGATGAGCAAAGAAAGGATGATGAATATTGTTTGTTTACGGTTTTCTGGCATCTTCTCAAGGCGAAAGTATAAAGGGTGAATTCAACTTCATCTTTTATACTTCATTTCGGTTAAGGGTATCTTCTACTACCAGCACCGACAACACCGATTTTGTGGCGATATGAAAGTTCAGCACCAAACCAGCCAGAAACACTAGTCAGCGTACCGACAACAAGCGAGATTAACAATCCCCAAGGTAAAATTCTCGCGTCAGCATTGCCCCAACGTAAAAGGAAGTTGACAAGTGTTAAAACTAGAATGGCAACATTAAGTGTCATATGTATCCAGCCTGCGTTGCGCTTGCGGACTCTTTCAATTTTCAAAAAGTCGCTCATACCGGTCGCAGCTGCTAAGAGACCTGCACCTAATCCGAGTCCGATTAGCCATATTGAGGCTCTAGCCCAGAAAAAATCACGAGTTAACCAATAACCGAAATCGGTTCCTAAGGCTAAAGCTAAAAAAGCGATAGGGAAGATCACAGTCAAAGGGTGCAAAGGATGTCCGGCGATCGCTACTGTGCTGGGCACACCAGTATCCAGATACTCTGTGTCGTTACTTTCAATAATTGGTGGAATGTTGGGGAAAGGTGTAGAAGCTCTTTCGTTTGTTTCTGTAGTTTCCATTATTATCCTGAATTTATTAGTTTTTAACCGGAGGGAATTTGCTCTACATAAGCTTCAGCTTGCAGAGTTAATTTACCTGCTTCTACTTTTAGTTGCTTGACTCGCAGAGTCATTCCTTCTAAATCGAAGTTACTCAAATTCAAAATTTCGCTGGTTTGTTCTACCAAAGCTTTGGTTAATTCTGGCGATGCTTCCTCACTATCGCCATACTCGACGTTTTCGAGAGAAACACTTTGCCCGTTAGCACTTACGCGAGGTGTTGCTGTAAAGGCAACTTCCTGGGTTTGACTTGTTTCTTTTAACAATATACTGCCATTTAATGCTACTTTTTCGTCAGCTAGTAGGTGAAAATCTACATGTTGAGGCTCAATTGTCATCAATTGCCCATTAACGTGTATTTTCTGACTTTGGAGTTGCGATCGCACATATTCAGAATTGAAAGCGCGATTGATATCAGCTTCAGTTAATACAACCCGCGTACTGGCTTGAGTCGGTTGGGTGAGTTCAACTTTGCCAAAAGCAACACTCAGAGGATTGATGGCAACGCTACTCATATGCATTTCTAGTTCCTCCATGCGGAGGTCTTTTTGCATTACCAAACCTTCACCCTGAATCGTGACTTCATCCACCTGTCCTTGAATCAGTTTGAGCGGATCGGTTTTGATATCTACATCTAAATTTTTGACTTCATCTAATTGGCTAGATAACCCTATTTCTGCGGCTTTATTTAGTGCCTGCTCTCCCAGTCCAGGACTGTCTGGCATTCTGACTTTATCTCCGGTGCGACTATCCTTGAGTCAATCTAGAAAATTGGCTGAAAAAATTTATCTATCTGGCGATGGAGTGAAGATAAGACTGTTATCTGTCTAAAAGTAGAAACTTAATATTTATTAAAAAAAATCTCATTTTTATAACTTTAGTTTTGTAAGCATCGCTCAAAAGAAAGATGGAATCATCCAACACCCTATGGCAACGTAGTGTTAACACTGATTTAAAGAGTTTTTCAAAGGAGAACAAAAAATGGTAGCGACTTTAGATGATACCAAGCGCTCTGCGATCGCCACGAAATTGGCAGACATGAAAGCGCTACAACAATTGTTGATTCAAAACGAGCAATTGTTTTTGAAACAAATCAATGATTCGGAAATGAGCAAGCGTTTCCAAGACATGCTCAATGATGACCAAAAAAACCTGGGCATTTTGGAAACTGTAATCGTCCAGTATGGCGTACATGGCGAACCCAAAGACACCATTCAACAAATGGTTCAAAAGCTTGGGCAGTTGATGCAAGGTTCAGAATTGAGCTTGTATGAAAAAGTATTTCAGCACGAATTATTGAAGCACCAACAAGTAATGTCTGGCTTGACTATTCACAAAGCTAGTCAAAAAGTTGGTGCAGACGTGATGGCAGCAATTGGACCTTTGAACACAATTAACTTTGAGAACCGCGCTCACCAAGAGCAACTCAAAGGTGTTCTCGAAATTTTGGGTGTCCGCGAACTCACCGGACAAGAAGCAGACCAAGGTATTTGGGCACGAGTTCAAGACGGTATGGCAGCAGTCAGCGGTGTTGTCGGTAGTGTTCTTACCCAAAACACCGACAAGCAAGATATGAACATCCAGGATATTATCCGGATGGATCACGCTAAGGTAAATACTCTGTTCACCGAACTGCTGCAAAGCAACGATCCCCAAAAAATCCAAGAATACTTCGGTCAAATCTACAAGGATCTATCAGCTCACGCTCAAGCAGAAGAAGAAGTCGTTTATCCAAGAGTACGTTCTTTCTACGGTCAAAACGACACCCAAGAGTTGTATGACGAGCAAGCTGAAATGAAGCAACTCTTAGACCAAATCAAGGCTATAGATCCATCTTCGCCTCAATTTAAAGAGAGAAACAAACAGCTGATGGATATTGTTAACGACCACGTTCGTCAAGAAGAAAGCACAATGTTTGCTGCTATTCGCAACAACTTAAGCAGCCAAGAAACCGAACAATTGGCTACACAATTTAAAGCCGCTAAGAGCAAAATTCAAGAGCAATTTGCCAAGTAAAAGCCAACAATAATGGGTGGGGCAATCCCACCCTTGCAGCAGCCGAGTAAGAGAAGTTTTCATCTCTACTACCTCTCTGAAAAAGAGTAGATCGGCAGTAAGTATAAAAGGTAAAAGTTTTCTCCTTCTTTCTTTTTCCTTTTAGCTTCCCTCGGTGCTGACAGTAGATCTAATTTGCTAAAAATCAATGATGTGGGTTTAAATTTGTAACTTCTAGCGCTTATGTGTTAGGAGTTTTTATCTAATATTATGTATGCGTTTATTAACAGTAATAAAAAACCCACAACCTTTGTAGAGAGGGAACAGTGGAACGTCTCTACAATATAATGTGATTTACCAAAGATAATATAATGGCATTTAATTTAAAAATAAATGTAAAAATTATCCGAGATTTGTGATTTAAAAATATCAACACAATGAATTGAGTTGCTTTAACAACCCAATTCACTATTTAAGTTTTAACCATGCATCCAGTATTTATAAGCGCTATATGCCATAGTTACAACTCCGGTGATAATGGCAGATTCATCAACTTCAAATTGGGGATGGTGCAATGGGTGATTAATAGTTCTATCTTTGTAGCCTACACCTAAGCGAAACATCGAACCAGGGGCATGTTCTAAATAAACAGAAAAATCTTCAGCACCTAGAGAGGGTTCGGGTAATACTTGAATGCGATCGCTCGAAAATGCTTCTTCGGCAGCTGATTGTAACAACTGTGTTAAAGCATAATCATTTTGCACGCTGGGCACACCTTGGCGATAATTGACTTGATAACGTGCCCCGTATGAATTGCAGACATTAGCGACGATTTTTTCAATCCATTCTGGCAGATTAGTACGGGTTTCGGGATGAAGCGATCGCACGGTTCCCAACAACTGCACATGATCTGCAATCACATTCGGCGCTCTACCACCATTAATTTTCCCTATACTTAATACCACAGGACGCAACGGATTCTGCGTCCGACTAATCGCTTGTTGCAGTGTAGTAATTACTTGGGAAGCAATCCAGATCGCATCAATCGCCTCATGAGGACGAGCGCCATGTCCAGATTCACCGATAATAATAATCTCTAAATCGTCAGCCGCAGCCGTCAACGCACCATAACGCACACCAATTGAACCTGCGGGTATCGAAGGGAAAACATGAATCCCTAAAACAGCTGAGACATCTTTCATTGCCCCATCTGCTACCATCCAGTTTGCCCCTTGAGCAATTTCCTCTGCTGGCTGAAATAAAAATCGTATCTTACCAGGCAACTCCTCTGCTACTTGGGACAATATCATTGCCGTTCCCAAACCAACTGTAGTGTGGACATCATGACCGCAAGCGTGCATTATACCTTGTTGACGAGAGGCATATTCTAAACCAGTACGTTCTTGGATTGGCAAAGCGTCCATATCTGTACGTATTGCCAATAAACGATCATCATTGCCAGTTCCTTTCAATTCTCCAATGACACCAGTTTTACCAATACCCTCTTGCACATGAACACCAGTAGAAGATAAAACACCAGCAACAAAAGCTGCTGTTTGGTATTCCTGACCGCTGAGTTCGGGGTGAGAGTGAATATGGCGGCGAATTTCAATTAAACGAGGCGCTAGTTTTATTGCTAAGTCTTTAATACGGGTAAGCATTGAGCAACTAATATACAGGCTTGTTTTCCATAATAAAGAAACGTTACAAAAATAACGAACTAGCGCAATGGGGAGTGGGGGAGTGGGGGAGCAGGGGGAAGCAGGGGAAGCAGGGGAAGCAGGGGAGGCAGGGGAAGCAGGGGAGGCAGGGGGAGATGAAAAATTAATTCCTTTCCCTTTCCCCCTCAACAAAATTGCCCAATGCCCCATGCCCCATGCCCAATTCCCTATTTCTTTTTAGATTCCCGTGGTTTGTTTTTCGGGTCTTCTGTGCCTTCTTGCAATGACCACCCATAGGGTTTGTCAGATGTGACGGTGCCTTGTTGCAAAGTTGTCAGTCGGAAGTATGCCCCCCGGAAATTGGTAAACTGCAATTTAGCATTTTTGAAGTTAGCTGCTTCTAAATTGGCGCTGATCAAACCCGCAAAACTCAAATCGGCATTTTCCAGCGATGCTGATTTTAAATTAGTACCCGTCATCGAAGCACCATACAGATTGGTAGAATTCATTACGGCAGCTTCCAGATTTGCACTTGTTAAATCCGCATTTTTGAGATTAGCGCCAGATAAAGTCGCACCCTTTAAGTTAGCTTCTCGTAAATTTGCTCCAGCTAGGTTAGCTTGAGTTAAGTCAGCACCACTCAAATCGCATCGTGGACAAGACCTTGTTGCTTTCAACTGATCCATGTCTTGCTGGTTGAATGCAAAGGCTTGCTCTGTAAACCCTAAACAAGCTAGCAGCGTTACGGTAGCGACAATCTTAAGTTTAATATTTTTTTGCATAGAGTTAGTTCACAAGTAGCCAAGATTAGGCTTTGAATCTATTGTTATACTTATATATACGACTTATTGAGTAGGCGATCGGCATGAAGAAGTGGTAAAGAAGCCATAAAAGTACTGTAAATTATGAGATTTAGGCTAGTCAACAAAAAACATGCTGTATAGAATGGATTCGTCAGGAAATATACAGAAACTCTATAGCCTACTCCTTATGAGATCCCCCCACGCCTGAAGTAAAAAAGCGGTTTGGGGGGATCTTTATTTATGTGGGGCATGGGGAATTGGGCATGGGGAATTGGGCATTGGAGAGCCTGGTATGTAAGGCGATCGCTCTCTGTTTTACCAAGATATATGAACAATTGATAAAACAATTGTTAAATTAAAATGAATCATGTTATAAGTACTAGTCAAAAGTAGATAGAGACTCTACAATAGAAATATCAAGAACTATACTGAAACTCTATAACCCACTCTTTATGAAATTCCCCTAGCCGCATTATAAAAGCGGCTAGGGGAATTTTGATTAATGGGGCATGGGGCATGGGGCATTGGGCATGGGGCATGGGGCATGGGGCAAAATTCCTCTCCCCCTGCTCCCCTGCTCCTCTGCCCCCATTCCCCTCAACGCCAACCGAAAAAGCGCAATCCCGGTACGATGAGATAGTGACTCACCGCCAACCAGAAGCTAACAAACAAGCCGGCGAGACTAAAAAACAGAATAGTTAGCAGTAAACTCCACTTGTTGGGTGTAGTGTGAAAGAGAAATGCGGTGGGTGAAAATCCGAAACTGATCAAAAGCGCAAAGACGATCGCCGTGCCAAAAGAAGCGATCGCCGCGTAAACTATTTGATGGCTGCGTAGCCCTAAACCAAGCGTGAGAAGAAAAACAGCTATCAAAATCGAGATTGCTGAAGCTTCAATTCCATCTTGGGGTGTAATTAATTGCAACATTAACCAGCTAAAGCCGTAGCCCATTAGACCCATCAGCGAAGCGACAAAAAACCGCCGCTGTTGACCAAAACCCCCGGCAGCGGTTAGTCCCCATGCGGTTCCCAAACCAGCGGTGGCAAATAAAAGTATCTCAGAACCGAAAAAATGGTTAGTATTTGGAATTAATCCGAGTAGCCGAGAAGACACAATTGCGCCAACGCGATCGCCTAAAATTGTGTGATACGCCAAAATATAACCGACAATCGTACCTACACCAGCACCGATGCAGCTTAAAACCATTGTCCAAATGGTCATCAGACAAGCACCGAAGACTCTAAATATCGTCTGGATGATGAAAAGAGTAGTTTTATTTAATGCTTGCATAAATCCGGCGATCGCTTGCCGAATAGCTTGCATTATTTGGGCGAAAAAGTCTGGTTGCGGAGATGGTTGAGAAATTTTCGCCAAACGTTTTAAAATTATTGTCGAAGACGCTGGACGCGATCGCACATCTTCCTGTACCATCTCCGAAAGCAAATCTGCTAATTCCGGGTTGAGATTAATTCCACCACGCCAGCGCAACTCCCCAGTTTGCGGATCTTCCAACTGTGGCGGATACTTGCCCGTAAGTAATTCAATCATCGTCCGACCGAGGGCATAAAAATCAGTAGCCGGTCCAACATTACCCCCAATAATTTGTTCTGGTGGACTGTAACCAGAGGAAAATAACCTCGTTGAACCAGATTGAGAACGAAGTATTTTGTCATTAAATTGCTTCGCACCACCAAAATCAATCAGCACCAAGCGACTTTCTCCACCTCCCCCCTTATTTAAAATTGTCGTAGCTGGAAAAGTCCGCAGCATTAAATTACTCGGTTTAATATCGCGATGAAGAATTTGGCGTTTGTGCAACTCCTGTAAAATTTCCACTGCTTGGGTAAGCCAGCTTAAGACCAATTTTTCAGGACATCCTTGAGGATACTGTTCGAGAATTTCCTCCAGAGTCAACCCATCAATTTTTTCCATCACCAGACAAGCTAGTTGGCGCGGTTGTGGATTGAACAAATTTATTTTAAAATTCCCATCGTTATCGACTTTGGGAACGCCAGGATGTCGCAAACTAGCTAATACAGCAGCTTCTTGAGTAAACAATTCTAGTGCTTTGGGTGAATTTTCTACCAACACTTTCAGCACTTTCTCGGTTTCGGTCTTTTCATCCCAAAGCGTATAAATATGGGCAAATCCTCCAGAACCCAAACGCTGAAGAGGGATATAACGGTCTAGAAGCTGTAACGGTGCGCCACAGCTATTACAAAACTTTTGTCCCCAAAGCTGGGGACAAGGACGTTGACAGTCAGGATTTATGCAGTGAACCGCACTCTTGTTGATGTGGGACACAACCGCTTAAACGCAAAGGCTTAGTTGATTGTATCAACAAGGGACTAGGGACTGGGGACTAGGGCGTGTTTTCGCTCTTTGAAAAGCCCTCAGGCTGGAAGCCTGGGGCTATAAAAACAAAGCCCACCTACGTGGGCTAAGAAAAAATGTTTTAGCCCACCTACGTGGGCTTGGTTCGTATAGCCGCACCCTTTAGGGTGTCGGGTAAGAGCGAAAACACGCCCAATGCGCCATGCCCTATCAAGACATAGTGGGAGGGTGAGAACCCTAGCCCTGTCAAGGTGACTTTTTTGGAGTCGCCAAAAGTTTAGCAGTCGAGACATGTGGATGTTGAGGGTCATACTTTGGAGGGTCTTTCTTCTTCTTTGGAGCACGAATATGTTTGAGAAA